>Ga0307509_10000227_pt1 | contig 90633 bp, 86 predicted proteins | sample 10_EM_MG_FD_202245 | JGI IMG/M metagenome (GOLD analysis project Ga0307509, IMG submission 202245) | Populus trichocarpa ectomycorrhiza microbial communities from riparian zone in the Pacific Northwest, United States - 10_EM | ecosystem: Host-associated > Plants > Roots > Unclassified | place...
TGCCAGTCGTCGATACGCAGGTTCGTCACCATCGCTCACCTCACCTTGGGTCGGGTCGTACGCGCGGCGCCTCCCTCGCGCGTATGCGGTGTTTATACACCCGAGATTTTCGAGGCTCTGTCGTGCGTCGTGCGCGCCGATCAGACCTCAAATCTCGAGCACAGGCACTTCGGTCGATTGGCGCGCTCAGCAGGAAGTATATGCAATCCTCGAGGGGGTTTTTCGCAGAGCTCCGATGCCGCACTCGTCGCGCCATGCCACGCTGTCAAGCGAATCCTGATAATAATGAGCCGGCGACGCGGCAATCTCGAGGGAGAGAGCCCGACTCGTGGTGGCCCATCTCGCCGTTGTGGCCGTGGTGGCTGTCGTGGCGTGGCCGCGTACCAGGACGTTCCAACGAGTCTCGTGCGGTTGTCGTTTCCGCTGGTCAATCGCCCGAGATCGCCTGGCCTGGGAGCGCTCGCGTCACCGCGCACTCGCGAACGCGATCCTCTCGGACCTGAGCGTCGCATCGCGACGGTCGGCCGCTGTGCTCCCACGTGGGACGAGGATGACGCCGACCGCGCGCCAGGGTTATCGATCGCGTCGCTTGATTTCGTCCGGCGAGTGCATCAAAGGCAGTCGCGCTACCTCGTACCCGCCGCAGCGTTCGACACTCCTGATTTCGGTTGCGCAGGACTCATCGCGCGTCGACTCTCGCGGTCACGCGATGTCGAAGCGATCGAGGTTCATCACCTTGGTCCACGCGGCGACGAAGTCCGCCACGAACCGCGGCTGGGCATCGGCGCTGGCGTAGACCTCGGCGAGCGCGCGCAGCTCGGAGTTCGACCCGAAGATCAGGTCGACCGGCGTGCCGGTCCACTTGATCGCGCCGGTCTTGCGGTCGCGGCCCTCGAAGACGTCGGATTCCGCCGAGGTCGACTTCCATACCGTGCCCATGTCGAGCAGGTTGACGAAGAAGTCGGTCGTCAGCGCACCGGGCCTGGCCGTGAACACACCGTGCTTGCTGCCGTCGACGTTGGCGCCGAGCACCCGCAGCCCGCCGACCAGCACCGTCAGCTCGGGCGCGCTGAGCGTCAAGCGCTGCGCCCTGTCGATCAGGAGCGCTTCGGTCGACAGGCTGTACGTAGCCTTCCGGTAGTTGCGGAAGCCGTCGGCGACGGGCTCGAGCACCGCGAACGACTCGACGTCGGTCTGCGCCTGGGTAGCGTCGGTGCGTCCGGGGCTGAACGGGACACGCACGTCGACGCCGGCCCGCTTCGCCGCCTGCTCGACACCGACGTTGCCGCCGAGGACGATCAAGTCGGCAAGGGAGATCTTCTTGCCGCCCTGCGCCGAGGCGTTGAAATCGGCCTGGATGCCGGCGAGCGTCTTCAGCACCTTCGCCAGCTGCGCGGGCTGGTTGACCTCCCAGTCCTTCTGCGGGGCGAGGCGGATGCGCGCGCCGTTGGCGCCGCCGCGCTTGTCCGAGCCGCGGAACGTCGACGCCGAGGCCCAGGCGGTCGCCACCAGCTCGGACACGGAGAGGCCCGCGCCGACGAGCTTGGCCTTCAGCGCGGTGACATCACCCGCGTCGACCAGCGCGTGGCCGACGGCCGGAATCGGATCCTGCCAGAGCAGCTCTTCGGTCGGCACCTCTGGGCCCAGGTAGCGGGCGCGCGGCCCCATGTCGCGGTGGGTCAGCTTGAACCATGCGCGAGCGAAGGCGTCGGCGAACTGATCCGGGTTCGCCATGAAGCGGCGCGAGATCTTCTCGTAGGCCGGGTCGAGGCGGAGCGAGAGATCGGTGGTCAGCATCGTCGGCACGTGCTTCTTCGATGGATCGTGGGCGTCGGGGATCGTCGCGGCCGCGCCCTTGGCGGTCCACTGGTGGGCGCCGGCGGGGCTCTTCGTCAGCTCCCACTCGTAGCCGAACAGGTTCGAGAAGAAGTTGGTGCTCCACTTGGTCGGCGTCGTGGTCCAGATGACCTCGAGCCCGCTGGTGATCGCGTCGCCGGCTTTGCCGCGGCCGAAACTGCTGGCCCAACCCAGGCCCTGCGCCTCGAGGGGCGCGGCCTCGGGCTCGGGGCCGAGGTGGCTCGCGGGGCCCGCGCCGTGGGTCTTGCCGAACGAGTGACCGCCGGCGATCAGCGCCACGGTCTCTTCGTCGTTCATCGCCATGCGCGCGAAGGTCTCGCGGATGTCCTTCGCTGCCGCCACGGGATCGGGCTTGCCGTTCGGGCCCTCGGGGTTCACGTAGATGAGGCCCATCTGGACGGCGGCCAGCGGGTTGTCCAGCTCGCGCTCGCCCGAGTAGCGCTCGTCACCGAGCCAGGTCTTCTCGTCGCCCCAGTGGACATCCTCGTCGGCCTCCCACACGTCGGAACGGCCCCCGCCGAAGCCGAACGTCTTTGCGCCCATCGTCTCGAGCGCGACGTTGCCCGCGAGGATCAGCAGATCGGCCCACGAGATCCGCTGGCCGTATTTCTGCTTGATCGGCCACAGCAGGCGGCGCGACTTGTCGATGTTGACATTGTCGGGCCAGCTGCTGAGCGGCGCGAAGCGTTGCTGGCCGCGACCTGCGCCGCCCCGGCCGTCGCCGACGCGGTACGTGCCGGCGCTGTGCCACGCCATGCGAATGAACTGCGGGCCGTAGTGGCCGAAGTCGGCGGGCCACCAGTCCTGCGAGTCGGTCATCAGCTTCGCGAGGTCGGCCTTCAAGGCGGCGTAGTCGAGCTTCTTGAACTCCTCGGCATAGTGGAACTTGTCACCCAACGGATCGGACTTGCTGGCGTGCTGGCGCAGGATCTTGAGGTTGAGCCTGTCCGGCCACCAGTGCGTGTTCGTCGTGCCACCGCTGCCAACGGCGGGGCTGAACGGGCATTTCTTCTCGGTCTTCATGCTGACTCCTCGAGATGCGTTGATGGTGGAACGCGGTCACACGCCGAGGTGCGCCCGCACCTCGCTTCGTCGCCTCGTGGTTCGCGCGAGAGCGCCGGACGTCACTCCCGCAAGGTGCCGCGCACCGTGGTCGGCCGAAGGGTACCGATCATTCATCAGCGCGGCGAGCGCGCCTCGCCGCTCACGTCATGACGCGCTCAGCCAGATGATAACTTTCTTCGAAGAACACACGCGGGTGCAGCCGCGCGTCAAGCCAACCGCACGCCGGTCAGGACCTGTCGAACAAAGCCGACTTCGTCGGCTTGTCGACACGTCTTCTTTCGATCGGTCTGTCGCCGTAACCGGCGCCAACCTGTACGGAATCGTCGCTCGACGACGTGCGACTTCCGAGGTATCGAACAATGCCGCAACGGCATGGTTCGACACCTCGTCAGCGGCGCTCGATCGCGAGGTCGCTGGCACCGCCGCTGATCGAGAGCTCGTAGTGCGGCGTCCTGCCGACGACGGTGCCGGTGTCGAGCCGCACGGCACCGCCGATCGCGTCGAACCCTTGGTCGTCGAGCCGCAGCATCGAGATCCCGCCGCCGACGCCGACCTTGACCGCGGCCTCGGCCGGCCGGCGGAGGGCGACGTGGCTCGCGCCACCGGAGATCCGGATCGGCACGGTCGCGGTCGGCAGCGGGAGGTCGAACAGCACGTTGCTGCAACCGCCGGCGATGTCGATCCGGGCGACTGCGCCGGCCGACAGGTCGCACTCGAGGTGCGACAGGCCGCCGCGGATCGCGACCGTCCACTCGACGGCCGGGTGGAGCACGATCGCGACGTCGCCGAGGCCGGTGGTGAAGACGTCGCGCAGCCAGTCACCGAACGACACGCGCCAGGACAGCGCGATCTCGCCGGCCGCGAGCCGGATCCGCGGCTGCGGGCCGTCGCCGGATTCGATCGCGACGAGGTCGCGCGCCGCGGGATCGATCACGATCCGCGCGTGCGCGAGCCCGGACGAGATCGTGAGCCGCATCCGGGTCTGGCCGTCGTACGGCACGCGCGCACTCTCGGGATCGAACATGTGCGGGGTGGGGACGGTGCGGTACGGGTGGTGGGTGGTCGAATCACAGGTCGGGTCGAACATCATGGGATGGCTCCTTGGCGGATCGCCGTTCACGCGCTACCGTGAAACGCGTCCGGTTAGTATCTCGTCTGATGAATACCTTAGTAACTAAGATATCGCCTGTCAACAGGGATCCGTGACTGCCATGCCTGCTGCGCGTAAACCCGAACGAATTCGCCCGCTCGCACGCGCCCTGATCCGCGCGTCCGATGCCGACCGCCGGCTGCGGCTCGCGGCGGCCGAGCGGCTCGGTGTCGGTCCGTCGGACTTCGACGCGCTCCTGTTGATCGACACGGCCGGGCCGCTGACCGCCGGGCGCCTCGCCGACGCGACGGCGCTGACCACCGGCGCCGTCACGGGCCTCATCGATCGGCTCGAGCGCGCTGGCTGGGTCCAGCGCACGCGGCACGAGGCCGATCGCCGGCAGGTCCTGATCGAGCTCGCGCCCGCGCGCCGCGAGGCCGTCGACGCGCACTGGGGCGATCGCGAGCGCATGGTGCTCGACGCCGCCGGCGAGGCCGACGACGCCACGCTCGCCACCTGCGCGCGCTTGCTCGACGCGGTCGCCGATCGGATGGCCGCCGGGATGGCCGAGCGCGCGCACGCCGACGACACCGCACGCGCGGACGACGGCGGCGATGGCGATCGCGCGCCGATCGGCTCGACCGAGCGCGGACGGCTGCGGTTCGCATCTGGCGCGTCGCGGCTCGAGCTGCGCGGCGCGCGGATCAAGGATCTCTACCGCGCGACGTTCCGCGGCCGGCGGCCGCAGATCTCGGTCGAGCCCGACGGCACGGTCGCGGTGCAATACAAGGGGATGTCGTGGTTCGGTGTGCGCGACGTCGGCGCCGAGCTCACGCTGACGACCGCGGTGCCGTGGACGATCGAGATCCGGCGCGGCGTCTCGCACCTCGCGGCGGACCTCCGCGAGCTCCAGGTCTCGGCGTTCGAGATCACCGGCGGCGTGACCGAGTCCGAGCTGTCACTCCCTCGCCCGCGCGGCACCGCGACGGTGCGGATCGGAGGTGGCGCGAGCCGGCTCACCGTGCGGCGGCCGCGCGGCACGGCGGCGCAGGTGGTCGTGCGCGGCGGCGCGAGCAACTTCGTGTTCGACGCGCAGCAGCTCGGCGCCGTCGGCTCGGCGACCCGGCTTGCGACCCCCGGCTGGGACACCGCCGCGGACCGGTGGTCGATCGAGCTCACCGGCGGCGCGAGCGATCTGTCGGTGATCGAGCAGTAGCCGCCGTCGCATCGCGCCGTCGTGGAGCACAATGTGGCTCAGCGACGGCGCAGCACCAAGGTGCGCCACGGGCGGCGCGGTCGGCGCGTGGAGTTGCTCGAAGCCGCGAGGACGGGATGTCGGCGGACGTGGGCACCGCGGCGCGGCCGTGCGGTGTTGGCGAGGCCTGGCTCACGGGACACGGTGGACGGACCTGGTTTAGGATCCGCGGATGGGAATCCGGGTTGCGCTCATTCTAGGCGTGCTGGTGTGGCGGTCCGGCATCGCAGGTGCCGTCGTGCCGTACACGGTCGACACCACGGCCGACAGCGGCGCTGGCTCGCTGCGCCAGGCGATCCTCGACGCGAACGGGAGTGGGAGCGAGGGCCTGGTCCGGGTTCAGGTGACCGGGACGATCACACTGCTGACGCCGCTCGCTCCGGTGACGGTTCCGCTGACGATCAACGGCCCGGGCGCCAGCATGCTCACGATCCAGGCCATGTTTCCGGGTGCCGCGGGGGCCGCGGTTCTCACGGCCACCAATTCGACCTCGCTTCGGGTGTCCGGGGTAACGATCACGGGGGGCGTGAACAACAGCGGCAACGGCGGTGGGATTCACGTGGTCGGCGCAACGCTCCAGGTGCTCGACAGCGTCATCTCGGGCAACGCGGCGATGCAAGGCAGCGGCATCTACACCGAGGGGCCGATCCTCATCCGCAATAGCACGATCTCGGACAACACCGGGCTCGGCGCGATCTACTTCACCGCCGGCGGATCGATCAACCTATCGACGATCGAGAACAACCACGGCACGGCCATCGTGTTCGCCCTGGCAGCGCCGCCGCTGGTGAACCCGCCATCGCTATCGATCGACAGCAGCACCGTCTCGGGCAACGACGCGACCAGCGGAGTCGGCGGGATCGGTGGGCTCGCGCTACAAGCTGGCACCGCCACGATCACCACCAGCACCTGGTCCGGGAATACCGGCACGCTGGGGGGCGACTTCTGGACCGCGAGCGACGGCGTCACGCTGAGCTTGAGCAGCGTCACCGCGATGGGTGGTGGCGCGCCGGCGCTGCTGCTCGATCACACCGCGACGGTGCAGCTGAAGAACACGCTGATCGCGGGCTCCGGCACTCGGTGCTCGGCGGCCCCGACGACGCCGTCGCTCGGCAACAACTTGTCGAGTGACGCGACCTGTGGGTTCACGGCGGTGACCGACAAGTCAGGTGTCGATCCGCTGCTCGGTCCGCTCGCGGCCAACGGCGGGGCCACCAAGACGCATCTCCTGCTGGCCGACAGTCCGGCCGCCAACGCCGGCGGCGCCACCGATGCCACGGTGGATCAGCGCGGTTATCCGCGCAAGGAGTTCGATGCGGTCGACATCGGCGCGGTCGAGATCACCGCGCCTGCCATCTCGCAACAGCCCGTGGCGCAGCAGCTCGTCGCCGGCGAGGTCCTGACGCTCAGCGTGGTCGCGCACAACCAGAACAGCGCGACCGCGCTCAGCTACCAGTGGCGCAAGGATGGCGCGCCGATCGTCGGCGGGACCGAGGCGACGTTCACCAAGCTCGCCTCGCAGGTCAGCGACGCCGGGCTGTACGACGTGCTGGTGATCAACAACGGCGGGGGCCTGCCGAGCGCGGCGGTGCAGGTGACCGTCGACAAGGCGACCGGCACCGACGGGGGGATCGGCGGCAGCGCGGGCGGCGACGGCGGCGGCTGCTGCTCGGTGGCGGGTGGCGGCGGCTGGTCGAGCGGCATGCTCGGGTTGCTGGTCGTGGGGTTGCTCGGCTATCGGCGCCGGTCGCGTGCGGCGAACCACCGGCACGCCGGATAGAGCGCGGCGACGAACGCGGCCCACACCAGGTAGATCCAGCCCAGCTCGAGGCCATAGCTCGGCGGGCTGCCGGGCAGGGCGGTATCCCAGAAGATCACCGGGCCGCTGGTCAGCCACGTGGCGGCGCCGAACGCGGCGTAGGAATACAGCACGGCGATCAGATGGATCAGCGGAATGTGGATCACGTAGAAGAACAGGGGCACGCGGCCGAAGCTCTCGAGCACGCCAGACAGCGCGCCAGCGTCCCGCCGGGTCCCGAACGCCGCCAGCGCGAGCAGCGCGAGCCCGAGCGTGATCAGCAGGAACGGTGTCGACGGTGGATACTTGCTGACGTTGAGAAACGACAATGCGGTGAACAGCCAATCTCGCTGCACCGACCACGGCGACGGATCCCACAGGTTCAGCCATCGCATGACGCCGAACAGCGCCAGGAACACGGCGCCGAACCCGACGAGCGGCCACCGGCGGATCGCGCTGGCTCCGTAGACGAGCGGGGCGATGCCGTAGCCGAACGCCATCGCGCCGAACCACGGGATCGGCGGATACGACACGAAGAAATGGAAGTCGGTGATCGGCTCGAAGTCGCGCGAGGTGGTGGCCAGGGCGAGGGCAGTGCCGAGGCTGCCGCTGCCGAGATCGAGATCGGCGATGCTTGCCTCGCCCAGGATGATGGCGAGCCCGACGACGAGGCTGGCCGCGGGCGGCAGCCAGACCAAGCCGCTCAGCAGGACCATCGACAGCCCGAGGCCGTAGAGCACGCCCGCATTCATGAAGTGGTAGTCGAGATGGAAGTACCAGGCGCCGTGCAGGATCGTCTGTTCCAGCACGACGAGGGCAAGCCCGCGCACCAGCAGGAACCGCGCGGCTTGCCCCGCGGTACGACGGCCCGACTGCATCGACAGAAACGCGCTCGCGCCCGAGAGCAGGAAGAACGTCGGGGCGCACAGGTGCGTGATCCAGCGGGACGCGAAGATCGGCGCGGTGGTCTGGGCGAGGTCGGTCGCGTCAAAGTGCGCGTCGCCGAGGAAATCGCGCAGGTGATCGAGCGCCATCACGATCATGACGAGGCCGCGGACCGCGTCGATCGCGCGCGCCCGCGGTAGCCGGCTCGCCTGCAGGCGGTGGTCGGCGATGGCGGCGAGGTCGGCAGGCGGCATGTCCGGCCAGTATGCCCGGACCCGCCGCGGGTCCGTCAGTAGGACAGCCGGTACTCGGGTGGGATCTGCTCGGGGGAGCCGATGCCCATGGCGAGATCGCGCAGCAAGCCGTCGTTGAGCGCGTAGATCCAGCCGTGGACGGTGACGGACTGCCCGCGGCGCCAGGCGTCCTGAACGATCGTCGTATGGCAGACGTTGGCGACCTGCGCTTCGACGTTGAGCTCGGCGAGCCGGTCGGCGCGCTGGTCCGGATCGCGGATCACGGCCAGCTCGTCGCGGTTCCACAGCGCAACGTCGCGGATATGGCGCAGCCAGTTGTCGATCAGCCCGAGCGGCTGCGACGACATCGCGGCGCGCACACCGCCGCAGCCGTAGTGGCCGACCACGACCACGTGCTTGACGTGCAGCACGTCGATCGCGTACTGGAGCACCGACAGGCAGTTGACGTCGGTGTGCTCGACGAGGTTGCCGACGTTGCGGTGGACGAACAGCTCGCCGGGGGCGCGCCCGATGATCTCGTTGGGCGGCAGCCGGCTATCGGAGCAGCCGATCCACAAGAGGTCCGGGTTCTGCAGCTTCTCGAGCCGGGTGAAGAAGCTCGGGTCCTTGGCGATGGTGTCTGCCGCCCAGCGGCGGTTCGCAGCGAAGCAGTCATCGAGCAATGGCACGAGCGTCGATGTATCACAGGGCTCGGGGATCGGGGGCTCGGGGGCTCGGCACCCGAGGCGGGGCGGTAGCGCGGAGGCCGGCTCGAGGTCACCGAAAGTCCGGCGTACACTCAGGGCGGATGCCGAAGCGCCCGCGTGCTCAGCTCCCTGCTCCGGTGCCGGTCCTCGCGTCGCCGGTGATGCGCTCGTTCGATCGATTCCTCCGGGCGGTCGCGGTGAAGGAGGTCACGGTGACGTTCACCGGCGAGAGCGGGACCGGCAAGGAGGTCATGGCGCGCCGGCTCCACGACATCTCGCCGCGCCGCGACGGCCCGTTCATCCCGATCAACTGCGCAGCGATCCCCGAGTCGCTGTTCGAGAGCGAGGTGTTCGGGCACGAGCGCGGGGCCTACACCGGCGCGAGCGAGCGCGCCGTGGGCAAGGTCGAAGCCGCGAACGGGGGCACGCTGTTCTTCGACGAGATCGCCGAGATGTCGTCGGCGCTGCAGGCCAAGCTGTTGCGGTTCCTCGAGACCCGACGCTACATGCGGGTCGGGGGCACCAAGAAGCTCGACGCGGACGTCCGGCTGGTGCTGGCCACGCTGCGTCCGCTCGAGCAGGAGGTCCGCGCCGGGCGGTTTCGCGCCGACCTGTACTATCGCATCCAGGGCATCGTGTTCGATGTCCCGCCGCTGCGCGACCGGCGGCGCGACATCCCGGCGCTGCTCGACACCTTCATCGCGCAGCTGTCGGTCCACCACGACGTCCAGCCGCCGACGCTCGCCCGCGCGGTACGCGCGACGTTGCTGGCCTATGACTGGCCCGGCAACGTGCGAGAACTTCGCAATGTGGTCGAGCTCCTGTGCATCCTTCGCGAAGGCAAGGTGGTTCGCGTCCGCGACCTGCCGCCGGCGGTCCGCGATAGCCGCGCCGACCGGGGGCCACGGCCGGACACGCTGTCGGTGCCGACCAACCGGACGCTCGACGAGATCGTCGAGCTGGTCATCGACGCGGCGATCTCAGCCGAGCGCGGCAACCTGAGCCGAGCAGCGCAGCGGCTCGGCGTGAGCGTGCGGACGCTGCAGCGTCGCGCGCGGCCGTAGCGCGTCGCTGTTGGTGGTCACGCGAGGGCCACGCTACGACATGATGACGCGATTCGACGGGCGGGCGTCCGGGTACACGACATCCTGTCGCAAATCACGGGACGGGTGACTGGGCGCTGGTCGCCGCCGTTGCGCCGCCTGGACTTAGCTGGTGGTCCGCTTCGTGCTCCGTACCGGCCATCTCGTCGACTCACGCCGCTCCACGCGAATCATCGGTGCGCGCAGGTAGGAGACGACGAGTAATCCAACAGGGAGAATCATGGCGACTGCGAAAGAAGCTCTAGTGAAACTGATGGAGATCGACGGCGCGCTTGGCGCATGCATCGTCGACAGCAACAGCGGAATGATGCTCGGCTCCGCTGGCGGCGGTACGATGCTCAACATGGAGCTCGCCGCGGCGGGCAACACCGAGGTCGTGCGCTCCAAGCGCAAGACGATGAAGGCGCTCAACCTGAACGATCCGATCGAGGACATCCTCATCACGCTCGGCCGCCAGTACCACTTGCTCCGACCGCTATCGACCAACGACGCGCTGTTCATCTACGTCGCGCTCGATCGCAGTCGAGCGAACCTTGCGCTTGCCCGCCATCAGCTCAGCGTGGCCGAGAAGAACCTCGTCGTGTAAGAAGCCGCGCGCACCACCATCGCGATCACCAACCGCGATAGCGTTCGCGAGAGCTCCAAAGGAAAGTCGTGGCGGAGGGCAGATTTGAACTGCCGGCCAAGGGCTTATGAGACCCCTGCTCTACCCCTGAGCTACCCCGCCAAGGGCCGAGAAGCTAAAGGGTCGAAGTCGTTTAGGCAAGAGCCAGTGCACAGCGATCTGCACCCGGCGATCGGCAGGGGCGAGATCGCCGCTGGCGCTGCGCAAGCAAATCACGGTCCGCAGGCGCGTCGCTCGTAGCGGGCCGCGGTCCAGGTGGAGCCAGGTCACCTGATTTCACGTAGACGCGGCTTGATCCCTGCGGCCTGCCGAGGCATAAGCCCTCAACGAAATCAGGAACATCGCTAGCCGTCCAGGCGGCGCTGCGGTATCGTGAGCATCGATCGGGGATCGTCTAATGGTAGGACAGCAGCCTTTGGAGCTGCTCATCAAGGTTCGAATCCTTGTCCCCGAACCAGCCCGATAGTTTGCGGATGGATCCACGCATGAAACTCGACAAGAGCACGTCTCTGTTCTTCGCCACGAAGATCGACAGCAAGCTCCGTGAGGGGTTGGCGCTGTCGAAGCCAGGCGACAAGAAGTACTTCGACGGTAGCTCCGAGGAGTTTCTTCGGGTCATGGAGATCGGCGACGAGAAGGACAAGGAGCGCTGGATCGGCAAGATTATCAAGCCGGGGCCAGCAGTTACGGAGGTCGATGACATCCAGCGCAACGTCCTCTCGATCCTGCGCCGGATCGCCCCGAACGCCCGGATCCCGGCGTCGGCGGTCAAGATCTTCGTGCTGCAGGGCGCCCACGCGACGCCGGCCGTGATCGACGACGAGGCCGATGATGAGGTCGGCGCGTCCGGCGGTGCGTACATCACGTACTGATGCGTTGCTCCGTTCGGGAGCAGGATCCGGGCCGTGCTCGCGGTACCGGTCGCCACGCGGGCGAGGTCACACGAGCGCGAGCAGCGGATCTCCGGCGTTGACGTCGGCGCCTTCGGCGACCAGCACGCGGGTGACGCGCGCGGTGTCGGGTAGGCCCGGCCCGCCATAGGTCACGCGGTGGAAGGTCTTCATGACCTCGAGCAGGCAGATCGTCGCGCCCGGGACGAGCTGGGTGCCATCTGCCACGAACGCTGGCTTGTCGGGAGCGGATCGGCCGTAGAACCGGCCGCTGGTCGGCGCACGGAACACCAGACCGGCCACGCCGGCGCCGGCGGTGGGCTCGCCGGGTAGCGCCGCTGCCGCGCCGGGCTGGAGCGACGCGTCGAGGGTGACCAGGGTGTCGCCGTAGCCGACCGCGCGCACGCCGGTGGCGGCGATCCGGATCGCGATCCCGATCACGGCCCTGGCGCCGGCGGACCGCGGGGCGAGCACGGCGGTCGCCTTGCCGAGCACGACGATCTCTCCGATCGTGCCGCCGGCGGTCACGAGGTCGCCTTGCGAGATCCACGGCATGAACACGCCGGGCGTCGGTGCGCGCAGCTCGATGATCGCGCCGCCCTCCGCGGGCAGCGCGGCGAGCGCGTCGATCTCGGGCCCGTGGAGCCGGCCGGCGCGCTTCATCGGCCACCGCCGACCAGCACGCGCAGATCGTGCATCGACCAGATCCGCGGGTTCTTGATCCGGCGGTAGCCGGTGCTCTGATACGCCATCTCGACCAGCACCGCGAGGTAGTCGCGCAGCTCGCCGAGCTCGACAATCTCGTCGGTATCGAGCTTCTGGGCGGCGACGAACGGGTCCATGTCGCGCTCGATCCGCGCTTCGGTCTCGCGCATGTCGGCAGAGATCTTGGCGCGCTCGGCGGGGTCGGTGGCGACGATCTCGAAGTCGTCGTCGAGCCGGGTATTGAACGCCGCGATCGCGAGCGTGCGGCCCTCCATCACGCTGAGCCGCGACAGGCAGGTCGAGATCTGGATCACCGGGTCGTAGGGCAGGCCGTTCATCGCGTAGTAGCCGGCGCCCGACGCCTTGCGAAGCAGGACCGTGAACGTCGGCGTGGTGTTGGTGGAGTTGGTGTAGATCAGCGAGCTGCCATAGGACAGAAGGCCGTGGGCCTCGGCCTCGCGACCGATGTCGAACCCGCTGATGTCCTGCAGCCAGATCAGCGGCAGCCCGTCGTCGTTGCAGGCGCGCGAGAACGCGCTGATCTTGGCGATCCCGGCGCGGTACAGGATGCCGCCGGGGCGCCGCCGCGCCGGATCCTCGGGGTCGCCGACCAGGCCCTGGCGGTTGATCACCAGGCCCGCGTAGAGCCCGGCGATCCGGCCGACGCCGCAGATCATCTCCTCGCCGACCTCGGGCATGACCTCCCAGAACAGCGACTGATCGACCAGCCGGGCGAGCACCTGGTTGGCGTCGTAGGCCTCGCGGTGGTCGACCGGCAAGAGGCCGGCGAGCTCGCCGGCGGCAAACCGCGGCTCCATCGCCGCGAGCTCGCCGCGGTAGAAGTCAGCGCCGCTCGACGGCAGCCGCGTGACGTCGCGCCGGATGCACGCGAGCAAGGTCTCGTCGTCCGGAACCCGGACATCCGCGCAGCCCGACTCGTGGACGTGGACCTCGGGGCCGCCGATGTCGAGCGAGGTGATCTTCTGGCTCTTGGCGCCTTTGATCAGCGCCGCCCCGGCGATCACCATGTACGCCTGCTCGGTCATGTACACGCGATCCGAGATGATCGGCATGTAGCCGCCACCGGCGATGCAGTCGCCGAACACCCCGGCGATCTGCGGCACGCCGCTGGCCGACAGCAGGCTGTTCATCTTGAAGATGTGGCCGGCGCCGCACGCCCCCGGGAAGCTCTTGCTCTGCTCGGGCAGGAACAGCCCGCTGCAGTCGACCAGGTAGATCGTCGGGACGCGCAGCCGCAGCGCCATGGTCTGCGCGCGCTGGATCTTCTCCGGCGTGCGCGGCCACCACGCGCCGGACGCCACGGTGTTGTCGTTGGCGATCACCATGCACCAGCGGCCCTCGACCCGCGCGAACGCGGTCACGACGCCCGCGCCGGGCGACTTCTGGTCGCCCGGGAACACCTCGCCGTAGTTGACGAACGTGCCGACCTCGAACGTGCGGGTGCCGGGATCGGCGAGCTGGTGCAACCGCTCGCGCGCGGTCAGCTTGCCTTTCTTGTGCACCCGGTCGGCGTACGACGGGCCCCAGCCGGCCTCGACCTCGCGCCGCCGCTCGCGCAGCCGGTGCTCGAGCACGCCGAGCGCGGCGCGTTGCTCCCCGGCGGTGCGTTCGTCGACGAGCTTGGTGAGCGGGTCACCGATCGGAACCAGCGGAACGAACGCCATCGCCCCGGACGCTATCAGAACGCGGCGTCGCGTGCCGCGCTGGGCGTGCCGCGCTGGGCGCACCGCAGCTCACCGGCAGCTCACCGCCCTGCACCGTCGCTCAGCGTCGTTCACCGCCGGACCGTCCTCACCCTCGCTCCGGTCTCACGCGGCCGGGCGGGCTCGCTCAGAGCAGGCCGCGCTCGGCGGCCTTGAGCACGGCGCGCGTGCGATCGCGGACCGCCATCTTGGTCAAGATATTCGATACGTGGTTCTTCACGGTGCCCTCGGCGATGAACAGCGCCCGGGCGATCTCGCGGTTGGAGTAGCCGGCGGCGAGGAGCCGCAGTACCTCGCGCTCGCGCGGCGTCATCGGCTCGCCGGCGGGCGTGGCCGGGCCGTCCGCGGACCCCGGGGCGCCCGCGGCGCGGACGGTCGCGGCCTCGGACAGCTTCTGCTCGGCGCGCGCGGTCCATGCCGGCTGGATCAGGGTTTCGCCGGCAGCGAGCGCGCGGACCGCGGTGACCAGCCGCTCGAGCGTCACGTCCTTGAGCAGGAAGCCGCGCGCGCCGGCCCGCACGACCTCGATCGCCGCCGCGTCATCGTCGAACGTGGTGAGGATCAGGGTGGCTGGCAGCGGGCCGCGCCGGGCGAGCTCGGTGACCACGAACAGGCCGTCGCCTTCGGGCATCCGCATGTCGAGCAGCAGCACGTCGGGCCGGGTCTCGGCGACGACGCGCACCGCGGCCTGGCCGTTGGCGGCCTCGCCGACCAGCTCGAGGTCCGGGACCAGGCCGAGCAGCGTGCGGATGCCCTCGCGGACGAGCGTGTGATCGTCGACCAGGACGATCCGGATCACGACTTGCCCCCGAGCGGCAGCTGCGCGGTCACCGAGAACGACGGTGCCGAAGCGATCTGCAGGAACCCGCCGAGCTCCTCGATGCGCGCGCGCATGCAGGACAACCCGTGGCCCGCCCGGACCGCGTCGGCGCCGCGGCCGTCGTCGCGGGCGTCGACCGCGATCCCGCCGGGGCGCTGCTCGATGTTGATCCAGAGGTTGCCGGCGCGTGCATGGCGCAGCGTGTTGGTCACGATCTCCTGCACGCAGCGCAGCACGCAGTGGGCGCGCGCGGCATCGTCGACGAACAGCGCCTCGGGCAACCGGAGGTGCACCGTGAGGCCGGGTAGGTCACGGACCAGCGTGCGCAGCGCCTCGCGCAGATCGGTGCCCTCGGAGGCGCGCATCGCACCGACGACGTCGCGCACGTTGCGCAGCAGGCGCGCGGTGACGTCGCGCGCCTTGGCGACGTGCGCGGGCGCCTGCTCGCAGGTGACGTGGGTCGCGATCTCGAGCTGCAGGCCGAGCGCCGTGAGGTCGTGGCCGATCACGTCGTGCAGCTCGCGCGCGATCCGCGTGCGCTCGTTCACCCGGCTCGCCTCCTCGAGCAGCGACCGCGTCGCGCGCAGCTCGGCGTTCGCCCACGCGAGCGCCTGGCGGGCGTCGGCCTCGCGGCGCGCGATGTAGACCGCGACCGCGGCGAAGCTCTGGAACCCGAGCAGCGCGGTCAGCGATGCGATGCCATCGTACGGCGCTTCGATCTGGCACAGGTAGTACCCGAGGATCGCGGTCTGCGCGATGATCCATGCGGTGACCTGCCCCGGCGACAGTACGAGCGCCGCCTGCGACGCCACCATCACGAGCGACAGCGCGCCGAAGTGGCACGGCAGCAGCGCGGCCATCGCGATCATCGCCGGGGTCTCGACCGCGAGCGCGACGAGCCGCCGCGCCCGCGCGCCCGCCGGTGCGCTCGCGCCGACGTGAAACGCGACGCCGAACGCGGTGTAGGCGAGGCCCCAGAGCGCGAGGTCGGTCCGGGAGATCCCCGCGGTGTCGATCAGCGTCGCGGCGAGCACGATCGCGAGCAACCCATAACCGACCAGCCGCAGGGCGAGCGAGACGCGCACGACGCCTGAGCGTACGCGGCGTCGGACCGGCGGGCATGTGCAGGAAGTCATGATCTGCGGACCCCGCGATAGATCATGACTTTCGGCACATGGTGAGCGCGGACCGAGCGCCGCACGCTGGCGACAACATGAAACGCGCCACGCTGATCCTGGGACTCGCATGCGGTGCGTGCGGGGCTCCGAGCCCATCCCCTGCCGCGCCTGACCACGCGCGCGCGGCCCCCGCGGCGTCGGCGTCGGAGCCCGCCGCGCCCGACCCGGCGCTGCTGGCGGCGATCAGCGGCACCGTCCGCACCGACAAGGAGCGCGCCCGTGATGCGGCCCGCCACCCGGCCGAGACGCTCACGTTCTTCGGCGTCCGGCCCGATTCGCGCGTCGTCGAGCTGTGGCCCGGCGGCGGCTGGTACACCGCGATCCTCGGCCCGTACCTGCGCGAGCGTGGCCAGCTCACCATCACGCACTTCGATCCGAACGGCGATCCGGAGAGCTACGACACCAAGGAGTCCAAGCAGATCCTCGATCGGCTCGCCGCGGCGCCGGCCGCGTTCGGCAAGGTCTCCGGCCAGCAGATCGCGCCGCCCAACGTGGTGCTCGGGCCCGAGGGCAGCGCCGACGTGGTGCTCACGTTCCGCAACATCCACAACTGGATCGAGGCCGGCTACGACGCGCAGGTGTTCGGGGCGATCGCGCGCGTGCTGCGGCCCGGCGGCGTGCTCGGCGTCGAGGAGCACCGGGCGTCGCGCGAGCTCACGTTGAAGGAGATGAACGAGTCCGGTTATGTATCCGAGGCGCACGTGATCCAGCTCGCCGAGGCGGCCGGCCTCAAGCTCGAGGCGCGCTCGGAGATCAACGCGAACGCCAAGGACACCAAGGACCACCCCCACGGCGTGTGGTCGCTGCCGCCGAGCTACCAGGGCAAGGACGTCGACCGCGACAAGTTCACCGCGATCGGCGAGAGCGACCGGATGACGCTGCGGTTCCGCAAGCCGTAGCTCGGCGCCGGCGCCGCGGATCGGGAGGCGCCCGCGGCCGTAGCAACCCGGCGGCCCTGCCGTATAGTCGGGCACCCATGGAGATCCCGATGCGAACGCAACTGCTGGTGGCTGTCACGTGCCTGATCGGATGCAGCAAGCCGGGCGCGGCGCCCGAGACCAAACCGCCCGCGGTCACCGCGCCTGCGCGTCCCACGGTGCCCGCTGACCTCGCGGTGCCCGAGGACCACAAGCTCGCGCTGGTGGCCACCGCCCGCGGCGTCCAGATCTACGACTGCGTCGCCGACGCGGCCGGCGGTCTCGCGTGGAAGCTCCACGCACCGCGCGCCGACCTGTTCGACCAGGCGGGCGCCAAGATCGGCACCCACTTCGGCGGCGTCGACAACAACCTCCCGCCGGGTCCGTACTGGCAGGCCCAGGACGGCAGCCGCGTCCACGCCGGCAAGCCGGCCAGCGTGCCCAACCCGGGGGCGATCCCGCTGCTCCGGCTCGAGGCCGCCGACACGTTCGGCACCGGGGTGTTCGCCGGCGTGTCGTTCGTCCAGCGGCTCGCCACCAGCGGCGGCGTGGCCCCGGCGGGCGCGTGCGACGGTGGCAAGCAGACCGAGGTCGCGTACACGGCGCAGTACTACTTCTATACGGCGCCGTAGCCCGCCGGCTATGCGGCCGGGGGCCAGCCTGGGATCGACCGGGTGTCGTAGCGGCTGGTGCGGAACGCCGGGCTGTCGAGGATCGCCCGGTGCATGGCGATCGTGGTCGGGACGCCGGCGACCTCGAAGACTGACAGGGCACCGATCATCTTCGCGATCGCGGCGTCGCGATCGGGGGCGCGGACGATGACCTTGGCGAGCAGCGAGTCGTAGAACGGCGGCACGACGTAGCCCTCGGTGACGTGGGTGTCGACGCGGACGCCATCGCCTCCCGGGGGCCGCCAGGTGGTGATCGTGCCCGGGGCGGGCTGGAAGTTGTTGCCGGGGTCCTCGGCGTTGATCCGGCACTCGATCACGTGGCCGTCGAGCGCGAGCTCGGCTTGCCGCCAGGCGAGCGGCCGGCCGGCGGCGACCTCGATCTGCGCGACGACCAGATCTTTGCCGCTGCGCTCCTCGCTCACCGTGTGCTCGACCTGGAGCCGGCAGTTCATCTCCATGAACCGCAGCACGTCGCCGTCGAGCAGGAGCTCCATCGTGCCGGCCCCGACGTAGCCGACCTGGGCGGCGGCGCGGGCGGCGGCTTCGCAGGTGACCGCGCGCAGGTCGCCGCTGATCGCCGGGGACGGGCTCTCCTCGAGCAGCTTCTGGTGGTTGCGCTGCACGGTGCAGTCGCGCTCGCCGAGGTGGACCGCGCGGCCGTACTTGTCGGCGAAGATCTGGATCTCGACGTGCCGACCGCCCTCGATCAGCTTCTCGAGGTAGACGCGGTCGCCGCCGAACGCCGCGCGGGCCTCGGCCTGGGCCTCGGCGTAGGCGGTGTCGACGTCGGCAGCTGCGCGGGCGATCCGCATGCCGCGGCCACCGCCGCCGTTCTCGGCCTTGAACAGCACCGGGAACCCGACGCGGGCGGCGACCCGGCGGGCCTCGTCGGCCGACGCCAGCACGCCGTCGCTGCCGGGGATGACCTCGAGGCCGGCGGCGCGCATCGCGGCCTTGGCGCGGGTCTTCGACCCCATCAGCGCGGTGACCTGCGGCGGCGGGCCGATGAACGTGACGCCGTGCTGCGCACACAGCGTGGCGAGCAGCGGGTTCTCCGACAGAAACCCCCATCCGGGGTGCAGCGCGGTCGCGCGCGACTGCACGGCGGCCTGGACGACGCGCTCGACGTCGAGGTAGCTGTGCGACGCGCGGCCGGGGCCGAGCACCACGACCTCGCGGCCGCGCAGGTACGGGGCGTCGCGGTCGGCCTCGCTGGCGGCAAACACCGGCGCGATGCCGAGCTTGTCGCACGCGCGCGCGACACGAACCGCGACCTCGCCGCGGTTCGCGATCAGGATGCGATGAAACAGCGGCGGTGCCACGCGGCCGACGCTAGCACCGATCGCTATTTTTTGAGGCCGATGAGACAGGACTCGGCGCTCGAGACCTCGAACTTGCCCGGCGCCTCCATCTCGATCGAGGTCACGACGCCGTCGTCGATCGTCAGCACGCCGCGGGCGGCGCGGATGCCCATGCCGTACTGCGAGAAGTCGTTGTCGATGCCGAGCGCCTTGGAGAACGCCGCGCTGCCGTCGGCGAGCATCGTGATCTTGCCGAGCGCGTCGTGCTGCTCGGCCCACGCCTTCATCACGAAGGCGTCGTTGACCGAGAGGCAGGCGACCAGGTCCACGCCCGCGGCCTTGAGCTCGGGGAGCTTGGCGACGTAACCGGGCAGGTGCTTCTGCGAGCAGGTCGGCGTGAACGCGCCGGGCAGCGTGAACATGACGACCTTCTTGCCCGCAAACAGCGCCGCGGGGTCGACGTCGGCGGCGCCCTCGGCGGTGGCCTGCTTGATGGTGACGGACGGGATCTTCTGGCCCTTGGTAATCATGGCAATCCCTTACCACAGAGCGTCTCCGCCAGCCGACAGACATGTGCACGTCGGTCGCGATCGGTCGCGATCGGTCCGGAGTGCTGCGTCGGTGACGCCGCCCACGTGGTCAGCAGGGTGGCGTGGGGTGGAGGCGGTTGGGCCGGCGGGGCCGGGGCGCATCGCCGTCGACCAGCGGCCGGGGCAGCGGCAGGCCGCACAACAGCTTCACCGCGAGCGACGCCGCCGCGGCGCCGAACGCCGAGGGGACGAACGCGACCGAACCCTCGATCCGGTTCCTGTGCTCGCAGTCGTTGACGCCGTTGTCACCGCCCGGGCACACGCAGCGAAACGCGCCGTCATCGTAGGCGAGCGCCTGGGGCGCGATCGGCGTCTCGTCGGAGAACACCGCCCAGATGCCGAGCGGGCGGGTGCAATCGATCGCGTGCTTGCGGCGCAGGTTCTTGCGCAGGTCGCGCGCGAACGGATCGACGCGGGTCTCCGACAGATCGGCGACGCGGACCTGCGTCGGGTCGAGCCGCGCGGCGGCGCCCATCGCGGACACGCAGCGCAGCTTGTCGCGCAGGCAGGTCGCGATCAGGTGCATCTTCGCCGCCATGTTGTCGATCGCATCGATCACGACGTCGGGCTCGGGTACGAGCAAGCGGGCCGAGGTCTCGGGGCCGTAGAACTCCGCGCGGGTCTCGACGACCGCGTCGGGGTTGATCAGGCGCAGTCGCTCGGCCATCACAGAGACCTTGGCCTTGCCGAGCGTGCCCTTGTGCGCGTGGAGCTGGCGGTTGACGTTGGTCACGCAGATCCGGTCGTAGTCGACCAGGATCATGCGGCCGACCCCGCTGCGGATCAGCGCCTCGGCGGCGAACGAGCCGACCCCGCCGATGCCGAACACGGTGACCGTGGAGCGCGCCAGCCGCGCCACGCCGTCATCGCCGAGCAGGCGGGCGGTCCGATCGAATCTACGGTGGGTCACGCCGGGATTGTTACGGATGTCCGGGCGTAGTCAACCGCTCCGCCTCTTCACTCGAGCAGGAAGCGCTCGTAGGCGCGGAAGTCGTAGTCGCGGCCCAGGAAGCGGTGGACGAGCTGGGCGGCGTCGCGGCTGCCGCCCGGCACCAGCACGTGATCGCGATAGGCGTAGGTGACGTCGGTCGCCATCAGGCCGCTCGACTCGAACGGCGTCAGCAGATCCTTCGCGATCACCAGCGACCACTGGTACGTGTAGTACATCGCCGAGTAGCCGACGAGGTGGCCGAACGACGCGTGGAACCGGGTGCCGGGGACGTACGCGAACGGCGTGTAGCGCTTCTGCAGGCGCTGGACCTCGGCGAGCTGGTCGAGCGCATCGGGATCGGTGCGATGAAACCCGAGCGAGATCGCCGCGTAGAAGATCTGCTGGACCGTCGCGGTGCCGAGCCCGAACTTGTCGGCGCGCCGCATCTTGTCGACCAGGGTCTTGGGGATCACCGCTCCGGTCTCGTGGTGCCGCGCGAACCGCGCCAGCGTGTCGTAGCTCCACGCCCACTCCTCGAACATCTGCGACGGCGCCTCGACGAAGTCCCACTCGGTCGCGACCCCGCTCTGCGTGATCCAGCGCTGGTGGCCGCCGAGCACGTGGTGCATGAGGTGGCCGAACTCGTGGAACATGGTCACGACGTCCTCGTGCTCCATGAGCCCGGCGGACGCGGGCCGCGTCGCGGTCGCGCGCTCGGGAACCGGAAAGTTGCACACCAGCACGCCCTCGGGGCGCTGGACGTCGCGCACGCCGTCCTTGAGCGGGAACTGCGCCGCGTGCTTGTACTTGCCGTCGCGCGGGTGCATGTCGAGGTAGATCCGCCCGAGCTGGGTGGTGCCGCGCACGACGTCGTAGATCAGCACGCTGGGGTGCCAGCGCTCGCCATCGCTGACCTCGGTGTACGTGAGGTCGAAGATCTCGGCGGTGATCTCGAGCAGGCCGGCGAGGACCCGCTCGTAAGGGAAGTACTGCCGCACCTCGCTCGCGTCGACCTCGTAGCGCTCCTTCTTGACCAGGTTCTCGAGCCAGGTCTTCTGCCAGTCGGCGACCGCGGTGGGCTTGGCCGGCCGGGGACTCGCCGCATCGTCTGCGCGCGTGGGACTCGTTGGGCTCGTTGGGCTCGTTGGGCTCGTTGGGCTCGGGGGCGCCGCGGCGAGCTGGCGCAGCAGCTCCTTGTAGTCCTGCTCGGCGCGGGGCGCGGCGAGCTTCCACACCTTGTCGATGAACTCGGCGGCGTGCTGGCCGCTGCCGATCATCTTGTCGGCGGTGATGTAGTCGGCCCAGTTGTCGAACCCGAGCAGGCCGGCCTTCTCGCCACGCAGCTTGAGGATGTCGCGCAGGGTGGCTTCGTTGCCGCGGTCACCGCGGCTGCGGAACGCGATGTACAGCTGCCGCCGCAGATCGTCATCGGCGGCGTAGGTCATGAACGGGTTGTAGTCGGGGTAGTCGGTGGTGATCCGGATCTTGCCGTCGGCGCCGGGGGCGTGCGCCGCGATGAAGTCCGCGGGCAGGCCCGCGAGCCGCGCCGGATCGGTGACCTCGATCGTGCGGACGTCCTCGGAGATCGTCTTCGAGAACGTCTGGCCGAGCTTGGTCAGCTCCTCGTCGATCTGCTTGAGCCGAGCGCGCACCTCGGGGGGCTTGTCGACGCCGGCGCGGCGGTAGTCGCGCAGCGTGTGGGCGACGAACCGCTGGGTGTCGACGTCGGCGGTGGTCACGTCGACCGCTGCGAGCGTGTCGTACATCTCGCGGTCGAGCGCGAGGTCGGAGTAGAACCTGGCGACTTCCTGCTCGCATTCGCGCGCGGCATCGCGGATCGCCTCGTCCGGGTGGACCTCGGACATCAGGCCGGCCTGGGCGTTGCTGGCGCTGACCGCGGTGAGCAGCTCGTTGTACCGGACCAGGGTGTCGTCGGCGAGCGAACCGGGGCGATCGTCGGCCCTGGGTTCGGCCCTGGCGTCGGCCCTGGCGTCGGCCCTGGCGTCGCCCTTCGCACCGGCCCTGGCGTCCGGCTTCGGCGCGGGCTTTTCGTTGGACTTCACGTCGGGCTTTGCTCGTGCCGTCGCCGGCGCACCGGCGGTGAGCGCAAGCCGTAGCGCCTCCGCGCGGCGCAATCCCGCAAGACACTGCGTTGTGAAACGCTCGACCTTCTTCACGTCGGTGACCAACTGTAACATCGTTCCGCGATGGACGACGTCCCACAACTCGGCGATGCGCTGCCCCTGGTCGCGACCGGCCCGGCGTGGCTCGCGGTCGCGCTCGACGACCTCGATAGCGTGCACGCGGATCATCTGCACTGCGAGCGCAAGGCTGCGCAGTCGGCGCTCTCGCTGATCCGCAGCTACCCCGAGCGGGCCGATCTGGTCACCGCGATGGCGCGGCTGGCGCACGACGAGACCCGCCACGTCGTGCAGGTCGCGCAGCTGATGGCGCGGCGCGGACAGCCGGCGAGCTACGATCACGGCGACGACTATGCGGCGGCGCTGCGCGGCCTGATCCGCGGCCGCGAGCCCGATCGCCTGCTCGATCGGTTGCTCGTGTTCGCGATCATCGAGGGCCGATCCGCCGAGCGGCTCGGCCTGCTCGCCGGGGCGCTCGACGACGCGAAGTCGCGCGCGCTGTACGCGGACCTCGCCGCCGCCGAGGTCCGCCACCGCGACACGTTCCTTGCGCTCGCGCGCGATGCGGCACCGGACGGCTGGCGGGGACGCGCGGCCGAGCTCGCCCAGCGCGAAGCGGAGATCCTCGCCGATCGAACCCCGACGGCGCGGATCCACTGAACACGGGTCGAGGTAGGCCCGGCGGCTCGCTGGTGTAGGCGGAGCGCGCCGGTGGAACACCGGAACACCCTGGAACGTCCATGGAGCTGTTTCGATCGCGAGTCCCGGTCCGCCAGCGACTGCGCACCCACGCCAACCGCGCGGTTCGACGAGGCTGCGCCGCGGTCGAGCTTGGCGTGGTGCTTGCTCCGGCTACGCCGACCATGCAGATTGTATCGACCGATCGCGGCGTCCGATCATCGACCGAGGCAAGACCATGACGGCTGTGCTGAGCAACTCGCTGGATCCGTCCCCGCCGCGCCGACCGACGCTCGCCCGCGCGATCGCCTTTCGGTTCGGGTTCACCTACTGGATCTTGTTCTGCCTCCCGATCGCAGCGTCGCAGATCTCTGGCTTCGACTGGATCGGAGACCGGATGACCGATCCGGTGCAGGGCGCGATCTCGGTCTGGGTGGGCGAGCACATCCTCGGCATCTCCTACCCGATCGCGACGGGGGTCAGCGGCAGCGGCGACAAGACCGCGGACTGGGTCTGGCTGTTCACCATCGCGTGTGTCTCGATCGTCGTCGCGCTGGGGTGGGCGATGGTCGATCGCCGCAGGGCCCACGATGCGCGGCTCCGCGAGCTGCTGCGCGTCATCATGCGCTACACGGTTGCGTATGTCCTGTTCGGCTACGGAATCTCCAAGCTGTTCACGCTCGGTCAGTTCCCGCCGCCCAGCCCGGCCCGCCTGACCCAGAGCTACGGCGACTCGTCGCCGATGGGGCTGCTGTGGACGTTCATGGGCGCATCGCGCGCGTATACGGCGTTCTCCGGCGCCGGGGAGGTCGTGGGGGCGGCGCTGCTGCTGTTCCGGCGCACCACGCTGCTGGGTGCGCTCGTGCTCGGCGCGGTGTTGCTCAATGTCGTGTTGCTCAACTTCTGTTACGACGTGCCGGTCAAGATCAACTCGTCGCACTACCTCGCGATCTGTGTCTATCTGGTGCTTCCATCGCTCGGCCGCCTGGCCAATGTGGTGGTGCTCAATCGCGCGACCCAGCCGGTCGTGGACCGCGGCCCGCTGCCCCGGCGCTGGATGCGCATCGTCCGGGTGATCCTGCGGGTCGGCGTGACGGCCGTGGTTCTGTGGTCCGGAATCTCGTTGCGGGCGAGCCGGGTCGACGATGCCACGACGTGGTACGGCGGCCACTGGAGCGTGAGCAGCTTCGCCCGCGACGGCCACGACGCGCCGGCGGTGCTGACCGACAAGACGCGATGGCGCCGGCTCCGGTTCCAGCTTCTACCTGACAAGATCTGGGTCCGCTGGCGGTTCATGGACGAAGGGCTCGGCGATCTCTACTCGGTCGTGATCGACGAGAACGGCCGGACGATGACGCTCACGCCGGCCCCCGATTCGAAGCCCGAGCATCCGACCGGTCGGGTGGTGCTGCACTACACGCGGGTCGACGACAAGCACCTGAGGCTCGAGGGCCGGGTCGGGACCGAGAACCTCGCCGTCGAGGTCGAGCGCTACCAGGTGGACAAGGCGCTGCTGATGAACCGCGGGTTCCACTGGATCAACGAGACGCCGTTCAACCGCTGAACCCCGATGCCGGCGGTACCGGCCGCGCTGAGTCTCGGCAGGCGGTCGGTGCGGCCCACGCGATCGAACACGCGAGTCACTGCCGGGTTGGCTTGCGCTATGCGCGACCTCTTGTCGATCGGCTTGCCAGCGCGGACGCCAGGCGCCGCCTGGTACGGATCCCGAGTGCCGGCTCGCGGCTTCTGCTTTCGATCGGTCTGTCGCGGTGACCGGCGAGCTCGACGCCTCTTCCCAGGCCGAATACGGTCGGCTCGCTTGTCCTGATCCTCTCAGCTCGGGATGGCTGCCGCCGTGAGCGCCACGCCCGGCTTGAGCCCGTCGCTCATGCCGCTGCCCTCGAGCCCGCCGTGGCCGCCTTCGTCGCCATGGTATCCGGCCTCCCCGTGGTCGGTGTCGTCGAGACCCGCTTCTTCCGCCTCGATGCTCGGCCGCAGGCCGAGGACCGCCTTGATCGCGTAGGCGATCACCGCGGTGGCGCTGATCGACAGCACCATGGTGAGGCCCACCGCCTTGAGCTGCTCGAGCCACAGGCCGTGGCCGACCAGCGAGCCGAGGTTGGTCTTGAGGTTCGGGTTGATGTCCGCGTTGGCGAACACGCCCGCCAGCACGGCCCCGACGGTGCCGCCGACGCCGTGGACGCCGAACGTATCGAGCGCGTCATCGTACTTGAAGAACGCCTTGAGCTTGGTGCACGCCAGGAACGGCACCACGCCCGCGATCACGCCGATCACCACCGAGCTGCTCGCGGTCACGAAGCCTGCGGCGGGCGTGATCACGACCAGGCCGGCCACCGCACCCGAGCAGAACCCGAGCACCGTGGGCTTGCCGTGCGTCAGCCACTCGAGCGCGGGCCACACCGCGCAGGCGACCGCGGCGGCGAGCGTGGTCGCGACGAACGCGTTGGCCGCGATGCCATCGGCCGCGACCGCGCTGCCGGCGTTGAACCCGTACCAGCCGACCCACAGCATGCCCGTGCCGACGACGGTCAACACGAGGCTGTGGGGCATGAAGGCGCGCTTGCCGAACCCGGTGCGCTTGCCGAGCACCAGGCACAGCACCAGCGCCGACCAGCCCGAGGACATGTGCACCACGGTGCCCCCCGCGAAGTCGATCGCCCTGATCGACGCGCCGGCGTTCCACACGCCGTTCATCAGCCCGTCGATGCCCCACACCATGTGGGCGAGCGGAAAGTAGACCACGAACATCCACAGCGCGATGAACGCGACCACCGCCGAGTACTTCATGCGCTCGGCGATCGCGCCGACGATCAGCGCCGGGGTGATGATCGCGAACATCATCTGGAACATCGCGAACACGTTCTGCGACACCCACGCGGCGTAGTCGCCATTGGGCACCGCGGTGACGCCGCCGAACATCGCGAAGTCGAGCCCGCCGAGCACGGCGTTGCCCTTCGCGAACACGAGGCTGTAGCCGACGGCCCACCACAGGATCGTGACCAGCCCGGCGGAGCCAAAACACTGCGCCAGCACGGACAGCACGTTCTTGCGGCGGACCAGGCCGCCGTAGAACAGCGCCAAGCCGGGAAGCGTCATGAACAGCACCAGGGCCGTCGACGTCATCATCCAGCCGTTGTGGCCGGGGCCCGACGCGGCGGCCAGCACGCCCCCCTTGGCGTCCGGGGCGCTGTTGGTGACGTAGGCCTCGAGATTTGCCAGGCGTTGCTCGACGGTGGGCGCCGGCGCGGCGGGCGCGTCCGCGTGCGCAGCGAGTGGATACGCAGCGACGACGACGAACAAGATCAAACCAGCTATGCCAGCCTCGAGCAATCTTCCAACGCGCATCGGTTCGTCCTCGTGGTGTGTTTGAAGAGTTCTTGAAGAATTAAGCTCAGGTAACGCTAGTCAGGGCACGTTTCCGACGTGTGTCGCGCGCGAGAATACCGCGCTCACCACACCACCGCGAGAGATCGCGCTTGGTACCACGTGCAGCGTCGGCGCTACCGACGCGACTCGGCGGGCCGTGACTCGTCGGTCTCGGGGGAGCCGACCGGGTTGCTGGAGCGGATCGCCGGAGCTGGATCCCCTGCGTTGGACTACCGAGGTGGAGTGCCTGATAGCGCGATCAGCGGCCACACCCTGCGACGACGAGGAAGGCGAGCTCGGCGAGCTCGATCGCAGCGCCGTACACGTCTCCGGTGAGGCCGCCTAGCCGGCGGTGCAGCCAGATCGCGACGCCGAGGGTGGTCGCGAGCGCCGCCAGCGCAGCGAGCAGGGCCGGCGGACCGAACCAGCCGATCGCGAGCGCGGCGACGGCGGTCGCACCGGCGAGCTGCGCCACCCCGGCGTGGCCGTGAAACGCCTTGCCGAGCCCCTCGGGGCGCGCGTACGGAAACCACACGACGAGCGGCACCACGGCCCAGCGCGCGGCGAGCGGCGCGGCCAACAGCGCCCACGTGAGCGGGTGGCCGTGCGGCTGGGCGGCGCGACCGACGATCTCGGCGACGGCGGCGAGCTTGCCGGCGAGCAGCAGCACCAGCGCCGCCGCGCCGTGCGCGCCGATCCGGCTGTCGCGCATGATCGCGAGCATCCGCTCGCGGCTGCCGCGGCCGCCACCAAGCGCGTCGAACACATCCGCCAGGCCGTCGAGGTGGAGGCCGCCCGTGGCCGCGGCGAGCACCCCGACCAGCACGACCGAGACGACGCCCGGGCCGAGCCGGCCGTCGAGCAGCAGGTGCACTCCGACGAGCATCGCGCCGAGCGCCGCGCCGACGGCGGGGAACCAGGTTACGGCGCGCCCGAGCTCCCGGGCATCGACAGGGCCGGTCGCGACCGGGAACCGGGTCAGGAAGCCAGCAGCGATCGCGAGCGGCCTCAGCACGACGCGGATGGCCCTCTCCCGGTGCGCCCCGCTCGCCGATCGCCGGTCGTGGCCGTCGCAGGCGCGCGTCGCGATGCTCGAACGCGCCATTGCACGGCGGGTTCGCCCTTGCTGGCACGACACGGTGGCGCGATGACTCGGCCCGCTGCGGGTGCGTGTGCGCGAGCTGTCGTCGTGCGTGGACAAGCCGTCATGCTCGGACGCGACCGTGCTTGGTGGATTTCACGCGGCCGCGAGCTGGGGGCGCGATCATTCGGTCCGCCGCGGGTGTGAGCGCGCGAGCTTCCATAGCAGCTCGGCGTCGAGCCCCGCACGCACGGCGGCCTCGAGCCGATCGTACTCGGCGCGCTTGCTTGGAATGGCGCGGCGCGGCGGGGTCGGCAAGCCGCGACGGTCGCGCAGCGCCGCGAGGGTCGCGGCGCGCAGCGCGTCGTTTTCGAACAGGCCGTGGAGCATCGTGCCGACGATCGTGCCGTGCCCGCCGACTGCGCCGTCACTGCCGCTGGTCGCGCTGGCGTTGCGCACCTCGATCTCGAACGCCGCTGGGCACGGTCGGGTCCGCTCCACCATGCCCATGTGGATCTCGTAGCCGAGCACCGGCGCGTCGTGGGGCGCGCCCGCGGTGAGGCCGGCGGTGAGAAACGACGGGCTCGCGATCCGGGCGCGGACCTGCGCCGTGCGCTTGTCGCGCGCGAATCGCGTAGCGAGCGGCAGGAGCCCGAGCCCGGCGACCCGGCTGGCCGCGGACTCGACGCCGTGCGGATCGTCGATCACCTCGCCGAGCATCTGGCAACCGCCGCACAGCCCGAGGATCGGCTCGCCGGCGCGCGCGCGGGCCTCGATCGCCTCGGCGACGCCGCTGGCGTGCAGCCACGCGAGATCGGCGATCGTGTTCTTCGAGCCGGGCAGGATCACGAGGTCGGCTCCGGCGACGTCGGCCGGGTGGTCGACGAACCGGACCGCGACGCCGGCCTCGTGCTCGAGCGGCTCGACGTCGTCGTGGTTGGAGATCCGCGGCAGGCGTACCACCGCGATGTCGAGCTCGCTGCGCGGGGGCCGGCGACGCCCGGCGCGGTCGTCGAGCGACACCGAGTCCTCGTCGGCGATGCGCAGGTTCGGGACGTACGGGACGACGCCGAGCACGGGCTTGCCGGTGCGCTCGGTGAGCATCCGGAGCCCGGGCTCGAGCAGCGCGACGTCGCCGCGAAACTTGTTGACGACGAACGCCGCGATCCGTGCGCGCTCGTCGGGCTCGAGCAGCTCCAGCGTGCCGACGAACGCGGCGAACACGCCGCCGCGGTCGATGTCGCCGACCAAAAGGACCGGCGCATCGGCGAGCGCCGCGACGTGCATGTTCACGATCTCGTTCGCCTTGAGGTTGATCTCGGCGGGGCTGCCGGCGCCCTCGATCACGACGAGGTCGTGACCGGCGCGCAGCCGGGCGAGCGATCCCGCGATCACGCCGGACAGCGTCGGCTTGTACGCGTGGTACTCGACCGCGGTCATGCTGCCGATCGGCTTGCCGAGCACGACGACCTGGCTGCGGCGGTCACCTTCGGGCTTGAGCAGGATCGGATTCATGTCCACCGTGGCGGCGATCCCCGCGGCGTCGGCTTGCACGGCCTGCGCGCGCCCGATCTCGAGGCCGTCGGGGGTCACCGCCGAGTTGAGCGCCATGTTCTGCGACTTGAACGGCGCCACGCGAAGCCCCGCGCGATGAAACAGCCGGCACAGCGCGGTGACCAGCAGGCTCTTGCCGACCGACGACGCCGTGCCTTGAACCATCAACGTGGGTGCAGTCATCGTGAGACTCCGTGCGGTGGGTGCGATCATCGGGCCAGGTCCGTGCGCAGCGCCGCCGCGAGCTGCTCGCGATCGCCGGCGGAGCGGGCCGCGAGCCGGATGTGGTCGGGCAATCCGAACGACGCGCAGTCGCGCACCAGGATGCGGTGGCGCGCGAGCAGCCGGTGCCTCAGCGTGGCGGCGTCGCCGGTGCGCACGGCAAGGAATCCGGTGGACGACGGTGCCGGTGCGAGGCCGATCGATGCGAGCAAGGCGGCCAGCTGGGCGCGTTCGGCGAGCAGTCGCTGCCTGCTGTCGGCCACGAACGCGCCCGCGGCGCACGCGGCGATCGCCGCGGCCTGGGCGGCGGCGCCGGTGGTCCACGCGGCGCGGCCGTGCTCGACGCGTGCGACCACCGCGGGCGCGGCGACCACGTATCCGATCCGGACGCCGGGGATCGCGTGGTCCTTGGTCAGCGAGCGGACGCAGGCGACGTTCGGTGGCAGCGCGGCGCCGGCGTCGGCGAACCGCTCGCTCAGCGACAGGAACGACTGATCGAGCACGATCGTGGTGGTGGGATGCGCCTCGGCGAGCGCGCGGACGCCAGCGACGGGAACGGCCGCGCCGGTGGGCGTGCCGGGCGCGCACAGATACGCGAGCGTGGCGGCGGCATCGCGGATCGTGCGGCCGACTGCGGCGAGATCGACCGCGAACCCGTCGTCGGGCCTGGCCCGCCATTCCCGGACGCGGCCCCCCACGTGGTCGACCGCCGCGCGCAGCTCGCCGAACGCCGGCTCGACGACGACCACGCCGTCGCCGGGCCGGACCAGCGCCGCGACGAGCGTCCACAGCAGCTCGGCCGCGCCGTTGCCGAGCGCGATCCGATCGGCGGTCGTGTCGAGCGCCGCCGCGAGCGCCTCGCGCGCCTCGGTCGCCGCTGGATCGGGGTAGCGATCGATCGGCGCCGCGCGGATCGCGTCCGCCACCGCCGCGCACGGACCGTAGGGGTTGCAGCTCACGCTGAAGTCGATGACGTCGGCCGCGGCGATGCCGAGCTCGCGTAGCTCGGCGCGCGGCAGCCCGCCGTGGATCCGCGGCGTGAGCGCAGGAGGAGTGCTAACGCGTCCAGACATGCTGAGCTCCCAGCGCAACGGCGACGAGCGCGAACGCGAGCGCGCAGGCGATCACGACGACGCGCCACGCTGCGCGGATGGTGGCCACCCCTGGCGCGGCGCCGGGCGCGCCGAGCCGGTAGTGGCCGGGTTTCTCGAGTGTGACGCCGAGCAGGCCCGCCATCGCGGCCATCGGACGGCCCGCGTTGGGGCTCGCCGTCTGACCGCCGTCGCGGACGAGCACGCGCCAGGCGCCCGTGGCGTCGCCGCCCGACACCACCGCGGCGAGCACGAACAGCCCCGCGGTGATCCGCGCGGGTACGAGGTTCAGCACGTCGTCGAGCCGGGCGGCCGCCTTGCCGAGGTACTCGTAGCGGCCGCGATACCCGATCATCGCGTCGAGCGTGTTCATCGCGCGATACGCCACCGCACCGGGCAGCCCGAACACCGCGAAGTAAAACAGCGGCGCGACGACGCTGTCCGAGGCGTTCTCCGCCACCGACTCGACCACCGCGGCGGCCACCAGCGACTCGTCGAGCTCGGCCGCGTCGCGGCTGCACAAGCTCCCCAGGCCGGTGCGCGCCTGCGCGAGGTCGCCGGCCGCCAGCGCGCGGCGGACCTGGTCGGCGGCTTCGCCGAGCGCACGCAGCGCGAACGTCGGCTTCAGCACCGCGATCGCCGTCACGAGCTGCACCACCGGCCATCGCGCGGTCGCCAGGATCAGCCCAGCCGCTGCCGCGGCACAGCCGAGCGGGATGACCAGCGCGACGAACCCGCCGAACACGAGCTGGCGCATCGCACCCGTGCGCGGCGCCCCGGCGAGCACGAACGACGCCGCGCGGCCGATCCACGCGACCGGATGCAGCGCGTTCGGCGGCTCGCCAAGCACGGCATCGAGCGCGATCGCCGCGACGAACGCCACCAGCAGCAGATCAGCCCGCATGATGGGGACCGTGTCGCTTGGTCTCGCTGCCGGACCCGCGGACCTGCCTAGGCGCCACTGTCGCTGACTCCTGCCGATGCAAACGTCGCCATGTCGCGCAGGATGCAGAGCGCCGCGTCGACCAGCGGCATCGCCAGCGCTGCGCCCGTGCCCTCGCCGAGCCGGAGGTCGAGCTCGAGTAGCGGCGCCAGGCCGAGCGCGGCGAGCACGTGGTGGTGGCCGCGCTCGACGGACTTGTGCGCGCACACGAGGTAGTTGGCGACGGCGGGAGCGAGCCGGGCCGCGACGAGCGCTGCGGCGCCGCAGATGAAGCCATCGACGACGATGGGCACGCCCGCGGCTGCGCCACCGAGGATCACCCCGGCGAGCCCGGCGATCTCGAAGCCGCCCAGCTTCGCCAGCACGTCGAGCGGGTCGCCCGGGTCGGGATGATTGACGGTGATCGCCTGGCGAATGACCGCGATCTTGTGCGCCAGGCCGGCGTCGTCGATGCCGGTGCCTCGGCCGGTGACGGCTTCGGGGGCCGCCCCGGTCAACACCGCGGCCAGCGCGCTCGACGCCGTGGTGTTGCCGATCCCCATCTCGCCGGTGCCGAGCAGCGTCACACCGGCGTGAGCGAGCTGCTCGGCGACCGCGATGCCGGCCTCGAGCGCCGCGATCGCCTCGGCGCGTGTCATCGCCGGGCCGTGCGCGAAGTTGCGAGTGCCCGGGCCGATCCGGTGCGCGCGGATCGCCGGCTCGTCGGGCAGCGCCTGTGCGATGCCCATGTCGACGACGACGAGGCGCGCACCGGCGTGGCGGGCCAGCACGTTGATCGCGGCGCCGCCGCGCGCGAAGTTGAGCAGCATCTGCCGCGTGACTTCCTGCGGGTAGGCGCTGACACCCTCGGCGGCCACGCCGTGATCGGCGCCCATCACGACGATCGCCTTGTCGAGCGGTGCGGGCGCGGTGGAGCCGCGGATCGCCGCGATCTGACACGCGAGCTCCTCGAGTCGGCCGAGGCTCTTGCGCGGCTTGGTCTTGCCGTCGAGCAGACGCTGTGTCGCCTCGGCGATGCGGGCACTGGGTGGGTGGATCCGTGCGATCGTGTCGACGAGCGAGGTCATCGGTGGTCTCCGGAGGTTGGGGTGGTTGACGCGATGGCGATCGGCGCCGGGCGGAGGCGGACGACGACACCGAGCGTCGCGAGGTAGAGCTCGTCGGCGACCTGGGCGAGCCGCTGGTGGGCGAAGCCGGCGACGTCGCGGAACACGCGGCCGAGCGCGCTCTCGGGGACGACGCCCATGCCGACCTCGTTGGTCACCAGGATGGTGTGGAACGGCGCGCCCGCGATCGTCCGCGCGAGCTCGTCGACCCGGGTCGCGATCCGCGCTGCCGACGCGTCGCCAAGCAACAAGTTGGACAGCCACAGCGTGAGGCAATCGACGACGACGACGTCCAGGTCGCGAACCATCGCGAGCCGCTCGGGCAGCGCCACCGGCTCCTCGATGGTCTGGAAGTCGGGGCCGCGCGTCCGGACGTGCTCGGCGATCCGCATGGTCATCTCGGCGTCGAACGCCTGCGCGGTGGCGATGAAGCCGCGGCGCTCGCCGAGCGCCCGCGCCCGCGCCAGCGCGAACGCGCTCTTGCCGGAGCGCACGCCACCTCCAACGACGATCACGGTGCCGGTCACGGGCTCACCCGAGCCGCGAGCCGCTCGGCCCATTCGCGCTGGCAGCATGCGACGCCGCGCTGTGTGGCCTCGAAGACCGCCGCGCCGATGACGTGGCCGATCGCGGTGTGCTTGCCGGCGTACGGCGACGGCGCGCCCCGCGCGGGCGCGGCGATCACGATGCAGTCGGTCCCGGTGCCCGAGGCTGGCCGGCCGGTCCGCAGGCTCGGAACCACGGCCTCGCGGACCGCGAGCGTGCGGGCCTCCGCTGCCAGCGCCAGCGCCTCGAGGCGGGCCTCCGTCGACAGCGCCGCCGACACGTGGCACAGCACGTTGATCGTGCCGAACCGCGACGTCCCCGGGGGATCGCCGGCGCGCAGCGCGTTGCCGATCCCCACGGTGGCGATGCAGCGCGCGGAGACCTCGTCGTGGCGAACGCAGACGTCGACGTGGCGGTCGAGTCTGCGCGTGGTGAGTAGCCCGACCGCGTCCGGGATCCCCGCGGCAGCGAGCCGATCGCGCAACAGCGCCGCGGCGTCGAGCTCGGGGGGAAGATCGCCGTCGCAGACCTGGATCCACGCGACGGTGCGCGCGGTGCGGAGGCCGCCCCCGACGATGGCCCAGCTCGCCATCGCCTGATCGGACGCGAACCGCGCGATCAGCAGCCCCGGCGTGTGCGCCACCGTGAGGTCGCCGACGTCCGGTGTGTCCGCGTGTAGGGCGGTCGTCATCGGGCGCCCTCGGCTGATCGTAGTCCGGCCGCGACGACCTTCTCCACGACGTGCGCCCGGCCGTTGCTGGCGCGCGGTGATGCGCAGCGAAGCCGTTCTGCGGGCCTGGCCGCGGTTTGAGCCCACGCAGTCATCGGCGCGACAAGCTGCGCGAGGTCGTTGCTGGAGTGCGGTGATGTGCTGCGAAGCTGTTCCGTAGGCAGGGCCGCTGGTTGAGCCCACGCAGTCATCGGCGCGACGAGCTGCGCCGGGTGGTTGCTGGCGCGCGGTGACGTGTTGCGAAGCTGCTCCACGGGCATGGCCGCTGGTTGAGCCCATGCAGTCACCGGCGCGACGAGCTGCGCCAGGTCGTTGCTGGCGCGCGGTGATGTGCTGCAACGCTGTTCCACGGGGTTGGCGGCTAGTTGAGTCGACGCCGTGATCGGCGCGCTGCTCCGGGGCTGTGTCGGGTTCGTCATCGGATGCTCCCTGCTCCCCTTGCCGTGCCCTGGCTCGTGCGGTCGCCGCGCACGAGCGTGTGGATCAGCGCGAGCGACTCCTCGAAGTCGGCCTCGCGAAACACCTCGAGCGTGACCACGCCGCGGTAGCGCTCCTTCAGCACGTCGATCACCCAGCGCGCCTTGGTCGCGGGGTAGTGGCGCAGCGAGCGGTGATCGCGCCCGCCGGGTTCGACGCCGTGCCACTGGATCGCGCGCGTGCGATGCAAGTTGCGGTCGAGCAGCGCGCGCTCCTCGCGATCGTCGCGATCGAGGTGGCCTAGGTCGATCGCGACCGACAGCCCCAGATCCGTGATCACCGGCTCGAGGTACGCGAAGTCGTAGTCGAGGGTCTCGAGGCACAGCTCCGCGGCGGGGATGCCGCGCGCGAGGATCGCCTCGAGCGACGCGGCCGCCCGGTGCTGCCACGCCACCCGATCCCGGGGCTCGGTGTCGCCCTCGCGATCGCCGAGGTAGACGTGGACGATATAGCCCTCGGGCGCGAGCGGCCGCGCTAGCTCGATCGCCGCGCACACCCGATCGATCGACTGCAGGCGCCGCGCCGCGGTCTCGCTCGCCAGGCTGACATCGAGCGGCGTGTGCACCGTGTAGGTCAATCCGGCCCGTGGCTTCCACGCCGCGAGCGCCGCGATCTCGGCCGCGTCGGGCACGCTGTCATGCTCGAACAGCAGGATCTCGACGTCGTCGACCCGCCCCGCGAGCCGCTCGACATTGGCCAGCCACGAGTCTGTCCGGCGCCCGGACTGTGCGTCAGCGTAGATGAACGACGTCGTGCCGATCCGGAACGGCGCGGTCATCGGCGGGCCTCGAGGCAAGCGCTGTGCGCGGGAGCGAGTTGCGCGCGCGCCGATAGTGAATCGCGCGCGCGCGCGCAGCCACGACCGCCAGGCGCGAATCGGACCACAGGCGGAACGGTGGCGCGGCGGACGCACGACGTCGTGGCGATGCGAAACGCCGCGAGCGGGCCCTGGGCGTGTGCGGGACCGCGGCGCGCGGTCGTCGGAGGCTGGACGGAGACGCGATGGACGCGCGGCGTCGGCTCGGTGCGAAGCGGCGGGATCATCGGCGACCCTTCGCGTAGTCGGCGCATGCCGAGACCAGGCCGCGCGCGGCGAGCGGATTCGACGCCCAGTGTGCGTGGACGTACGAGGCCAGCGTGGTTCCGACCCGGTAGCCCTCGCGCGTGACCTCGCCGCCGCGGCGCCGGCGCAGCGTGAACACCTGGTCGACCGGCGCCGCGAGCTGGAGCTCGGAGTAGCGGAACTGGTGGCCGCGAAACCGCAGCCCGGCGCCACCGAGCAGCGTCGCTTCCTGGGTCTCGACCTCGACGTAGCCGAGCGCGACGAGCCGGTCGTGCATCTCGACCTGGCCCGGGATGATCCCGACCATGGCGTGGCGCCGGGCGTCGAGCGTCGTGATCGCGTTCGACAGGTACATGAGGCCGCCGCACTCGGCGTAGATCGGCCCGCGCGCCGCGGCGAACGCGGCGACGTCGGCGCGCATCGTCGCGTTGGCTGCGAGGGCCTCGGCGTGGACCTCGGGATAGCCGCCGCCCAGGTACAGGCCGTCGACGTCCGGCAGCCGGACGTCATGCACCGGCGAGAATCGCACCAGCTCGGCGCCTAGCTGCTCGAGGCGCCGCAGGTTGTCGTCGTAGTAGAAGTGGAAGGCCTCGTCGAGCGCCAGGCCGATCCGGCAGCGCACGGACGGCGTGGCCCGGGCGGGCGCCGCGGGCGCCGCGGAACGATCGGTGGTGGGCGACGCCGCCAGATAGGTCTCGTCGGGACCGGCCTCCACGTCGGGAACCGGCCCGGCGGCGCGCGCCACCGCGAGGATCGCCTCGACGTCGCACCACGCCTCGACGCGCTCGCCCCACGCCGACAGCTGCGCGTCGGGCACGCTCGCCCGATCGGCGGTGCGCAGGCCGAGATGGCGCTCCGGGAACGCGAGCGCGGCCTCCTTGGGCAAGCCGCCGAGCACCGGCGGGTCGCCGCCGGTCGCCTTGCGCAAGATATCGAGGTGACCGCGGCTGCCGATCCGGTTGCAGATCACGCCGGCGATCGCGAGCGCCGGGTCGAACGCGACGAAGCCGCGGGCGAGCGCGGCGATGCTGCGCGCCATGCCACCGGCGTCGCACACCAGCAGCACCGGGGCGGCGAGCCACTTGGCGAGCTCCGCGGTCGAGCCCTGGTCACCGGTCGGCGTCACGCCGTCGTAGAGCCCCATCACACCTTCGATCAGCGCGATGTCGGCGCCGAGCGTGGTGTTCGCGAATGTCGCGGCCACCGCGGCGCGCCCCATCATCCAGCCGTCGAGGTTGTGGCACGGCGCATCCGCTGCCCGCGCGTGATACGTGGGATCGAGGTAGTCGGGGCCGCATTTGAAGATCGCGACGCGCAGGCCGCGGGCCCGCAGCGCCCGTGCCAGCCCGACCGTGACGGTCGTCTTGCCGACGCCGCTCGCCGTCCCCGCGATGACCAGCCGGGCCACCATCAGTAGTCGATCCCCAGCTGCGCTCGGATGCCGAGCGCGAACGGGTGCTTGACCACGGCCATGTCGGTGACCAGATCGGCGAGCGCGCACAGCCCCTCGGGCGCGTTGCGGCCGGTCGCGACGACATGGACATGCGGCGGCCTCGCGCGCAGCGCGTCGAGCACGTCGTCGAGCTCGATGAAGCCGTAGTTGATCGCGTAGGTGATCTCGTCGACCACGACGATCTCGTGCTCGCCGCTCGCGATCAGCTGCTTGGTCTTGGCCCACGCGGCGACCGCCGCCACGCGATCCTGTCCGAGGTCGTCGCTGTTCCACGTGAAGCCTTTGCCCATCACGAGGAACGTCAAGCCCGGCAGCGTCTCGGCGAACAGCCGCTCGCCGGTCTTCCACTTGCCCTTGATGAACTGGACCACGGCGACCCGCATGCCACGACCGAGCGCGCGGAACACGATGCCGAGCGCCGCGGTGGTCTTGCCCTTGCCCTGACCGGTGTAGACGACCAGCAGCCCGCGTGGTGCAGGCTTGCCCGGCGCAGCCGCTGCATCGCCCGATGCGCCGTCGCCGCTACCCGCGGCCGTGCTCGCTGGCATCTCGCCCGCCGCCGTCGTTGCGGCGGGCGACGTCGGCATGACCTCGCGTAGCGCCACTTCTGGATCCGCGCGCGGCACTGCCGACGATTCCGCGGAATCGCGCATGCGAACGACTCCGGGCTCGAACACCGCTGCGTCTGCGCCCACGACCGCGGGCGCTTGCACGGACACGTGTGTGCCAGCCGAGCCGTGTCGAGCGTCGTCCGGTGGAGCATCCACCATGGCCGACGATTCCGCGGTGTCGCTTGCCCGCGGTCCGGCGGCGCCCGGTGTGAACCAGGCGCAGCGATCGCGGAGGCTGACCACGTCGCCAATGATGATGAGCGCAGGCGCAGTGTGGTCGGCGGTCGCCGCGAGCGCGGGAAGCGTCTCCAGCGTCCCGGTGATGACCTGCTGCTGCGGCGTGGTGGCGGCGGCGACGTAGGCGGCCGGGGTGGCCGGGGCTCGCCCCGCGGCGATCAGGCGTGCGAGGTTGGTGGCGAGCGTGCGCGCCCCCATGAACAGCACCAGCGTGCCGGTCTGGTGGGCGAGGCTCGACCAGTCGGTCAGGCTGCGCCGGGTGCCGACGTCGTGGCCGCTGACGAACGTGACGTCGGAGGCGTGATCGCGATGGGTCAGCGGGATGCCGGCACAGGCGGCAGCGCCCAAGGCGGCGGAGACGCCCGGGACGATCTCGAACCCGATGCCGGCGTCGCGAAGCTCCTCGGCCTCCTCGCCACCGCGGCCGAAGATCAGCGGATCGCCCGCCTTGAGCCGCACCACCGAGAGCCCCGCGGCGGCGCGCGGGATCACCGAGGGATGCAAGCGGTACGACGTCGAGCCGCTGCCATGTCGCCGGCCAACCGGCACCAGCTCGGCGCCTGGACGGACCTGCGCGAGGATCGCCGGCGACACCAGCGCGTCGTAGGCGACCACGTCGGCGCTGGCCAGCAGCTCGCGGGCGCGCACGGTGAGCAGCCCCGGATCGCCGGGGCCCGCACCGACGAGGTAGACCGTGCCGCTTCGGACGCGGGGCGCGACCAGCGCGCGGACCCACGCGACGCGATCCGCGAGCGCGACGCAGGCGTCCGGCAGATGGTGGACCTTGCGCGGATCGGCCCAGCGCCGAAGCATGCCGTCGATGATCAGGTGATGGCGGAGCTGCGCCGAGCGGCTGGCGGGGCGCACGCCGTCGCGCATGTAGGGCAGGACGCCGCACGGCAGCACGATGATCGCGTCGTAGGTGGCGAGGTGCGCGCGCGGCTCGCGCAGCAGCACCGGTTCCTCGGGATCGCCGGGCGCGGGCTCGGCGAGGCAGTCGTAGAACACCCCGTACGCGGCGAAGTCGAGGCAGCTGTTGTCGGCGACGAACGACGGCGTGGCGTCCTCGCGGGCGGCGCGCTCGCGCCACAGCTGGTGGAGGATCTGCGCGGCGTCGCCGGTGGCGAGCCCCGCGAGCGGCTGGCCCGTGCGCTCGAGGTGGGCGCGCATCTCCTCGCCCAGCACGGGGATCCCGAGCACCTCCCCCAGCGCGTGCGCGAGCGTGGTCTTGCCGACGCCGGGCGCACCGGACAGACCGATCCTCAGCGGCTTGCGCTGAGCTTCCGGTGCAGGCCCGGTCGCTGACCGGGTCACGGTCACCGCGTCGGGTGCGGCGCCTGATGCTTCACTCGGCACGAGGCACCTTGGGGCGCGGAGCGCCGCGTCGGAACCGATGCGAGAAGTCGGCGGCGTACAGCCGCGACTCGGCGAACTCGGTTGCGGTGAGCACGCGGCCGACGAGGACCATCGATTGCGTGCGGATCCCCGCCGCGCGGACCTTGTCGCGGATGTCGGCCAGCGTGCCGAGGATGATCTGCTGGTCCGGGCACGTCGCCTTGTGGACTACCGCGACCGGGCAGTCGGCGCCGTATGCCGGGATCAGCTGGCGCGTCACATCGGCGAGCAGCGTGATGCTGAGAAATAGCGCCATGGTCGCCTGGTGGCGTGCCAGCTCGGCGAGCTGTTCGGTCGATGGCATCGGGGTACGGCCCTCCGCGCGGGTGAGGATCACCGTCTGGCTGAGCTCCGGCAATGTCAGCTCGCGGCCGAGCACGGCGGCCGCCGCGGTGAACGACGACACGCCGGGGATGATCTCGTAGGCGATGTCGAGCGCGATCATCCGGCGCATCTGCTCCGCCGTCGAGCCGAAGATCACCGGATCGCCAGTATGGACCCGCGCCACGTCGTGGTCGGCGTCGCGCGCCGCGACGATGACGCCGAGGATCTCGTCGAGCGTCATGCCCGATGAGTCGATCACCTGCGCATCCGGACGGGCGTGGGCGAGCACCTCGCGCGGCACCAGGGAGCCGGTGTAGAGCACGACCGGACACGATCCGATCAGCTCTGCGCCGCGCAGCGTGAGTAGCTTGGGATCGCCGGGACCGGCGCCGATGATGTAAACGCGCATGGGGCTCCTCAGGTGCAGCGCAGGACGGTGTCGCGAACGATCTGCCAGATGGCGGGCGGCAGCTCACCGAGCCAGCGCGCCGGAATGATGTCGGGCGGGGGCGTGTCGTCCTCGTCGGTTTCGCCGATCACGAGCCGCCACAAGCGCTCGCTGACCGAGCCGGTGCGCGGGATCACGAAGATCTCGGCGAGCAGCCGCGGCAGTGCGTCGCCCTCGGTCTCGAGGACCAGCTGCGGCGCGCCGAGCGCAGGGCGAGCCGGCTCGGGAGCCGCTGCCGGCGAGCTCGCCGTCGGCTCGCGGTGCAACACGAGCTGGACCACCGGCCGCACCGTGGCGTCGAGCTCACCCGGCGGCTCGAACCCGCTCGCGCGCCAGTTGCACGGCACCTTCGGATTGCCGATCAGGTAGTACATCCCAGCGGTCTCGGCGAGCAGCGCGCCCGCGAGGCGTCCGACGCGCGCCATCACGCCACCTCCCGGCCGAGGCCGCAGATCAACCGCGCCATCATGCTGCGCCCCGACCAACGGCACGCACGGCGTTGCATGCGCGCCATCACGCCACCTCCCGGCCGAGGCCGCAGATCAACCGCGCCATCATGCTGCGTCCCGACCGACGGCACGCACGGCGTTGCACGCCCGCCAGCACGCGACCGGCCGCGAGAAGGCGGGGATCAAGCCCGACGAACCGCCGCGGCTCCTTGACCGACGCGTCCAGGGGGCGGTGCAGCGGCGCCATCACGCCAGCTCCCGGCTCGTCGCCGCGAGGGAGCTCGGTGGCGCGGGGGCCGCAGCCGCCAAAGGCGCAAGCGCCTCGTCGCCGTCCTCGTCATCGAGGTCGTCAGCTTCAACCCCCTGGGTGGAGGCAGCATCGCCGATCACCAGCGAGTATCCGGGCCGCTGGCCGGCGTGAACGTCGCCCTCGGCGTTGTACTTGTTGGTATAGCCGCGCGGCGTGACCATGTAGCCCTCGAACAGGAAGGTCTGGCTCGACCCGACCAGCACGGTGGTCAGCATGCCGATCTCGTAGTCGAGGAAGTGATCGAGATCGGTGACGACCGCGGATTGCAGCTTGCGGTAGGCGCTCTTGACCAGCGCGACGGGCGTGTCGCCGCTGCGGTGGCGGCGGATCGTCTGCTGCGCCTCGACGATCTGGCGGGTCCGCCGGCCGCTCGCCGGGTTGTACAGGCCGATCACGAAGTCGGCGGACGCCGCGGCCTCGATCCGCCGCGCGATGATCGGCCACGGGGTCAGCAGATCGGACAGCGAGATCGCACAGAAGTCGTGGACCAGCGGCGCACCGACCAGCGAGCCGCACGAGTTGAGCGCGGTCATGCCGGGGATGATGCGGAGCTCGGGCGACTCGCCGCGTTTCCAGCCGATCGCGCGCAGCACTTCGAACACCAGGCCGGCCATGCCGTAGACCCCGGCGTCGCCCGATGACACCAGCGCCACCTTGGCGCCAGATCGAGCGCGCTCGACCGCCGCCCGCGCCCGCCCGATCTCCTCGGTCATCCCGGTGCGGATGATCTCCTTGCCGACGATCAGATGCTTCACGAGCTGGATGTACGTCGTGTAGCCGACGATCAGCTCGGCGTCGGCGATCGCCGCGAGGGCCGCCGGCGTGGTATGTGCGCGCGCGCCGGGACCGATGCCGACGACGTAGAGGATGCCCTTCGCGTTGCTCGCTGCGTTGGTCGTCGCCGGCGCATCGCTCGTTACGGGCGCGTTGGTCGTCGCCGGCGTATGGCTCGTTTCGGGCGCAGTGCTCGTCGCGGGCGCGTTGGTCGTCGCCGGCGTATGGCTCGTTACGGGCGCAGTGCTCGTCGCGGGCGCGTTGCTCGTCGTGGGCGCGTTGCTCGTCGTGGGCACGTTGCTCGTCGTGGGCACGTTGCTCGTCGTGGGCACGTTGCTCGTTGTGGGCACGTTGCTCGTGCCGGGCGCGTTGCTCGTGCCGGGCGCGCTGCTCGTGCCGGGCGCGTTGCTCGTCGTGGGCGCGTTGCTCGTCGTGGGCACGTTGCTCGTCATGGGCACGTTGCTGGCGTCTGTCATGGTTGCGCCTCGCTGCGCTTGGCGAACGGGATCCGCGCCACCGCGAGGGTCATCGCGCGGCCGGCATCGGGCTCGGTGTAGCTGTGCTTGGGGACGACCAGCTGGTCCGCCCCGGCCGCCAGCAGGGCCGCCGGCTCGGCGACGCCGCGGGTCCCGACGTGGCGTTTGACGACGTCGGAGGGGTTGGCGATGCCCGGCACGGCGTCGAGCGCCTCGGCCGGATAGCACACGATCGGCCAGCCGAACCGCTGCGACAGCTCGAGGAACGCGATCTCGTCGTGCTTCTTGTCGATCGTGGCGATCGCCTTGACCGACTTCTGCGACAAGCCGTGGCGCTCGAGCAGGCTCGCGATGCCTCGCGCGACCAGCTCGGTGGGGGCGCCGCGGTCGCAGCCGAGGCCGAGCACCAGGCTCTTGGGGCGGTAGATCACCGCGTTGTCCCAGTGCGCCGGGTGGCTGGCGCGGAGCTCGCGGTCGCTGGCGATCAGCAGGATCTCGTGGCGCGCCGGGTCGACCGCGTCGAGCGCCGTCGCATACGACACGCCGTCCGGCAGCGCCTGCGCCTCCGGCCACCAGGTGGGCTCGCCGGTCTCCTGCACGAACACCACCGGCGCCGCGTTGACGACAGCCGCGCAGCCGCGCGTCACGTTGCGATCCGGGTCGTCGAGCTGCCAGCCCAGGTCGCGGCCGAGGATATCGACGGTCAGCGTGCCGCGCACGTCCGAGGCCGTGGTGATCACCGGCTGCGCGTCGAGCGCGGCGGCGACCCGCTGGGTGAACGCGTTGCCGCGGCCGACGTGGCCCGACAGCACGCAGATCGAGAACCGCGCGTCGTCGTCGACGCACACGACGGCGGGATCGACCTTCTTGTCGACCAGCAGCGGCGCGACCATCCGGACCACGGCGCCCACGCTGATGATGAACACGTGGCAGTCGTAGGCCGAGAACGCGGTGGTGAGGAACGGGCCCATCGGTAACGGTAGCCGCAGTGCTCCGTCGGGCGCGCCGGTGCGGACCTTGTCGGACACGAACAGATCGGCACCCGGCAGGCGCGGGGCGAGGCGCGCGGCGATCGCGACGCCGTGCTTGGTGATCGCGTAGATCGCGTAGGGTTTGCGCGCGGCGGTCATGCGGTTGCCTCCCGGAACGGCACGGCGCCGGTGAGCACGCCGCTGCGTTCCTTGCGCGAGACCACGACCATGGCGAAGCAGTCCTCGCGACCCGGCGGCAGCGCGCGCAGATCGCGGACGACGCGTTGCTCGGCCATCGTCGCCTTCGACACATAGACCGCGCTGCCGAGCAGCCCCTGGTCCTCGAGTGCGGCGATGATCCGCGGCATCTCCGGGCCGATCTTCATCAGCACGACGGTGTCGAACTCGCGCAGCAGCGCCGCGAGATCGGCCAGCCCGTAGGTCCCCGGGATGATCGCGATCCGCTCCTGGCCATCGGCGAGCGGAATCCCGGTCACCGACGGCACCGCGGTGATCGATGACACGCCGGGCACGATCTCGATCGCGATGCCGGGCCACCGCCGCGGCGCCTCCTGCCGAAGGTAGATGAACGTGCTGAACAGCGACGGATCGCCCTCGGTGGCGAATGCGACGTCGAGCCCGCGCTCGAGCCGCTCGCCGATCGCCGCGAACGCCTTGTCCCACGCCGGCAACAGCCGCGCCGGATCCTTCGACATCGGGAACGTCAGGAACAGCCGCTCCTGGCCGGCGACCTCGCCGAGCACCGGCTTGACGATCCGCCACGCCATCGACGCGCCGTGGTCCGAGCTGCGCGGCAACGCGAGCACCGGCACGCGGCGCAATACGTCGAGCGCGCGCAGCGTGAGCAGATCCGGGGCGCCGGGCCCGACCCCCACGCCGTACAGCTTGCCGTAGGTCACGGGGTCACCTGGGAGCCGCTGCGCGCGGCCGGTGTGCGCGGTGGTCGCCGTATCGCGCCCAGATCGTGCAGCGAACCACCGGTCACGGCTGGACCTCGGCGGCCGTATCGGGCGCTGCCGGCTTGGTCACCGCGAAGACCTGGACCGGCCGAGCGCCGCGTGGCGCTGGCAGCGCGCGTGCGGCTGGCGCCTCCTGTGGCTGACGCTGGGCGGAGCGCGCGCGACGCGGAACGAGACAAAGGAGACACCGTCCCCGTTAAGTGCCGATGATAACTGCGCTCGTTCACTCCGGAACGAGACAAAAGAGACACCGTCCCCATCATGGTTTGGTCACCGCGAAGATCTGGATCGGGTTGAGCGCCTCGTAGCGCTGGTAGTGGGCGAGCGGCTCGGACCGCGAGACCTGGAGCAGGGTGACGTCGGGGACCAGGCCGCGCGCCCGGATCGCCTGGTAGGTCTCGCCGGCATTCTCGAGCGTCACGGCATTGACCACGAGCCGGCCGCCCGGGCGCAGCGCGTCGAGCGCGGCGTCCACGATCGCTGTCATGCTGCCCTTGCTGCCGCCCACGAACACCGCGTCGGGGGCCTCGAGGCCCGCGAGCGCATCGGGGGCACGGCCGGCGATCACGCGCACGTTGTCGGTGCCGTGGGTGCGTGCGTTGTCCTCGCAGATCGCCACGCCCTCGGGATCGACTTCGATCGCGTAGACCCGGCCCTCGGTGGCGAGCAGCGCGGCCTCGATCGCGACCGAGCCCGAGCCGGCGCCGATGTCCCACACCACGCTGTCGATCCGGATCGCCAGCGCCGCGAGCGAGACCAGCCGGACCTCGCGCTTGGTGATCAGGCCCTTCTTCGGCATCCGCCTGGCGAACGCGTCCTCGGGCAGGAACGAGATCGGCGGTGATCGGCGCCACGCCGGATCGGTGCGCGCGAGCACCAGTACGTTCAGCGGCGCGATGTCGGTGGCCGCGGCGAGCTCGTCCAGCGTGAACGCCCGCACCCGCTCGTCGGGGCCCCCCAGGCACTCGCAGACCCACGCGCGCCAGGCGGTCTGGCCGTACGCGATCATCCGCGCGGCGACCCGCGACGGCGAGCGCTCCTCGTCGGTGAGGACCGCGACCTTGGCGTGGCACGCGATCCGGACGACGCAGCCCTCGAGCGTGCGGCCGTGGATCGAGAAGAACGCTGCGTCGTCCCAGGTCAGCCCGGCGCGGCCGAACGCCAGCTGCATCGAGCTCGGCTGCGGGATCACCTCGACATGCGCGGCGCCGAGCTTGTGCAGCACCAGGCGGCCGACCCCGAAGAACAGCGGGTCGCCGGACGCCAGGATGCAGATGTTGCGGTCCTCGGCGAGCTCGGCGACGCGATCGAGCGCCGCGCCCAGCCCCGCGCCGAGCACGATCCGCTCGCCGGTGAACTCGGGGAAGAACGCCAGGTGGCGTTCGCCGCCGACCAGCACGGCCGCCCGGGCAATCGCGCCGAACGCGCGGCTGGTCAAGCCGGCACAGCCGTCGTCGCCGATCCCGACCAGCGTGACCGGGGACGGAGCCGGTGTTTCTTTTGTCTTGTTCCGGATTGATAAAGCGTAGTGATCGCCGGGGCTTGATGGGGACGGTGTCTCTTTTGTCTCGTTGCCAGACAGCTCCGCGGTCCGCGTCATGAGCCTGCCTCCGTCCGGATTGATAAAGCGTAGTGATCGCCGGGGCTTGATGGGGACGGTGTCTCTTTTGTCTCGTTGCCAGACCGCTTTGCGGTCCGCGTCATGAGCCTGCCTCCGTCGAGAACAGCAGCAGCGCGTGGATGATCGCCACGGCGATCGGGCTGCCGCCCTTCCTGCCTTGCACCACGATGTGCGGCACCGGCATCGCGAGCGCGACTTCCTTGGACTCGGCGGCCGACACGAAGCCGACCGGCACGCCGATCACGAGCGCGGGCTTCGCGCCGTCGTCGCGGACCAGTCGCGCGAGCTCGAGCAGCGCGGTCGGCGCGTTGCCGATCGCGATCACCGCGCCGTCGAGCAGGCCGAGCCGGTGCGCCTTCTTCATCGATTCGATCGCGCGGGTCGACTCGTGGGCCTTCGCCGCGGCGATCACGTCGTCATCGGAGATGAACGAGTGGATCGCGCAGCCGTACGCCGTGAGCCGCGCCTCGTTGAGCCCGACCGCGATCATCTTGACGTCGACCACCACGGGGCATCCGCCGCGCAGCGCCGCGATGCCGGCGCGGATCGCGTCGGGGTGAAACCGCACCAGCTCCTTCATCTCGAAGTCGGCCGTGGCGTGGATGACCCGGCGGACCACGCTCCACTCGCCAGGGGCGTACGTGTGCGCACCGGCCTCGCGGTCGATCACCGCGAAGCTCTCGTCCTCGATGCTCCGGCCCAGCGCCGTCAGCTGTCGCATGTCGCTCATGGGGTGTTCTCCGGGTCCAGATCACGCAGCTGCACGCAATCGACGACGCCCGCTTCGCGATCGATCACGGCGACGGCTGCCGCCCTGGCGTGACGCGCCCGCGTGATCGGCAGGTCCGTCATGGCGCGATCGCCAGGTATCGGCAGGTATCGCCGGCTATCGCCAGGTCTCGCCATCGACCGCGCACCGGAGTGCGGCCGTGCAGCGCGGTTGATCGCCGCGGGGCGTGTGCCGTCGCCACCACGCCGCGTGATCGGCGGTCGCAGGTCGATCACGGCGTCACCTCCGGGTGGCGGCCGAGCAGGCTGCCGCCGAAGTCGACGAGATAGACCTCGACCGCGACGTCGGCGCCGGCGTGGCGGCCGAGGTAGCCCGCGACGCGCGTGCAGATCTCCGAGGTGATCTGCACGACCCCGGCCGCGCGGCACAGCTCGAGCACGTGGCGCGCGGTGTTCGCCGCCCGGATCGCAACCGCGAGCTCCTCCGTGGCGCCGCACGCGACGGCGAGCTCGGCGAGGAACCCGACGTCGACCTCGGAGCCGGCGACGTGGGTCTGCAGCTTGCCGGCGGCCATCTTCGACAGCTTGCCGATCATGCCGACGACGATCACGCGGGCGATCCCGCGCCGCGCGCACTGCTTGACGCCCACGCCGATGAAGTCGCCGACCTGGACGAACGCCTGGTCGACGAGGGCGGGGTGCAGCGCCTTGGCGTACTGCTCCGACTTGCCGCCGGTGGTGAGCACGAGCGCATCGAGCCCCGCCGTCGCCGCGACGTCGATCTCTTGCACGATGCTGGCCTTGAACGCCGCGGTCGAGTACGGACGCACGATCCCCGTGGTGCCGAGGATCGAGATGCCGCCGAGCAGGCCGAGCCGCGCGTTCGTCGTCTGCTTGGCCATCTCCTCGCCGCCCGGCACGCTGATCGTCACGATCGCACCGCCGAACGCGGTGTCGACCAGCTCCTGCTCGACCATCTCCGTGATGTTGCGGCGCGGCATCGGGTTGATCGCAGCCCCACCGACCTCGAGCCCGAGCCCCGGCTTGGTGACGGTCGCGACGCCGGCCCCACCCCGGATCTCGACGCCGTGCTCGGCGCGCAGCTCGACCTCGGCGACCAGCTCGGCGCCGTGCGTGCAGTCCGGATCGTCGCCGGCGTCCTTGATGATGCTGCAGATCGCGCGCGCGCCGATCCGCTCGCAGCGCTGGAGCGCAAACGTGACGCGTTGCCGGTTGGGCAGCGTGGTCTCGATCTCGGCGAGTGGTGCGCCGACGACGAGGCAGCGCGCGGCAGCCTTGGCCGCCGCGGCCGCGCACGCCCCGGTCGTGAACCCGGTGCGCAGGCCCTTGCGATCGCGAGGTGGGACACGCGGCTCCATCGGGTCATGCGGATTTCTTGCCGTGCGCGTCGCGCTCGGCGACCGCGCTCGCCGTGCGATCGCGGCCAGCGGTGCTGGGGAGCACGCGAGACCCGGTCGGGGATTTGCCCGAAGGGTTGTTCGGCACGTTGCACAACGACTCGACGCTGTCGCGGGGCGCCGGGATGCCGGCCGCGATCAGATCGTCGAGTGGCGCGTGGCTCCATCGGGTCATGCAGACTTCTTCGGCACGTTGCACAACGACTCGATGCTGTCGCGGGGCGCCGGGATGCCGGCCGCGACCAGGTCGTCGAGTGGCGCGTGGTTCCATCGGGTCATGCAGACTTCTTTGGCATGTTGAAGAATGACTCGACGCTGTCGCGGGTCGCCGGGATGCCCGCCGCGATCAGATCGTCGAGCAGCGCGTAGTTCACCGCGCCGTCGCCCGAGATGAACGCGCGGGCGATCCCGTCCGGCGCCCGGACGAGCTGCGCGGCGAGCAACGCGCGGACGTGGGGGATGCGCTCGGGGTGGCCGATCGGTGGCAGCGCGCCAAACCGGACCGTGCCCACGCCCGCCGGGAGGTGGGCGCGGACCTGCGACGCGGGCAGGAAGTCGTCATCGTCGACCTGGAGCCAGATGAACACGGTCGTCCGCAGCAGCGGTCGCATCCGCGCGCCTTGCACGAGGCCGAGCGCCGCCGAGATCCCGGTGTCGGTCGCGAGCACCAGCGTCGTGCCGGCCTCGCCCGACGCCTCATCGCCGGGGCCCGGGCCGGGCCCGAGCTTGCCCCACGGCCCGCTGAACGGCACCACCGCGTCCGGCGCGAGCCCGTGCATGAACGCCGACACCATCCCGTCCGGGATCCGCTTGACGGCGAGCCGGAACCGCCGCTGATCGGCGTCGCTGGTCAGGATCGAGTACGCGCGCTTGGCGGCCTTGCCGGTCGGCAGCACCAGCCCGCTATCGACGATGATGTACTGACCGCCGGCGAAGCCCAGCGGCTCCACGGTCTCGAGCTCGACGACGCAGGTCCCCCCGGAGGTTCGCTCGGTGCCCACGACGCGGGCGGTCTTGGCGATCGCCATCGCGACTACTGCTCCGGCGCCGGGTAGATCTCGTGGACGAAGTCGTGCATCGCCTCGAGGTCTCGGTACAGGTGGAGCAGGCCCTCGATCTGGTGCGACAGATCGAGCTCGACCTTGCGGGTCAGCACGACCAGCGTGCGCAGATACGGCAGCTTGGCGTCGTCGGCCGGTGTGGTCGCGACGCGCTGCTCGAGCGTGGCGATCGACGCCTCGTAGAACTGCTTCAGCGACCCGAGATCCTTGGCCTCGGTCATCGCGCGCAGCGGGCCGGGCTGCGCGGCACCGTCGCCGAGCTCGGCCAGCTCGTGTTGCCGCTCGGCTTCATCTTCGTGCCCCAGCACGCCCATGAGGCCGAGGCGCAGCGCTGCAATTTCATGACAAGCCATGGATCTTCCTTCGTCACTGCATGATGTTGTCGACCAGCCGGCTCACCAGCCGGTCGCCGAGCAGGTGCTCTTGCACCAGCTCCCCCGCGTCCGCTTCGGTCACGCCGCGGTACCAGATCCCGTCGGGGTAGACCGCCACGGTGGGCCCTTCGCCGCACCGCCCGAGGCAGTGCGTGCGGGTCACCCGGATGTCGAGCTCGCGTCCGGCGGTCTTGACGAGCCGGCGCAGCGCGATCAAGACCTTCACGCTGCCGCGATCGGCGCAGTCGGCGTTCGCGCACACCAGGACGTGCTTGGCGAGCGGGCGGTGCGCGTGGACGTGCGGCTTGGCCTGCGCGTGGGTGAACGTGTGGCGCAGGCTCCACAACAGCGCGCGGATCCCACCGACGTTCTGCGTGACACCCGAGACCGGCCGGCGGTACTGGCAGGTGTCACACGGCAGCGGCTGGCCGCCGTCGAGCGCTTCGCGCACGCGGTCGTCGAACAGGCCGAACAGCCGCTCGTCGCTGCCCAGGTGCGGCGCGAGCTCGATCGCGATCCACGGGTAGCGCGCCTCGAAGCTGGCGACCTGCGCGCGCAGCTTGTCGATCAGCCGGCCCGCGAACAGGAAGTACGGCACGACGACGATGCGCTCCGGCCGGGCGCGCGCGACCAGGTCCGCGGCTTCCTCGAACCGGGGCCCGGTGATCCCGATGAAGCTCGGCACCACCCAGCCCAGGCCGCGGCCCTCGGCGAACAGCCGCACGACCTTGCAGAAGTCGCCGTTGGCGTCCGGATCGCTGGCGCCGCGGCCGACGACGATCACCGCGGTCTTCGCGGGCTCGCGGGCGCGGTCCAGCGCCGGCCTGGCGCGCTCGAACGCGATCTCGATGAGGCTCGGGTGGACGCCCAGCGCGCGGGTCGCGGTGAACCGGACGTTGGGCCGCTCGCGCCGCGCCTCGGCGAGCGCCAGCGGGATGTCATTCTTGGCGTGGCCGGCGGTGAACAAGAACAGCGGCAACGCGACGACGCGGTCGACCCGATCGGCCAGCGCGCGCAACGCCTCGCCCAGCATCGGCGTCGCCAGCTCGACGTAGCCGTGCGCGACCTCGAGCGGCGTGCGCGCCGCGCGATACGCCGCGACCATCGCCTCGAGCTCGGCGTTGGCGTCCGGCTCGCGGCTGCCGTGTCCGACGATCAGCACGCCGGTCGTCACGCCGCGTCCTCGCGTGCGCACGGCCCGATCACGCGGAACAGCGGCGGGCCGCCGTCGGGATCGTCGAGCCGGCGGATCTGGACGCCGAGCGCGGCGGCGAGCCGGGCGGGGGTCAGTACATCGGTGGGGGGGCCGAACGCGACGAGCCGCCCGGCGTGCAGCAGCGCGACGCGATCGCAGGTCGCGGCCAGCTCGAGCTCGTGGGTCGCGACGACGACCGCGACCGTGCCGCGCAGCCGATCGAGCAGCGCGTGGATCATGGCGCGCCCGGCAGGATCGAGGTGATTGGTCGGCTCGTCGAGCACGACCACGCGCGGCCCGGCGACCAGCGCGCGCGCGACGAGCGCCCGCTGCGCCTCGCCGCCCGACAGCGTCGCGCACGACCGTCCGGCCAGCGCCCCGAGCGCGGCCCACGCGATCGCGTCGTCGACCCGGCGGTGCGCCGCGGCCGACGGCGGACCATCGAGCCCGAGCCCGAGCGTGACCAGCTCGCGGACGGTGAACCGCGACGCGGCCTCGCCCTGGAACAGCACGCCGACGGTCTGCACGCGGCCGGCGCCGCTCGGCAGCGGCCGGCCCGCCCAGCGGACCATCCCGGCGAGCGGCCGATCGAGCCCGGCGAGCACCCGCAGCAGCGTCGTCTTCCCCGAGCCGTTCTCGCCGACCAGCGCGATGCGCTCGCCGGGCGCGATGGACAGCTCGATGCCCGCGAGCACTGGTGCACCGGCGCGGCCCACGGCGAGCCCGACGGCCTCGACGATCGGCGCGCCGGGATCGCGGGCGGGCTCGATCCGCAACGCTGGATCGCGACGCAGGCTGGTGGCGGTGCTGGGCGCCGCGGCTAGATCCAGCGCCGTCATTTGGTGCCTCGCTGGAGCTGCCACAGAAACATCGGGCCACCGAGCGACGCGGTCACGAGCCCCACTGGCACCTCGCGCGGGGCGAACGCCGTGCGCGCGACGGCATCCGCCGCCATCACCAGGAGCGCACCCGCCAGCGTCGCGAGCGGGATCAGCCGGCGGTGGGGTTGGCCGACCAGCCGGCGTGCGGCGTGCGGGGCGATCAGCCCGACGAAGCCGATCAGCCCCGCGGCGGCCACGGCGAACGCGGTGAGCGCCACGGCAGCGACGAGGACCCGGCGGCGCAGCGACGGCACCGCGACGCCGAGCGCGGCGGCCACGTCGGCGCCGAGCGCGAGCCGATCGAGGCGCTGCGCCTGCAGCCACAGCCATGCCACCGCACCGGCGACCACGGCCGCGGGCGCGATCAGCTGGGACCACCGCGGCGTGCCCAGCCCGCCGAACAGCCAGCTCGTCGCCGAGCGCAGCAGCTGGCTATCGGGCGCGAGCACCAGGATGAGCCCGGTCGCGCTCGCGAAGATCGAACCGACCGCGACCCCGGCGAGCAAGAGCCGCGTCGGATCATGTGGTCCACGGGCGAGCGCGCGCACGAGGATCGCGGCGCCCGCCGCGCCGGCCGCCGCGGCGGGACCCGGAGGCGCGCCGGGGCACAGCGCGAGCGACGCGACCGCGCCGACCGAGGCGCCACCGGAGATCCCGAGCACGTACGGATCGGCCAGATCGTTGTGCAGCACCGCCTGCATCGCGACGCCGGCCGCCGCGAGCGCCGCGCCGACGAGCCCGCCGAGCAAGACCCGCGGCGCGCGCAGCTCGCCGACCATGCCGTCCCACGCCCACGGCCAGCGCCAGCCCGTCGAGCCGACGCAGATCGCCATCGCGCCGACCGCGACGCACCCGATCGCGAACCCGACGAGCACCGCGCGCGGCCTCACGGCAGCCCCTGGATCGCGCCGCGCCACCGCGCCGTCGCTTCGACGCTGTGGATCCCGTCCCGGCGAGTCGCGTAGCGGGATCGTCACGGCAGCCCCCGGATCGCGCCGCGCAACAGCGCCAACCCCTCGACGCTGTGCAGCCCGCCCAGCGAGTCGCGCAGCGGGATGGTGACCATCGGCAGCCCGGCGAGCGCCGAGATCGCGCGAACCGCGCGCTGCTTGTCGTCGACATCCCCCTGACCGGCGTACGCGTAGGCGTCGATCACGACCAGCTCCGGCCGCCGCGCCACGACTTCCTCCCACGACACGTGGGTCCAGGCGGTCGCGACGTCGGCGAATACGTTCTCACCGCCCGCGCGGGCGATCACGTCGGCGAGCACGGTCTTGCCACCGGCGGTGAACGGCGGGTCGCAGCAGTCGTACACGAACACCCGTGGGCGGTGCCGAGGCGGCGGCGCCGTCATCGCGGCGGCCTCCGAGGCCAGTCTGATCGCGAGCCGCTCGGCGGCCGGCTCCGCTGCGATACGGGTACCGAGCGCGCGGACCAGCGCGTACACGTGGTCGAGCGTGGTCGGGTCGGCGAGGTAGACCTCGATGCCGGCATCGCGCAGCCGCGCCACCAGCGCCGGCTGCTTCGCCTCGACGATGCGCAAGCCGACGACCAGCGTGGGGTGCACCGCCAGGATCGACTCGAGATCGCCGACCCGCGGGACCCGGGCGACCGCCGCGGTGACGTCGGCCGTCACGTCGATCGGCTCGTCGACACCGGCCAGGTGATCCACGGCGCCGAGCGCGACGACCAGCTCGGTCGTCACATCGTGCAGGCTGACAACGCGCGGTCCTCCCTCCGTCGCGGCGGGGCTGGGCCCCGAGCATGCGACGACCAGCGATAGAACCACGACCCGGCGAATCACGACCCGGGGCTCACGACGTGTCGAACAACACCAACGCGCGACGGCCGAGGTATCGAACTATGACGCGACGGCATTTCTCGACACCTCTTCATTCAGTGGCAGTAGTTCTGGCCGAGCGGGATCGTCACGCTCCACGGATAGCTGCCGACGTTGTCGAACGTCTTGACGATCGCGTTGGTCATCGCGTCGATGACGATCACCTGGTTCGAGCTCGACACCGTCGCGACGATCCACTTGCCGTCGGCCGTGGTCGAGGCGGTCTCGGTCGTGCCGCCGGTGGCGATGTTGGCGGTCACGGTGCCGAGCGCGGTGTCGACCACGGTGATGTCGCGGCGGACGCGGTTCATCACGAACGCCTTGTTCGGCGCCAGCGGCGAGTAGTTGACCCCGAAGCTCTCCATGTCGCCCGCTTGGAGCGACATCACGGGCGCATCGCCGCGCAAGAGCGACACCGTGTGGTCGCCGAACGCCGGCACGAGCTGGCGGCGCGGCAGCGTCGTGAAGGGGTGCTCCGCGTACACGATCCACGGGTTCGGGCCGACGTCGCGCTCGGCGACCTTGCGCTTGGCGACCGTGTCGTAGACCAGGACGCGCGCGGTGGCGTTGTGGGCCGCGAACAGCGTGCCGTCGGGATCGATCTGCGCGTCGGCAAAGCCGGTCTCGTCGGCCGCGAGCGTGACGTCGGGCGGGCCCGAGAACCCCTCGAGCGGGATGTGATCGACGATCTCGAGCGTGCCGAGATCGACGCGGCTCAGGTGGTACGCGCCGATGTTCGCGACGTAGCCGAACTGGCCGTCGGGCGCGAACCGCATGAAGTGCGGGGTGTAGAACCCGGCGAGCCGCTTGATCTCGACATCGCCGACCGGATCGATGAACGACACCGCGTTGTCGTACTCGTTCATCACCGCCAGGAGGCTGCCGTCGCGGCTGAGCGACACGTGGGTCGGGCCCGCGCCGGTCGGGATCCGCTTGACGACCGCGAGCTTGGCCGCGTCGACCACGATGCTCTCGTCGGTGGCCGCGGAGTCGACGTAGAGCTTGCTGAAGTCGGCGTTCAGCTCGGCCATGTGGTTCTGGATCCCGGCGGTGTGGACGACGCCGATGATCTCCAGACGGTCGAGGTCGATCACCGTGAGGTCATCCGACTCGCGGCTGATGATGTACGCGCGGTTGACGAGGTCCGGCTTGGTGTCAGGCGTGCTCTCACACCCGATCATGGCCGCACTCCCGATCACGAACGCACCGAGGCCAATTGCTGACCGCTTGAGATGATTCATAGTTTGATAGCCACGCAAAAAAGCCCTGGCGAGAGGCGGGATTGCCTCATCACCAGGGCTCGAGTTCCTCGACAACCCCGCGAGCCGGATCGGGCTCGGATATAACTAGCTGATTAGCTTGTCTGGACTATAACTCTTCGAGCTTCTTGGTCTGCTCGATCTTGATGTCATGGACCTTGCCGTTCTGGAACGACACCACGACCTTGCCGTAGAAGCTGGTATCGGCCAGACGCTCCAGATACTGATGCAGCCGCTCGAGCGGACTGCGGGTCGCTCGCTGGTCGGTCGCTTGCGCTGGCGGCATAAAAAAAAGACCTCTCGTTCCGGACGGAAGAGAGGTCGCAATGCCCACGCCCGAAGCGCGGTCACGGCTGACCCCGATTCCACGCGGAGTAAATCGCCTGTGTTTCGGGTAGGTCTTCTGACTCGTGGGTTTCAAAGGCCGAATGAGCTTCGAACCTTCTGCGTGCGCCTCAGCCTTCCCCGACGACAGCGTCGAGTGGACTCTCGAGGAACACTCCCCACTTACAGTGGCGGGACCGCGCCGGCATTGCACCGGACTTCCCTGTTATGCCCTTGCGGGCACCCGAAACACCTATTCAATTGTCAGGACGGTAAGTAGCTCGGTCGCGCTTCGGCTGTCAAGCAGATTGGGATTTCACTCACGCGCGGGCTGCAGCTCGGCCAGCGGGGGCATGTTTGCCAGCGCACGCCACTTGAGCGCGACGATGCCCACGACGATCACCGCCAGCGCCCCCCCTGCGACGATCGCGGCGACCGTGCCCAGCGCATAGGCCGCGACCCCCGACTCGGCGCCCCCGAGCTCGTTCGACATGCCGATGAACACGTAGTGCACCGCGCTGACCCGGCCGCGGATCCGGTCGGGCACCACCATCTGCTCGAGCGTCAGCCGGATCACGACCGAGATGTTGTCGAGCGAGCCACACAGCACCAGCAGCGCGAGCGACAGCGGAAACGACGTCGACAGCCCGAAGCCGATCGTGGCGAGCCCGAACAGCGCGACGACGATCAACAGCACGCGGCCCGGCCGCTTCCACGCGGGAATCCGCCCGCCGATCAGCGCCATCGCGACCGCGCCGGCCGACTGCGCCGCCTTCAGGATGCCGAAGCCGAGCGCATGGACGTGCAGGATGTCCTTGGCCACCGCGGGGAGCAACGCGCTCACGCCGGCGAACAGCACCGCGAACATGTCGAGCGTGAGCGCGGGCAGCAGCAGCGGCGACTGGAAGATGAAGCGCAGGCCGACCCGCCAGTCCTTGCGCTCCGACGGTCCTGACCCGCCGGACGCCACGCGCGCGTTCGGGAGCGACGGCTCGATCGCGCGTGGCTTGGGCAGCGATCGATACAGCGCGCCCGCCGCGATCCCGGTCACCGCCAGCACGGCGTAGATCCACGACGCGGCCACGAACGTGAGCGCGAGCCCGGCGAGCGTGGGCCCGATGATCTGCGCGAGCTCCTGGAAGCTCGCGCTGATCCGGTTCGCCCGCGTGAGGTGATCGCGCGCGATGATCAGCGGGAGCAGCGATGCCACCGCGGGCGCGTGGATCGCGGTGACGCAGCCCTGGGCGAGCAGAAACAAGTAGTACAGCGCGATCGGGGCGCCGAGCGCGCTCGTCAGCGCCAGCCCGAGGCCAAGCAGCCCCGTCGTGGTCGCCGCGAGCGTGGCGAGCGTACGGCGGTCCGACCGATCGACCAGCGTCCCTGCCGGCACGAACAGCAGCACGACCGGAACCACCTGCGCGAAGCCGACCGCCGCGAGCACGAGCTTGCTGCCCGTGCGCTCGTACAGCTCCCACGACACCGTGGTGTTCAGGATCCCGCGGCCGAACGTGTTGAGCGAGCGAGCGCTGACGAGCCTCAGGATCCGTCTCAGCTCGACGTCTGGCACTGCGGTCGGATGCTACTGCAGTGCCAAAGGTTTCGGCAGCCGTCGCATGGTCCATTGGCGGTCCATGGACGGTCTATGTCCAGGGTCACATTTTCGGGCCAACGGCCCGGATGTCCCAGATGTGCACTGCGACGTGACTTCGCCACCTCCCAAGCCATGGGTTTGGCGCATCTTTCATCGCTGAATGCACTGCTACGATCTATTTCATCCGACCTACGCTAGCCTCACCTACGATAGGATGAAGCGTGTCAACGACCGAGGCTGGACGTCGGAAGGTGTCGGGCATGCCTGATAGCACCAACCGAGACGGCATGTCGCTTCAGGCAATGGCCGAGGCCACTCGCCGGCTCGACGAGCTGAGCTGCGCGCGGGTCGTGGCCAACGCCGCGGATGCCGTGCACGCGGCCCAGTCGGCCCAGAAGGGGCAACCGCTCGGAACGGTGACTCCAGACGCGATCGTCGTGTCGTCGGACGGCAGCGTGGGACTGCGTCCCGGCACCGCGGCGCTCGCGTACACCGCCCCCGAGCGGCTGCGCGGCGACGCGAGCGACCGCCGCGCCGACGTGTTCGCGCTCGGCGTCGTGTTGTGGGAGGCGCTCGCGCGCGCGCCGCTGTTCACGGGCGCCGACGATGCCTCGATCAAGCTGTCCGTGCTCGGCGCCGCGCTCCGCTTGCCGAGCGAGTACAACGCCAACGTGCCCGCGGAGCTCGACGCGATCTGCAAGAAGGCACTCGCGCGCGATCCCGCCGATCGCTACCCGAGCGCGAAGGTCATGTCCGCGGAGATCGACGCCGTGCTCGGCGACGCCGGGTATCCCGAATCGAACGCGGAGATCGCGGCGTATGTCACCCGCGCCTCGTCGAAGTTCGCCAAGACCCAGCTCCTGGGCTCGCTGAGCGATGCGTCGTCGTCACGATCGGCGCCGAGGCCGACCGCAAGATCCGAGGGCAGCTCGTCGCTGGTGACCACCGCGTTGCTCGGCTCGAACGCCGTCGCGTCCCCGGCGGCGGTCGATGCGTCGCCGTTTCCGCCGCTCAGCCGATCGTCGGCGCCGCTGCCGGTCCCGTTCTGGGCCGGCCACGCCGTGGATGCGCCGTCGTTCGGTCCGCCCGAGATGCCGCAACCTGCACCGGTGTCCACGATGTCGGGGACCGGAGCGCCGGTCGCTGCCCACCCGCAGTCCTCGATCAAGGCGTCGGCCTCGGCGATGGAGACCGCGGCCACGGTGCCGGTGCCGGTGCTCAGCATGCCGCCCGGCATCACCGTGGCACCCAGCCTGCCGCCGGCCGTGCTGCAGACCGCCGATGGCGAGCTCGATGACGCGCGCCACCCCGATCCCATCGAGCCGGTCGATCTCGCGGCGATGCGCCGCGGCGACCATCGCGGGAGTGCCTCGCGCGACGTGCTCGCCGGCTGGGGCTGGACCACCGGAGCGTCGCAGATCGTCGACGACAGCGATCATTTCGTTGATCACGCGCGTGCGTCGCGCAAGCGCCTGCTGATCGCGATCGGCGGCGCGCTCGGTGTGCTGCTGGTGATCCTGGCCGCCGCGTTCGCGTTCAGCGGCTCGACGCCCACCGCGAACGTCGATCCCGCTGCGACGGCGATGCCGTCGGCCACCGCGCCGTCGCCCGCTGTCCCGCCGTCGCCACCGAGTGCTCCCGCGGTCACGCCCGCCGCGGCACCGGCGGATCCAGCGCCCGCGGCCCCCGCCGCGCCGCCGCCCGCCGAGGCCGTCAAGCCCGAGGCCCCGGACGCCGAGCCTGCCGCGGCTGCGCCGGCTCCCGCGCCACGCACCACCGAGCCGGCCCCCGCGCCCGCCACGACCGCATCGGCTCCGGAACCCATCGCAAAACCACTCGTGGCTGAGCCGCCCAAGGCCGAGCCCGCGAAGCCCGCGCCGGCGAGCAAACCCTTGGCGCCGCCCAAGAAGATCGAGCCCCGCAAGCCCGATCTCCGGATCGCGCTGAAGGCACCGGACAAGACGCCCAAGCGCGCCCCCGTCAACGCTGCCATCAAGGCGCAGCCCGTGGATCCGTACGCGATCCCGACGGAGCGGTCGAAACCGGACCCCGCCGCAGCGTACCGCACTGGCTTGCAGCAGTACGCCCGTGGCGACACCACCGGGGCGCTGGCGACCTTTCGCGGCTCGCTGGCGAGCAGTCCAGGCTTTGCGCCGACCTGGCGCGGCCTCGGCCTGGTGTACGAGAAGCTCAGCAACAAGACGCAGGCGCGCGCAGCGTTCAAGCGCTACCTGCAGCTCGCGCCGGCCGCCGGCGACGCCGAGCAGATCCGTGATCGCCTGAGGCGGCTCGGCTCATGAGATCGCGCCACCTCGTCGCGTTGCTGGCGCTGTCGCTGGCACAGTCCCGGTCTCGCCTCGCTGTCGCCGACTCCCACAAGCTGCTCGTGCTGCAGTCCGAGGGCCGCGCCAGCGCCGCCACGCGCGCCAAGGTCGACGCCGCGATCGTCAAGCTCGCACGCGCGACCGAGCCCCAGGCCGCCGCCGGCGAGCTGAGCTTCACCGACGCCGCCACGGCGGTCGGCTGCAAGCCCGACGCCGCCAGCTGCAAGGACGAAGTGCTCGCGATGCTCGGCGTCGACGAGATCGTGACCGCCCGCGTGATGCCCAAGCCAGGCGGCCTCCAGATCGAGGTCCACCGGTTCGCCAAGGGCAGTCCCCCGCGCGACGCGCGGACGTTCGTCGCGACCGGCGCGTCACCGGGCAAGCTCGACGCGATCGCCTCGCTGTTCCGCGAACCGTCCGCGGCGATCGTCGAACCGGCGCGGACCGAACCGACCCGGATCGCGCCGCCGCGGCAGGATCCGGCGCGGACCGAGCCAACGCGGACCGACTCGACCCGGAGCGCGTCGGTCCGGGTCGATCCGGCGCGGCCCGATCCGGCGCGGCCCGAGCCAGCCCGGGTCGATCCGGCGCGGCCCGATCCGGCGCGGCCCGAGCCAGCTCGGCCCGATCCGGTGCGGACCGAGCCGTCCCGGATCGAGCCAGCCCGGCCCGATCCGGTGCGGACCGAGCCGACCCGGCCCGATCCGGTGCGCGCCGAGGCCGTCCCCACCGATCCGGCCCCCACCGATCCGGGCGTGAGCCCTGCGCCGCTGACCACCGAGCAGCAGCTGGCCTCTGAAGGCATCACGGTGCTGCCCGTCGGCGAGCCCAAGTCTCAGCCGATCGCTCCGGCGACCCGGCGTCACCTGGAGGTCGTTGGGATGGCAGGCGGCGGCGCCCTGGTTGCGGCCGGCGTGGTTCTGTGGGCCGCGGCCCGCGGCGTCCAGAGCGACATCAACAACGCGCCCTCCGTCACCGGACAGGATCTCAAGAACCTACGAGACCTCGAGTCCAAGGGCGACAGGTACGCCACCATCGGGAATGTCTTGATCGCCACCGGGCTCGTTGTCGGCGGTGTGGCCACCTACTTATACATCAGGGATCGTCGCGCCGGCTCCACCCGGACCGCGCGCCTGACACCGACGCTGCTCGACCACGGTGCGGGCCTGGTGCTCACGCTCGGAGCCATTCCATGAAGTTCGTGAAGCCCGTGAAGCCCGTTGCGCTCGTCGCGCTCTGGATCGCCATCCTCGGTGTTGTCGCCGCCTGCTCGGTCAACCACCGCAGCGGCGAGTTCGCGTGTCAGCTGTCGTCCGACTGCAGCACGGGCCGGACCTGCATCGATGGGTTCTGCGTGACGGGCGGGATCCTTCCGGACGCCGGGCAGCTCGATGCAGCGCCGACGGCCGACGCGTTCGTGTGCCCGCCTCAATGCACCTCGTGTGACGCGGGTCAGAGCAGCTGCACGATCGACTGCGCCGTGAACCCCGCAGCATGCAACGAGCTGGTCGCGTGCCCGGCCGGCTGGGCGTGCGACGTCAAGTGCTCGACCGACAGCTCCTGCCGCCGCGGCGTCGACTGCGATGGCAGCACCAGCTGCACGGTCAGCTGCACGGGCAATCGCAGCTGTCGGGATATCACGTGCGGCGATGGCCCCTGCAACGTCGGCTGCGCCGGAGCCGACTCGTGCACCGCGCGGACCGCGTTCGGCGTCACGTGTGGCGCGGGAACGTGCAACGTCGACTGCAACGGCTTACGGTCCTGCACCACCGTCCGTGGCGGCACCGGCGCTTTCAACATCGACTGCGCCGGACGCGATTCGTGTGCCGGCGTCACCTGCGGCGCGGGCGCGTGCAACGTCGACTGCAACGCCCCGGGGGCCTGCAGCGCCGTCAATGGCGGCACCGGCCCTTCCACCATCGACTGCAGCGGCACCGGCGCATGCACCGCTGTCGACTGCAGCAGTGCATGCGCGTGTGATGTTGCCTGTCAGGCGAATTCGTCGTGCGCGGATCTCACATGCGCGGGCGCGCCGGCGGATTGCGGCAGTGGGCGCAGTTGCACGTCGCAAGGCGCAGGCTGCAACGTCTGCCCGTAGCCCGTGCGATGCCCGTATCTCGGTTCGCCCGCACGCGCGCACCTGGCCGCGTGAGCGTAGGGCACCTCCACGCCGACAGGTGATTCCGGCTGCGGTGCTACACGCGCGCCGGAGCGCCAGGACCGGCCGGACCGGCAACGCGTCTCGCGTGCTTGTACCCGCGGCGGGTCACCCCGCGCGGCTTCCACACCGAGAGCGCGGTCGCGACGAGCAACACGAGGATCGCCGCGCCGGCATCGACGATCATCTGGATCTGCAACCCGCCGAGCCCGGCGTCGATCAGGGGGCCGCTCGCCGCCGCGCCGGCGAGCCGACCGACCGGCTGCATGTGCAGCAGTAGCACCGCGGTCGCCAGCAGATTGATCACCAGCTTGATCACCACCCAGTAGTGCCGGAACACGCCCCACTCCGTCCCGAGCGCCTGGATCACGCCGCTGAGCAACGAGGCCACGCTCAGCGGCACGATCACGAACCAGCCGACCGTCTCCATCGCGAGATACATCGCGCGGACGCGCGGCTCATCGCTTCCGAGCACGCCGGCCACGGCGAGCGCGAGAAACCCGACGATGGCGCCGATCCAGCCCACCGAGAACGTGACATGCGCGATCAACGCGGTCTTGCGGAGGCGAGGACGCATCGACATCGCCCCTAGTGACCATGCATCCCACCGCGCGCGAGGTGCGCGATGACAAACGCGATCACCAGGATGATGGCGACCAGACCGAACATCTTCACCCAGCGGGGTGGTGGCGGGGCAGGAGCTGTCGAGGGAGTCATGGGTTTCCTTTGCGCCAGCGTTGGTGGCGTCTGATTTTTACGATACACTTTGTACGCATCGGAGTCAAAGTGTATCGGAGCCGTCCTCGCGTATAGTCGGGCCATGCCGAAGCTGTGGAACGAGACGATCGAGTCGCATCGCCGCGACGTGCGCGTCGCGATCCTCGAGGCGACGGCAGCGCTGGTCGCCGAGCACGGTCTGTCATCGGTGACGATGTCGCAGATCGCCGAAGCGACCGGCATCGGGCGCGCGACGCTGTACAAGTACTTTCCCGACGTCCAGGCGATCCTCGTCGAATGGCACGAGCGGCAAGTCAGCGGTCACCTGCACCAGCTCGCTGCGATCCGTGATCGCGAGGGCGACGCTGCCGAGCGGCTCGAGGCCGTGCTCGAGGCCTACGCGCTGATCTCCCATCAGCAGCACAGCGCGGAGCTGGTGGCGCTGCTTCACCGCGGCCATCACGTGACCGCCGCGCACCAGCACCTGAGCGACATGCTCCGCGACCTGATCACGGAAGGCGCGAAGTCAGGGCAACTCCGCGACGACGTCTCGCCCAGCGAGCTGGCGACCTACGCGCTGCACGCGCTGGCCGCAGCGAGCAGCTTGCCATCCAAGCCAGCGGTGCGCAGGCTCGTGTCGGTCACGCTGGCCGGCCTTCGCCGTCATAAGCGCTGACCCCGCCGCCGCCGCCCTGGCTCGCCAATCCGCGGCTACTGCGCCGAGCTCGGCGCGGGCTTCGCCGGCCGCTTGGCCTTCTTCGCCTTGTGCTTGGGGCTCTTGCGCGCGGCCTTCTTGGCCGTGGTCTTGGTCTTGTGGGCCTTCTTGGCCTTCTTCACGGGCTTCTTCTTTGCCGTGGTGGTTTCGACCTTGTCGGTCGAGTCGGCGGGCGCCTCACCGGCCGCCGCTGCGGTACCGGCCAGGATCGCCACGAGGGAGAGGGAACGAACGAGCGTGCGCAGCATAGGGGTGCCTCTTGGTACTGCATTCATCCTACCTGGGACAACATCTGCGAATGCAGCCGATCGTTGCCACCGCGATGCGCGCCACACGTCCTGCCATCTGGCGATCGTCCGACGGTTGTAAGTCTATGATATAATGTATAAATTCTAGAGTTTGCTGCGGGTGAGCTCGGCCGCTCCTCACGGTGGCTACCTCCACGAACGAGCGAACGTGAGCCGCGGCTCTAACGGTGTAACATTTTAATATTACTGTGAATTGTTCCAGAATTGCGCCAATTTTCCTAACGGTGTGATCTCGGTGTTTGGCGCACATGGCGCGGTCTCCGCCTGCGGGAGATACAGTCCGTGCCGAATGCTGCGCGCCATGTTGTTCTCTGTGCTTGTCCTGGCCGGTTGTCGTCACGACACGGACCCGCCGCCGATGCAACCGAAGGAAGGCGAGCTGCCACCGCTGCCGCCGTCGTCGGGCACCCCGGTGGGGTACCTGGTCGACAATGCCGCACAGCTCAAGCTTCGCGACGATCAGATGACGCAGCTCAAGGCGATCGACAAGAGCCTGTCGATCCGGGACGACGAGATCGACACGCAGCTGCGCTTGATCGAGAAGCCCGAGGAGGAACAGGTCGAGAAGGGCCAGCCGCCGCCGCGTCACAATAACGCCCCCGGCGCCCAGGTGCGCTCGACGCCGGACGCCGGCAAGCTCCATGCGGCCCGCAAGGCCAACGACTTCGAGGCGCTGCAGAAAGCGTTCGCGCTACTCGATCCCGATCAGCAGAAGACCGCCCGCGCGGTGCTCGAAGAGCGTGGCGTGACGGCGCCGGGTGGCGAGGTCAAGAAGCCCTCGCACTCGGCGGACGACGGCGAGCCGCTCAAGTAGAACGCCGATCGCCGCCGCGACGGCGTCGTGCTTCACCGCGTGCGGCGATCCGGGCGTAGAGTCCGGCCGTGCGCAAGCCCATCCTGCTGTCCGCCTGGATCCTCGCCGCGGCGTGCGGCCATCCCTCCAAGCCACCCGAACCGGTGCCGCCGCCCCAGCCCGGGGCCGCCGCGCCTGCGCCGGCACCTCAAGCCGAGCGCTCGCCGGCGAGTGGCGACGCTGCGCTGATCGCAGAGGCCAAGCAGTTCGTCGCCGACCTCGAGCCGACGGTTCGCAAGCTGAACGTCGACGCATCGCTGGCCCAGTGGGCCAATGAAACCGATCTGACGCCCGAGCATGAAGCGCTGACCGCAAAGGCCAGCGAGATCGCGAGCGTCGAGCTCACCAAGCTGGTGAAGACCGCGCGCAAGTTCGAGCCGATCGTCGACAAGCTCGACCCCGACACCCGGCGCCAGCTGACGCTGCTCAAGTTCCAGGCGCAGCCGTCTCCCGATGATCCGCAGCAGGCCAAGGAGCTCGCCGAGCTGGCCGCCAAGATGGACTCGGAATACGGCAAGGGCGTCTGCAAGCTGGTCAAGGGCAAGGACAGCTGCAAGGACATCGAGTACTGGTCGAAGCTGCTCCAGAAGGATCGCAAGCCGGACAAGTTGCTCGCGGCATGGAAGACCTGGCACGACGCGGTCGGCCACAAGGAGCGCGACATGTTCGCCAAGTACGTCGAGCTCGCCAACGCCGGCGCACGCGGCATCGGGTTCAAGAACGTCGCGTCGATGTGGAAGTCCGGCTACGACATGCCGGAGGCCGAGTTCGCCGCGCAGACCGACAAGCTGTGGGGGCAGGTCAAGCCGCTCTACGATCAGCTGCACTGCTATACCCGCCGCAAGCTCAACCAGACCTACGGCGACAAGGTCGTCTCGAAGACCGGCCCGATTCCGACGCACCTGCTCGGCAACATGTGGGCGCAGTCGTGGGACTACTTGTATCCCGAGCTCGAGCCGTACAAGGGCGTCGCACCGATCGACGTCACGCCCGTGCTCGCGAAGAAGTTCTCGGCCACGCAGATGGTGAAGATGGGCGAGGCGTTCTACACCTCGCTCGGCATGGACCCGCTGCCGGACACGTTCTGGGAGCGCTCGCAGTTCACCAAGCCGGCGGACAAGAACGTCGTGTGCCACGCCAGCGCGTGGGACGTCCAGTTCAACAACGACCTCCGGATCAAGATGTGTATCAACTTGAACCAGGAGGATCTCTACACGATCCACCACGAGCTCGGTCACGACTTCTACTATCACTACTACTACAAGCTGCCGATGCTCTATCAGAACGGGGCCAACGACGGGTTCCACGAGGCGATCGGCGACACGATCCAGCTCTCGATGACGCCCGAGTACCTGAAGGAGAAGGGCCTGCTCGCCACGGTCGTCAAGAGCGACAAGGCGACGATCAACCAGCAGATGAGCGTCGCGCTGAGCAAGATCGCATTTCTGCCGTTCGGGCTGCTCGTCGACAAATGGCGATGGGACGTGTTCTCGGGCGAGGTCGCACCGGACAAGTACAACCAGCACTGGTGGGATCTGAAGAAGCAGTACCAGGGCGTAGCGCCGCCGATCGAGCGCGCCGCGTCCGACTTCGATCCGGGCGCCAAGTTCCACGTCGCGGCGAACGTGCCGTACATGCGGTACTTCCTGGCTGCCATTCTCCAGTTCCAGTTTCACAAGGCGCTGTGCGAGAAGGCGGGCTTCAAAGGGCCGCTCTACGAGTGCTCGATCTACGGCAACAAGGATGCCGGCGCGGCGTACATCAAGATGCTGTCGCTGGGCGCGAGCAAGCCGTGGCAGGACGCGCTGTTCGAGCTCACCGGCACCCGCGAGATGGACGGCTCGGCGATCCTCGAGTACTTCGCGCCGCTCCAGGGCTGGCTCGAGAAGCAGAACAAAGGCCAGCAATGCGGCTGGCAGTGACGACCGCGAGGTGATGGGGACGCGCAGGACCTCGGAGGTGACGGGGACTGCGCATCCGCCATGCCGCGTCGCGACATGGGCTCGGGGCAGCAGGCACCCGCGCACGGCAGTTGCCTGGCAAGCGGATTAGCCAGTCCCCACCAACTGTGCGGGATCACAAGGGGCTGGTGCGGCGATCTGTGGCACATGCGCTGCACAACGGTCCGGCAGCCACCTTCGCCGGAGAACCCATGAAGACTACGGATCGCCTCGTCCTCGGTTTCGCGCTCGTGCTTGGTGCTGGCGCCGCGGGTTGCAGTACCGCCGCGCCTGCTCCCATGCCGAGCGGCGACGATGGCGCGGGTGCTGGCGGCGACCCCGGAGGTGGCAGCAGCGAACCGGTCAATCCACTCGATGCGACCGGCACCTACGCGGTGCACAGCACGTTCGACATCGCGACGAACCTGCCGGGCACGGCTGGCAACGTGGTCAATACGATCATCGCGGCCACCGATGACAGCGACGACCCGACCCACTGGATCGTCGATCAGATCATCGCGCAGTTGCCGACCGGCCCGGTCAAGTCGGCGCTCGACACCGGCACGTTGTTCGTCGTTGGGTACCTCAACGATCGCCTGCTCGACTTCGCGCCTGACTTCGTATCGACGATGGTGCTGGTCGGCCACGACTTCGGCGATCTCGCCAGCGGCTTTGGCCTCAACGAGACGCTCCAGCTGACGCGGTCCGAGGATGGCTACACCGGCGTGCACACCGTCGCGGGTGTCCACGTCAAGCTCGGGACCGAGGAGTCCGACTTCGCGTTCACCAACTATCACCTGGCGAACGTCGTCGTGAACAACATCGCGGTGACGATGGACGCCACCGGCCAGCTGACGATCGCGGCACACGACGTTCCGCTGGCGTACGGCCAGATCCTGCGGCTGGGCCTCGACGCGGCGATCATCCCGCTGATCGATCCCACGGCGCAGAACCTGAACCAGCTGCTCGCCCACCAGATCGACTGCGACCGCGTCGGCGCTGCCATCGCGAGCGGGATCGCCGACTTGCTCGGCTTCAGCGTCGGTAGCGCCGGCACGTTCGCGACCGCCTGCACCGCCGGCATCACGGCCGGGTGTAACGTCGTGTACGCGAAGATCGCTGCGATCGACGGCACCGCGCTGCGGTTCGGGCTAACCGGCACGGCGCGCGGCGTCGACACGACCAAGGATCGCAACATCGACGCGATCCAGGCCGGGACGTGGGCGGGTACGCTGAGCTACGGCGGGACGCCGACCCCGCTCGCGCCAGCAACGTTCTTCGGCGAGCGGAGGTAGCTCGGTCGACTTGGCGGCCCGGACGGCGGCACCTGCACGGGGCAGGTCGCCGGCGCGCCGACTCGCCGACTCGCCGGCTCGCCGGGACTCGATCGCCTGGCCTGCCCCGGGTCAATACATCGAGCGGTCCGGATCGGGCGCACCCGCATGGCGCTCGAGCTCGGCATTGATGAAGCCCCCGAACACGATCGAGATCGTCGAGAAATAGAACCACAGCAGCACGACCACGACGCTGCCGAACGCACCGTAGAACAGCGCGTAGTTGGACACCCGCTCGACCCACTGCGACAGGCCCCACGATTCGGCCATCAAGAGCAGCGTCGAGAACAGGGAGCCGGGCCACAGGTGGCGCTCGGTGCCGAGCGGCCGGGGCGACGGTCCGTAGCGATACAACAGCAGCAGTACCGCGTACAGGATCGCCATCAGGATCGGCCAGCGCAGCCAGCCGACCACACCCATGCCGCGCAGGTGAAGCAGCGCCACGATGCCTGGCAAAGCGACCACCACGGCGAACATCAGCATCAACCCGACCAGGGTGGCCAGCGCCATCGCGATCGAGATCAGGATCTTTCGCAGCGGGCGGCGGCGTTCGCGCACCCGATACGCCCGGTTCAACACGGCGATCAGCGCACGGGCGGCGCCGCGGGCCGAGTACACCGCGACGAAGATGCTGGTCGCGATCGCGAACCCGAGCTCACCGGTCGACCGCTTCGCCTGGCGCTCGAGCTGGTCGCCGACAAACACCACGACCTCCGGGGGCAGCACGCGCTCGAGGCCGTGCAGGTGGCGCTGGATCTCGCTCGGGTCGGCGACCAAGCCGTAGACGCCGACCGCGGCGGCGAGCGTCGGGACCGTCGCCAGGATCGCGAACAGCGCCGTGCCCGCGGCGAGCACCGGCATCTCGCCGAGCAGCGCATCATGCGCGGCCCGGAGCCAGCGAGCCACCACGGACTCGCTGCTTCTGATCCACGCCGGCACGCGCCGCAGCAATCTCACTGCATCGATCCTACTCTACCGCCGGGGCGCGCACGGGTAGCGGCTCCTGTCAGCAGGTCACCAAGGTTCCCCGGACGCCGCGACAGCGCCGCGTTCGACCCCGATCACGGCTACGCTACGAGCGAACCCGAGCCGCGTCTTGGTACCAACCCGCGGGCCGCATGATCGACACGCACTGCCACCTCGACCTCGCCGCCTTCGATGCCGACCGCGATGCCGTCGTCGCGCGCGCCGCCGCGGCCGGCGTCATCGGAATTCTGATCCCCGCGATCCGCCCCGGCACCTGGGCCGCGGTCCGCACATTGGCGCACCGCCACGCTCCCGCCGGGGTGCGGTTCGCGCTCGGCATCCATCCGCAGATCGTGCCGGAGCTCGTGGCGGACGAGCTTGCCGGCGATCTGACCACGCGCCTGATCGAAGCCTCGCGCGACGCCTGCGCGATCGGCGAGTGCGGCCTCGATGGTGGCACAGGTGCACATGAATTGCAGGAGCAGATCTTTCGCGCCCACGTTCGCGCCGCGCGCCAGACCGGCAAGCCGCTCGTGATCCACGTGCTGCGCGCCCACGACGCCGCGCCGCGGATCCTGCGCGACGAAGGCCCGGTGACCGGCGTCCTGCACAGCTACTCGGGCGGTGCCGACCTCGTGCCCGTGTACCGCGACCTCGGCCTCGCGTTCTCGTTCGCCGGCCCGGTCACCTACGCCAACGCGCGCCGTCCGATCGCCGCGGCACGCGCGGTCCCCGACGAGCTCCTGCTCGCCGAGACCGACGCGCCGGACCAGGCGCCCGAGCCTCACCGCGGCCGCCGCTCGGAGCCCGCGTTGGTCGCCGCCGTGATCGCGGGCCTCGCAGCCGCCCGCGGCGCGACGATCGAGGAGATCGCCGCGCTGACCACCACCAATGCGCGCCGGCTGTTCACCGCGTGGTGAAGCTGCGCGGCGCGTTGAGCGTCAGGCCGAGGACGATCGCGATGCTATCTCGGCTCGTTCACGATGCGGCGGAAACGATGGCATCAGGCAACTCGCACTGCCTGATCTGGAGGAGCTGAGCTATGATCCACGTATGGCCGCGGCTCATGTCAAGCTCGCTACCTCGGCGGATCTGGCCGCGCTCCCCGATAGCGTAAGAGCGGAGATCATCCACGGTGTCATCGTCGAGAAGGCGAGTCCTGCGGCTGAACATGGCGCGTCACAATTCGCATTCGGAACTGTTCTCGGGCGTCGATTCCAACGCAAAGCGGGGGGGCGTTGGCCGGGCGGATGGTGGTTCGGTCACGAGATCGAGCTCCAGTACGAGACCCACGAAGTCTACTTGCACGACATCGTTGGTTGGCGTCGTGATCGTCTGCCACGACGTCCGGTCGGCCGGCCCGTCCGGATCCGTCCTGACTGGGCGTGCGAGTTGCTGTCGCCGTCCACTGCAAAGCGTGACGTCGTCGACAAGTTTCAGGTGCTTCACACCAACGGCGTCCCTCATTACTGGCTCGTCGATCCAGTGGAGCAGACGCTGATCGTTCATCGCTGGGAACCTGCCGGCTGTCTCGTCGTCCGGACAGCCGGCGCAGACGATGTGATGCGCGCCGAGCCGTTCGAGGCGGTGGCGCTTCGCGTCTCGGTCCTGCTCGGTCTCGAAGACGACGAAGAATAGACCACCCGATCACTCCGGCATCGAATCGGGCACCTGCAGTGCGTCCCAGATCTCGAAGTATTTGGCTCGGACGGAGGGGTCGAGCGCGTCCCCAAGCTCGCGTCGCGAGGCTGTGTGCTTGATGAGCTCGACAACGTCGCCGATGTCCTTCGCGCGATGGATGCTCGTCATGCCCGAAGCCAGCTTCAGCTCGACGAGCGTCGCGAGCGGAATCAGCGCGAGGCCACCGGCGCGGATCGCGACCTCGGCGGGATCAGGGAACCGCACCGGCTTGGGCTGTCCGTCTCCCGGATACTCGCCGGCGATCAACACGTCGATGGCAACGCCGAGCTCGGTGTCGCGGAGCCCGCGGCTACCCGGAAATTTCTCGACGTAGCCGCGACCGAGCCAGTGGTCCTTGAAGCGCTGCAGGTTGTCGCGGGTGAGCAGGATATTGACATCGACGGTGACGCGCTGGTAGCCGTACTCGTTGAGCGCCATGCCGCCCACGACGGCGTAGGGGATCGCGAGCTCGTCGAGCGCGGCGACCAGCTTGCGCATCGCCAGGTGAACATCTGCGGTTCCCATGAAGAACTTCCCCGCCTGGTCGAGCCCGGCCCAGACATCTGCAGCGCCCATCGCGGCGTTATAGCCGGCTCGCTCGTCGGAACCAGCGAGCCGCGACGCCAGCTGACTCGTCGCCGACAATTCGGCCGACATTCGGCCAACAATTCGGTACAACAGGGCAGAGGATCTGATGAAATCGATCGTACTGGCAGCGCTGCTCGCCGCGGTGGGATGCAGCAAGAAGGGCCCCGACTGCGGGGAGTCGATCAACAAGGGCATGGACAAGATGGCCGCCGCGCTCAAGGCCAATCCCGCAGCAGCCGCCAACCCGCAGCGCATGGAGGCGATGATGGGCGTGGTCGACAAGCTGCGGACCACGCTGACGCAGCGCTGTACCGAGGACAAGTGGGCGGCAGAGGCGCTGCCGTGCTTCGCCGAAGTCAGTGGCCAGCGCGAGGTCCGCGCGTGCGAGGACAAGCTGACCCAGGATCAGCGCGGCAAGCTGACCCAGCAGCTCCAGCAGATCATGCTGGGCATGCGGAGCCAGATGGGCCAGCCGGGCCAGATGGGTGACCATCGGCAGATGATGCAGCCCAACGCCGCGGCCGGCTCAGCTGGCACGTCGCCGCCTGGATCGGCCGGAGGTGCCGCAGGGTCAGCAGCACCGTCAGCACCGGGGGACTCTCCGGCGCCCGCAGGAGCGGCTGCCCCAGCGCCAACCAAGCCCGCAGCAGCCGGATCGGCCGCCGGCGCTGGTTGGTGATCCGCGCCACGTCCGACGAATGGCCGGACGAGCCGCCGGGCGCTGGTGATCCGCGCCACGTCCGACGAATGGCCGGACGAGCCGCCACGCGCTGGTGATCCGCGCCGCATCCGACGGATGGCCTGACGAGCCGCCGTCGGCGGGAGATCCGCGCGATGAACAAGCCCGCGGCGCCGTCGGTCGGCGTGGCAGCGAGGTCAGAGCGCCGCGGTATAGCTGCGCCATGAGCTTCGGACGAAATCAGCATGTGGCAAAGGCAGAGGCGGCGGAGCAGAAGGCCTCGAACGCGAAGGACGCCACGGCGTACGAGCTCGCGTGGCGCGAAGCCGGCCGGCTGTGGGAGCGCGCCGCCGAACGCGAGACCGATCCCAAGCGCAAACAGCAGTACGCCGGCAACGCAGACCGAGCCCGCGCGAGCGCGGATCGGCCGCAGGATGCCGGTGATGCCGGCGCGCCCGCCGCCGACCCTGACGCGACCGAGGTCGAGCTCGCCCACGCGACCGCGCGGCCGCATGCGAACTGACCGCCCGGGCCTGGACGCGACCTGACCGGCCGGGCCTGGACGCGACCTGACCGCCCGGGCCTCGACGCGACTGCTCGCCCAGTCCTCGACGCGACGGCTCGCCCGGGCCCCGACGCGAACTGATCGTCCGGGCCTCGACGCAGCCAGGCTCGGAGCGGCTCGGGAAGCCACGGCGCGGGCCGACCGGTGCGACGAGCACCCGGGCTCGGAGCTGCGTGAGGCGTGAGCGGCTTCGATCGGTGCGGCGCATAGCTCGAGTCACGGAGCCGCAGCCAGCCGGCGCGACGAGGTATTCGGATCTACGTGCGAGGCGATCGGGTCGCGGCTGATCGGTGCGGTGAATCATCCGCGCTCGGAGCTGCGCTCGAAGCGAGCGGTGCTGGACCGTCCGCGATGACGCACGCCGGCATGTCAGGCTGTCAGGTGGTAAGGCTGCTTGTCCTACGTGTCCAGGTTGTCAGGTTGTCAGGTGGTAAGGCCAATAATGCACGTCGCGCCATGTTATCGACGTAACGAGCAGATCCAACGGCAGCTGAAAAAGCCGCCTGCGATCGGAACTGCGGTGCTTGCAGACATTCGTGCTTGCGCAATGCCACCGTGATGAGCGAACTAGAGGGCACTGCGAGCGATGGTGCGGCTGCTCGAGGGCGATCCTCGATATCGAGCGCCTCGGCTGGTCGTCGATGCTCGTCGACTTACCTGGAGATATCACATGAAGATCATGGATCTGAAGACCGCTTCGTTTGTCATCGTCATTGCCGCGGCGGCACAGGCAGTCGCCGGGACGCTGGCGGTCACCAGCGTCCCCGTCGGGTACGGCGCGGCGACCACCGGCGGTGGTGACAGCGCTGCGATCAATGTCAGTTCGATGGCGGCGATGCAGGCGGCCATCAACGCGTACGATGGCACCAGCGGCCTGGTGCTCAATTACACCGGGGTGTTCAACTTCGGGTCGATCACGGACGTGTGTGCGCAATGGCAGAAGCCGGCGCAGATCGTCGAGATCAAGAAGAAGAACAACATCACGATCAAGGGCGCCAACGGGTCGTCGGCGAATTTCGGACTCCACATCGCGGGGCCATCGTCGAACGTCATCGTGCGCAACATGACCATCGGTCTATTACCGGGCGGTGAGGCGGCCGATTCGATCTCGCTCGAAGGGATGTCGTCGGGAATTCCCGCGAACATCTGGATCGACCACAACACCATCTTTGCTTCGTTGACCGAGTGCGCGGGCGCCGGCGACGCGTCGTTCGATGGCGGCATCGACATGAAGAAGGGCGTCAACCACGTGACGGTCTCGTACAACTATATCCACGACTACCAGAAGGTGTCGCTGAACGGGTTCAGCGACAAGGACACGATCAATAGCAGCGCGCGCACGACGTATCACCACAACCGGTTCGAGAACGTGAAGGCGCGCCTGCCGCTGCAGCGGTTCGGTCTGACGCATGTGTATAACAACTACTTCAAGAACGTCAGCACGTCGGGAATCAACGTGCGCATGGGCGGTCTGTCGTTGATCGAATCCAACGTGTTCGAGACCGTCAAGAACCCCGTGACCTCGCGCGACAGCTCGGCCATCGGGTTCTGGGATCTGCGCAACAACCTCAGCAGCGGCATCACGTGGGACGCAGGCAGCACGGGAACGGTGAACGCCACGAACTGGGCCACCACGAAGGCATTCGGCGCGACCGGCTACAGCTACACGCTGACCCCGGTCGGCAGCGTGGTGAGCAAGGTGCTTGCGACCGCCGGCGCGGGCACCAACCTGGCTGAATAGGCCGCCACCCGAGCGCCGGTATCCGGGTCGCAGGGTCCGTCGACCGCGGCGCGTTCGAGCGCAGCGATCAGCGCTGGGTCAGATCGCGCGTGATGTTCTTCTGGTGCGCCTCGAGCGTGCCGCCGCCGATCTCGATCAGCTTGGTGTCGCGCAGGAACTGCTCGATGCGGAACTCGGTGCAGTAGCCATAGCCGCCGAGCACCTGGACCGCCGCATCGGCGACCTCCTTGGCGGCCGTCGCGGCGAACAGCTTCGCGGCGTCGGTGCCGAGCCGGCTGCGCGAGCTGGGGCCCACCGTGGCGGCGACGTTGTAGACCAGCGCGCGCATCGCCTCGACCTTGGCGTAGCTCTCGCCGATGTAGCGCTGGACCTGGCCGTGGTCGGACAGCGGCTTGCCGAAGCTGCGGCGCTCGATCGCGTAGGTGACCATCGCGTCGAGGCAGCGCCTGGCCATGCCGAGGCTCATCGCCGCCAGCCCGATGCGCTCGATCTCGAGGTTGCGCATCATGTTCGTGATCCCGCCGCCCTCGCGGCCGAGCACGTTGTCCTCGGGCACGCGGCAGTCCTCGAAGATCAGCTCGCTCATCGACGACGCGCGCATCCCCATCTTGGGGATCTTCGGCCCGGTCGAGAACCCGGGGAACCCGCGCTCGACGACGAACGTCGTGATCCGATCGGCGAGCTTGGCGTAGACCAGGAACACGCCACCTTCGGGCCCGTTGGTGATGAAGGTCTTGCGGCCGTTGAGGACGTAGCCGCTCGCGTCCTTGCGCGCGGTGGTCTGCATCCCGAGCACGTCGGTGCCGACGGCCGGCTCGGTCATGCCCATGCCGCCGATCACCGCCCCCGACAGCGCGCCGGGCAGGTAGTGCTTGCGCTGCGCCGGGCTCGCCGCCCAGTAGAAGTTATTGACGAACAACAGCGCGTGCGCGAGGTAGCCGAGCGCAAACCCCGGATCGCTGTAGGCCAGCTCATCGTGGACGATCACCGACGCGGTTGCGTCCATGCCGGCGCCGCCGTCGGCCTCGGGGATCGTCACGCCGAGCAGGCCCAGCGCGCCGAGCTCGGCGATCAGGGCCGTGTTGAGCGAGGGCACCTGGTCGTGCTCCATCGCCTGCGGTTCGACGCGGCTTTGCACGAACTGACGCACTGTCTGACGCAGCAGCTCATGCTCGTCCGTGAAGCTCGAGGGACTCACCCGTGCGACCATCCCCAAGCCTACCTTATGCGTGATGGCCGGCGCGACGGCCGGCCGCCACTGCCGCTCGCTGCCGCTCCCACCCGACCAGTCGGTCGCAATTGCGGCGAGACGCCGCTCACAGGGGCGCGGCGGGCGCTACCATGCAGCGTGTCCGGAACCGACAACGCCGAGCCCAGTGGCCACAGCCAGGCGAGCCGCCGGCGCGGCATCGAACGCTGGCTGCAAGACGCCCCCGCGGTGCTGGTGGCCAATCCGACCGCCCACAGCGGAAAAGCCGCCGATTCGATCCGCGTGGCGCGCGCGCTGCTCGACGCGGCGCACGTCCCGCACAAGTTCGTCGCGACCGAGCCGCACGGCAAGACCGTGGAGCGGGTCCGCGAGGTGATCGACGACGGCGCCCGCGTCGTGATCTACATGGGCGGTGACGGCACGTTCGCCGAGGTCGCCAAGGGGATCTTCGCATCGCGCCACGCCAGTGCGGTCGCGATGGGGATGCTGCCGACCGGCACCGCCAACGATCAGGGCAAGTCGTTCGGCCTTCTGGCGGGCGCCGGCGCGCTCGAGCGCAACGTCTCTGTGATCGCGGCGGGCGAGGTGGTGGGCTGCGACGTCGGCCGGCTCGTGATCGAGCGCGGCCTCAAGGAGGTCCACCGCGATCTGTTCTTCGATTCGTTCTCGATCGGGCTCGGCGCTGCGATCCTCGGGACCCGCAACCGCGACCGCGAGCGGGTCGGCCGGATCCCGGGGCTCGGCGCGCTGTATCGCAACCACCTGGTCTACGCCGGCGCCGTGCTCCAGCGGTTCTTCGAGAGCTACGTGGTCGACATCAAGTTCGACGTCGACGCCGTGATCGACGGTACGGTCACCCACTTCGAGAGCCTGCTCGACGTGATCGTCAAGAACACCAAGGTGTTCGGCGGCGAGTGGATCTTCGACCCAACGACCGAGTCCGACGACGGCAAGTTCGAGCTCGTCCCGGTCGCCGGCCGGCGCGACATGGGGACGAAGCTTATCGGCAGCCTCATGCGCAGCCCGGTCGGCGTCGAGGATCTGCAGTCGCTCGGGTTCTCGCACGCCGCTCCCGTCAGCGGCGCGCAGTTCGATCTGCGGATCCGCGGCACCCCGCTGCCGTCGGCGCAGTGCGACGGTGAGGAGCTTCCGGTCGGGGAGCGCTACCGGATCGACGCGGTGCCGCGCGCGCTCCGGCTGATCGTGCCCCGCGATCACATCGAGCCGGGGATGTGACAAGCTGTTCGGCATCTACCTGGAGGGATTCCGATGGCTGACGTGTTCATTTTCGATGCGCTTCGCACGCCGCGCGGTCGCGGCAAGGCCGGCAAGGGCGGGCTATCGCAGCATCACCCGCAAGAGCTGGTCGCGCAGACGCTGAACCACATGGCGGATCGCCGCAAGCTCGACAAGAGCCTGGTCGACGACCTCTCGCTCGGCTGCGTCACGCAGGTCAAGGAGCAGGGCGCGTGCATCGCGCGCAACGCGCTGATCGCGGCGGAGTGGCCCGAGGAGGTCACCGGGTTCACGGTGAACCGGTTCTGTGGCTCGGGGCTCGAGGCGATCAACTCGATCGCCGGCAAGATCGGCGCGGGGTTCATCGACGCCGGGATCGCCGGTGGCGTCGAGTCGATGTCGCGGGTGGCGATGGGCTCCGACGGCGCGATGATCGACGGCCTCAACGAGAAGATGCGCAAGCGGCTGTTCATGGTGCCGCAGGGCATCTCCGCCGATCTGATCGCGACCCGCGAAGGGTTCTCGCGCGCCGACGTCGACAAGTTCGCGCTCGACAGCCAGCACAAGGCCGCGCGCGCGATCGAGGGCAAGCGGTTCGACCGCGCGCTGTTCGGCGTCAAGCACGACGACGGCACGGTGGCGCTCGCGCGCGACGAACACCCGCGCGCCGACACCACGCTCGAATCGCTGGGCGCGCTCGCGCCGGCGTTCCAGCAGATGGGCGCGACCGCGATGGGCGCGGCCGGCGAGACGCTCGACGAGCTCGCGCTGAAGCGCTACCCGGACACCAAGCGGATCGAGCACGTCCACACCGCCGGCAACTCGTCGGGGATCGTCGACGGTGCGGCGATCGTGCTGCTCGGCAGCGCCGAGTGGGGGACCAAGGCAGGCCAGAAGCCGCGCGCGAAGATCCGCGCGATGGCGACCGTGGGCGCCGAGCCGATCATCATGCTCACCGCGCCGGCACCGGCGTCGGCCAAGGCGCTCAAGCGCGCCGGGATGACGGTCAAGGACATCGACCTGTGGGAGATCAACGAGGCGTTCGCGGTGGTCCCGCTGCAGACCGCGCGCGTGCTCGGCATCGATCCGGCGCTGATCAACGTCAACGGCGGCGCGATCGCCCTGGGCCACCCGCTGGGTGCGACCGGCGCGATCCTGCTGGGCACCGCGCTCGACGAGCTCGAGCGCACCGGCAAGTCGACTGCGCTGATCACGCTGTGCATCGGCGGCGGCATGGGCATCGCGACGATCATCGAGCGCGTGTAGCGACCGTCCCGGCGATCGCCGTCACGCCCCGCGCCCCGAGCGGTCGCGAGCTGGGACGCGATCGCGACGGTGATCGAACGCAAGGGCCTGCGGATCCAGCGCTGGGACGAGCTGGCATCTCGATCGACCTGTGCGCGCTCGGCGCCACCTGCGACTACGTGCTCACCCGTCGCCTGCCACGGCAGTCGCTTCGCGCTCGGCGCGTCATGCTAGGGTGCGGCCGGTGCACCGCTGGGTTGTGCTGCTGGCGCTCGCCGCTTGTGAGCTCTCGGCGCCCGCCGGGGCCGCCGACGGCGTGCCGCCCGCGAGCTGGCTGTACCCACCGGCGCCCGCCGGGTTTCCGCTCGGTGCGGTCGCGGGCCAGCTGGGGCGCAGCCAGGCGCCACAGCCGATCGTCGAGCAGGGGATCGCAGGTCCGGCGGGCGCGCGCGAGCTCGTGCCGCTGCATCTCGCGACCGCCTGGCCGATCCCCGGTCCTGGGCCTGCGCGCGGTGTGTTCTACGGCTCGGAGGGCGATCACACCGCGACCGAGCTGATCGACATCGACGGTGGTCGCGTGGTGTGGCGCGACACCGCGACGTGCGCGGCGCCGATCGTGGGGGCGACCGCGGATACGATCGTGTGCGCGGACGCCAGCGGCACCCGCGCGATCGGGCTCGACGGCAAGCCGCGGTGGAGCACGCGGTCGCCGTTCATCGCCGCGACCGGCAGCCGGATCGTGGTGAGCGGGACCGGCGAGGCGATCATCCTCGACGTGACGACGGGTCACGAGCTCACGCGGGTCAAGTTGCCGCGCGGCGTGACCGCGGAGGGGATCCTCGCGACCTGCGGCGACGCCGGCCGCGAGCTGTTGGCGATCGGCGGCGATGGCCGGCTGGTGCGCGTCGCCGATGGCACGTCCGGCCCCGTGATCGCGTGGGCCGCCGCGGTCGACGATGGGCCGATCGCCGCGGTCGACGCCTGCGAGCATGCCGCGATCGTCGTCACGACCACCGGCGCGGCGGGGGCCGCGGTCGTCGCGATCGGGCGCGCCACCGGCAAGATCTGGGCGCGCGTCGACGGCGTGCGCGGATGGTGGGCGGCGCGCGATGGCTCGGACCGGCTCGAGATCGCGACGGCGCAGGGCGTCGCGAGCTACCCGCGGGGGCTCGTCGAGCCGGCCGCCGCGTCCGAGGAAGCCCGGCCGCCCGGGGGACCCGGAGCCGCGAAGCCAGCGAAACCACCGACTGCACCCGCCGCATCGGCGGGGCCCGGTGCGCGCGTCGCCGTGGTCGCGGCTCCGCCGGCGGTGGGCACGCCGCTCGATCTGCCGCCGCTCGGGGAGCTGCTCGCGTCGCGCGGCGAGCTGCGGCTGGTGCGCGCGACGCCGCTCACCGCGGTGGTGCTCGACCGCGGGGGCGTGCGGGCCTACCTGCCGCTCGCCGCGATGGGCGCCGTGCTCGGCGAGACCTCGATCGTCGCCACCAGCTGGACCGGCTCTCCGGGCGAGACCCTGCGCCGCGTGGGGCTACCGCCGCGGTGGAACCGCCGCCTGCGGCTGCCGCCGCTGCGCGGAGGCGTGGCCGTCGACGCCGAGCTTCGCGATCTGCCGCCGGTGTTGCCGCTTGCGCTGGCCGGCGGCATCACGCAACCCGATACCGGGATGTACGCCGTCGCCGGGCACGCGATCGATCCGAGCGATGGCGCGGCGCTCTACGCGATCGCGGTCGATCGCAACGGCGAGCGCGCCGCGGTCGCGCGCGCCGATCTGCTGGCCCGGAAATGGCGCTGGCAGCGGGTCGACGGCTGCGGCGCCGGAGCGCCGGTGGCGATCGCGGTGGCGCGCGACGTCGTCGTGTGCGGCACCCGCGGGGCGCGGGCGACCGTACGCGCGACCAGCCGCGACGGCGCGGCGCGCTGGGAGTGGATCAGCGGCAACCTGGACACGGTGACCGCGACCGGCGACGCGGTCGTGATCCACGACGGCAGCCGGATCACCGTGCTCGACGCGCGCGACGGCCAGGTCCGCGGCCACGTCGCCAGTGATGATGGCGCCGCGGTGCGGGCCGCGATCGTCGATGCCGGGGAGGCCGCGGGCGACGGCGGGCGCGCGACGCTGGTGGTCACGGCCGAGCGCGGCCGCGTGGTCGGGCGGCTGGGGAGCAGCGGGTTCTTGCCGGTGTGGTCGATCGCGGTCGCCGGCGTGGTGCGCGGCCTGGCGCCATCCGGCGCCGGGGTGCTGGTGGAGCTCGAGGATGGCGACGCCTACCGGATCGAGGCCCGGACCGGCGCGATCGTCCCGCTCCCGGGCCTGGGGTTGCGCTGGCACGCCGCCGGCGATCTCGTGACCGGCGACACCCTCGGCGGCCCGATCCCGGCACCGGCGCCGCCGCTCCCGAAGCCGACCGCCGCCGTGCTGTTGCGCCGGCCGCTGCAGATCCTGCGCGGCGAGATCGATACGCCGGCGCCGATGTCGACCCCGATCCCGCCGCCGCCACCGCTCGGCGACAGCTGGCAGCTCACGGTCTACGAGCTGACCGGAGGGCTGCGGGCCCGCAACGACTATGCGCTGCCGGCGCCGGTGGCCCCACCCGCGGTCCGCGGCCCCGCCGGGAGTCCGCTCGTCGTGGCCTGTGGGCCCGGCCTCCGCGAGGTCGTCGTGATCGATCCGCGCCGGGGCGATCCGCTGCGCCGCGTTCGGCTTCCGGACGACGTACCGCCGGGGGCGGTTTTTGGCACGGTCGTCGACGGTTCGCCCGTCGCCGGCGCGGTGCTCGCCTCGCCGCTGCGCGTTGTGCTGTTTTGACAGCGCCGGACGTCGATCCGGGGCTGCCCTGCGCGACGGGGCCGAGGCGCACTGCTATACGATCGAGGAATGGCACTCCCGCTCCGCGCCGCGCTGCGTTCTGCAGGTCGCTTCATGGTCAGAAATCCCGCCACCATGCTGAGCATGGCGCGGCATGCGCTGGGCATGCGGGTCGCGGTGCCGCTCGACGCACTGCGCTGGTTCATCGCGAACACGCCGCCGTCGAACAAGGCGCCGCAGGACGTCACGATCACCCCGCGTCCGCCGGCGATCGGGCTCGGCGCGACGATCGACCTGATGGGCACCACGGTGCGCGCGGGCGCCTCGATCCGGGTCGATCGGATCGAGGTCAGTGACACCCAGTTCAAGGTGACGCTGCGGCTGGCCGACGTCACGATGAAGGTGCTCGGCGAGTCGTTCACGCCGGTCGCGGGCCTCATCAAGTCGGGGGCGCTCGATCTCAGCAAGCCCGGCAACCTCGCCAAGTTCATGCCGAAGCGGCCGGCCGTGCTCGTCGAGGCGCACGACGACATCATCGTGCTCGACCTGATGCAGAACCCCAAGTTCGCCAGCAACGAGCGCGTCCGCGGCGTGCTCGGCACGCTGACCCCGGTCGTGAACGTGTCCGGGCTATCGACCGAAGGCGACTTCTTGATCCTGCAGCTGCGCGCCAGCCCGTTCGGGATTCCGCGCGCCCTCAACGCTGCGCGTGCACTCGCGGCGGGCTAGAATTTCGTCATGGAGAGCATCGCGCTCGCGGCGTCGGGCAAGCCGGCGCGCTACCGCGAGCTGTTGCCGCAGCTCGGTGGCTTGCTCGACGGTGAGCCGGATCTGATCGCCAACCTGGCCAACACGGTCGCCGCGCTGCGCGAGTGCGTACCGGCCGCGTCGTGGATCGGGTTCTACATCGCCCGCGGCGGCGAGCTCGTGCTCGGGCCGTTTCAGGGCAAGGTCGCGTGCGTCCGGATCGCGTTCGGTCGCGGCGTGTGCGGCACGGCGGCCGCGCAGGGCAAGACGGTGATCGTGCCCGACGTCGACCAGTTCCCCGGCCACATCGCGTGCGACGCCGGCTCGCGCAGCGAGATCGTCGTGCCGATCCTGCGGGCCGGCGAGGTCGTCGCGGTGCTCGATCTCGATAGCTACGACCTGGCGTCGTTCGACGCCGCGGATGCCGCTGGACTGGCGCCGATCGCCGAGCTGCTCGGCACGCTTGCATGGTGAGAGCGCTCCTCGCGGCGGTGGTGTGCGTCGCCTGCCAGGGCCAGCCGGGTGCGGGCGGGGGCTCGGCGAGCCGCGCGCGGGTCGGGGTGGGCTCCGACGCGAGCGAGTCCACCGCGCCAGCGTTGACCGACGACGCCGCGATCACCGGCAGCGAGCCGGACCTGCGCACTGCGCGGATCAAGGCGGACGAGCCCGAGGTCCCCGATCCCAGCCGCGCGATCGCCGAGCTCGGCGCGATCCCGGCCTGGCAAGCCGTGGTCGATCGGTCGCAGCTGCTCGGGCGTCGCGGCCAGCACGGCGTGGTCTACGGGCTCGTCGGCCCCGCGTTCCTGGTCGCCGCTCCGCCACCCGCGGCGCCCGCGCCAGGCGGTGCGGGTGTTACCGCGGGACCAACGACCGCGGCCGGGGTCGTGCTGCCGCCGCTCATGCGCGCGCTCGCGCCGGTCGATGCAGCCGCGGCGGCGCCGGACGCGACGCCCATGATGCCCATGATGATCGACGCGGCGGCGCCGGACGCGACGGTCACGGTGATCGATGCGGCGGCGCCGGTCGTGCTCGATGCGGCGGCGCCCGTCGCGACGCCGGCGCCGGCCAGCGTGCCGGCCAACGCGGGTCTGGTGAAGTCGCCCTACGTCTGGCTGATCGACGACACCGAAGGCAACGGCGCGCTCGGCATCCGGATCGCGCTCGGCGACAAGGCCAAGGAAGGCGACCGGATCGCCGCCGGGGGCGCCTGGCAGCTCGACGCCGAGCGCCGCTGGTACTGGAAAGCGGACACCGTGCAGCCCTTGGCCCCGGCGCCCACCAGCGACATCAAGGAACCGCCGCCACCGGAGCCGAGCCACGCGATCGCAGGCGGCAGCTTGCCGGCGGGCGTGCACACGATCAGCGTCGCGCGCGACGGCGACGCCGTGTACTTCCAGATCGTCGGGCCAGCGCCCGCCACCGACGGCGACGGCTGGCAGATCGCCGACCAGCTTGGGAGCCCCGTGGCGGCGGTGATGAATCTTCCCGGCGAGCGCGCGAGCTACGGCGGCCAGGACATGCGCGCGTCCGACGAGCGCTGGCAGCTCAAGCGCGGCCAGACCTACTGGGTCCGGATCGGCAAGCTCCGCAAGCGCGGCCCCGACAAGCCGACGACCGTGAACGCGCGCACCGCGCCGGTTCGCGTGCTGTGACCGCACGCGGCGGTCCACGATCCGCGGCGCTCATCCGGCGCGTCAAGCCGAGCGCCGAGCTCATCAGTGAATCTCGGGATGTGGTGGGCGGCGCTGCGGCGAGCGCTCGACCTGCGACCGCGGGTGATCGCTCACCGGGTCGAGTGCGGTAGCGACTACGGCGACGCGAGCCGAAAGCCGACGCTGCGCACGGTCTCGATCACCTCGGGCTCCGGCAGCTTGCGGCGCAGCCGCAGGATGACGTTGTCGACCGCGCGCTCCGAGACCTCGAGGTCCTCCTCGCCCCACGCCTGGTCGAGTAGCTCGATCCTCGACAGCGGCCGGCCGCGCGCCTTGATCAGCTCGCGCAGCACCGCGAGCTCGATCGACGTGAGCGAGATCGTCTTGCCGCGAAACCACAGCGCCCGGCCGTACAGATCCAGGGTCAGCTCGCCGAACCGCAGCCGGCCGTTGGCGACCCCCTTCCAGTGCACGCGGCGATGCACGGCGCGCACGCGCGCGGCGAGCTCGCGGGTCGAGACCGGCGTCATCGCGACGTCATCGAACCCGGCGGCGAGCAGCGCCTCGCAGTCCGGTGCGTGGCCGTTCTCGATCAGGCCGATGAGCCCCGGCCGCAGCGCGCTGTCGGCGGCCCAGCCGACGATCCGATCGGTCAGCGCGCCGCCGACCGTCGGATCGGTGGCGACCACATACACCGGAGCTTGCGGAGAATCCTCGAGAATCTCGATGGTCCGGAGCTCGACCTGCATCGCGCCGCGGCGCAGCTCGGCGACCACCGCCTGGACGCTGGGCGACGAGGTGAGCGTGATGACCGTGACGCGGAGGGGCTCGAGGGCAGGCGAACTCTCGTCGGGCACGGGGAGCACGCGCGACGGTACGGGGCCGGCGTGACCACCGAGGTGCGATTCCGCAACCGAACGGTGACATGACGAGGGCGATGCACGCACGCGACAACCGCGTCACGCAACAACGGCCCTTATCAGCTGTGCTATCCACACAACCGTGAACGCATCGCGGCGGGGGCTCGGCCACGGCATCGCGGCGTACACGTTGTGGGGGCTCGCGCCGCTGTACTGGAAGCTGCTGATCCGCGTGTCCGCGGTCGAGATCCTCGCGCACCGCCTGGTGTGGGGCGCGTTCACGTTCGCCGCGATCGTGGCGATCGCCGGAGCCGCACCGGCCGTGCGTGCGGCGGTGGCCGATCGCAAGACCCTCGCGATGATGGCGCTGTCGGGCGCGCTGCTCACCGCCAACTGGGGCGCGTTCATCGGCGCCGTCGTGACCGGGCACATCCTCGACGCGAGCCTCGGCTACTTCATCAACCCGCTGCTGTCGGTGGCGCTCGGCACGCTGGTGCTCGGCGAGCGGCTGCGCCGGCTGCAGTGGTTCGCGATCGGCGCAGCCGCCGTGGGCGTCGCGCTGTGGACCTGGCGCGCCGGCCACGTGCCGTGGATCGGGCTCGTGATCTCGACGACGTTCGGCTGCTACGGCCTGGTGCGCAAGCTCGCGCGCGTCGAGTCGCTCGCCGGCTCGGCGATCGAGACCGCGCTGCTCGCGCCGATCGCGGGCGGCTACCTCGTGATCCTGGCGCTCGGCGGCGGCGGCCAGCTCGGCCACGCGAGCGGCGGCCTGCAGCTCCTGGTGCTCGCCACTGGCGTGGTGACCGCGGTGCCGCTGCTCTTGTTCAGCAGCGCCGCGCGCCGGCTGCCGCTGTCGACGCTGGGATTTCTCCAGTATCTGACGCCGACCATGCACCTGCTGCTCGGCGTCGTGGTCTACGGCGAGCCGCTGGCGCGCGATCGGTTGATCGCGTTCGTCGCGATCTGGCTCGGGCTCGTCGCGTTCGGGGTTGATCTGGCGCGCCAGGCGCGCCGGCCGTCGATCAGCCGAACCGACCGGTGATGTAGTTCTCGGTTCGCTCGTCGCTCGGCGCCGAGAAGATCTTGGACGTCGCGTCGAACTCGACCAGCGTGCCGGTGCGGCGATCGCTCTTGGAGTCGACCTCGGTGGTGAAGAACGCGGTGCGGTCGCTGACCCGCGCGGCCTGCTGCATGTTGTGCGTGACGATCACGATCGTGAACCGGCTCTTGAGCTCGCGCATCAGCTCCTCGATCCGCGCGGTGGCGATCGGATCGAGCGCGCTGCACGGCTCGTCCATCAGCACGACCTCGGGCTCGACCGCGACCGTGCGCGCGATGCACAGCCGCTGCTGCTGCCCACCCGACATGCCGAGCGCGGAGCTCTTGAGCCGATCCTTGACCTCGTCCCACAGCGCCGCCGAGCGCAGCGACTTCTCGACAATCACGTCGAGGTCGGCCTTGCCGCGGATCCCGTTGACCCGCGGACCGAACGCGATGTTGTCGTAGATGCTCTTGGGGAACGGGTTGGGCTTCTGGAACACCATGCCGATCCGGCGCCGGACCTCGGTCGCCGAGACCTCGTGCGCATAGAGATCGACGCCGCGGTAGCGAACCAGCCCGGCGACGCGCGCCCCGGGGATCACGTCGTGCATCCGGTTGAGCGTGCGCAGCATCGTGGTCTTGCCACAGCCCGAGGGTCCGATGAACGCGGTGATGTGATTGGCCTGGATCTTCAAGGTGACGCCGCGGACCGCGCGAAACGTCCCGTAGAAGACCTCGACGTTCTCGCAATCGAACACCACCGGCGTATCGGGCAGCGGCGAGATCGCCTTGCGATCGACGACCATGCGTTGTGCGGGGGGCGGTGGGCGAGTCGGTTCGATGGTTGCGACCATGGGATCCTCTTCGGACACGGTTACCTCTTGAGCGCGAGCCGCGCGGTGAACGCTCGCGCGACCAACGTGACGATGAAGGTGAGCAGGACCAGCGTCAGCGCTGCCGCCCACGCGCGCTCTTGCGCCGCCGGAAATGACGAGTTGGCGTTGGAAAAGATCTGCACCGACAACGCCGTGTTCGCCTCGCTGAACAGGTGTGGGTTGTAGGCCGTCGCGGCCCCCACGGCGAACAGCAACGGCGCGGTCTCCCCCGCGGCGCGCGCGATCGCGAGCAGCGAGCCCGATACGATCCCGGGCAGGGCCGCCGGCAGGACGACCGTCAGGATCGTGCGGCTCTTGGTCGTGCCCAGCGCATAGGCCGCCTCCCGCAGCGGGGGTGGCACGAGCCGCAGCATCTGCTCGGTCGAGGCGATCACGACTGGCAGCATCAAGCACGCCAGCGCCAGCGCGCCGCCGAACGCCGAATAACCGAAGCTCAGCGTCCAGCTCAGATAGACGAACAGGCCCATCACGACCGACGGGACGCCGGTCATGACCGTCGACATGAACCGTACGAGGCGCGCGAACCGGTGGGTCCCACCATACTCGTGGAGATAGACCGCGCCGAGGATGCCGAGCGGCACCGCGATCAGCGTCGCGCCGCCGGTCGACAGCAGCGTGCCGAGGATCGCCGGGCCCATCCCCGGACCTGGGCGCCGCGACACGACCGGAATCTCGTGGGTGAAGAAGTCGGGGAACGCCTGGAACGCGATGCTGGCGCCGCGCGAGATCACGGACCACAGCACGGCGACCAGCGGGATCGCGATCAGCACGACCGCCAGCCCCATGAGGCCGAGCAGCAGGGTGTTCTTGGTCGTGCGCCACGACGGCTTCGCGCGGAGGTCGAGTGGGGTCGTCGCGATCATGCGCCTTGGCTCCGCTTCATGGAACGCTGGACAATCGTGGTCGCGATCAGGTTCACGGCGATCGTGATGACGAACAGCGTGACGGCGAGCGCGATCAGCGCCGCCTTGTGCGACTGGTCCGCCTCGCCCCACTCATTGGCAATCACCGCGGGCATCGAGTTGCCAGGCGCGAACGGATTGACCGTGATCTGACCGATCGCCGAGCCGATCACCAGCGCGGCGGCGATCGTCTCGCCCATCGCGCGGCCGAGGCCCAGCATCACAGCGCCGACCAGGCCGCCCTTGCTATGCGGCAACACCGACGCGGTGATCATCTCCCAGCGCGTCGCGCCGAGCGCCAGCGCGGCTTCCTTGTCGGACGGCGGGGTGGTCTCGATCACCTCGCGCGACAGCGACGTGATGATCGGGACGATCATGATCGCGAGGATGATGCCCGCGGTGAAAAACGAGCGGCCGAGGCCGAAGTGCTGCGACAGCACGAGCACGCCCCACAGGCCGAACACCACCGAAGGCACGACCGCGAGGAGATCCATCAGGTAGACCATCGGCTCCTTCAGCCACGGCGGTGCGACCTGGGTGATGAACAGGGCCACGCCGAGGCTGATCGGCACCGCGAGCGCGAGCGCGATCAGCGCCGTGTACAGCGTGCCCCAGATGAACGGCAGCGCGCCGAAGATGCCATCGGCGGCCGACCATCGCGTCGACGTGAAGAAGTCGGCGCCGAACGCCGGCCACGCGCGCCGGGTCATCGTGATCGCAATCAGGCCGAGCACGAGCAGCACGAGCCCCGCCGCACCGACCGCGAGCACGCTGAACGCGCGGTCGGCGTGCTGCTTGTGACCGCGCAGCTCGGACAGCTGCATCACGGCACCTGGATCTTATCGAGCTGCGCGATGGCCTTGTCCGCCAGGCCCTTGGGGAGCGGCGCGAAGTCGAGCGACTTGAGCTGCTGCTGGCCGTCCGTGATGAGGTACTTGATGTACGCCTTGAGCGCCGTGCCCTTGGCGTGGTCGGTCTGCTTGGCGTAGACGATCACCCAGCTCTGATACGTGATCGGATAGCCGGCATCGCCCTTGGGGTCGAGCGCGCTGAACAGCAGGTTGTCCTTGACCTCGATGCCGTCACCGGCGGCGGAGGCCGAGTCGGTGCTCGGCTCGATGTACTTCTCGCCCTGGTTCTTGACCGATGCGAACTTGAGGCCCGAGGCCTTGGCGTCCGACAGGTCAACATAACCGATCGCGCCCTTGGTGCTCTTCACGATCTGCGCGACGCCGGGGTTGCCGTTGCCGGCCTGGGTGTCCGCCGGCCACTCGACGGTCGAGCCGCTCTTGAGCTTCCAGATGTCCTTGGCGGTCTTGTCGAGGTACTTGGTGAAGTTGTCGGTCGTGCCCGAGCCGTCCGAGCGATGCGCGACGACGATGTCGGCGTCGGGGAGCTTCGCGCCCGGGTTATCGGCGGCGATCTCCTTGTCGTTCCACTTCTTGATGTCGCGCTGGAAGATCTTGGCGATCGTCGGTGGCGACAGCTGCAGCTTGTCGAGGCCGTCGACGTTGTACGACAGCGTGATCGCGCCGAGCAGGACCGGGAAGTACAGGACGTCACCGCCCTTGTTCTTCGCCAGATCGGGCTCCTTGTACGGCGAATCAGCGCCCGCGAAGCTGACGACCTGATCGGCGAGATCCTGGCGCCCCTTGCCGGAGCCACCGCCGCCGTAGTTGATCTTCACGTCCTTGTTGGCCTTCGTGAACGCCTCGATCGCGGCTTCCTGGTACGGCTTCTGGAAGGTCGAGCCGCTCGCGTTGAGCGAGATCGGACCGCCCGACTCGGGGGCCTTGGCGGCGGACTTGTCGTCCGTCACCATCGCGGCAGCGCTACCGCCTCCGCCGTCTTCCTTCTTCTTGGTGCAGCCGGCGAAGCACAAGGCTGCCAGGGCGGAGACCACAATCGGTTTGTACATAGGTTTGCACCGTAGACAGCCTCCGTGACGCATCTGCGCAGTGTCTGTGACCGGACGGTGACGGAACCACAATCCTGGCGCCCGCTACCCGGTCGATCTCCCAGGTCAGTTCTGTGGAACGATCGGCCGGTGCCGGACATCAGTGGCCTTCACCATGTAGACGACTTCTTCGGCGAGATTCTTGACGTGGTCGCCGACGCGCTCGAGATAGCGGCATACCGAGGTAAGCGGTAGCACGCGGGTCACGGTCGCGGGATCGGTCGCGACGTGCGCGATGAGCTCGGCAAACAGACTCGCGTTCAGCTTGTCGATCTCGGCATCCGCGGTAATCACCGAGTGCGCGCGGTCGGCGTCCTTGCTGACGAAGCTATCGAGCGCCGCCTGGAGGTTCTTCTGGACCAGCGCGGCGAGCTTGGCGAGATCGACCCGCGGCTCCAGCGAGGGCAGCCGGTTGAGCTCGAGCGCCCGCTTCGCGATCCCGCCGGCGAGGTCGCCGATCCGCTCCAGATCCACGACGAACTTCAGCGACATCGTGATGAACCGCAGATCGGACGCGACCGGCTGCCGGGTCGCGAGGATCTGCAGCGCGAGCTCGTCGACGTCGTTCTCGTCGCGATCGATCTGGGCGTCGTTCTTGATCACGTCGCGCGCGAGGTCGTCGTCCTTGTCGGACAACGCCTTCATCGCGAGCGCGATTTGCCGCGCCGCTCGCTCGCCCATGGTCGCCAGCCGCTCGCGCAGCGTGCGCAGTTCTTGTTCGAAGTCCTTGCTCGTGTGCGCTGTCATGATGCCCCGATGGTGCTCGCCCGTGGCAGGCGAAGCCAGAAGATGCTGCCCTGGGGTGCGTTTGGTTCGACGCCAACCTCGCCCCCCATGCTCTCGACCAGGTGTTTGACGATCGATAGTCCCAGCCCGGTGCCGCCAGCCTCGCGCGACCGGCTCGGATCGGCGCGGTAGAACCGCTCGAACACACGGGTTCGGTGCTTGTCGGCGATCCCCGGTCCGTCGTCGCGAACCTCGATCCGGACGTCGTCGCCGGACATCCGCGCCTCGACCCACACGTTGCCGTCCGGCCGGCCGTATTTCACGCCGTTATCGATGAGGTTGACCAGGATATGATCGAGCGCCTTCGGATCGGCGCGGACCGCGAGCGACCCAGGGACCGCGACCTTGACCTTGACCTTGCGCTGCGCGGCCTGGGGCTCGACCGCGGTCAGCGCCTGCTCGATCACCGGCTCCACCGGGACGGTCGACATCTCGAGCCGGTATTGTCCGGCGTCGAGTCGCGATAGATCTAGTAGATCCGCGAGGATACGCGCGAGTCGCTCGGCGTTCCGGTGCAGCCCGTCGATCAGCTTGCCGGCGATCACCGGATCGTCCTTGGCACCGGCGATCAGCGTCTCGGCGTTCGCGCGGATCACAGCGACCGGGGTGCGCAGCTCGTGCGAGACGTTGGCCACGAAGTCGCGCCGCATCGTCTCGAGCCGGCGCATCGCGGTGACGTCCTCCAGCAGCAGGACCCGGCCATCGCCGCCCCACTTGCGGGCGGTCCGGATCAGCGCGCGCGGCGTATTGGGCAGCTGGACCTCCGCGGTGGCCGCGACATCGCTATCGATGAGATCGAACAGCTCGGGGACGCGCACGAAGTCGATCAGCGGCTCTCCCACCGGCGAGCTGGTGACCCCCAGCATCTTGCGAGCCGCGTCGTTCAGCAGCTCGATCTTGTGCTCGCCGTCGACCGCGATCACCCCCTGGGTGAGGCCCTCGGCGACGGCCGCCAGCAGCATGCGCTCGCGCGCCAGGGCGCGATGGCTCTTGTGAGCGTCGTCGGCCAGGAAGTTGAACCACACCGCCAGCTCGCGCACCTCGTCGCCGCCGGGCCCGTCGGGCGACAGCCGCCGGCTCGGATCACGGACCACGTCGCGGGTTCGCTTCACCAGCTCGCGCAGCGTGGCGCGCATCCCCAGCGCCACGATCACGCCGGCCACGATCGCGATCGCGAACGCACCGAACGCGACCGGCAGGACCTCGGCGGCAGACGGCGCCCTCATCGATGTCGCGGCAGCGATGCCGGCGATGAGCGCGACGAACAGGGCAAGCGTCACGAGCCGAGCGCGAACGCGTTGGATCAAGCGGTGGCTTCTTCCGGCTGATCCTTGAACCGGTACCCGACGCCGCGCAGCGTCTCGATGTACCCGCCCGCGTCGCCGAGCTTCTCGCGCAGCCGCTTGACGTGGGTATCCACGGTGCGCGTCGTGACGTCCGCCTCGATGCCCCAGACGTCGCTCAGCAGCGCATCGCGGGTCTGGACCCGGCCGCGGCGCGATAGGAACGCGTGCAGCAAGCGAAACTCGAGCGCGGTCAGCCCGATCTCCAGATCGTCGACCCACGCGCGGTGCGCGTCGCGATCGATCTTGAGCCGGCCGAACCGGATCAGCGACGGCTCGCCTTCGACGCGGTGCGCGCGGCGCAGCAGCGCCCGGATCCGCAGGATCAGCTCGCGCACGCTGTACGGCTTGACGACGTAGTCATCGGCGCCGACCTCGAAGCCGACCACGCGATCGATCTCCTCGCCCTTGGCGGTACACATCACGACCGGGATATCGCGCGTGCGGTCACCTTCGCGCAGCTTGCGACAGATCTCGGTGCCGGAGAGATCAGGCAGCATCAGGTCGAGCACGATCACGTCGGGGAGCGGGTCCGCGGTCGCGCTCGCCAGGCCTTGACGGCCGCTATGGGCGATTCGAACCGTGAAGCCTTCCGCGCGCAAGTTGTACTCGAGCGTGGTGGCGAGGTCGACCTCGTCCTCGATGACCAGTACGAGCATGGTGGAGCCTTAGCATGCTCGCCGTGACGGCCCGGTGACGGCCCGACACCGTCCTGGCAACGCCTTGGTTCTCGCCGGCGAGCCGGCGATCGGGATCTGCCGCCCGCTATTTTCTGCGTCGATGCATCATCGGGGCCGCGCTTGCTATGACGTCAATTCATCCGTTATAGAATTGGAATATCTTCTATAATGGAAAATGAATTCGCCTTGCCTGTCCGACGAGGCCTGTTGCCTCAAACTGCTGCGACTCCGTTACACATGAGCGCAAAAACCTACAACATTCCTGTTCGTTAACTGTCTCTACAGAGGGTTGCCCGCGGAGGTCGATCTCGCGCAACGTTCGATGTGTCGCCACTCTGTCACCGTTCCGTCACCCATCAAGGTTTAGGTATTCCGCAATGCAGCGACTACTGATTTCGTTATCGTCACTCGTCGCGTTCGGTGCGTCGGCTTACGCGCAACCCGCACCCGACGCCACCCAACCCACCAACCCGCCGGCAGACCCCGCTGCCGCGCCGGCCGACGTTCCGCCGCCGGTCGTCGAAGCCCCCAAGCCGGTCGTCAAGGAAGAACCCAAGCGGTTGTCCGTGGGCAAGGAGACGCCCGGTTCGTGGCTCACCCTCGGCCTCAACATGCAGGG
>Ga0307509_10000228_pt1 | contig 90540 bp, 73 predicted proteins | sample 10_EM_MG_FD_202245 | JGI IMG/M metagenome (GOLD analysis project Ga0307509, IMG submission 202245) | Populus trichocarpa ectomycorrhiza microbial communities from riparian zone in the Pacific Northwest, United States - 10_EM | ecosystem: Host-associated > Plants > Roots > Unclassified | place...
TAGTCGACGCCAGACTATACCACGGAAAACTACAATACCGAGCCAAGTGGACCGGTTATTCACCCGAACACGATAGAGTCTGGTACCCAGCCTCAAACTTTGAAAATGCAGTCCACGCAAAACAACGGTTCCACGAACGATACCCCGAAAAGCCCTCTCAGGATCGACATCACGAAGGAAGACAACGGATGGACCTTAGTACGAGTATCACGACCAACATCAGCTCAAGGAACACCACCCACCTTTCCGCCAACAAGCCCGGACTACTGTCCTATGAGAAGCCCCACACCGTCCAAGTGTCCAGGTGCGGAAATGAGTTGGACGGCATGCACAGAGGATGCATGCCAAACACACAGAACAGACAAGGAAAGCACCTACTTTCCACAACCCCAACGACGAAACAAGTCACCTGCTGGTCCCTCCGAATGGGAACAAACTTGCGAAATACAACCACCGACAACATGACCCTCGGGGTTCAACCAAGAACCACCCAAGGGACCAAAGACAACCAGCGGGGTCCATCAGAAGAAAAAGGAACAACATGGGCGAACCCACTGGACGAAGTGTTACAGAGACGGATGCTGGCAACACAAAGAGGAGAAAACGAAAAACCGCCACTACCCCAGAAGACCGATACCCGGGGAAAGGAAAGAAAGAGGGTGGGGAAAGGACGCGAGAGCACGCCCTTGGGGGGAGGGGAGCGAAAAAACCCAGCCGGATATGGAAGCCTACCAAAGGCAAATCCAAGAACTGCTGGAAGAACGGGACAGAGACAAGAAAACGATCGCCGACCTCGAGACGAATGTCGGAAACCAGAGGAGGACAATCGCAAGCTCGGCATTCATGCTGGGAAGAGCGGAAACCGAGGTGAGGACTCTTCGCCGGGCGATGGAGAAATACGAGGTCCTCAAAAGCGACGTCAGGCGAGCTGGGCGGAAGTTGTTGGATTTGGGAAATTAGCGTTGTGGGACCAACGCTGAGGGAGACGGGAGCTAATGTCACAAATCGTGACTAAGCAAAGCAGATTTCACATGACTAATAGTTATTAGTCATAAGGTATGTTTCTATGACTCACGATTGTGAGTCATAATTATGTTTCACACTATGCAGTCAGTTGACTCATAGTTCTCACATGACTCGCACTTGCGTGTCATCGTTATGTTATGATTGGTTGATGTTTCTATGACTCACGATTGTGAGTCATAATGATGTAACGACTTTCGCGCGTGACTCACTTTATGAGTCACGAGTTCCACGCAGGTGACGCGCTTTGCGCACCTGATATGTTTTATGTTTTATGATTGGTTTACGGCATGTTGAGCAGTGACTCATAGGAGTCATCTGATGGATTTCGGGTATGACTCACTATGAGTCATAAGACCGTGTGACTAGAGTTATGAGTCACCAGGGTTAGGGTTGTTGGCGTGAAGGGTCTATAAGTAGGAGACTCGGTCACAGTAGTTAGAGCTCTTCACGCTACCATCTAAGTACTTTCTTACAATATAACTCGAAACTTTCTCTTTACCTCGCTCTTAGCGTAAGAGCAATCACAATATGAAGAAGTTCCCTCTACACCTCTCCCCAATAAGATATTGGTGTGAGACACGAAGAAGTTCCCCCTACACCTCTCCCCAATAAGATATTGGAGTGAGACACGAAGACTATAGTATAGTCTAAATACGAAAGACGAGATTATAAGTTAATCTCGGAAAGAAGAATACTCTCGGATACGTAAATAAACTAGAACTATAACGATAGTTCAAGATCCTCGTGTAAGTAATTCGTTACTTGTTGCATCACTAATCTCCACCCGAGTTGGATTGTTACAATCGGCCTGAGTTATCTCGCAAGACTTTGAGATAGGCTTCCGCCTAACATGCATAGTGTGAAACGTAAACATACCTTATGACTAATAACTATTAGTCATGTGAAATCTGCCTTGCTTAGTCATGATTTGTGACAACAGCTATTCTAGATATGCAATTAGATACTCTTCTCAAGTTCTACAGCTATTAAACTTTTTCCTAAAATACTATTAAGATTTCATTTATTTTATTATTATTATATTGTTATAAATAATAATACCAGAGAGACTTTAAGATTACTTACTCCAAAAATATTGCAAGATTAAAAGGGAAAGTAATTACTAAGGACCTGTTTGGCATCTATTATATTATGATATAATATAAAAATATCTTAGATCACCTAAAATTGACTGGCAAATCTCTATCTGAGCAAATTCACTGGAGCTTTGCCTGCCAAGAAAATTCTAAGAAACCAACTTTTGCCCAAATCACATTTGTCTGTGCCTACTTTTTCTCTAAGAATTTTGAAAAATATTTTAATAAATCCACATAGTCCCGGTTTATTTTCAAGTAATATTTTTATATTTTTATAATCTTTTACTTGTATGGTGGTATGATATTTACTTTCTTAGGAGTTGAGAGTGGTTTTCTTGGCAAAAAGAGAAACGTTACTTTTAGCTCGCATCAAAAAACATTCATGGTATTTTGGAGGGAGGGCCCGGGATTTGCTGGTGTTCTGTACTCGAGTAGGTTTTCTCCCGTCCGGCCACCTTCCACTCTTTCACCGCGATTTTTGACCAATCAGGTTGGTCAAGGCCTCGGTAGAAGACGCAACGCCAACCAGGCAGGTAGGCAACCCAACCCTCAGCCCAACAGCAGCAGAGCAGCAGCACCAGCAGCAGCAACCTTACCACTCGACCACACTTCTCCGTCTCCCCTTTCGTTCCATCATCAGTAGCAAGCCAACACTTCCTCCCACACATCATCGCCGTGTCATCCCGCACTCATCTCCTATCCGGACACATCATTCTCGAACAGCAAATCCACGCGATAAAGCCAACGGGAAAGTTATTCTTTCTCCTGCTCAGAGCGATCACGACAACAAGCCCCCTCTTGTCAACGGTATAGTAGCCCCAGCAGAGCCCCTTTTCCCGACGGAAACAACGCACCCCTATATTCTTCTAGCCCTAGCTCTTAATGCCCCACCTTTTGCGCCTCTCACACCACCACAAACATTTGGTTTCCCTCTCTAATCAATCCTCTGACTCGTTTTATTTAGCAAGCCTCACCACTTCTCACATCCGCGATCCGACCACCCCCGAGTTCGAAAAGCTCACGCAAGCCGGTTTACAAAGTATAAAAAGTTCAAATCTCGCTGTAGGGGTCAAAATGGTTGTTGCAACTATCAAGTAGGTTTTGCTATCTCTCCTACCTGCTTTCTTGGATTTTCCGTCCCTGCCATATTTTCTCGGGGCTCTGCGAAGAAAAGTAAAAAATTCGGCGCAAAGATGCGGTATGTGTCGTCTTTGAATTGGGGTGGCAGTGGAAATGCCCACTACCGGAGTTAGTGGTGTCAGAGTGGCTGGGATTGGATTATGGAAGCAATACGCGATCCCCTGAGATGAGAGGAGTCTGGAGATATTGCACGCTGTGATTCATTTTACTTTATTTTGCTGACTTTGTGTTCTGCAGATGTGTTGTCGTTGGCGATGGAGCCGTTGGGAAGACCTGCCTTCTTATTTCCTACACTACCAATAAGTTTCCGAGCGAATACGTTCCTACCGTGTTTGATAACTATGCTGTGACTGTTATGTGAGTCTCCCATTATCAATTGGGTATAATTGAGCTGGCACTTATATTTTGGTTTCACTAGGATCGGAGATGAGCCGTACACTCTTGGGTTGTTTGATACCGCCGGGCAGGAAGACTACGATAGACTTAGACCGTTGAGCTATCCTCAGACTGACGTGTTCTTGATTTGTTTCAGTGTCACCTCTCCCGCCAGTTTTGAGAATGTCAAGGTTTGTTTCTCACATATTTTCCCGGTTTGGAATAAACAAGAGTCCCGATGATTAATAAACTACTACCACGCTATAGGAGAAATGGCTTCCCGAGGTTAGACATCATTGTCCGGGTGTCCCGTGCTTGATTGTTGGTGAGTGTTATTTTTTTTTACTATAATCCCCCACGCGTTAATCTTTTGTTCGGTGATATCCAGGAACCCAGGTCGATCTCCGCGACGATCCGCCGGTGATTGAGAAGTTAGCCAAGCAGCGTCAATCTCCCATCACTTTTAAACAAGGCGAGCAGCTCGCCAAAGACCTATCAGCCGTCAAGTATGAACCTCCCGCCCCCGCAATAAAGTATGCCATGTTTTATTTCTCGCCTTGGACCATTTTTCCCATTCCTGGCCATCTGATAGTTGGCACGATGCTAATACAATTGGCAACAGGTATGTCGAATGTTCGGCTTTGACCCAAAAGGGTCTCAAGAACGTTTTTGACGAGGTATGTAGCCAGCCATAGCTTTGAAATATTTGGTATGGGTTTATTAATATATCTTGACATATACAGGCTATTGTCGCTGCCCTGGAGCCTCCTCAACAACCAAAAAAGAGAAAGTGCTCAATCCTATAAAGGGTAGGTAAGAGTGTAGCCCTTTCTACGGGCGGGCTAACTTATTAATGTTATACGTGTGTAGGAAGTCGTGGAGCAGAATTTCATGTCTAACTTAAATGGCACGAAAAGCCCTTTTCAGTTAAAATATCCTCGTTTCGTTGCCGGGCCTCGTAATTTGTCTTGGAGCGATTCTGCCTTTATCTTTCATGTCTTTTCTTAATCTATCTATAACGTGACCGCGTCTGTTAACGGAGGTGCGCTGTTGCTTTCTTATCCGTGATAGATCAGGATAGTGTGAGGATCCAGAACTGCTGTTGGATTGAACCGGCTTGCAAATTTCTTGAGACTTTTTTTCATTTTTCTCCATCCTCTAGGGGTTCCGCTAGATGTTGGAGTTGTGCAGCTTGGACATCTAGGTTCCTCAGAGTTACTTGTATTTTTTTATTTTCATTTTTTTATACGACCGTACGATTAGTTTTTTCCTCTCTTGCTTTTATTTTTTCTTAAAGCGAGGTTCTACTTCTTTCTCTGCAGGGATGAAGGCAGTAGTGAGGTCTGGCATGGCTTCTACGGCCTTGGGCGGGGGAATTAGAATAGCCATATGACAGTTGAGATGCCACTTGATGATACGAATGTCTATTGTCTTTTTTTTGTCTTTTTCCTCGCGACAATTTTTACATTTCCTATTACTTTTCCCTTGGTAGACAGTTGGGGGCGGGGGGGGAGAAAGGAAGGGGCCGCAATTTCTACTTTTTTCTCCCCTTCCTTCCTAAACTTTGCTTCTCGGGGTGTGGTTTTTTATTTCTTTTCTCTTCCCTTTCTTGAAAGGCGTTTTGTAGAGCTTGGAGGAATCGCTGTCGAGGTTTCATATTTTCCTTGTATCGCTGTTTGGAAATTGGGTCACTATGTGTTAGGTTTTTGGCGGACCTGGTTTTGCGTGCCGGTCTTGCTCCGTCTATCGCTCGGACAGCAGATGTGATGTACTATAATAGTAGTTGCGGTTAGCAGGGGTCTTGTGGCTTGTCAGAGGCTTGAAGAGGGTGAGGCTGGCGGCTGGAGCTAGGCGCAAGACAGAAGACTATAAACCGAGTGAGATGGTGTGAAGAATGGATGTGGGGAATGTTTCTGGGATTGTGAGTGACAGGTTCGAGGGCTAAAGTTGGGACTCGCCCGATGCGATATGGGTTTTAGTTTTTGTAATGAAGAAAGACCGACAAACCTCTCTTTCTCGCATTTGAGTTGATTTCATTTCATTTTGATCTTTTTTCTTCTTCCTTTTCTTGGATTTGGGTTGTTTAGTGGTCCCGCGCGAAGTCGGCCAGCGGGCGGTCTGTCATTTCCATACAGTGCCTGGATGATGTGAGAGATAGGAATTCGAGAAAGGAGGGAGGGAAGGAGGGAAGGAGGGAAGGAAGGAGGGAAGGAGGGAAGGAAGGAAGGAAGGAAGGAAGGAGGGAAGGAGGGAAGGAAGGAGGGAAGGAGGGAAGGAAGGAAGGAAGGAAGGAAGGAAGGAAGGTCGCAGAGAGGAAAGAGTCGCGCCTCATATTATGGTAAAAAATGCCTGCGATTTTGTTATATTTGCCTTACTGGGGAATCTATCATACATGTCGTATTCCTCACCCGCGAACCGGATCGTTGGCGGATGGAGCTATTTAGCTATCATAGTTCTCTCAACTATATAACTTCCTTTTAAACAACCTCTATGAGTGAACCACAGCCTTATGGTACTTTGCTTGTGATATGGTGAATCGAATATACAATAATCGAATGAAAGGAAGATTTGTATGATAGCATCTAGCGTGGAGGTCGTTTTTTTTTTTTTTTTTTTGAATTATTCAACCCCTTTAACATAAATAGTCGCCGACCTGTTATTACAGGCTATCTCCTTATCAATTTCGAAAGGGTCCTCTGGGCTGGAATTTCTCGAAGATTCTCATTTTTCTTCCTTTTTCTATTGCTTTGGAAGACTAAACTTTGTGCTGATGATATAATATAATACAAGAACTAGGTTTCTAACGATAAATGTGACGATTTTAGATGTGTTTTGCTGTTTATATTGGCACCCCCCCCCAAAAAAGTGTTACCCTGCATGCATTCCACACGGGCGGGAGGGAAAGAAAGAAATAGAAGTTGAAGTTGAAGTGATAATTCATGTTTTTCTAATGCTATTTTTGTGATCTAAATCTCCTATCATGGTCTATTTGTCGGTTGGTCTATGGTGCCTATCATGGCAGCGTGCCTATGTGTAATATTCCTGGGCTGGTGTTGTTGGCTGCTGTCACATTATGATGCCCGGGGAATGTAGTTGATCCTGGTTAGGGCTTGGCTAGTTTCTGCAGGCTTTAACGGTGTGATGGCTTATATAGCTGCAGGGTACGAGTATCTAAATCTACTGCGAGAATTTCTGATTTTGAAGTGGCTCAGGTTCCAAAAGATACACTATTTCTCAAAGCTTCATTGCGGCTTTGTTTGTTTTCCTAGATTCTTTCATCGTTTATGGGTAATCGAGTGCCTTACTAAGCTTACTGGGCCTGCGGGTCCGATATGGTTGTTTGGGCAAATAAAAATAAATGTACATTATAGAAGATAGGACAAGCTAGGAGAGAAGAGCTAGGCATTGATAGAATAAGGGGGAAGGACGGAGGGAGGAGAAATATTGATACAGGGTGAAACAGATAAAGGTGAGGACAGGCAAAATAAATGATCACAACGATAATAATAGCCGAAGCAAATGGAAACGAGAATTGAAAAAGGAAAAAAGGCGGGATGGAAACTAGAAATAATAAAGGGAATAAAAGAGGTAAAAAGGACTGAGGTGTACGAAAGAGAGCAAAAGAATTTGGAAAACATCTTAAGGAAGTTGATTGCTTTTTCGCTGGAGTTGAGCGATAGGAGCATATGAGATGGCACTGATTTCTCACCTGCCAGTAGCCCGGAGTTCAGCGATTCTGGGCGGGGCAACATGAGCTCTAGCTCATATCCTGAGGGGAGAACCTCCGTTTCTCTTCTGCTGATTTGGTTTCTGAACAGCGCTTTTTTGGCACAGTTGCTTTCGTTATTTACCGTTCATAGTTGCTGGTGTTTTTCAAAGACGGTTCGGACTGGCTTTGAGTAACGAGAAGGGGCCCCTTCCAACAGCCCGGGGCAAGATACCTAGATTTCGGGTATATATGGGCGCATATTGTGTGCCTATCCCCTTTCTATCACCTATTCTTGAAGGCCAACAATTGTGGATTAACCTGAATTTGTGTAGCAGGCAGCGTTGCATGCTCCTGTGGGGTAATGATAGTTCTGTAGATAAATTCGGTAACAGAATATGTTACACAAGAATCCTGCCTGCAGAAATCAGGTGGGTGAGAGCTATCGGGTCTATTACTCCGATGTCTGGGCCATTGATGGGAGGGAATGGTTTCTCCGGGTATTAATTCTCCTTTGAGGAGTTTTTCTCGCTAGTTGTTGTCAAGTGAAACCCAGGGTTTTGGATAAATCTTTGGTGCTTGTTCGCGATAGGGACAAAGACTAGAGTCAGGCTAGTTTAGGGTGGTACCTCCACAAGAGGGGGCTTGTCTGGGTGATCCAAGAGGTGTCTCTTGACAGAGCTCGTAACAATTCTCTATTCACCCAGCATATTCCATTAGTGCCACATCTCCGAACAAAGAAAGTGATGGTTAAAAAAAAAGTTGATCTCACCAATCTGGTTTTTTTCTTGCATCGGTTGGCCTACAGCCATCAAAAGTCTTGTAACAAATATTTTACTGAATGTATGAAAGATTTCTCGGTTTGTGGCTTCTAGCTCATCCAATTGTCTATCGTTGGGCGGTTTTCTCGATATGGCGAAGGCTCTTTAATGTATAGTAGCAGAGGGCTAAGTAGAAAGTTGAAAGGAGTCAGAGTGTCCACCGACAAGTGAGATTGGGACAAGGAAGTGTGTCAAAGCCAACAGGATGGACCCAGTTTGTCCGGGAGACCTTCCCTGATGAGGTTCAAATAAGGTTATCTTAGAAATGACAATCCTCGGTTTCCCCATACAAAGAATTTAAGCTCTATTCTCGTATGTCCGTGCCCGCTCTCAAGAACCTTGTCCCCGTGTTTTTGAATCCTAAAAAGGAAATATTCCATGAATACCCGATCAATTATATATAATGCTTTATGAACTAGGAGAGTGTTTGGTTGCTCTACAATTTGAATGCCAAAAATCCTCTATCGCGCTCTGAGATATAAGGGGCGAGAACTTACCCATCAATGGGAACTCCTGTATATTAGTGACTGCCACTCTGCCAGGGATTGAAAAAATCACAAGGGTCAAAACCACTCATAGCCCTACTCTACACCAAGAGGAAATGTCGGCTCCCTTAAGTGGATGGCGGTTTGATTAGCCCATCTCGAAAGGGAAAACTTTGATAGGAACTTGAAGAGTCTGAGTATGAACCTTGAGAAGACATCCCGAATCTCTGGCTTCCACTCTCGGTGATCTCGTAATTCTTCCTCCCTCCCGACGGTCTAGGGAAATTACGACGACTTCTGTCGTCTTATGATACACAGATTAGGTTACGACACCAGGGCTTGCTTGAGGGCTCTTCTTCCGTGTTTTGCTTCCTTCCTCTTTTTCTCGTCACCTTTCCAACACCCTTCCCCGCCCATTGAAAGGGCAAACTTCCTTCCATCTTTAGCCGCCTCCATCCCACCTTCTTTTCCAATCACCTTCCCCTGCTCCATCCTCCTAGCTCTCGCTATTAGCAACTAAGAGACTCTCCTTGCAACTCCCCCCCGGGTCAGACCCCAAATACAAGTATCACCATGCCGAACTCTGACGACGACAACGACTGGGGAGACCTCTTGCCTTCCCTCGAGGAGACCCTTGAGCTGCTCCCAGAGCTAAGAGAAACCGCGGAAGCTCTTGGTACCCTTCGTGCTGACCCGAATCAAAACGACCCGAAGAGCTCCGGCCTGCCGGGGCCTCCTACTTCGCGGGCGATTGAGCCTTTAAGAGATACGCAGTACGACCCTGAATTCCCCAAGGGGTCTACCCGTCGGGGCCGTCGGCCCAAACTAGATCTGGCCGGCTTGTACACTCCCCCTCGTCGTAGAAACACCACTATAGCTTCCAGGGATAGGAGATCACCTTCCTTCCCAGCAACTCCTTCTTCTGACAGAGTTCCACCTAAGAAAGGGAGCTACCGTGCTGCTATAGCTAAAGCGAGGTTGTTTGTAACGGCAAAGGAGCAACAACCTCGGTTTACTCCAGCCAATGAGTCGGATTCCGATCGAAAGCCCAAACACCTTATCGTTAACTCTACTCCACTCGATACAAAAGAGAAAATATACCTTCTCCATCGTGACGAAGTGAGGGCTCCTGAAGCTTTCAATTCAGTTCAACCAGCAAAAATGAATTCTAATGTGGGCCCCTTCTCATTTGATGAAAACTCCCAACCTACACATATCCCTCCCCTGATCACGAAAAAAGGTGGATATATGGGAAGAGCCGCCTACCCATCGACTAGCGATTCTTCTAAGAGCGCAGATGATACCAAAAAGCGCTCCCACGGTGGGAAATTATCTTTACCATGGAAGGGCACTCTCCCCCAAAGGAAGACTTCAGCTGGGAAATCTGCATCTCTGAGCCCTGTTCAGAAGGACATCTCTTACCACCAAGAGGCTGTCGCTCTTAATACCCCAGAAGTCGCTACAGGGAGCTTCCGTCCTCGCCGGAAAGCGGCTGCAGTCGCGATGGAACGTGCTAGAACCCAGATCGATGACCCTTTCCCAGGGCTATTTGCACCCCGTCGTGTGAACAGACGCACAGCAGAACAAAAGGCTCTAATGCCCAAACCTACACCAAAGGAACCAGTAGAAAAGACGAGCGAATTTTCACCTACATCCGAGGACTACAAGGCAGCGCGCACCCGCATTCCGGTTCGCAAAACCCAACTATTTTTTAAAATGGAGAGTATTGATCCGGAGGAGTGAGTCTATATTGGAGTTGGAGGAGGTCTGTCAATATTCACATTCTACTGACTTTTATTATCATTATTATCATTATTATTGTTAATATATTACTAACTAGTACTATCCCTCAGTTTAGGTGTTTGACTTTGAATTTATAACTTGGCTGGAGACTTTTTGCTATATTTTATAATTGCACTCGACGAATTTATAGGATGGGTTACACTATGTAACGAATGATAAGGGTACATTTTAAGAAGCCGGGCCAGCCGGTGCCCCTATTGGCGCAGCGTATCACAGTTAATTTCGATTCCTACAAAAATTCCCCCCCCGGAAGTAATTCTCGAGTAGCCGGATCGGGTTTGTATATTTCTTTTACCGGACTACTGAAAGGAGGCCTGCTACATTGGGCCCACTCGAGATTACTCGATAACTTCTAAACTTGTTTTCTGTCGCCCGCGCGTTGCTGATACCGAGCTATTTTCTTTGTTACGGTATTTCTTTCTCTCTCCCTTTCCATTTTATATTCTTTGTTCCTACTACCCTACTACCGGATACAGATGCTGTGGGTTTTGTTCCCGGTATTTAAAAAGTTATTTCCTCCCCTTTTTTTAAAAAAAATTGACAAATGTTCCTCTTGCGCAATAGGGAGTAGTGTTGGCACGGCACACTATCCAGTACACTATTCCTTTCTACTATTTTCTACGTGTGCCCTACTTATTTACATCTTTCATTTATATTCTCCTTCCATGCGGCCCCTCCTCCATTTCTTAATAAACAGTTCAGATCTTAAGTTAAGTTCTACCTTTCCGCTACTTTGATACTAGAAGTGATTATCTTCTCAACTTTCTTACTATTAGTTTCTTGCATACTCCTTACTCACCTATGTTTTACAAACTCCCCTTCTTCGACTTTGCTCCCAGCTACAATAAGTAAAATTGGGCTCCATCCTGTACTATAAAAAAGTTTGTGTTACACAATAAATCAGAAAATTGAATTTCCATATTCACTACCTACCAGCAGGGGAAAAGAAGATATTTTTACAGTAGCTTGAATATTTACTTCCTGGAATATTCACATTGGTGATTACTGAATTCTGCTATTACAGACAATAGTTTATCATCCAACTATACAATTTTTGCAAAGCCCGAACTGAAGTGATTTTTCTTCTAAGTTCTTTGCTTTTTACAGCTGAAGTAAGCCAAAGCTGATTGAACTAGCTACTAACAGGACAGAGTATTGCATACTTTTCAAAACAGAATTATTTTTTACAAAATTGAGTACTTATTCAAAACATTCAAGATTATCAACAGCCAAGTGATATAATTATCGGAAATATTTTTGGATTTTAGCTTGAAATTATTTCACTAGTATAATAGCTAGTAGTATGATACCTTGAACACTTAGGCTGTAAAATTGATATAAATTCTAAATCATCATATTGAGATTTCTAATTTAGTCAGGCTGTGCTATAAGTTGTACAAACTATTTTTAATTATAGTTACAAAACTTAGCAATCAGATATTATGGCAGACCATTTAAGAAAAATAGAGTTGCTTTCTGATATATTTTTTTTCTTTCAATCCCCCTTGGCAAACCGAGGTGCATTTTTAGTATGATATGTAACATTTAAAGGTCATTCATAACATTATTAGAAGCTCAAACCATAATTCAAGGTTCAAACTATTATTTGTATGATAGCTATTGTAGCCCGACTCTTACCATAATTTGTCACCCCCCCCCCAACCTCACCAGATACCCACCAACCCAGACACCGAAGAGCCCGTCTATCTATACTCACAACCATCGACACTGAAGAAAAAAATAAAAAAAATAAAAATAAAAAACCCACTCACAAACATCCTTGCACATATTTTCCCCGCACCCCCCAACAGCAGCCTACCCCTTGTCACTGCTTCATACATTATCACTCGTGTTCACTCCTCCTGCCTTCTCCTCCTCCTCCTCCTCCCGCTACAGGACAATCACCCTGCAATCCGAATTTCATTACTGACAGAAATCGAACTGCAGGTTGAATTCTAATGGGCTACTCACATCAAGGTAGTATTACCCCAGATCCGAGGATGGGAGGGGAAAAGTATATGTTGGAGGGGTAATGCATTCAGTACTCGAGTGCCTTCCCCGGTATCGCTAATAGCTAATACTATAGTTTGCGGATCGCTATTGCATAGCGTTAAGCTAGTCAGTCTGTCAGTACTTTGTGTGCAGCTGTTTTTCTTCTTCTTTTTCTTCTTTTTCGCTGGGTATTCTGAGCTTGGCGGGGATACTTTCGGTATCGAGTCTGAGAAGGCATTTTTTATTTTTATTTATCCTTTCAGGAGACCATAGAGATTCACAACTGTGAGGACCTAGCCCATTTCTTTTTCTCCTTTCCTCGTGCGTGCCCAGTGTAGCACTTGAGGCGGTGATGGTCGAGGAAGGGTGAAGTTTCGGCGCACTCATAAATCAGGACTCCATGGGCCTTTGCGGTAATCAACTATCAGGGTAAGATGGTTCCTACAGGTGATGACCTCCTTAACTTAACTTAGGATATGAACAAGCGAAATCTCATCTCACTTCATAGTACAAGTAAATTCGTCCTCTCTGCTACTTCTCCCTTTCTCCACAATATATGCCGATAGTGCACCGAACCTGGACTTTGTCTCTAGTTTAACCCACTGATCTTTACTCCTCGACAACCCCCACCCCCCCCCCCCCCAAGTTCATCCAGAACCGGGAATTCAATCCCTCGCCATTGCTCGGTTGAAGGGAGAATGGGTAGCGGGTGCATTCCTCCGAGAACGATCTACGGATAACTCTTCGGGTGATGGTAGTGCTATACGGATTGCCGCCATGCCACTCCGATGGCATGTTTTCTAGTGAGTGAGCTACGCGTCTCCTAAGGGAGAGCCTATCAACGTAAATCATTACAGGCAGGAAAGAGCTGAACCCGATTCTAGAATTTAGTGAAAAGATCTGGCCTTCTCCCCTTTTTGATTACTCGCGCGTGTTTACCCCCTCAATTTTGGCCACCTCGGCGTGATGCGGAGTGGGCCAGCGGGAAAACAGATTAATTCGTCTCCAACCTTCCACTCTCCTCAGCCAATCTTTTCTGCACTGACAATTGCTCGTTCGCCCGTCTCACTGTAAAGGACCTAAGCTACGGTTTGGCCATGACGGTCACGGCGCGATGGCAGCAATGGCCAGCGTCCTCCCCCTAAACTTCACGTTTGGAGACGGAATAGTCCCTTCAAACGCAGTCTACCAGAGCCTGGGGAGAGGATCCACAGACGACTGTGTCAAGGACCTTCTCTCCTATATGGCGGTGGTAGAGAAGGTAGGCCAGGCGATCCAGGGTGGCATCTTCTGTTGGCTAAACACCACAGACAGGAGCTTCAATTTCTCTGGTCTAGTGGATAGCATGAATTACAAGAGCTGGTAGTTCCTACGCTGGGAGTCCGGTCCCTTGGGAGGGGTTGCGCAGGAGAGAGGGGGGGGGTCGGAGGTGCCTTGTCAAGGAAAGGAGGGGGGGATTCCAACGTTGGCTCAAAGTGAAGGTGAACCATATCACCTCACCCCTTTATAAATAGATAACCGGCTGATATTTAATAAGCATTCGGAGCTTCCTAATAGGCAGTGCCACAATACCCAATCCACCAATCGGGTATTCATGCGCTTTTCATTCTAATGTAACCTCCCCTTACCCAATCATGTAAGCTCTAAGCTAACGCACGACTACTCGCTCATTGAAAGGATGGCCAAAATGATTGCTCAGGGCTCTTTAGCTTTGAGGGTAAACCGCCTCTTTCTACTAGCACCGGAACTCTCCCACGAGCTCCGCTCTGGCAGAGTCGAAGAGATGTTCGGCGACCCTTACCTTTCTAGAGAATGGGGCACTTGTCAATCAGAGGGCTGAAGACTGGTGTTGCCCTACCGTTAAGTATTTCGCGGGATTCGGGACTCCGGGGCAAGTGTTGAATACTGCAGCGGGGGGTGCATGACCGCGAGAGGGAGATGAGGAGGGTGCATTCACCAGCCCCCAAGAAGTCGATGATACTGATGCTTGGAATGTTATAAGTGCTTATAATTCGTATTACACCCTGCGGCGTTGCGATTGAAGAGTGCGGATCAACCTGTAGGAGTGGGTAGGCATGATAATGGTGTCCTCGCAGAGACAGATCTTCATCTACTTGCTGAAGTTCTCGGGGGATTTGGGCGTCAAACAATAACCGACATAAGTCTTTCCTTCCACCCCAATCGATACAGGCCACAATTTAAACCCCCTCCAGGCCCATGGCGCCGAGAGACAGTGCAACGACAACGGCCTCCGTAAGTGCGGTGATAAGCGTAGTAACAATGCCCGCACTAGCATCCTGCATGGCATAAAAATGGGCGGTGAAACCTCTAACCACCAGTCACTCCTAGAAGACGGAACTCGAGAAAAGAAAGTCGCCGACACCACCGTTTCCCGCATCCTCAGGTCCAAATTTGCTATGGGGCTCTTCGAGGAACCGCTTCCTACAGCGCTGCGAGAGAGGTGGAATAAGCTGATTCATTCTAAGAAGGCGGTTAGGCTCGCGAGGGTGATCGGCCAGGAAAGTATCTTTCTTTTGTATCATAGAAGGGTGGGGCATTGCCACTTGACAGGAGGAAGGTCAAGAGGCTTTCTTTTCTAGGGTCTATAGCCCACGGGCTTATGAATGTTTGCTTCTGTTTCCTCTTGCCCCACCCTTGGTTGAAACCCGCGGGGTTTTCGTTTTAATCCGGGATGTAACACCATGAGATGGCATCAAGAACTTATTCAAGGACACATCGGCGACAGCAGCACGCACCCAGGGGCGCGAGCGCTAGAGCAACGACAAGAGCGGCTTCCCAGAGGCCATCGCGGTAGCAAAAGCCGTACAAGCAGTACGAGCGCGGCGGAGAGATATAATAGTCACGTGCCCTATGTGGGCGCACTGCAACCGGAAGGTTCACCAAAATTTTCTTATCAGACCCACGTGACTGTCATATCTATCGGCCGCGCTCGTAGTGCTCGTAGTAGTAGTAGCGGGAACCCCCTTCACCGGACCTACCTGACGAGAAGGTATGAAACAGAACACACACATTTCCACAACCTAAACCTAGCCGGGGCGCAGGCGGACCTAGTCCGAGAAATCCCAGTGGTGAACAGCGCAATAGCAATCCTCTCTAGCTACAAAGCTAATAGCCCACCTAACCTTAGACAGGCACTTCGGCCGCGGCGCTTGTGCAGCAACTCTACCCGAGCGAGAGGGGCGGCAACGTCCTCGCGGATGTGCTCCTCGGGATACAACCCCCCGGCGAGCTCACCGTGTCCTTCTCACGGGGCATGAGCCTCTTGCCGCCGCACTACAACTCCCCAAAGGTAGTAGGTTCAACTCTCTGAGGCAAGCGCATGAGAACGGAACCATTGTGTTCGAACACCGTTACGTGCTGGGTCGCCGCCGCCCTGCCCCCTTCGGCTACGATAAGAGTCATAGCACTTTCCGGCTCTCGGATGTCACCCTTAACAGAGCCAACGTTACCACTTCAGGAACTGCGACTGCGGAGCTTAAGGTTAGGAACAACTCTACCTATAGCAGGACGAAGGCCGTGAAGTTATACGTCAAGTATAAAATCCCCTCCGCCGTCACGCGAAATAAGGAGTTCAAAGGCTTCCACGAGGTCTCCCTGCGTGCCAGCGAGGAGAAGGGCGCGCGCGTTCTCACCAACGTCGCCAAATTAGGGGCTTGGAATACGAGCAGGTATGTTGTCCAGAAGGGCGAGTTTGTCGTCGCTATTTGGGACTCGGCGGAGGGGATTAAGTCGTGGGCTTTGTTTTGAGTGACTTGATTGGCGTAGAGAAGGAGGGGGAGTGAGCGCATAACATGATACTGCAATAGTAGTCTATAGAAGAGAGGTGTCACAGTTTTGGAGCTATATGTATCGAGTGAGACTTTGTGAATGTATCAACCTCATCTTACCTCATCTCCTTCCACAAGAATGAACGAAAATAAAACCCAAGACAATTGCGACCACTCACACCCAGGCTCGCTAACCCCAAAAATCTGTATCGACTATCCCCCGGCCCATGCCTAAGCACGACAAACACACCATAGCAAGCAAGCCCCCCGGAAGCTACACTCGGACCGAGCGGTAGATACTTAGTGCAGTACAGCACCCCGCCTACCCACCCACCCGCTCACCGTGGGACGGCAGCCAGAACAATATCTGGAGTGGTATGATCCAACTCGACCTGCATGGCACTCTATGATGACCTATAACAGTAACGTAGCATAACTCGAGTAGAGTGTAGTAGGGTCACCGTCGTCACCCCGGGGCACTGTAGGATGGAGGGAGGGAAAGATAATTCACAACTGACCTGGTGTTGTGAATCGATAAGTTTTATGGGAAAGGATTCCTGAAACACCATGAACCTAATAGCCCTCCCCTGATGAAAAACACTCCGAACCCATAATAGTAAAAGGAAAGCCACAATTTAAACGATCCGACTAAGACGACTGAGCTTTAGACCAGAAACCCGAACAGCCCCTCATGGGTTCCGAGTGCAGCATAAGTCGGACCATAAAAGTATGTGAGAAATGATTGGAATGAAAAGTGAAAAATGAGTCCACCCTCCCTCAACTTCGCTCAGTGATGTATCCCCCAATCACCCAAATCAACGTGGTATCCTGTTCCGTAAACCTCTCACACGCCCCCAAAGCAAAAAACTCAGGTAAAAGTAAACAAGATCTAAGCAGCCCTTCTGAAAAACGCTTCAAATTCTTCCTTGGTACGGAATGGTATCTTTCTTCTCCGTGAGCTTTCCGAACTGTCTGAACCTGAGCTAGGGCTCGCCACCCATGCTGGCCCTGGGCGCGATGTTTGAAAAGTGCCCCCCTCTGGTGTCAAAAATGGCGTTCTAAACCCCTCGATGTTGCGTGGAGGTTCTGGGCACAGAAATCGCCAGTTTTCAGGGAAGACCTTCAAGGGCCTATTATCCCCATCCAGAACACGCATTTCCCCCCCAAACGGATTCCGTAAAAGATTAACGATGAACTGGGTGACCGGGTCAGTATCGGTAAAGCGTGGGTACTGGAACCGCCCAATCTCTTGATCAGGGTAAGCGCGTAAACGTTTTGGGGGAGGTTTTTTTCCAGATGAAGGCGACGAGGACGAGGGGGAAGTAGCGGGTTCGATCGAGCGGCGGATCGAATTTAGAATATCTAGGTATCGCTGAGCCACGTTATCGTATGAGGCACAATATGTGAGAACCTCGGCGCATTGGGTGAGTAGCTCGTTATCCTGACCGCTAACAGTGGAATCGGCAGCCCCCCGACATTGACGAGTAGCCATGCAAAGAGAAACAATCAAACCCGCGGTGTAGGCAGATTGGCTGAAGAAAATATTAAGAATGGTTAGCCAGCAAGAAATAAAACCCAATTGAACAAGGGAGGTATGCAACACCCACATCGTAAGCCAGCATCGCCGCACTAATCTCCCCTCCGAATGTATTAGTCCTACCACCTTGGGGGCAAGTCAGCACATGATATGCGCCGACAAAACCGATCGTATGAATCGGGGATCAAAACCGTTGCAAGCTGCCTGCCTGCAGAAACGCACATTTGAGCGTATTCATCTGCTAATCCTCTTCTCGTATCGTCCATATAAGGATCATGTGTTGCACACATCTCAACTAAAACCTTTCGACTCATCAAAACGATGCAGTTCAGATAAGAGCAATGTGTCAAGAGCACCGAAGACCGCTGCTTAGAATCGTTTCCACTGATACTCCGGGTGAGTCTGAAGGGTTCGGGGAGGGAAGACTGCCAAGCCCTAAGCTTCTTCGAGTGCTCAGCAATGGGTGCAAAGTCTGTAGCCGCGGGAGCATAGACATTCTTTGTAATTGTGCCCATCAGGATGCCGAGCTTGATCAACTCTGAGTGAAGATATGCATCGAAATCATTGGTGCGGGTTCGATAGCCCTGTAATACGCACATCAACACTGCGTCAGACAAAAAGTAAACAAAATAAAGGGAACATCTGCCGCGGGGGCTCGGAGAACCTTTTGCAGCAATAATGAATATAGCAATAATGAGGATTTCTTACTTCAGCATATATCGGATCCTCTCCCGGAGCAATTTTAGGCATTATCCCGATACTGGAAGCCATCCAACTGTTTGTTGAGGCCAGTTGTACCGCCGTTAGCATTCAGGAACGTCCCGACTCTCCCTCCGTATTTCCTACCGCCCCCGGCCCCGCATGCAGATGGGGATGGGGTAAAAATAAAAAAAGAAAGAAAGAAAAGGATTGTAAACGCAAAAATTTAATAAAAAAAAGGGCACACACCCATCTAAAAATATCAGAGACCCCCATACCCTCCTCCAAGAGGACCACTCTCGTTCGCTGTAGGGCTTGCACCTTGTCGTCCTATTAATCCCAGTGGATTTTGCCAGCCGAATTGCTTGATCTGTATATTACGTGTGTTAAGAATGGAGATCAGCAACCGAGCCTGAATAGTGATTATGCAGTAACCAGGGATGAGCAGATCGCCCCATACCCAAATAATCGATAGCAAAGAAGGATTTTTCAAAGATCAGGAAAAATGCGACGAGCATTGATACTCTCATTTTCCTCAGAACGTCCACATCTTTCCCATACTCAATGTCCAGGTACCATTTCGCACTCCTAAACAGAGCCATAGTGGTATCGCTCCCAACATCTGCATACTGGGCACCCACGGCAACAACGGCTAGTAATTCACAAAGCCCAGCAGTGGTGGGCTCTGAATTGGGTGTATAGATGTCACTGATGAGCTCCGTAGCTTCGTATTCAGCGAGAACATATATCAGGGAGCTCGTCCCACGGACGAAAGCTGAGACAAGACGTGAGGTGGTTTCGAGTGGTGGGAGCTCACGGAGAGAATAAAATGTGTATTTGGAGCTGGTAAGAGGCGATGGTGAGGGGGAGACGAGATCCATCTTTTCTCCCGTCGAAGATGACATGATCGAGTCGGTGAAGGAATTCCTGTTCCTTTTAGCATGATTTTGATTCTGGTTGCGATTGCAAAGGCAGTTTGATGATAGTGACCCAGCCCCCAAGCTAACATCGGAGGGAGCTGGAGAGCTGGTCACCGAGCTGGATACCGACATTGCGGGCTGTCGACTGCGCATACAGAGCGTATTTCCCGAAGGTTGTTACTTTTTGTTTTTCTTTCTAAAAAAACGAAAAAGACACAATCTTTATTGCAGCCCCTTTGTTTCTCTCTATCTCTCTCTATCTCTCTCTATCTCTCTATCTCTCTCTTCTTTTTTTTCTTGGATTAATAAAAATAAAGAAGTGTATAAAAAGGCCGTATGAAGTGGCGAATTCAAGATAGGATTCAGGTTCGTTGGCCGGCTACCGTGCGGCAGTCGCGTGATAATTCGAGGAGTCAGGAAAGTGAGCCGTTTTTTTGCCTCGAAAGAACAAGATGATAATAATATTATCCCCTTTCTCTCTTCTCTCTTCCCTTCACCAGGTGGAGGTCCCCCCTTGGCATATATACACGCACTACTAGTCATCGCCATTGAGTGTGGGGAAGGGCGTCAAAAGAACTTGGCCTAGGCCGGGAGGGTTTTGGGGCGATTCGAATGGAAATCTAAGTGAGAAGAAAAAATAAATAATAAGAAGAAGAAAATGGGGAAACGCACGATAGTTTGATATGGAAGTATCTGCCAGCGAAGGGCATTCGTTGGATATTTTGTTTTTTCCCCCCTTCCACCCCAGCCTCCCACGCCTCTGGCTTTCCTTTTAATTCTCTGACCGCATGCGCTTGACCACCCACCCACCCACCCACCTGGGACTGTTGCTGAACCCAGACGGTTAGGTTTAACTATCATAGTGTAAACTTATGGAATCAACTGAACCCAGCCGCATTTCCCAACTTCGAATGTGGAGATGCAGGGAAGTTGTTCGCTTGCAGCCGATACCCGATTCAGATCTTCAGACTTGTTCAGATGCGGCCTTTCTTCCCTTACAGTTAACTTTGAGTACTCAGCATGATACGACCAGTGCTGGCCGTCCATGGTGGCTGTTGGCCACCGGCTGTGAAGCCTTCCTGGGGAATACCGATGCTTTTCTCCCTTTCTTCCACTTCTTCCTTTCCCTTTTTCCCTTTTTCCCTTGACCCACCCCCATCTAGTATTGTGTCACGCTGTTGCCGATGGCCATGGTCCTTGGGTCAAACCCGTGGTTGACGTTGACGTGGAACCGTCGAATTGGGCTGCCGGGATTGCTGAGGGACTGAGAGGGCCGAAGGGAAGGACAGTGTCTTACCTCGCCAGCCCCCACCGTGACTTGCTATGCTTTCCCTCTCCTACATTTGTCCATCTTTTGGTGAATAACGATAGGCAACGCGGCTTAACCCCCAAGCCAGTACCGGTATACCATAGGCACCAAATATCCTGTGGCACATGAAGTGTATCTATAGTAGCACCGATGCCGCAGTGTTCCGCTAGACATATCTACCGTAGTGCAGTCACTTGATAAAAGGGTGAAACAGTGAAAAACAAGGCCCTTGGTTCAGAATCTCACCAGATTCATCACCCTGCAATTCCACTCCTGATCTCCCCTCCAAACCTACCCCGCTCGACCAACAACCTTTGCAATGACTTGCGTATATCAGATACGGTACCGGTATGCCCAAAGGGACTCAGCATATGGGACCATACAGTACGGTACGTACGGCTGCAGCTTCTTCCTCTCCAACAGTGCTTACCAGCATCCACACATGGCAATGACACGGTATGGATAAACAACAAGAAATCCCATCTGCCATCCCGTCTACCGTATTGTTCGAGTCTAGATTGCCTGTTGATGTGTGCACGTCTGGAAGGCAAGCTGGGAGATATCACGCCACACGAAATTACCAAAGGGCAAGGACAATGATAGGCCTATTGGAATGTGGGGCCGGTTTGTCAGTCAGTTGGCGGCCGCCTCCCTTGACAAGGACAATAAGAACCATCCGTCCGCCCGTCCTTCATGCATTCATCTATTCCACGTACTTGTACCGTACTCGAGTACAAGTCCACTCAGGCACAGCAACCACCCCAAGCAAACGGACTCAACCACAATACCGGTAGAGGCATTCAGCCTAGGGCCGAAAGTGCGTTTCCCGAGTGCCAAGTTTCGAATCCATCTGTTAGACCCGTACCCAAAAAGGTGTTGCCCGCGCCAAGTTCTCCAACTCGAAAAACCTGCATTAACGCGCTCTTCAACCCGAGAGCTTGATGGCCTTAATTGGCGGGTCCTGCCGTGACGCCCGTGCACTCGAGTACTGTGCTATACGTGAAACCCCTTGCCATCCGAATAAACGAGTCAAGGGAACTTCGCCACGTGATGGTGGTTCTGGTTGAGACGGCCGTTAAGAGAAAGCTTGACTCAAGTACTCTTACTATACGTGTACTGTACCACAGTACATTGTGTGGCAGATACACTTTCTTACAATACCAGTACACCAAAGCTCTAATTAAAAGAGGAAAGAGAGAAATAGGAAGAGCCTACAATATTCCGCTAAAAGGGCCAGTAGATCAAACCTTATGTCTTAATCCTGTGTAGCACTACCGCTCGGGTAACGTTATTGGCTCTTCAACTTGCTTTAAACGCAAGATACGGTATACAAACGTGTAAAAACATACTATTGAGAAAGAGAGCTACTGGGACAGATCTAAGGTCTATCACTCCATGTGACAACAGTGTAACTGTACCGGCCGAATGAGACCCGAGGAGGTGTCTTACCGCGCGGAACAACCATGATAAACTGTTGTTTTTTTAGGTTATACAAGCCAACTTTTGAAATACCGGCGAGTTAACCAATGACAACCTGATACCACCTGATATCTGGCACTTCACCATTGAAACTGCCCTTTATATCGGTATATAGCGGTGGGCACATCGGGGCCCCCCCTCTCTCGCCGTCGCACGAGGGCGACAGCGGAATTGCGGTGACAGTTGAGCCAAAGAGCGGAGTTGGTTTGTCGCCGGCGATCGTACAGCTAAACTAAGCAATCAGAAGAGCAAATAAGGAGAGAGTGTGGTGTATACTATCGGTACACGATACTTGAGTACTTGATTATGGACTATCCCCACCCTTGGTTGAATAGAGGACCTACGACAATACTGGGTCCCCCTTTTGACCCATCTCCTCACCCCATACACTGTTCGGCTACCCATTCCACATGTCATTGGTCTTCAACGTATGTGGCTCACTCAAGCTATTTTGAGAAAGGGGGTGGGGGCAGGGTTAATAGAGTGGAAGGGTCTAGATTGGCCCTTTTTGCTCTTTCCCTAGCAGGGCTTTCAACTTCGGCGAGGACATGTCATCTGCGCCCAATTGATCGTGGCGAGAAAGTCATCATAGGGCAATTAAGGTAGGAATGGGCGCTGAGACACCACAAGCGATGATACCGGCACCGGTATGGGATGGTCTGCGACACTCCGCCGGTGCCTTCAATTATCCCAGCAGAGCAATACCGGTACCGGTGCCGGTATGGCATTGAACAGATGCTTGCCAAGGATCACTTTTCCGCCTTCTAGCGGCGTCAACAAGTTCGCCCGTAGGCCCACAGGCAAGAGCGTTGCTTCGAGCCTCATGTGATGATGTGTCTGCTACGATCGCTAAGATAGCCGGAGGGTCATACCGCTACGAGGAGGGAAGAATACTGGTCTAGTGGTTTAGGGGTTTCGTAATAAAAACTCCGCTCAGTTGGATGGCTAGTTATCGACAAGTAGTGGGACCTCTCTAGGCTGGTAAGAAAGAGTGAGGGAAGAAGTGTGCTTGTAGTGTGTGGTATTACATAGTAGGTTGCATCTCAAGCCCTCTGCCTCCACGATTGGTCGAGACCGGGGGTGGAAGTCATTCCCATGAATACCTTGATCATGCCAGCCAGCCACGCCCCATCGGTAAGACATCGTGTCACATCGGAGAACAAACGTGCTGGAGTACCGGCCATTGACCGTTCGGGAAATAAAAAAGGTATCCAGCCAATCAAGGTACTTGTACTGTTTTCAGATCTTACCCGGGGGCTGAAAAACACAATCCCGTGCGGGTAAGGGTGTTTGGATCCCAGTGCTGTGCTGTGCTCGAGTACTGGTACTTGAGTAGAGTACCGGTGTGGGAGTATGACGTGACCTTCCCTTAGTTGGATGGTGTGTTGCGCATGCCGTATCCCTCTCCTGTGGTGAGGTCGTAACCTCTGAATGTGTTTGACAATAGATTGATGTGGAACCAACTTGCTTGTGTAAATTCAAAATTTCGGCACTAACTACCAGGAAGCATACCCATCCGGGTCCTCTATCCTAAAACATTGCGTTCCGTGGGGCAAGTCAACCCAACTCAAAAACAACTACCAAAACAAAAACAAAAACAAAATTAAACATAACACTAATCTCCACCCGTACCAGCCGGGTCATCCATCATCATTCTCTCCACCACCCCAAAACAAACAACAGATTGTCTAATATGTTGTTTAAATCCACTAAAGTTCACATATACTTTGTGGCATTTCCAACATTCCCTCGTCCTCGCACAATTTCTTTCAATCCACTTATTAACCATGGCAACCCGGAATTCTTCATCCCAGTCCTTCTTGTTGCCGATCTCGCTCTTCCAGTATTCAATTTCAAGAGCCCTCCCGCACACATCCTTTCTCCTGTTCAAATGAACCTTCAGCCCCGATCCTCCGGGTCTGGGATTGCTTCCACCACCGTAGTTACCACCACAGTGTCCACACCTAGTCTCCGTTTCTCCCACAAAGAACCAACGCCCTCTCATGTCAGCCATCCTCCGCACACATGCACCAACGTGCTTCTTGCCACACCCATCACACGGGATCCGATCGACGGTTTCGGTAACAGTTTCCCCATCTCTTGAAATTGTTATAGTCGAGTCGAAGGGGTTACCAAACATCACCCTCACCCCCAGTTGTTCCGGTAAGGTCGTCGGTATACCCATCCCGAGGTATTCGTGCTTGGTCCACCATTCCCGCCATTCCCCGATGTGTTTGTCGTTGAACAGCGTTTGCTCCGGTGGTCTTTGATCGGCGTACCTGCAGCATTTAGTCATGTGAAATCTCTCATCGTACCCTTCACACTCCTCGTGCCCGGTTTTGTCCGTCCCTGATCGAATCCTAATGAGTACGTATGCGTCCAGTCTGGTCAATCCCTTCAAGTGTTTGGGGTTCGCTGGTTTCCTCCGGTAGTACTCATGTCCCTGTTCCGTGTGCCATGACGACCATTCTTCGGACCTAAGGTTCTTTGCGCCCCCTCCGTCATCCGCCACCTCATCCCAACCAATCCATCTCCCCGGTTGTACATTCTCGTTGATGTGTTCCCCGGCAACCTTATCCGCTGCCTCGTTCCCATCAATACCGATGTGTCCGGGGGTCCAATGGATCCTGACTTCGTCCAGCCGGTTCATGATCGGAACCAATATGTCCCATATCCCGGCGCCCTTTCCCTCCTTTTGCATCGAATTGATTGTTCTAATGGCCGGTATGCAGTCCGTGAAAAGTGTACATATCTTCACCTTCCTCATGATAGCATCTTCCATCGCGCAAGCGATTGCCGCCAACTCAATTCTCACGGAATCATACTTCCCGTGTATTGCAATGCCCCTCCTTGCGGTGATGTGCCCGTCCCCCTCCATCCAGACCCATCCGACCGCTCCTTTCCCGTCCCTCCTGGCACCATCGCTGTATACCCAAGACGCACCCGCCGTTGTCGTGCGTTCCTCCATCAGTTCGGTATGTTCCTTCACCGCAGCTGCTTTGTCCTTAGCTATCCTCGTGACTGGTTTCGTTGTCATTTCGTGTTCCGAGGTATTTCTCATTGGGATAACCGTCTGGTCGTCCCACCCCGTACTCAAACAACCGTACCATGGGTATTCCTTCCCGTACCCATTGTTGATGTCACGTTGCCGGCATCTCCTTCTCAAGTACTTCCCCTGTATGTGGGTAGGTACTATCCCGGCCTCCGCTAAAAGGATGTTGTTCGCTGTTCTTATCGGTGTTCGTAGCCCGGATCGTATGGTGTCGTTGACGTGGATTTGTATCTTTTTCATTATCCTTTCGTCACCGGCAACGAATTCGAGACCGTACCATACCGTTGGCAGGTAAACTGATTTAATCAGACGATTGTATTCCCAGGCGCCAATCCCACCCCTCGATCCATACCTTCTTCCAATACTGGCTATCCTTCTTCTCACACCCACACCTCTTTCCAGCCAGTATTCGGCATGACCGTTCATCCCACCGTCCATGTCCAACCGATACCCTAGTATCCTTATTTCATCCACCGGTTTGATCAACCCTTCCCCGGTTGTCAGTCCGTCCCATCTTCTTTTCCCCATGCTCATCCACTCCGTCTTCTTCAACGCGAAGGACATGTTCCGTAGCTTGGCTATCCGGTTGCAGTCTTCGAAGATTTCCACGATTAAATTCATCGCGATCTTCTGAGTCTCCCCGGCAACCACAATTGTTCCATCATCCACATAACTGCTAACGATGCAGCTCCTAGTCGGGGTGTGTAGTACACGTGGTTTGAATATTTCTTCCACGTATACACCGAATAGGTACGGAGATATCGGAGATCCCTGTGGTACCCCTTTGTCGGTCCGGTATGCCTTGCTCGTTCTTCCATTGAATGTCAGTCTCATTCGTCGGGCTAACAACCATCTGTCGATCCATTTCACGATTTCGTTGTCGCAGGATTTATATTTCAGAATGTTCACCAACAGGTCTGTTCTGATGTTGTCGAATCCCCCTTCCACGTCCATGGTCATCACTGCTCTGTGACTGTTCTTGTGGTATTCGAGGAATTCCATCGTCTGTTTGATGCTGTCGTGGCACGATCGTCCTTTCCGTGAACCGTATTGTGTGTCTCCTAATACTACATCGTTTTCCATTCTCAGTAGTATTATTCGATCGATCACCTTCGCCATGGTTGGCAGGAGATGTATCATCCTCCATGCTTTGGCCATTTGGTAATCGTCTTTACCGGCTTTCTGTATCAGGACGGTTCTCGCTTCGTGCCATCTCGGTTCGCCATATCTGATCAGGTGGTTCGTCAGGTCCACCATGTGCTGCTCCTGGTGTTTAAACCAAAATCGTAGGAATGGGTAACTAATCCTGTTGTACCCTCCAGCTGTATTGTTCGGTGATCTGTTCAGCCCGTTCCTTAGTTCCTGGGCGTCCACCGTAATATCAACTTCGATGTTGGACCACTCCCGGGGTTCGTCCGATTCGATCTGTTTAGCTATAATGTCGCTGATCTCATCGTGCGTGTACCTCGGTATTCCGTTCTCGTCCTTAATCGGGGGTATCGACCGTCTCCCTTCCAAGTCCTTGACCATTCGGAAAATCTCCGGGTCCTTGGCCTTGCTCAGTTTATCCTTCAGGTTGTCGTATCTTCCTTGGATCAACCTGTTCCTTAGCACCTTCCGGGCGAGCATCCATTCCTCCTTCTTACCGCCCCTTCTCAGGAATTTAACGTCCGCTGCCATTCGTGCTATTTCTTCGTTGTACCACTCGTCTTTGCCGCGGAACCTCCTCTTCCTGGGTTGTTTGTTTACCAGTTCCGTTATGTCGTCCCAACCGCCCCCTCTCTTGCATATATCCTCCAATCCGTACTCCATCTCTTTCCAATCAACCTTCTTCCATGCAATTTGGGGCTCAATACAGTTCCCCGGGATTTCCATATCCAGCCTGGTAATTATCCCTAGATGTTCCAAAGCTGCTTTGTCCGTCCATGTAGACCGTTCATTACCTTTCTTCAGGCATATGTCGATGACCGATTTGTCCCTAAATGTCGGTATATCAGGTGCATCAATACGGTATCCATGTTGCTCGGCGTATTCATTGACCGCGTACCCGTACGTGTTTGTGCGGTTGTCCCCACCCCTCGTACCCCATCTTGGGTGTCTGGCGTTGAGGTCCCCCGCAATCGTGTCGCAGTCGTCCAACGAGTTCAGCTTTTCCATCGCTTCCTCCTTCCTCCCGCCCGGTGTGAGATACACTCCCCCAAATAACTTTTCCTCCCCTCTAGCCGTATTGTATCTCACCACCGCGCTCCACTCATCATGTCTTACCAATGAAACTAATCCTACAATGTCCGTTTTTACAAAAACTTCCACCCCACTCCCTTTACAAAAGGAAAACAATTCAAACCCCGCCCCCTCACATTCCTCTCTCTCCCCGTTCCTCCTGGCAGGCGGTTCCAAAATAAAAAACAAATCAACAAATGAAAGTAATTCCATCACTAGTTCCCGGTTACCCAAACCTTTCCCCACGTTTATCGTACAAGTTGTAACCCTCATATTTACAAGGGTTTGCTGCTCTCGCCGAATAGGAATGATCCCATCATAAATTGGGAACCATCCTCGTCGGTTTTTCTATTATTCGTTGGCACAGAAGACGGTCTGGCCTTACCCTTCCCCTTGTCCACTTTTTGTGGTCTACCTCTAACCACTGGAACACCTTCCACTTCGCCGATCTTCTCGTATTCATCCACCCTGGCACCCGGTTTGACCGCACCGTGTTCCTTTTTCCGAAGATCGTATTTCGGGGTGGGAACCAGTGCGTTACCGACAGGTTTGGATACGTTACCCCTTGATTGTTGTTCAATCAACGGAGTACCTCTACCGGTCTTTGACTTGTTCCTTTCCCGGTTTCGTGTACTATCGGCCACCCCGGTCACTGATGTATGGTCCGATACCACAGGGGTGTTTGGACCCAGTCTCGATGGGGAATTCGAGCTTTTCCTGATGGCGGGACACTCCTTGTGTCCGGATAGGTGCTCGTTGCTCTCGCATTGCATACACCATACTTGGTAGTGTTTGCATCCATCGGCGTTGTTAACGCATCCCGTTACACTGCATCGGTGTTCCGTGGATACGTGGTCCTTCCGGCAGTACATGCACACCGGCTTCGCCTTGCATCCCGCCCCAACGTGTCCGATTTTCATGCACCTTGTGCACAAAACACTGTTGTTCTCCTCCCTCCACGCACGGCAAATTCTTGGTTTGCCGGATACAATCATCCGCGGGGTTTCCTTAGCCAACATGGCTCTAACCTCAGGGCTCATTTCAACCACCAGAAGTATCCCCGCAGTCGATTGTTTCCTCTTGTGGAATTTTTCCAGCTTTCCCACCCATGATGGTTTGGCTGTCAACGTAACGCCCATATTGCTGAGCTCGATGTCGTTCGCCATCGATCTGAATGCGTTTACGTCATCCCAATCGGAAGGGGACCATGTACCCTTCCCGGCTCTGGCCAGTGGAACCATACCGACAAAGATCTTGACCTTTTCGGCGTCCCTTTCGAACCGGAAGTTCGTCAGTCCCATCTGTTCCAGCTCCTCCTCGAGGGCCGTCAGGTAGTGGTGGATGTCTTCCACTTTGGTGTCCCTCAAAGTCAGCAGAACATCCCCGAACCGGTTCAAACTGGCAACCGAGAAGTATGCCTTCCGTTCGTTGAGGTTCCGGAGGCATTCGTTTAACCCGTTCCTGATGGTTTCCGGGTTTATTCCTTCGGGCAGTTTTGTCACCACGCCCTTGGGTGTATTGAACCTGATCTTCAGGTGTCTTTCCCGTTCCTTCGTCCTCGTGGGAATTGCCACGGTGGCCTTCTTCTTCTCGAACCTCTTTCTCCCCCCGACGATGCTGAACTCCTTGGTTCCCGCCTCGTCAGCCGCGGCTTGGCTATATGACACCTTGTGTGTCATTCCGCTCTCGTACTTTGGTACCTTTGGCGGGATCGTAGTGGTTGGCTGTTGTGCCACCGTTTTCACCTTATCGGCCTTCTTGATATCGGCCTTTTGTTTCCCCTTGTCCATTCGGGGAAGTGGGACCGCGGGCACCGTTGCCGCAATCTTTTCGGGTTCAGGATTGTTCTTCATCCTGAGTTCGATTTCAAGGTCTAGGACCTTATCCTTTAATTCATCTACTTCACTGAGTAGATCAAGGATTCGTTTTTCCACATGATCCATGCGGGTTTCCATGTTGTTCCCCTCGTTATCCATCATGGGGGTGTCTTCCTCGACAGCAGGTACAGCTTCGGGGGTGTTGATCTTGGCCAGTTCCTCTAACATAGCCTCTGTTTGGGATCGGGACTGGGTATACCCGACGGTTTCAGGCAGGGATTCCTGCGTTTCCGGGATCGTGGCCCACTTACTGTTGCCCACACCGGAATCTTCGGTGTCTTTCCCGTTCTCGAGGGTCATTGGTATGTCCACCTTCGAACCCAACGCCCTCACCGTTTTCTTGCTTGTCGGTGGCGCGTAGTCCAAGTCGGACGATCTGTCCAACTTAAACTTTTTCCCGTAAAGGGCTCTTTCCGAATCCGGGAGACTTCCCAGATCGACCGATGTTGGCCAGCTCGCTGCTGTCGAACTCGGCGACGTGACCGACACATACTTGTCCTGAGTAGAACGGGTCGACGGTATGTAGTCCGAGTCTTGGGAATGGTCAAATAGTATTCCCATCGATGTGTCCTTTATCAGGGAGCATCCGTTGCAACCTGACGTACTCATAAGACCTCTGATGACCGCGTTTAATTCGCTGATGGTCCTTGGGTCGCTGTTCCTGATGAATCGATTCCATGATTCATCCCGTCCTTCGCTTCTGCATCCGTCCGTATGTGCGAACTGGAAGGTTAATCCGCACGGTAGCTTGTATGAGGTGACCAGCATCCTCGTCAATAATTTCTGGGCGTTCTCAGCCCCTTGCGTTCTCCCCCCATCGTAACCCTCAGGCGTTACACGCCCGTCACGCGTCCCCGACATTTCCACTTTGTTTCCGGAATTCAGCACTTGCAATGGGTGCTGACGCCTTCTCAAGGTGAACCCAACTCTTTATCTTCTCACAGGGATTAAATCCCCCGCCTTATCGTCCAGGTATTACTCGGTAAACCAAGATGTCTCAACCCGAACTCAAGCGAAGTCTTTAATTTTCCTCTTTGAAGTTATTCACACTTCCCCTTTCTTTTCCTCTCAGCCAGTAACACACAAATATTTTTCTCTTAGCCAGTGGTAATCCGCCAACAGTCAAATTTAACAAATTTTTAACGTGTTGTGGATGTGTGGATGTGTTGTGTGTGTGTTCTTGTGGATGTGTTGTGTGTGTGTTCGATTTCTATGGTAAATACATGAGAGAGGGCCTTTTATAGGATGTACTATCCTTGCCAAGCCTCCTTAACTGGGCGGCCAAAAACAGAAGCTCAACCCTTTCAAACAACCCTAGTACCAAACTGTGCCCACACCGGTACTCGAGTACGATACGGCATCCGCCCCAAGAAGCGCGCACCGTGAAAAAGAAAGTAAAAAGCACAAGTAAACTCTCTTGGGAAGATGGTGATGAAGGACGGAGGAAGAAAAAACAAAAAAAACAAACAAACTATGGGGGTTCGCGAGGCGCACGCGGACAAACCACGTGGAGGTACCGCAAGTCATGCCAGTTCTTTACTGATAGTTATGAAACACTCCATCCGAGGGCGAGTCGCCGGGAAAGATCCTAACGGCCTCTCCGACCGCAATATTATACCCTTCACTTCACCCCACTCCTCCACGTTGGACACCTCCTTCTCCCCCACTCCCCGATCACACCGAAAGACACGATAACAGTGTGTCTAGGGAAGGAAAGGAAAAAAAACAAACCCCCACCTGCGGGCACCAATTATTTCGCTATTAATCTCACCACCCAAATAGCTTACCGGTATGATACTTTCTTTCCCTTTCATCACTGACACCCCCTCCCCTCCTCCCCTGCGGCCCCGCTTCACAAACCTTTGTCGTGGAGTACGTACCCCCCCACCACTTCGGTAGGCAGGAAGGGAGATAGAAGAGCAAGCAGGGTATCCTGGGCAAGCCAAAGGCAGAGTGAGTGAGCTCAGAGCTGCAACAACGGTACAGAGCTTTTCTCAGATCGGGCTCACAGCACAATTCGCACGATACGGTATCATATTCTACAAACATCTTGCTACATAGCGGTGGAGGGGCATTCCCGGCAGTCGCTAATGACCACCCCGAGCGCTACCACAATACCACATCCTATTCACGAGCCCGATCGAAAGCAGGAAAAGCGGAGCAGCGGCAGAACAAGGTATTCCCGGACGAGTAATACTTGCAGAATCTGATGCGATTCTCGTACGATACTTTCCCATGATGGAATTCGCAGCAGTGAAGAAAAACAAAGTATGGCAGTCCCTGTAATCGCAAGGTTCTGCGATAAGTTACCGGTTAACTCTGCTGCATTTATTCCATTCGTTTGATCACGCGGGTGCCTGATAGATCGGCGGATGGTAATTGCCGAGTGTGGTGAGAGACAAGAAACGATCTGGTGCCAATTTCCCGAAGAATATCCTCGAGTATCATAGTACTCGAGCGCAGTACTAGTACAGTACTACAGCACCCGTATTTGCACTCGCGCTTTGCTATCTCCAACACGCCTCAAGTCTCCAGATTCAGAGACAAAAGGTCTTGAGTTAATATCGTATATCATCCTAATATATCTATTTGGCGCGCATCAGCAAACCTCATGACCGTCCAAACCGTCTCGCAACCCAACAAGTCACTCGCAAAGCAAAAAAATTAAACAAAACACTTGAAAAGGGTTAGCGTTCTCCTACCACGGTATAAGACCCGGCAAGAAAGTTATGGAACGGCTCCCGTATTCGAGATGAACTAGCCAAATATATCACTGTCTGTTCCGGTTAATAGGTTTCTACCCTTATGTGATATCAACCTTGAAGGTGTGTTGGATCTTATTAACTGGCATGCGCAGTTTTGTTAACCCGTCAAACTCAACCTATCCTGGGTTGACGGAGGTAGCGAACCGCAAAAGTAAATACGGCTCTGCAACCTATGACCCTTGTGGGTTGAATACAACAAAAATTGGCCTGCCGGGGGGGGCGGTTGGGAATTTCTATCTTGATCTCCATATGTAAATGTGGTAAAGGCGATATCACATTTACCACAACTTGTGGTTGGCGACGGAATTGGACTAGTGCCCCAAGTGATTTTTAGGTATCATACTACAAGTACACTTGCTCAAAAAAATAATTCATTACACGGGGTGATGGGTTAGGTCTTGCTTTGGGGTACTTGTACCCCCTTCCGTTTGAGCACCATAGATTAGCCTCAACCTCTTGGATATCGTTCTGTGACCGCCGATGAGGAAGAAAAAAGAAGAGTACGGTATCATAGAAGGGAGAAGAGGGGGAAAAAAAACATGCTACTGAGCAAAAGAAAACATACACCGGTTCAATCACGCGAGAAAAAGAAAAAGAAAGAAATCAACTGAAAATTAACCGCCCCGTATCATCTTTATCGGCCACTCCAACCACTTCCTCCACGGTTCGGGCAGAGTCCTCTCAATCCTTTTTAGCTCATAATCCGCCCGTCCCTCAACCCACCAGAAGCCCTCCAACTTCTTCAGCAGAACGCAGTAGTGCGCAAATATAATCAATGCTCGCGGCCTGCGTTCTTGGAGCAAAGCGAAGAAGGCATCGGAAACAGATATCGGCCATACGAATATCAGGGATACCATCTTCCTGCGTAGGGCGATCTCATTGGCAAAGTTCTTCTGCAGCTCGTGAATCGCGCCAAAGTAAGCCTGGGAGACGGCGGAATCCTTGATCTCGTCAGCGTCCTGCTCCCGCTTGTCGGTGCATATCCGGAATAGCGCGTTCATGGCCTCGTCCTCGCCGGCCGAGTCACCGATGTATGTGTGCCCGCCGAGCAATGGGGACAGACACCCCGTCTCTATCCACGTCCATACCGCCTTCAGTATCGAGTGCACCCCGCGGATGAGCGGTAGCCAGGCCGGCATTGTCCACGGCGGGATTTCCGTCGGCGGGCTGACCTTCTCCGTCAGCATTGGGTTTGCAATTGCGTATACCACGATCAATGTTGAGGAGACGAAGAGGCCTTCGCAATTGTCCTTCTTAATGGTCGTTGGAACGCCAACGCTGTCTTTCACCCCCCGCACTGCTTCACCGTAGTGGTCCGCGGCAATGCACATCCTCTGAGACCGTCCGTTGGGCTCGATGAATGCAAGGTGCAGCGCTGAAATGGCGAGTATAGCATGAACCAAACAGCCTCGTGATTCTCGAAAGGCCAAGCGGGGGATAACGTCCCTCCAGATGAACTCGACATCGTCCTTTCCAGTAAGGGAAGATGGAAGGGATAACGTCCAGTGGTGTAGAAGTTCCATATCAGTCATGTTTATAACGGGCGAAACCGTATTAATAGTGCTCTGCGGGAAGAACCCATGCTGATGCGGTGTAATGATTTGGTGTTGTCCATTTCCAGGCAGAGGACTAGCATCCAGGGTCATAGGACTTGAAACTGGCAACTCGGAGGAGGAGGAAGAAGAAGGGGGGGCCGAAACGATGCTAGTAGGTGACACACGAGCAGCGCTTGAGAAATCGCACTCAATAGCATGCTTAACACAATTCCCACAGGAAGGGTGCACCTCATCGCACTAAATGAAGACCAACAAGGAATCGCCAAACCAGATGTTAACGCAGGTCCACATTCCCCCCACAACCCCAAACCCGGGTGACACTTTAAGCTTAAGTCCAGAAACCCTACCCCCCCACCACCTGGTAGCGGCAAGCAAGGCGATCAATAGTAGGGACCTCGGAACTTTGAACACACCTTGATTCTCCGTTTCTTGCACTTGGCACATCCCGCGCGTGACTTTGTGTGTGTTCTTCTCGGAGGCATTCCCCACCACCCGTATTCTCTCAAAGCAAGAGACCGAAATCGAGCGAGCGAAACAAAAAAGAGACTTTTCCGTAATCGTTCCTTTAGCAGAGGCTGAATAAAAAAAAAAGACGAGAACGCAAAGGGAGTGGGTAAAATCAAGCGGGGGGATGAGAATATATGAAAGTACGAACGCGAAAACTAATACGCGGGAACGAATACGAGGTGTGAGGACAGGGATTGGTGGGTTACGTTTTAGGAATAGTCTACCGCAAGGCCAATTGCGGTAGGGCATCACGCTGAAAGACTGTGTCACGGCGTGATGTGCCTCGTAATACTATACGAGTTGCCTCGGAGAGATTACTAAAATAGCGTCGTCGAATCAGAGTCTCACATATGACGCGATGCGCCAAGGGTCAGGGATACAATTATGGCAACGACGCCTACAAATTTCAAGCCCTTCGGGAGTAGCGGTACATCCGGGAAACATGGCCCTCGAGGATCTCTATTTCCTCTTGTTTCAGTCAGCTTGAAGCAAATAGTTGATGGGTTAGGTGCCTAGCCTCCAGTTCGATACATTTGTCGAGAAAAAACCCCTCTCCTTTGAGTCTCCAAGCTCGTGCTGCGTACTCGGTGGAAGCTAGTGATGGGATAGACAGGGGTTTGGGGTCCCCGTGCTAATGACTGTCAGAAGGAAAAAATGATTTGATTTGGTAGGTATCGTGCGAATGGGTAAAAAAAAACTCCTTGACATCCCGAACCTCTGCCTATCCCATCATGAACCTCCACCACCGAGTGAGGAAGGCTTGTGTTTTTAGACAAGCTGGTTGCCGCGTATGATACCACCAATTTTGACCAAAATCACCCAAACACACCTCTTTTGTACCACCTTTCTATATCTAACCCTTGCACCGTGCAAGCCTGCCCATTGCAAGAGACTGTGAGTATCGGAACGCTCATGCAACCCTTGTTTTCGGATACCTCTTGCCTTGAACGGGCAGACGAATACCGGCATTCCCTCCTGTTCTCAGAAAGGGGCTAAAAACACAGTGAAAAAAAGATAGGTTTCTAAAACAAATAAAAAGAAAGAAAGAAAACCACTAAACCCTTATGATACCTGGAGGGTGGTTACTCCAACGTCCTAGCACCCCAACTCGATTTATCACTCAAGTTCCCACCGTTATCATCCGGGCAACTCCCTATTTCCTTCCCATCGAATAATGTTCCTTCATCCCCATCCTGTTCCATGCTACCGGTACCGAGTATCCGTCGTCCAGTAGTGAGTGATATTTATGGTACGGCACGTCTCCCGTCCTTCACGGGATGATGACCACCCGTACGGCGGGGCAAGCACAATATGATACCGTAAAAACCGGAATAATTGGACCTCATGCGAAGACGTCTAGGATTCCCTCGAGAAAAAAAACAGTGAAAAATCTGTTTTTCAGCCCCCCATTGAGACAAATGAAAAATAAAATAAAAAAGACCTATCTTACTTACTAGGAGAGGCAATTCTAACGTCCTAGCGTGAGGTCCAATTATTCCATTTTTTACGGTAAATGGTCAAGATCTGTGTTATGGCGTCTCCGACTGACTCACTACGCGTGGCAGGAACCCAAACTCAAACTGAGGGCCGGAGGAATAACTGTCGGAGGTTTGTGATCCTCCCGTTATCGATTGAATGAATGAAGCATCGACCAATTGGCAAGGGAGGGGGGGTGAGCACAGGTTCGGGTAAGTGTCACTCGTCGAGTGAGAATTTGTGGCTGCTCAGCTGCTCGCTGTAGCATGCTTTAGGCGGGGAGGGGGGGTATAGAAAAAAAGGAAAGCGTTTGCAACAATTTAGTGTGAATACCGTTATTTATTCGCTGGGTTATGCTGGGGTAGAAGTGACTCTGGTTTTCCGAGTGAGTGGTAATTTCCTGTGCTTGCGTAGGATGATGCTGGTATGGGCTATGGGAGCTAGCAGAGGTCAGCACACAGGGAACAAGGTCCCCCCACCGCCCCCGCCCGCATGCCCGCTCGGGTAGGGTACAGTACAGGTACAGGTAAATTAATACAACTAATCGCTGCTTAGCCCACCGAAGCCAATGTTCGCATACGGTATGTATGGTACTCGAGTACTGTATCGTACGTCACTCCATGTCGCGATTATGCTTAGTAAACACAAATTCTAGCTGAACCACCAATACCCCTCCCAAGCACTCACAGTAGACAAGAAAAAAGTATCCGAAGCCAGGGTTCACAAAATATACCGTATAATCCGGCAAAAGTCGGATTGGAACTAAAACGAATTAAAGTTAAACTCGGGCAACCGAGCCAACGGGATCACAGGAAGAACTCCAACTTGTCACAGTTTGCCACAGTTTAAACATATAGGCCATAGTGATTGGGCAGATTTAAGAAAATCGTCACTAGCGCGAATCCGACTTTCGCCGGATTATGCGGTACCTGTAGTGCAAAGGATCAGGTCGTATTGGAGCCCCTGTTCCCGGGTACTCTACTTTGAGCCTGCCACGGGCATGCGTACGCACCACAACGGCACAGTGTGAGTGACAGAACAAGTAGCCCTAGGAAGGAGAGAGAAGCTGACAATTGGGCAGTGACTTCAAGACTACAACTGGTATTAGGTACCGCATGGTACTGTACTAGTACTCCACGGCAGCGGTAGAAACCATCCATCCATCCATCCATCCAAAGATTACTCATGAGCCCGCAGCGGAGCTTCTTCTCCCTTCTTCTCCCTCCATTGGTTGAAGCTACACCGGTAGACCCTTCCCTCCCCTGGTATAATAGACAACGCTGATCTTCGCGTCAGTATCGCGGCGGGCGAGTGAGTGGTCGGCTTAAATGCGGCCCGAGCCAGGTTGGCTGATTGTTGCCATACCGGTACTATATCCTAGTGAGCACAGGGGGTGGGGTGGATGGGGTTCCACTGCTGCGCGCGCACTGGAAAGGTTGCGAGCGTGTATTATTATAAGTGATTGTGGGGTGGGCTTTGTCCGCTTTTTGTTTAGTTTAGTTTTGCGCATTTTTCTATAATGGTCGTTATTGGAGTATGTATGATATTGATGATACTTGTTGAGGGTATATCCTGGCCTAGGTGGAGGGAGGAGGGGTTGGATCTCAGGGTACTTAGTTCTTTGTACGCATGATAGCCTATCGGCTTTGTTTACTTCCGTGTTGTGTGTGTGTGTGTTGGGGGATGGGTATGCAGTGGCTTATGTAATGTTCCTAGTGATGTATGATATTAAAATTTAGAGGAGGGTAGAGGTAGGAAGAGGAGGAGGAGGGAAGTTTTTTCTTTGAGTTCCTGGGCGTGGTATTATAAGGCGGAGTTGGAGGAGGAGTCGGAGGTTGAAATAAATTACGGAAGCACTGTAGCTCTGCACCACATTATGTCCCGCATTGAAAAAGTGGCTGATAGACTGTGAGCTGCCCGTAATCTTCTTCTATTCCTTATTACATATATAGCTTCCTCTCGCCATCGTTTGTTCATGATTACCCTTCCTTTAATTGGACAAGTATGATAGAATCCATCGTTGGACTGAAGTGGGTAATGGAGGAGATAGGCACGTTTTTCTTCTTCTAGGCCGTTAAGTTACCATGCTCCCAAGATTAGAACAAATAATATGCTAATAGCACATTTATGGAATTTTTTGGGGATCCGCCATTATGGACAAGCCTCTTTTCTCGGGCAGTGAGGGAGGGAGGGAAGGTTGGAGCCATGATAGATAGATGAATAGATAGATAGATAGTGACCAGAGGTCGGTTAACGAACGAATGTAGAAATGGATGGGTATTATAAAAATAAAAAAAAGTTAATAAGTTAGAGATCTGCCATTTGGTATGTATATTCGTAACCCGCCTCCCCAACCACCCTTTGCCATGACGAAAAAAAGAAGAAGAAAAAACTAAATTTCACGAAGTATTGCATTCATTTGAGCGTGTATATGTGTCCACCTCCCTCATTTTCGGAGATGTGGGAGAAAAAGGTATCATACATAGCAATAATTGCGTATAATAGCTCCACGGATTGCTCAGCCCCGGGAGAGAACACAAACCAACCCATCCCCGCTGAGGCTCGCTTTGAAAAATAACCTCTTCTCATGGATCCTCCATGTGTAGTGAGTGAGTGTCAGGGGTAGTGCATTCATAATATCTCACTCGGCAAGGAGATAATTTGAAGATGTCGAACTGTGGCGCAAGAAAATGAGTGGAATCGAGTGGTATCACAAGGAACTAATTCAATATACTTTCATTATACTATATAAAGGGTATCACTGCCAATCCAAGCAATCGGAACTAAGAGGATAGTAGTCAGAAGGCAAGCGAGAAGCTTGAATTGCTAAAAGAACAATGTAAAAAGTGTGTTGCGAGATGAGTTGTGCTTCAAGTCAACTTTCGGTTGCATCAGTTCTTTGACTTTGTTGCCACATCACCGTGACTACAGTTAAAGCACAAGACTTCTGGAAGTATTTAAAAGAGGAAATAAGGCTCATATAAGAATGGTTGTTTTAGTCTTATCTTTATACTAGGAGCATCCAATGATCTTTTTCAACTTCTCTTTCTTTCAGGCATATCGTTTATTGTTGTCGGTTACATGGCATCACCATATATCACTCATAGTTTGCCCACAGCCCAGGGCTGTCCTTAGCCATCCCTGGGCCGTCCCCCTCATTTCTTTTTTTCCCACATGTGTCTGGCTGTCATTTCTAATACCTACTGTATGTTGACCTCCCCCCCGTAGTTATTACTTATATACATCCTACAGTCATTACCCACACCCTACCGGCTTCCGATACCCCCTACATCCCCTCAAAATGTACGCTCGTTATTTTACTTGGCGTCGGTCCCGTCCCAAGCAAAATATGGACGGACTGACTGGGCGCTTGGGCTCAGTGTCCCAGACAATTCGCCTCCGGAATTTTCAGTATGCCGCAGGCCTGATTAGAGTCCCCCACTACTAGTTACTGACTTGGTCCTAATGCTCTACCTAGAAGCCATCGGGGTTCGTGCCGGGCCCATTGTGGGATTTATGGTCCAATACGCGGAGGCAAAAATGCACGTACGAGAGACTCGAGCCAAAAGATACCAATAACCCAGACTAGCCGAGGAGCCTGCCCTCCAGCAGGGTACCGTACCACAAACCACCTACACGAGGCGAAATTACTTGCCGAAATTGAGCCTGAGGGAGTGAGCCGGGGGGGCTGGATCGCCCTGGGGTGGGGCGAGGGGTAGGTCGCCGTGCGGGATGCAAGGGCTGGGGGCAGCAACGTCCGTTGGTTGGGGGGTGGTGGTGCTGTCGGTGGGTGGGTGGATAGATCGGGGGGTCCCCCTATTTTTTTTTAAAAAAATTATGAATTTATTATTATCGTTGAACAAACCCTTCCCAAAAATCATTACCACCCAAGTGATATATCATAATCTCTTCTAATTTGTCTCTATGCTTCCAGGCCTTCAAAAACATGGCTCCGATACCCAGGACTATTATCGTGGTCGGTTCATTCCACAGGGATTTGACGACCTGAACTCCTCGTCTTCCCAACCTTGGGGAAACTTGGCTGCTCGGTCTTTTTCAACTGAGCGGGGTGGAAAACGGGCCACCCAAGCTGCGGCATGTGGTTTTGCCGGAGCATCCTCTGATGCGCCACTAGGCAGCATTTCCGTCAAGATGGTTGGTGCTATCGGAGATGAGAAGTTCGGGGGCTGCTTCAAAGACAGCTCGAGGCAGAATTGAATTGATCATGAGGGGATAGTTGTCAAGGAGGGAATTTCTAGTGGTGTCGCCGCGATCATAGTCTCCTCCCTCTCCTCTCATATCACAGGTGAGTTATCATCAGAAAATCCAGGTTAACAGAGTTTGGTTGATGAAGACACTGCCGAGAACCGGATTCTTTACACGGCTGGCGCAAACGAGGCTCTCACTTCGCAAGATTTCCCAGAAAACTTCTTCTCTAGGTTTGGTCCTCTTCACACCATCTTTGTCCTGCAGCTCGAGGCCCCAGTCCTAACAGTCTTACACGTCCTAACTCTTGCATCCGACGCCAATATTGGTCACCTAATCCGCAATGGATCTGAAGCCTCGTACCTCACCGGGAGGAAGTTGCCTACTTGGACGCCGACCTTGGGATTCATCCGTCAACCAACCGCTTTCTTGAGTACAGCTAAAAGCGGAGTGTGGTTATCACCATGGGTGCTCACGGGTGCTACTTTAAGAACTTGGATCACTAGGAAGGAATTAGGCCTGAGGTTTAGGCGCAGGACGTGGTGTACTGTACACTACTGGTGCTGGGGATACCGTACGTTGGTTGGCACGTTTGCAGTTGGCTGTTCTGAAGGGAATGGCATTGGTCATTGTCTGAATTTTGTCACAAGGGCGGCGTCGATTAATGTTCGGAGGATAGGGACTCAGGCACGGATCCCATGGAGGAGTGAGGTGGAGTAGAGGCGGAGATTGTAATGAGGGCTGAAGTGCTGTGGTGATCATACCATGAGTTCTAAACTAATGGCAGGGTAATTAACTGACCACAGGGATTGGATATCATACATAAACGAGACCTTTTCCCCTTTACCTTCCAAATATCCGAACCACAAACAACTCTCACGCTCTCTTCATCATACACCAAATACTAGTACAGTATACGATGCTGCGCGCAATAGGTTTGTTCCGGAAATTTTACTCTGTAGAAATAACCCCTCTTACTAACTGGCCCTCCGGTTTTTCCTTAATAATCCATTAGCAACCCGGGATCAAGCAGTTTCTCGATAGATCTTACGGTGAGTAGTGCTAGGCTGGTGCCGGGGGAGACCGGTGGGCCATATTTATCTAACGATTAATTTGCCATAAACCCTAGGAACCGTCAGCTATGCTGTGAGAATTCGGGTTTGTTGATAACTTACGCCAAGGTAGCCCACCGTACTTCCAACCCCAATCTGCCATCGGAGGAATGTAATTTTACGCCCTAGTTTTTGAAATCCTGATTCCGCTAGAGTAACGAAACTTCTAAGTTCCTTCCACTAGGGTAAGCAGACTGCAAACCGGCTAAACATATATGAGAAAGAAACTTTTGTAAGATCACCGATCCGCTTATCTAGATTGAGTTGCTGTTGTTCCACTTGGGTGATCCTCTGGTCCCTCTATAGCGGTAATAGTTAGATGGATCACCTCCGATGGAATTGGTAGCATACCAAGGGACAAATAAAGGGCGGACGGCAAGGTGTTGGCCTAGAGTTGGCAAACAACCGAGGAGAGTATGGGGGGTGACGAGGGCGGTAGATAGTACTCATATGAAATATGTTGTGGAGACGAGTGAGAGCTCTCATCATCGAGGGCAAGTGTGGTGACGGTGCTCCGTAGGAGCGAGTGGGTATGTCCCTACTTATAGTCAAAACCTTTACCTATAGTATGGCAGAATGCTAATGCTGGCCTGTTGCTAAGGGCCTGGTGTTATAAACAACGTGGCTTCCCAGGTTAATCCGCTGTACTATTTTTGTCAGCACTCTGTTTTCGCCAAATAAGCTCTTAGCTCTTAGCTCAATTTGGGTGCCGGACCTTCCTCCTTCCTGGCAACACTCTTGACCAAACATCCTCTCGATACAACGAACAACACTACCTCTCACCATTCACAATAGCTCCAGGCTTCCCAAGCTCCGACTCTAGTTACCCTATGCTCTCTCCCTTTTTTGCTTCCTTGCAGTCACTTGTGTCACTATTGCCATGATTTTGGTTCTAGAATAAGTTGACGTCCCCTGATAGGAGGGGTGTTTTTGGTGGGGAGTACTGTGCCAGCTGCCAAATCCGACCGGGTAGTGCTCCTTATCTTATTTTCCGCTGGAGTATTGTCGGACCTGCCAATAGCTTTTACGAGTTTAATGCGTTGTAAACAGGATTGCGTAGGCGGTTACATGGTCAAAGAGTGGGGTTGACATGGAGGTTTTTCTCTTACTCGAGAACCAAGCGAACAACCCCCGGGAGTGAGAGCATCGTGGGATTTTTTTCTCCTTCTGTCGGAGGGAACCGTCCTGTGGCTTTTTGTCCTTTTGTGTTCTCCTTCATCAATCGAATCAAGTTAACAACGTAGCTCTCTCATCTTGACCCTCTCACCTTCATCAAGATCTTTTGTTTCCGTCTATTTCCTGCTTCTCTATCACCACGTCCAAGAGTCCCGGTTGTCAAAATTGACAACTCCCGCCAGAGAATGCCTTCCTGGGAGGACCCGCCACAGTTACAAGTATGTTACTAGAACAACACCACGTGATGTTACATTCCCAATAATAAAAGAGTAAATTGAAGCAACATCTTGATTCCTCGCTCCGACCAAGTTACCGCTCCTGTTCTCACAGCCTTATAGATACTCGATCCACCGCCTTTAATCCTAATACCACCTAGCTGCATCGCTTTCTTCTATGTCGTGTACCATTAATAAGGTGAATTCAGTAGTTTAGAAAGGTGGGGAAAGGGGTATTGAAGGAAGCGGAAAAGGCACAGAGGAAACACAATTACCGAACCACAATAAACCATCAACTTCCATCCCTCTTCCCTTCACTTTCATCTATCTCCGCAAGGTCCCATCGAATTGTGATAAATGAACTAGCATTGGCTCTCTTTTTTTCTCTTTGAACATTGGCCTGATAAGATTTTTCTATTTCCTTAGCGAGACTTGTACTTCGGAATTGCAATTCCTACTCAAGTACCCAGGACCACGATGGCCATACGATAGTACTAAACTATACTAGTTCCGGGTGTTGTCGTACCTGTATAGTAGTAGATATATGCGCGCTAAGGTTGCGGCGTTAAAGACTTTTACCGTATAATGTATCAGTTGAGTGGTAATGATCTTTTTTGGGAGTTTTGTTCTGAGAGGTTTTTGGAAGAGATGTGCTGCCAGACTGGCCGGGGTGTTTGGTTAATTGTCAACGCAAAAATAGGTACTGTACAGTACTGTACAAAATGAAGTTCATCTATCGTTCCGGGGCGAGGAAAGGAAGAAGAAAAACTATACAAGAAAAACATAGGTATGGGGGAATTTACAGAGCGAGGAGAATTAAATATGACTGGGTGAAATCAATAAGGCATAAATTCAGCTTCTTATAACTATAGAAGTTTCGCCCCCCCTACCGACCAAAAAGGACCAAACTTTGTAGACAGAAATTCATAAATCCCGACCAACAGTGAATGGAAGTGGCCAAAAAGGAGAAGGAGGGTATGGCATATATCTGCGTTCCTATCTCGTGGGATCCCCCCGTCCGCAGGGAGTAACGTCCAAGTGTGTCACGGTGAGTAACATGCTTAGAAAGGGAAACGGCGTGGGTAAATTTCACGAGGCGGAGCCTCTTTGGCCTTAGATCGCGGTGCCAGTTCTCGCCTTGCGCGACTCTAGCCATGATACCCTTCCCTCATGTCTATCCCGAACGGCATATCCGAGCGGAGTTCGGCCAAATCTATCTAGCTTGTCCAAGTTTGACTTCCGCAAGCCCGAGTAGAATTTTGACCACTCCCTCACGTCCATTCAGAGCAGCACGCCAGAGCGGTGTTTCGCCGAAGAAATTTTCTACCGTGCCCAGGTTGACCTCTCCCTGGCGGAGTAGTATTTTTGCTACTCCCCTATCTCCATCTCCAGCAGCAGACGAAAGCAGTGTTCAGCCATAAAGATCTAGCTTGTCGACATTGGCCTCTTTCCGCCTGAGTAGTATTTCCACACGTTCGGATGCCTCTACCAAGCCACATACGAGAGCCGTGGTGGGTCATCATTTTCCGCGTTTTCGGGATTGAACTCTCCCCGTCCGAGTACCGGTATGATACATAGAATACCGGTACTCACCACTTCTTCGCGCCTATTACTGGCAGGGTATGTATGTGGGGTATAGCCTGAAAAATCTCCTCTGTTAATATCATAGCACTCCTCTTTATCAAGGAGTCACAACTTCAGCAATCTCCAGGAACAATGTGCAATCCGTTCCACCGAACGGAGAACAAATGTCAAGAGGGCTGAGATACAAATGCTTTACTTACCCTAAAAGTGATTTGGTCGGTATCTGGCAATAATGCACTTTTAATAGCTCCACAGAAAGTGATCTCCCGCAATCCAAGAGCTCCTTTTTCGCATAGACACACCAGTATACTGATCAAATTTTTTTGGAAGGGTGGGCTCCATTCATCAGGAGAAGGAGAGGTCCAGAGGACTTTCATGTGTTGGGAATTCAGATAAGCCAACAGATTTCTGTCATTGCTGAGTGAGATCTATTAAATATATCAGTATGAGGGGAAAGATACCCCTGGAGAGTAGAGTGGATTGATCACACAGTCAATGTCTTCTCATCTTCAATTTTAAGCCCTCGACAGCAGCTAAACATTCTCAACCTCGAAGGGACGTTGCCGGCATTGAAATCCGTGGAGCTTGCCTCGAGCGCGAGGGTGGGGAGAGCTCATCGAGAAGCAGCGGCCTTTCTGCATGACTGATCCACATCAAGCCTGACATCCCGAGCCTCAATTTATACCTATCTCCGAGTCCCGCCTTTATTAGTTCGATTGTGGCAGGAAAAAACACCTCCAAGCTCCAACCCACCAACCATTTCGCTTAGATTGCCTCGCCGCCGACAGATTATAGATTCATGTAAGATCGGAGAAACCTAGTAAAAACCTAGATTCATATAAAAACCTAGATTCATATATATCAACGGGGAGTGTTGGTTGGGGGTCCCATTATTATTGGTCCTAGGTACATTTCAGACATACTTCAGTGAACCTTTTCTAGAATTTTCACCGCCAGACTATTGTCCATGGCATTTGGGGTTTCGTCCCCATCTAGTCTAACGCGAAGGTATCCGATATTAGCCTCTTTCTCGAGCTTTCTGATGCAGTTATTACTAGTCTAGTAGTATGGTTTTCAACCTCAACGCGAATATGAGGTTTCCCAGTGATAAATATTAGAGAGCGGGGACTTCTCGAAGATGCGTTTTAGTGAACTAAGGAGCTTGACTTGATGAAGCGTCTCATATTCGTCCAAAGCGTCAATGCATATACACAGGCGCAGCGAGGATGTGATGGCCTAAAGCATCTTTACTATATCCGGGGCTGCCGTCCTAGTTACCAATGCCCATTCCCTCGGCTTGAAAGGCAAGTGGTATTTCCTTGGGAATAGTTTCTACTCTTCAACGATCTATTTCATTAAGACACCCAGAATATTGGTTGCCGACTGCTCCTTTTGGACCGCCAAGTAAAAAGTAAGAATTCGTGATAGCTGTGTTTTTTCTCTGCTAACCTGATGCCCTGTTCACTGTCAGCGAACTAACGTTGGCTCTTGTTAGTACCGACTTTCTTCTCTCAGAATATTCCTTATTGCCTAATAAATGCCCTGCCGATCCCTGGACCTCCATAACAAAACAAGAGCGCAAGATCACCTTCTTAACCACTCCGATGGTGCAAACCTCTGAATTCTTCAATTTGAATGTGCCATTCTCCGACCTTCCTGACGCCGCGCTCTTGGATGTCCTGATGCCGTAGACCGAGTTCTAGGGGCGATAGTCAGGTTATAGTCAGGGACCATTCCTTTGGCGGTAGTGTGCAAGCAGTTCGGAACATTGTGATACTCGTTTGTCTAAAAGATGTTGGCGCTATGATCGATGAGATATCGAGACATTCTCAACTTGCCACCTCGTGGGTAACTGTAGCTGGGTTATTAAATATTCTCAGTTAAGCAATCTCTAGGAGCTAAGCAAAAGCGGGGGTCTGTTCTTTAATCCAGAGACCCTTGTAGAGCGTTAAACTAAGCCCCTCAAAATTGGTGAAATCAATACCGTGTCAGTTATTACCTTGTCCAGGGCACTCCAGTGTAGTACTATGGGGGACTGCCGTGATAAGGTGCTGAGAGGAGTGCCCTTGCTGGTTTATGCTATGGGTGTGGTGTCGGGTGGCCTCCCGAGGACAGAGACCTATTAGCCACCTCATGCAAGTCGTTGACGCAATTTGCCGTAATGTATACAGGTAGTAGGACACCTGTCGAGCTCTGATCGAGGTATGAAATTGAATATAATACCTGTCCAGGTAGCCCAGGGGGGGTAATTTTAAGTGCCCCCCGAAAAAGGGGCTGTTGAACTCTTGTGTATATACTCTTGTGTATATACCCCTACTCGAGTATTCAAGTCCATTCTTTCCTTCCCCCCTACAAACACACCCACCCGACCTTAATTTCCTAGTCACTTTGTGTTTCTCCTTTACATGTCTACCAGTAGATTCATTACCCGAACCCAGGCGGGTGCCTGCATCCGTGCCTCCCCCCCACTGCACAGCCCGATATCTCGTCGGCCAATTAAAGATTCCAAACGTTAATCCTTTTTAAGGGGTTGATGTTGTTGCTAAAATACTGTGACATTGCCCGCTTTTTCTGGTTAACTTTAGGATATGGGTAATATCCATCCGGATCAAACTCGATTCGTGCTTCAACTAGCTAAATCGCTCTTGTGGGCAAACCCACCTTGCATGCCTTACTACCCCAACATACCAAAGAAAGAAAAAAAATCTATACAACAAAACAAAAGCTGGGTCAAACACAAAATCATCACTTGCTCGGGTTGAGGTAAGTTTATATATTATATATTGTAACATTATCTACTTTTGTACAGTACTGTGCAACCCACCAAAAAGTCCGACCTGCTCCTCTGGTAGCTTATCTAACAAGATTCTTCCTTCTGTCCTGACCTTTCATAGCGGCAATGAGGCATCCCTAGCGAACCAGGCCGAAGAGAAAAAAGAAAGGAAATATAAACTAGGAGAAAAATCGAATAAACAAGTATTTAGAGCTATGCTTTGCCCCGTTGAAAGCCTTAAGCTCTCAGAGTGCTACTATACGTGGACAAAATTAACCGATCTCCCGGGTGAGCGTGGAAACCCTATGGCTTCCAGGCCCCCACAAAAATCATTACCACTCAACAGGCACCTCATAATATCTTCTCCTTTTTTACTATGGCTGATGGATGGTATACTGGGTACTGATTACTGCCATGTATTTAAATTATTTTTACTTATTTTTCTTGGTTGAGTTGGGGTCATTGTATCGAGGCGGTCGACAACATCACGCAGAAAATTATCAGAGTTTGTTGATCGGTTAATTTGCTCACTCACAATACATGGGGAGAAAATGCGCCTAACTCCCTCGAGGTCTCGAGGAGCCGACAATTGCAGCATTGCATCGGCACTCGCCTTTAGGTGCTTGGGTATTGGGGCCTCCCATCACTAAATATCTCCCGCTTGCTGTGCAAACTTCCATCTTGTTTGCTGCTTTGGGCTTGGCAATAAAGCTGGAGCGCTGATGAGATCTCACTTGAAAGTCGAATACAATGCTCTCGCATATTGTATATTTAGCGTCATTAGAGAGTTTGCGCATGGGGACCTAGGTGGCGGTTAATAGGAAATGGACCTAGGTCTAAGAATGAGTTTGTGCAATAGGTGTAGGTAGCTTGGTAGCTGGAAGATGGGGATTGAGTAGGGTAATATCGCAATCACCTCAAATTTGTTCTCTGCTCAAAATAGGATTCCCGGCTGCACAAGTTGGGTACTAAGCATACTGACTGCCATAGAACAGGTGATAATCAACTACTGAATGCCCAATATTATCATCAGTAAAATCCTTTAATAAAAGGTAAAAAGAGTGCTGTGTTTCTGCTAATTTGTTGTTCTGCAGTGATCAGATTTCTTCAGGTCTGAAAAGCCCTATTTTACCCCTTCCAGGTCTCGTTACCCACCTAGGTGTCCAAGACTTTTAGGTTAACAGAAAATAACCTGTTTTCCTGCCACCTCGAGCGCCAGGGCTCTTTACAAGTACACAAGAGGCTGATTCTTCCTTGACATGTTAACCACTGCACCTGCTAGGTGTTTTCACATCATATCACGAAGGGAACAGATCCTTATCTTGCTGTCTTTGGGAGAAAAGAAGAGAATCGGTTGAGGTTAAGGACAACAATGTTGTAATCTCTATTGGATAATATTATTTAAGCACTGCAAAAGTAGACACATCCCTAATAAAAGAAGGGGAATTAAAAAAATATTAATCGTTGATAGTCAACAGCATGTCATTTTGAAAGACAGAATTTAGCGAGGGCTGCGAGTTACAGGCCTTCCGCCGTGCCAAGATTGATGAGTGTAGAACAGGTAAGTGCAATAGAGAGTTTGCGCAAGGAGACCTATCCTCCTCAAAATGAGTTATTATTGAACACTTCGTCACGTAGGGCAGCAGATCTTGAAAAAAAATCCACCCCTACAGAAACTTGGAGACTGAAGACTTTAAGCCTTCTTCAATAAGGGGGTAGTGCAAATCAGACCTGCTGCGAGGTGGCAGAATCCGGCTCTAGACCACACCCATAAGGGCGATTGTGCGATCGGCGGGGCACCAGAACGGAAATCAAACAGGTATGATATCATATTATTTATTTTTTCAAAAAAAAAAAAAAAAAAAAGCTAATTTACCTCCCTCAATCCGGGGAGCTTGGAAAGAACGCCTGTATCGCCATTCGCCCAAACGACTCAAGGAGAGTTTTCTGTATGTTTTGGGTTCAAAGTTGGCTTAGGTAGTTAGAATACTTTGAAGGCACCTGGGGGTCGTGGGCGTGGTGATTCAAGACTGTTACTTTTCACACCCTCTAAATATCGAACTTGAGTCGGATTTGCTTCTCCCGGTTTAGGTCTTGAGAGCACGCATTCCAGTTTTACAAGCTAGCTAGCGGTCCCCATCCACAGAAAGAGAGCAAGAGGGAAGCGATTTATGAATTTTAATTCCGAGTGATGCTTGGTGATTACTCATTTCCCTCATGGGGAAATATCTAACATTGTTAACTTTCTCTGCGTTTAACTTAGGTTCCCCATGTGCTGCTAGAACATCCCTTTAGAAGCATTCTCTCAATATATTTGCTATTTTTACTCATCCTTTACTTGCCTTCAATGTGCTCCACTTGTTACATTCCTTCGCTCCACCCACCCTCTCGCTGGCAGTTTTCTTGCTTCTAGCACTATCGTTTCCCATGTAGCTATGATAGGGGAGAAGGGACCCAACAATATCTAGACTCTGGTAAAGAAGGTAAGTAAACGACTTCGAAACTAGACTACTTCTAAAGTCACCTGTCTGCATGGGGTGCGTAGGAGACTTCTTCACGATCGGTGGAGCGGTTAACAAGGACTGCATGTTTTTTGTTATTCATTTCCCCAGCATTGGAACATTCACCTGAGAGCGGCCTCTACTTGAAAAAAACCTAAGGAGGGCCCCCCATGGTGTCACAATTTTTCTTCAGCATGAGCAAAAATAGTTAGTAAGCTTGAAATACTTTTGGTTTCAAAACACGCAGAAAACAGACATTGTTGAAACTATTTTGTTGTAGCAACCGGGTATCTGGAAGGATTCTAGATATATTTAAGGCGCCTCGCTCCTCCCTGGAAACTCACCTCGTCACCTTGCCCCTAGGTTCTGGTTACATTTCCACTCTCTCATAACCCTCGTGGAAAAGGTGAGCAGCTAACTAATCCTCCAGGAGACTTTATTTTCCCCATCTCACCTCTTTCTCAATCCATATCCCCCAAAAGAGCCACGCTGATACCAATTCTAGCAGATAACGCTCACCTCTGCACCAGGAACGTACCATACAAGCCAACCCCAACCACAACATCGAAGCTGGTCTGCCACAGAGCTAAAGCTCAACATCCAATCCATCCCACCATACTTCACCTCCCACTGTCAAACTACCCTCACATCAGCAATGATACAGACCCATCATTGCCGCAAGTGCTGCAAGGTGTCCACCTCCCGGTGCTTCAAAAAGTGTGGTCTCCAAATCTGCCCTCTTCACCCCAACCATGCTTTCGGTACGAATTCGACCTGCCGGGCATGCCCAGATCCAAGAGATTTGGTTATAGAGCCAGCACAGGAGATCAAAGAAGAGGGTAGAGAGATAGACGTGCTCCAGGAGGAGTGGATCGGACCCGAAGAGCAGGCGCGAGTGTGGAAGCTCATAGAGCAGGAGAAAGCGCAGAGGGGAAGGATCGAGCACTCGAAGCAGGCTCCTCTGAAAAATCTGGGGGAGAATAATCGTGTCGAAGATGCTGTTAAGGGGAAACGCCAGAGGGGAAGCGGGATATAAACTGGGGTTTTGTTATTATTTTTTGGTGTGGTGTTTGGTACGATACTTGGACCATCTTTGATATTTTACCTTGTCATTTAATTAGTACTCCTCTCAATCCAATTTTGGTTGTCTCTTTTGGGGTTCTTTTTCTTCCTAGCTATTTTTATTCCTTTGGTCTCTCTCCCTCAGTTTTTTCTCTCTCTCTTCATACTTTAGCTTAGTTGCAACTTAGACGTGGTGCCGAGGCTTTCCACGGAGAGCGGTTTGATTCTCTCAAATCTTGACGAATGCTTCTTCATATGGTTCCCTTCTTCCTTAATTTAAATAGGGTAGTGTTCTAGCCTTAGGGCACTCTCCATTTCTCAATCTCCTCCTCACCCGATGATGCTATGCCAGACCTCCTTCAGTGGCCAATCGGTAGTTGCGGGGTATTTGAGAAGAGCATGGTCAAGTAACGAAACCCCGAATATCACGTTGCACGCACTGTAGTAAGGGAATTCCGGGGACCGGGAGGGGGGAGTTGCAATAATACCAGGCAATAGAGGTTGTTTCCTGAGGAGGAAGTGACCAAAACACACCGGAATCAGGTTCTTGATCAAGCAAAATTCGACGAGCTTTCTTGAAGAGAGCTACGAAAGGAAAAGCAAGAAATATATCGCGCTAAGGCCTCCGTGGACATCACTTTCCAGATTCTTCTGCCCAATTGAATGGAATGGTGATCGATTCCCTCGTTGTGCGCCCCTGTAGTGCTGCCTACCCAGACATGGGTTTTTGCATGCAAAAGATACATTGCAGCCTGCCTGCCTGCCTGGATTACTTCGGGTGCTCCAATTTCTGTATGGGGGGGATAAGAATTGGGAAAAAATGTACCGTGCGCTCCAGGCACCTAGCCACTTTCCAAGGGGGGTTTTTTTTCCCCCGAAACCCATTGCAACATAATCCGTTGGATAACGGTCAAGAAGACCCTCGGTATTAGTGTGTCTTTGATTGTTTCCTTGTTGAAGATCCTGCCCGGCTGGGAAGCCCCGAGTGACCAGTTGTGATCTTAGCGCTTCCTTCTGGTCACTCTTTCCCCACACGTAGGGGTTTAACTTGGTCGCGCTACAGCGAAACATTCCCTTCACTAAAGCCCATCGTACACTGTGATTAAGCTTAATTTTCCTGGTATCATATATATCTTGAGGATGTAATGAACCCTACTCTCACTCAGGTCCCCACCCCAAGGTCTCAAGGGTGCACTCTGTGGACAGCAGGCCGGCCACGCCTACAGAATGCGTTTGCAGCGCAAGTTTTAAAGCGCCGGTGGGGAAGTGATTTGTTCGTATAATATACGGAAGTTTGCGTGAAAAGAGTTTGAGTGCTGCCTTAGAGTATAGCCTAGCAGTTGGCTGTATGGCAGGAACGGAAGGCTGCTTCTCTCTCTCTTTTTCATTTCCTATCAACCAGGCTGCCCCCGAAGCGGTGGGTTAGGAAGACTTGTTCCTGTCAGCTAATACCCAAAGTATTTGCAGGAATTAGGTTTTTTCGCTAACCGGATTGATACCTTCATTCTTGACCCTTCATTCTTGACCAGTTATCCGTTCCTCGAAAGATGAGAAAATAGAAAAGTAAACTGTATAATTCTCGCAAGTGAGTTTGTGTCATATTGTGTTCCTTCCTCTTTTACCTCCCGCCTTGCGCTTGAAATGTAGTATCTAAACAGGTGCGCTGGCTATACTTAGTAACTGTACCGTACTGTAGAGCTGAGCTAGGGTCTTACTAAAATGTGAGATAAGTCGATAAACTATTTGCGCTATTGGAAGCTTGATATATCGGAAGAGGATGTCTTGATCTTAATTCCGCCACCGCACTGAAGAGGGGAAACAAGAGCCCTTAAATACATAACTCAGAAATACTTCTACATTCCAACGCCTTCCTTTCTCTGCCTCTCTTTCCTCACGATAACATTCTCCGCACCCCTTATTCCCAATCTAGCTTCACCTGATCTCTTCCTCCATTCTCTTCGCTTCCTCCACTTTGCCTCTTCCATTCCCAACTCTTCTTCTCTTACCGTCTCTTCTTTACTTCACTCCCATCTCCTACTTCATTCTCCAACTTCTAGATTATTCTTGTTAGTCCTTTGTCGATTGTAGATTTCCGTGTTAGCAGATGGAAACCTTTATTTATTTTTTCCTAAATTTCCCTTGCATAGTCCGGGGCTCTGGGCTCATCGCGGGAATGTGGAGATCAAGGTCTTGGCGTGCTCCTCCTCGGTTCACACCTGTGAAACGTGTTTCTTAAAAATAAAAATAAGAAAAGTGTCTAGACGCCAAGCCAACCCAAACAAAAAGACAACAAATTTCATAACCCAGTCAGATTGTCGGATTCTGCAGGCACATGCAACAGGCCATTGGGCTTACGCGCCTTGGCAAACACCCCGAAATATCCAGCAACCTGCCAGTGCCTCCACGTCCTCCACAAAACCGCCGGAACGGAAACCACCTCTAAGATTGTGCAAACAGACAACGAATATGCCTCCCCGGCGAGCTTCGAGACCTGCTTCGCCGATATTGCGTTCTTCGTCTTCATCCGTTGAGAGCGAGAGCTATGAGCTTTCTAAGCGGACGTTAGCTCCCCCGGAGGAATTTTCCCTGGACGATGAAGAGGACGAAGATATAGAGGCTTCGTCGCCTTCGCGTGGGCTGCTGGACAATCAGGATAGGGATCACACTACAGCCGTATCCTCGCGCCGGCTGAAGTGGAGGGCATATTTGTCGTCCTTGAGGTTATGTTGTCGGCGGTCCGGGAGTCTGCGAAGAAGGTGCTGTCAAGTTTCGACGGTGCTGCTTTCGGCGCTAGGGCTGTTGCTGGTTTTCACGTTCATTTTCAATCCCTCCTACACGAAGACTCAGTATCCGGATAATTATGCTGTTGTCGCAAGCGCCGTGCGAAAGGGTGGTGGGGTGAACCCTCAAGAGTTTTGGCGGGGGAAAGGTGGTGAAAAGGCCACCGAGTCGGGGCGGGGAAATCCTGCTGGGGAGAAAGTTTTCATTGCGGCGAATATAATTGATGCCAATTTGATTAATGGTGTTTGGGGAAATGCTGTTATAGAACTCATGGATTTGATTGGAGGGGAGAATGTATTTTTGAGTTTGTACCTCCATATCCTCTTGATCTTGGGGGCGCTTGAGTGTGCAATCTATTGACTTCGTTTCGGAAAGGTATTTTTGAGAATGATTCCGGACCGGAGACTAAAGCTGCCCTTAAGGATCTGGATAAGCTCATTGCCGAAAATATTCCTGAAGCCGGTCGATCAATTGTCTCCACTACACTGCCATTGGCTGCCATTCCGAGAGTTAAGCTTCCCAGTGGCGAAACCTACATCAAGCGAATAACATATCTCGCCGAAGTCCGCAATCGTGCATTACTGCCGCTGCTCGGCTACATTCCCTCTCTTGGGCGTTGGGATATCACTGGGCCGCCTAAGATACCTAAGCCTCACAAACCGGTGCCTGGTGAAAATGAGAGTACAGAATGGGAACAGGTGCCGGAGAATATCGACCCCAAGGATGCTCCTGAGCTCCCGGGGAAATGGGTGGAAGATCCGGAGAAGTACAACAAAGTTCTATTTCTGAATGACGTTGTATTTGATCCTGTTCAGGCACTCCATCTACTATTTTCCACCAATCAAGGGAAATACGAAACTGCCTGCGGAATGGACTTCATAAATCCCTTCAAGTATTAAGCCCCGCTTGTCCATTGACTATCCTCTAATTTACGCTTCGTAGATACTATGATACTTTTGCTACCCGTGATATCGATGGGTACAATCTGGGCGTACCATTCTACCCCTACTTTGCCCCGGGCAGGAGCAGAAACGCCTTGCAAGCCGCCACCGACGCCGTACCCGTACTGAGCTGCTGGGGCGGTATTGTAGCCTTCAAAGCGGAAGTGTTCACAAAGAAAGACCCAGTCCTATTCCGTTCCTCCAAGGAACCCTACTGGGACGCCTCCGAGTGCTGCCTCATCCATGCTGATATCCACGCACCTAATGCAACATATATGAACCCGTACATCCGGGTAACATACGACTCAAGCACCTTTGGTTGGTTGCCTATGGTTAAGCGAATAGAAAAGCTATTTGCAGGACCGCACTGGCTAATCGGAAAGCTAATCGGAATGCCCTGGTCTGGAGAACGACGAAAAGACGTTGACAACGGTGGGTACTGTGGGAGCTGGAAGTTGCTTGTCATGAAAGAAGGGAAGGAAGGTAGGGGTTGGAAAAATCTGCCGGTACCGGAGAATAAAGGAAACTAGAATCCGGGTTTGAGGATGTTTAACGTTTGGAATTCGGTTTGGGTTTGGATACCATAGGGAGCTGTCAACGCAAAGCGACAGATACCATTGTGGGATTAGAATATGATGGTTGGATTTGACGTGATTGGCGATATTTTCTTTCGCTATGATGCGGTTGTATAGGAGACTTCCAACAAAAGTGCACCGCGCATGGGCTTTCTTGTCAAGGACAACACCTACCGTAAGTACTCGGAATGAAGATAAACGTGCTTAGACGTTGGGATCTCCTTCCTCGACCGTGTGTGTGGGAAAAATACCACAAACTCAGCCATCAGTTGAGACAAAACAAACAGAATATACAGGCAGGTACAATGTTTTGGCACATTACGAGTAGTCTTCTATTCGAGCCCTTACGGTATTGCACCTATTTCCCACCCATTAATACATCCTCACCCATCCCTTCCCTTTCGTTCCCACCAAGCTCACAATGTCCCGGCATGTGAAGTAATGACTCAACGAACTTGCCAGAATTTAGGCAAAGGCCTCTGCCGGCGGCCTTGGATCGTTCTCACTTTATCCTATACTTACTATACATATGCTAAGGTTTGTATAGCTCTTCAAGGGACATATCCAGAGTACACTGTTTAGCTCATTCTGGTCTCGCGATCTTAAGGAGCGCCTCAATTTGGTATTGCTCGCATGTTCCAATCCAACTCCCGGGTCGTTCAATTGACCAGGTCCAAGAACGATCGGAGGGAGTCTGAGGGTATTAGGGAGAGAATGGGGGGTGATTTCTGCGGACTAGAAATGAGGAACACCGTACAACACGGTAGGACAGATCTTACCTGATCTAGAGGCAAGAGGCGCTTTAGGCAAACGGTGAATTATTAGGCCTACCATCGGCACCCCTTGTGATTGGTGTTTGCGCTCAGGTGCAACTTAGCCTACCCGCATAAGGTGTACCCGAATCCGGACTCATACCGACCTCTGCCAGACCAATCGCACTTTTTCCTCCCATCAGGGATCGAATATTGGATTTGCGGGATTGTGCAGCACACCTGGCTTCGTGCCATCAAAGTCGAACAACTCTCGGGAACAACGGAGCACTTCCGTTTTCTCTTCCCCCCTGCTTCCAACTTCCATAAGTTGCTCGAGCAGATGATGGCACTATAAATCTTGCAGCTACGTTATAGAGTTGAAAAGACCATCGGATGCGACAATAAATTTAGGTCAGACCCGGCAGCTGGATGCTTCAAGAAATTTTCCCACGTTGGCGCATGAACCCTTCTCATATGACGTAAAGTGGACTTGCAAGAAAAAGAGGGGGGGGGTGGCCAATTCTGGGTGCTGATCAGTATATAATCCTCCTATCCCCCCATCTTACCGGTTGCTCTCCAAGGGCACCGAGATGACCCAATTACCCGTATCTACAGCAGCAATTGCCACATTCTTTAAAGGCTACAATTCCTCACACTACACTTACGACCCTACACTTGCGATCGGTGATGAGTTCTCACAACTAGAGCAAGAGCAACAGTGGGAGCCCGAGGAGATACAGGAGCATCGCAAACTTCTCGATCGTGCTATCCACTTAGCACATTTCTTCTGGAAGCATGAATGGGGAGGCTATGTCTTCCAAGAGGACGCTGAGTACGATCACGAATTCTGGCGACTATGTCAGAAGAAGAAATGGGATGAGGACCGGATTGGCAGAGCTGAGGACGAGTTCTTAAAGATCAGCGGTGGTTCGATGGAATCTCTCGTAGCTGCCAGGGACCGGATGCCCGAGGAGACCGCACTCGCAGAGAAAGTTGAAACGCCGCCTGCGGAAGAAACTGAGGCGACATCGGGGCAGGAGTCAAGGACAACACCCTCGAGACAAGAAGATGCCGAAACAGCACACCCAGAAGATCCCGAAGTCCCCGAAACCCCCGAAGTCCCCGATACCCCCGAAGCGCAGGGTGCCATTGCCAGGTTTTTTACCTCTTACAACTCCTCTAATTATACCTACTCTGGCCAAGCCCCCAGGATCGAATTCCGGGAACTAGCCGAGGTCAAAAAGCGAGCCTGGAGAGCCCGCGATCCGCGCGGGACGTGGCACAAGGATTTCTGGGAAACGGAAGAGTTCAGAACGTTCAAGAGAGATTATCACGAAGCGGTAGAAGAGCGTTTCGACGGGCTGCTAGACATGAGGGGCGGAGTTGTGGAGGGGTACAAGATGGAGCCGTGGGAGTCCATAGTGGAGTTATTCCGGCTGGGAGACGTTCCTATTTCAAAGAGTAAAGCTTCAAAGGTACTAAATACTACTCACCCCCTTCTCAATTTGGGTCTTCGTCATGTGTGGGTACATCAGCTGACACCTGCTTTAAAGCTCATAAAACGAATATACGTAAACATCTACGATTTCCTGGAATTCCTAGAAGAGCCCTATGATAGCTCAGCAGTAGAAGGGTGCGCCGCTGGGGATGAGGAATACGCGAGAGCGTCTATGCTCTGCTATCCCAGCCGTGCAGACCTCGCACAGTACTCGTGGGACAACGACAAGGTGTACTCGCTTGGAGCAGCGAAGGAGGACGGGACGTTGAGGTTGCTACTACAGCATCTATAAAGAGATAATCCTAGCGTCAGTTGGGGCAAGTGTGGGGAGAGGTGTTGCGTGTTTCTTCTGGGTCGGCAGAGCGTACGGTGCTCGGTTAGCTGTGGTTTAGTGTAGGATTTTTGAGGGGCAGGGCTCAGTCGTGTGAATAAGTTTGAATAACTGTTTGCATTATAGGCAAAAGAACGCTAATGATCCAGAGGCGGGAGAGTCCACTTTCAGGGCGCCGAATGACCTACTATGATCCTTTGATACCATGACTTCTCAAATCCCCAAACACAAAGCGTCTCTCATATCACGCAAAGGCAGGGTCTCCCAATATCACAACTAAACCTTAATTATCCCAATGTTACCCCCCACCAGAGGAGTACCAGCAGCTTGACCGCGCAGCAGCTTTTCCATCCACACCTCTGAATAAAAAAAAAGGAAACAAAATCCCAAAACACCATTTGGTCATAGCCCTCCAAAGATACACCTACTTACTTGCATCTGGCGATAGTATCCGGAAACACGGCTATCCTTACATAACCCCCCTAGACCCTCAAGGAATAACAAATGGAGAGCGTCACAATCCACCCGAACAGCCCCCCCCCCCAACCCGAACAGCTGAACCCAAATAAGAAACTTTCAAATCGTTTATTATATTTGGATGAACTATGGCAACTGTACTGGCTACCGCTCGTTTCCACATTACCAAACCCACCAACCAGCAACTGTTCGGGTGGAGGGCCCGTTCGGGGGGCCGTGATGGCCCACTATAGGTAAGTATCCCAGGTAATCATATCATGCCTCGAAGTAGTGGACCAGCCACATAACCACTAACGGCAGCCTCCTAGCCTGGGCCGTCTGCTGAACCCTGTCGCCTAAGGCTCCCGACTATAGACATCTCGACGACATATTCCTACGGTACACCACGTGCAGGGTGCAAAACGGACTAGACGGGCCGCTGTCGTTTTTTTTTCAACAGTGTATTAGGAGGGGGGTATACCTGGTCCGGCCCCCCCCCACCGTTGAGGCAGGGAGCTGGGCGATCCGGGGGAATCTGGAGTTGTGGTAGGAAAAAGTGGGGGGGTTAGGAAGTCAAGGCATCACATTATATCATGCTAAAAATAATTGATAGGGGTAGTTTTTTGCCCTCAAAACTCTCGCTTGCCGCCCTCTCAAACACCTGACTAAAAAAAACCCAAGCTCTTAAAAACTCCTTCGCGCGGATTCCCGGGTCCCTCCCTCCCTCCCTACACATTCGATCTTTATACAGCGACTGGATTGGCTGCTTCTGTCTGCTCCCCTACAAATCCCTCGCTCCTCCTGCGACCTCACTCACACCCAGCGTATGATACTATAAATCTAGTGAGCCAGTTGCCCTGAGAACATCGCCCGCGAAATGAATTCCATTCCAGTCATACTCAACATATCCCCCCCCCCCACTGCCAAAGACCCTCTTTTATGCCATGACACCAGGCGAATCCAAAAATTCCCATCAACCGAGATGTTGACATCAGCCCCTCAATTCCCAAGCTCCAACTCTCCCCTCCCCTCCCCGGGAGAAATAAAAATAAAAAGAAAGAAAAAAACCTCGCACCACCTACGGTATATACCAAAGATTCCTTCTATCATACAATCCCTACTATGCTATACCTCTCGCGAGAACGAAAACGCGATTATCACCGCCACAGCCACTAACTAGCGCAAGCAGAAAAGGACAAAACCGCTGCAGTGTTTCATTCAACCTTTAGTTAGCTGCCCTATTATCTATCACTGACCCCGTGAACAACTCATCATGCCAAAGACGACCACACGAAGCCCTAGAAAAACGTACTGACCTAAGTTAGGTTAGGAGTCCTGCGTAGTAGTTGGACATATACCGTCACTCGCGCAATATCTCTATATTTTCTAAAGGTGTTTAAAAAAAAGTTAGGGCAAAGAAGGCCCTCCTTAGGATGGGGTAAATAAAAAGTTACGAAATGAATAAATAAATAAAGGCTAAGTTCAAGATATTATCATTTCGATGAGGTGTGGGCTTTTTAGTGCGTGTTCCTGGCGGTTGACGCGAAGCTGTGACCGCTGGGATTACGGGTTTTTGGGGGGGAGTGATGGGGGGTGGTTGCCCGGGTGGTTTTTTGGCGGCCGGTTTGGGAGGGAGGAAGGAAGGAAGGAAGGAAGGAAGGAAGGACTGGCGTGATGGGATGGCTGTGTGGGTCTGCTATTGTGTGGGGGCTTGGGAGGGAGTCGAGAGGTTGTTAGGGACAGATTTTGGATACTTTTTTTTATTTTTACGCCCGTTTTGTGGGTTTGGTTCGTTGCTGAACGGGATTTACTTGCTTCTGTGGAAGCTCTGAATGATTTGGTGGGGGGGTGGTAGGTTAGAGGAGAGCACTATGTTAGGAGGCTATACGGAGTTATTATATTAATTTGTTACTTACGGCAGTTTCTGTACCTTTTATGGTACGATAGCGGGCGAGGAGGCTTGTGGTAAGGCATCGATTATTGGATTGCACTAGGCATCACAACACTACGAGTAGAAGATTTTTTCTCGCACCAAGTGCACCGTGACCTAGTTTTGCATAGCGAATCCTTCTAATACATATCCGCAAAATAAACCCCCGAAAGAATTCCGGTGGGCAACCGATACGAGAGAAAATCCAGCAAATAAAGTACAGCTCTTGCACACTAAAGAATATAATCCTCCCCAAAAGTTGATTTCTCTAGAAGGAACGTACAGGGTATCGAACGTGGAACCTACTTCCCAGGCCACAATGTCGACGAGATAGACTTGCCCCTAATTTCCACTCCCCCAATCACCAACGCAGCCTCGAAATGTTGCATCTTCAACTTTTCCCCCGCCGTCTTTGCAAGCATCATTGCAACCCGTGTTATGGAGGAGATCCTTCGACCATCAAGATCACGCATGGCTAGGCCATAAAAATCCTCATTCGACATCTCTACTTCCTCGGATGGAAACTCCCTTACCGAGTTCTGCCAGACTTCTCGCCGCTCATCCAACCCGAGGTGAGAGTAGTGGATTACGACATGGGCTCTTGAGAGTACAGCGCTGTCAATAGCCGCTCGGCTTAGGAGGCTGGTGGTGATGAAAAGAACACCCTGAAAGTATTCCAAATTGCGGTTGAATGCTTTGATCCGAGTTGTTAGCAGGCCCAGGAAAAGAGCAATTAAAGGAAGATTTGTGATTACATGAGACCAGATTATTTCTCAACATATCCTCTCGAGAGCGTGGTTCGAGAAAAATATCTGCGTCCTCAATCAACGTTATAGCTTTCCACCTAAAAGACAAGTGAAGAGCATCTCCGAGCCTTGTGTTCACCTCCTCTGGGGTAGATCCTAGTTCTCCAGCGGTGAGGACATATAGTGGCCGCCCTAGGTGCTCCGCAATTGATTCCACCGTAAAGGTCTTCCCAGTGCCAGGAGCCCCGTGAAGAAGAACGACAAGCCCCTTTCCCTTATTCCCCAACATCTCCGTGGACGCGTCGCTGCCAAAGAACAGCGGCGACTGCAAAAGATCCAGGATCGCCTTCCTCACAGGTTCGCTCATGACGATAGCTTCCATCGGATCTTCTTTCCAATAGGTGGGGTTTAGCTTATCCACGCGAATCTTCTCCCACACTTTTCTAGAAAGCACAAAGCCGTGGATTGTTGAAATGCATAGTAATTTGTCCTCATCGTTAAGTTTACAAAGCTTGTGGTTAGAATCTGTAACCTCACCCTGTAGGGAATCCGCACAAGTATCGCATGCACAGGCACACTTTCTCGTCCCATATGAAACGTGTGCTACCGAAGGTAGCTTTTGGTTCGGCCGCCTGTTGTAGGTCTTAGTGTCAACTACTACACGACCGAGTTTCTATTGCCGAGTCAAAATCTGCTAAGACTGGTGGGAAGAAAGAGGAGTATAATACCGGATGAGTAACGGTTTTCACACCCTGTAAATTAAAATACCAATCCCCCCTCAGTAGTAACCTCTCCCTAAGCCCTTCGGAATCCTTATTGAATGACACCGGAATAACTGAGAGCGCTGATATTGATCGAGTAGTATCGAAACTATGAATCATGTGACTAAACTGGACTCTATTAAACGATTTCCCATCATACACCACAGACTCAAACACGAGGCAAAATCCATTCTGCTGGTACTTTGTCCGGCGGAGGTATGACAGTTCATCCGTCGAAGGGTGATAGACCAGATCTCCCGGCCTGAATATCATCCATAGCCATTGGTATTTGATAAGGCCCCGATCAAAGAAAGTCTCCGTCTCTAATAGCTCGTTCCCCATACTGTGCTGCATGTAAGCCAGCAGCAAACCGATCTGAGACTGCGTGCCCTCCAGTTCATCGGCGTTACTAGGTCTATATTCCGATAGCTCCTTCCGATAATGGTAGACCACCTCTGGTGTCCCCTCAATAATCATTAGATCCCCCATGTCAATCCTGTTCTCGATATAGTGAACCCGATTATGACCGAGTATATTTTGAAATGCTTTGATAAGATAGGGCGAGTAGATTTCTAATATTGAGCTCATCTGCTTCCCCTCCTCATTAAACCTCCGTTTAATAACCATACAATATTCGGAAAAGTTCTCTGCTTTCGGCTTGACCGTCGCATGTGTGAACGAAACTGTGCTCTCGGTGAGGCGTCGCTCTCCTCGCTTGTTGAATCGAGTGTCGAGAGTTTTAACTTCATTTAGCATTCCTTTGAGTGCGGGACGTGCAGTAGCCGCCGCGGTGGCCTTCGCAGCCTCCATATCTAATTCAACCTGATTTGGACGGCTTGGTCCGAGAGGGGACTCGGGATCGCTCTTGATAGTGCTATGCGAGTCCATGCTAGCTCGGCCCTCGCTCGTGTCGTGGATTGGGAACTTATCCGATAGTCTGTGTCGAAGGGTCGAAACCCTTTTGCGAAACCCGGGTTTGCCATCTGATTCCGAATCGCTAGAACTAGAACTGGAATCATGATGAGACTTAAACTTGTCCATCAAAGGCATTTTGGAAAACTATGAGCAGAAGTTGGGATCTGGGGGGTTGTGGGAGACTACAGCGTAAGACGTCTACTCCCATTAGCACGAGATAGGTCCCACTATATATCAATTCCAACCATAGCACAAGAGAACCCAAGCACAAGCTTATCTCATTCGGTCTACAAGTCGACCGCATTTGATCCCTAATTGGGAAGCCGCCTACTACAAAAGTATCCTTGACGTGGGCCCATCATGAAACACTCAGCTGCGCACAACTCTCCACAGGTTGCAGAGGATACATGTAGTTGCTGAATTGTGACTGGTCAGCCTTGTTCGCGATCTGTTGTGATATGCACCATCTGTAGATGCTGCGGGTAAGAATCAGCTCAGGGGTTGGATGCTGTCAGTAGAAAAAGGAAAAAGAAACTCGCGGAGGTAGAAATTTTCGTGAGAGCTTGCTGCTCGAATACAGGCACTGTACTGTACATAAAAGAGAAGAAAATTATGTGTTAGTGTGGCAAGGTGAACTCGAGCATCGAGGGAAGGATGGGGCATCATACTCGCACAAAGGCCACAAAGCAAATCCGACCCCTCCAAACTCCAACCCTGGGCAACCTCAAGAAAGGATAAACGCAGGAGTATTTAATATGGAACACGATGAAAAAAATTCTAATCCTTGTATGGATCACTACTCGAGTACTTATGCATATAGTATCTATCTTCCCCCATGCAATTCCCTTGCGCACTGTACTGTAGGGTACTCCTACGATGGCATTGGATTAGAAAAGCATGTCTACGGTAGAGAAACTTCTCAACCTTCCTATAACCTCTACCATCCACCACAGATTACTAGCACTTCCCCCCACCAACCCCGACAGACCCGGGAACCACCGGTATTGAAAACATAGGTGCTAATATTTTCTTAATATATACACATGCTTTTGATTCGGAATTTTCAAGTTTCCCTAATGCATGCATCCAGCCGCAAAGTGCCCTATCTCGCAAGTCCTAACACTACCAGCCCATGGAAACGTTTCGCTAGCACTTTCCTCTCCATCAATGAGTGAAAAACAAAGTTGTAGTAAATGCTTATGATGTCCCCAGAGACATGTTCGAATATAGGCATCTGAAAAGTTCTTATTCTGTTGTCGGTAGATGTTGTTCTTCGGGCACCAGTCCAAAGAGAAGAGCAGATATTTACGGACACGCCTGCAATGATCACAGATCAAGCACCTTTCTTGCCCTTTATCTGCGTGCCAACCAGGCGAGCTACTGAGGCTGTCGTCTGTGCCGGTAGAGATTATTGGGATCCTAAGTATTATAGGGATGACTGCAGCTGCAGGGTGAGTTACTCAAGTACGAGTACAGTACTCATACTATAACTCGCATTTTTACGATTTCAGCACTTTCGACAGAAGCCAGGCACACCATCAACAGAGAGGCCCCTCTCGCGCTTTACCAAAGGAGTCTCCTACAATACCCTTCTGCACAGTACTGTATTCGAGTACTGTACCCGAGCAAAATCTCTTGTCATATGATTCGCTACCAGATTACCAACGGACATCTCCGCAGCAGTTTAGTTTGCCAAGTTAGACTAACGGCGTGGCAGATAGTTGATAAGGCTCAAGGCGTCTAGAAGGCTCAGGCTACTGTATCATGCCAGGCAGGCACTGATCCTTCCCAGGAGTTTGCATCTCCGAATCCGGAGATCAGACGCCTGCCTGGGATAGCGAGTTATAAGAGTTCCCGCCTTGATATTATGTCAACTTTTCCCTCAAGAGCTACGCTATCTCTGACTGGGGGGTAGGGTTTACTGCCGCAGGGAATTGCTGTTCGAGATTCGAAATGGAAAATACAGTGCTGAGGGGGGGAGGAGAGAGGGACGTCAGAGCTGTAGCCTTGAGTCTTACTTCAAGGGGATGCTCACGACAGCGTTATGAAAATAGGATTCGGAGCCCACAAAAGCCGGTCCACCTAGTGTTTACTACATACAAGTGCATCAAGTGCCTAATTTTTAGATTGCCCAATTCCCCTCCCTCCGCCATCCCAGACTAGAATGCTAACCCACTAGCACGATAATACACTATTATCACGACGAGATAGTTAGCGCTCTGGCCATGTTAAAGCCTCAATCCGGTAAATCAGCTGTTTGTTCTCTGGAACTAGTCTGGAAAAAAACGCCTTTAAGAAAAACTTATCCTAATTCTAATCAATTGAGTTAAAAGAGGCGATTACAGCTCTTATACTGTATGTGATGGAACATAATGAAAGAAAGAAATCCCATGAAAAACAATGCTCCCGCCATGCAGATATATATAGAAGGGTGAGGGGTAGAGGGAGGAAAGAAATAAACGGACCGCTCGTCATTATCGTCAAACTCTTTTCAGACCCCTAATTATTATCAGACTTTCACCCGATTTACAATAAAAACTGTAATAATCGAACAATGTGTTGTGTAGTTCAGAATTCCCTACCTTGGAAAAGGGGCGAGAAACACTGCGAAAAGAGCCCCCCGGCACCCCTAAGAGACATAAAAAAGCAAAAAAAGAAACACCAGACCCTACCAGGGAGGCAAGCCCTACGACACAGCACATCGTTCGATTGTCACCGCTTTTGCGGCTTTTGTTGGGTATATACCGTAGGCTCACCCGGACATCACTCCTCCTTCTCGTCATCCGCCTCATCTCCACCGATTATATCCCAAATCCCCCGTTTGACCCTAACCCCCCCCTCTTCATCTTCGTCATCATTGTCATCGAGGTCGAATTCCTCATCTCCAAACCTCTGGCCACCCCTGATCCATGGTTTGAACACATTTGGATCGTCATCAGTATCGCCGTCGGAGGGATCGAACCGGCGGGGTAGATCATCTTCGGAGTCGTAGATGGGCTCTTCGGGATAGTCATTGGTATGAAAATCCTCAGCTACAGAAACTGATCAGCATATTTGATCCATTGTGTAGTGAAAAGAATGGAAGTAGGGGCGAACCGTTGCTATCCTCGTCGTCACTAGCCCAGACATCATCCTCGCTGCCTTCATCCGGATCCCCTTCATACCACCACTCTTCATCATCACTACCCTCAATCACTAACACGCCGTAGTCCCCTTCTTTCTTATCAATAGAGGCAGGAAGTTCCTCGCGGATATATACATCGTAAACGAAACCGTCCTCTTCCTCCGGCCCCCCCCACGTTCCGCCACCCACTCCTCCGCCGACCTTCAGAGTTGTAGTCTTTAGTTTTTCCAAAGAGTGGCGTGACGGCAGGTTGCGGATACCATCGTTGGAAGACGAATTAAGGTGTTCGAGTACCATCGCGTGAAACGGAGCGATGAGAGGGTCGTTAGCGCCCTCTTGCTCCTGAAACTTGACCTCCTTTCCCTTGGCTGTTTTCTCCTCCCCCGCTTTTCTTTTTTGTTCTTCTAGCCTCTTTTTCTCCTGTGGGTGGGTTCGAGGGCGCTTACGCTCCACCACTGGCCCAGGGGTTATCTCCACGGCCACAGTTTCTCCCGCTGAGCCCGTTTCGGCATCGTTAGTCTCAGCCAACCGCGTAAAGATGGCACTCCGACGAGTTGCACTGGAATATGGATGGTGGCTATGCTTAACACGAAGCCGCTTTGCAAGTTGGTATCTCCGGACCGGTGTTATTTTCCTCTTAGTGCCGGACCTCTCCTCATCTTCATCGCCCTGCCCCCCCTCCATCTCCCCATTCTTCCTTTTAACAGCCGGTGTCAACCCTCCAGCCCGTGGTGACTCGTTACCAAAGGTGTCATGTCGGAGCGCGTCATGTCGCTCAGGAGTGTATACAGGGGACGAAGCGGGCGGACTATCCGGGGAAGCCACAGTCTGAGACTCAAGAGCACTCCCGCCGTTCGATGAAATAGCACTTAGCGGAACCGGCGCCTTAAGTAACGCGCTTTGAGAAGCTGTAGCCGTATCGAGGACCAACTTCTCCCCCGACTGTGGCGTAGTAGCGGTAGAGGTACTCCTCGGTTTCAACGGCGTCAAAGGCAAAACGGTGCTTGGAGAACTGGGCGAAGGCAAGGACCCGGGCTCAGTCGACGACGGCAACGTACTACGAACCCGCGGAATTCCATAACGACGAGGCGGGCTCGAGGTCCTGGGCTGGAACGGACGGGGCGTGGGATCAGTAGGAGACGTAACCGTGTGTGCGAGTCGAAAGACATAATCTGGCGAATGTCCGGTTCTCTGACGCTTCTGGGGAGTGCGAGTGTTGCCGTCAATGTCTGTGCATTACGAAGTGGAAGAAAAAAGTTAGATAAACTCATCAAAGTAGCACCCAGGGCATGAGTAATTGTGAGGAATACATACATAAAGATTGAATAGGAGCTTCGTCACGAGGACGCTTAATCCGAATTGTTTGTGGTGGTAGAGACATTATATGGTGTCGGAAAGCTCCCCTGCCTTCCTTAAGAAGCGAAGAATCCACTAATATCTTATTCACTTATTCACCAAAAGAGTACCACTAAAAGAACTTGGTGATGGTTGATTAGAAGACAGGAGGAGACAGTTGTAAGTGGGGGGTGCAGGGAAGGAAGCGGGAGCATGTTGAAGCAAGATCCAGTATGATGTCTGACTCAGCTGCAACTCTGGTCTCAGGGAACAGGTGGTCTCAAACATTCGGTTACCCGGATGTGGATCAAAGCTTAATCTGACAGCAGTATGGTTGGGTCTGGGAGCATGGTACTGTATGGCACTAATAACGAATTCAATCGAAATCATAGCCTCGAGCTAGCGAACTACTGTATTAGAGCGACGGTGCTCCTCCTGGTATCATCGCTCCTACTTTACACTACCTTTACTGAAACGGCAAAGCAGTCAGATAGCCTATCACACAGACCCAATCTCCTATGCCGAGCGCACGAAGCGCATACGAGCCAAAAACCCCGCACAAGTTCTCCCAGCCAGCTTCTCGAATAAGCTCGAATCAGAACTAGCCTGGGATGGGAAAGACTTCAAGGACGGCGAATGGATCTACCACCTGACAGAATCTGACATCGAAGAAGTGAGATTGGCCGTCGAGCAGTTCAAGAGCCAAACCCTTCCCCAGCCCTACTCTCCCCAGCGACCTTCCCTCTACCATCATTCTCCAAAGAACCACAGGGGCAGGCATAAATCTTACATTTCGGCCGCGGGATACCGGTACCCGACCTCTTCTGGAGAACACAATTTCCTACGTCGGCATATCATCGCACATTGGCCCCACGCGCGGGGTACAAGACCCCAATGGTGAAGTTCTAGCACACATAGCCGACCTGCGTTCGCAGACCAACACAAACCCCATCGGCACCCCAGCACACACCTCTGAAGGCAAGTCCCACACAAACCCAGGCGAAATCGTCTCCCTGTATGTTCTCGTCGAAGCCGCCAGTGGGGGCACAAGTCGAATCGCGAGCTCCTAGAAAGTGTACAACCACCTCGCCTCGACGCGCCACGACATAATTGATGCCCACCAAAGCCCTGGCCGTCTGACGGCTTTGGCGGTAACCTGAAGGTGTATCAATTATCGGCCGTTGATGCATTTCCATAATGGGCGGCTGATAAGTCAGTATGCGCGGCGGCCTGGTCTACGGACATCCCGCCGATCACGGGGGAGATGGCGGAGGCGCTGGACGTGTTGCACTTTCACGATCGAGAGGTTTACTCTAGGATTGCATTTCTAGTGTGGGGATATACAGTTTATCAATAATTTATCGGTGTTCCTTTCGAGGGATGAATACACGGATGATTGGGCGCATAAGTAGGTTTTTCGATCCCTCTTTCCTCCCACCTTTTTTTCCCAAAAAAATTAGCATGATGCACGGAAATACCGGCATTACTATTACACCCGAGCACTGCACAGCACACTACCAGCACCAGACCATGCCCGGCTATGACAACAAACTTGTGCAGTCCTCATGTCATACACTCTCCTCCAGCGTCGCGAGATTCTCGAGTCGCAAGAGTGGCGGCGTCGCTTACCCTCTTGGCAGCGTTTTTTCCCGTATAAGCGCCTCTGTTGTTGACATATCAGTTGTGAACATTCATTCTAAGCTACATGGTACTGTAGGCCTCTGTTTCCTTTCACTATTTATCTTAAGATCACACTTTCTATTTCAGGCTATGTCTTGTATCGGGTACATGCACGCTTCCGTATATTTGCTGTTTTCATGCAGCCATTCTCGCGACGCTGCGTTCCTAACAAACCCAGTTGCTTGGTCTAAACAGGTCGTACTCTGAGTCGTCGTGTCTGGAACTAGAAGTCTCACCATAACTCCCAAACAAAACACATATGGCCTCTACATTTTCCTCCTCGGTAACCTGCAGCTCTTCCTCTTGCCCTTGGGCTGGCTCCTCTGGAGGAGGAGTTTGCAGCATTCCTGCTTTTAGCCCGCGGGCCTTCTTGGCCGGATTCCTAGTGGGGCGTCTTGTGGGAGCGGGAATCTCGTCCGAAAACGTGTTGAGGAATGTGATTGGGGCACTGTAGGAGCTGCTTGGTGCGGAGGGCCTACCCGGCCCACTCTCTGCCATTTCTTCCGCTTTGCGCTTCCGGCTCGTAGGGGTGGTAGAAATAGGCGCAGGGATGGTAGCAATAGGCTCAAACAGCTGAGCATTCATGCTGTGAGAAGGAACATTTTGGTGTTCAAGCTCCAACTCGAGTGCCCCCCCCATTGCCGCAGTGAACTCATCCATGGTTGACCCAGGAAGCCCAGAGATGTGCGGCGCTTGGATTTGGAATATTTCGCTAAGAAAACTGTCGTTGAGGCTTTTCTCTTCTCTGCTGACGGACATGCCGAGCGCGTCGAGGTGGAGATTTTGTAGGTCGAGTTCCTGCGTAAGAGCGGAACACTTTTCCTCCAGAGCAGAACACTTTTCCTCCTGAGCGGAACACTTTTCCTCCTGAGCTTTCACATGCTTGACCACCTCCTTGCAACATCCTAACAGCTGGACCACCCAAATGTCGGTTTTCTCACTCTTCTGATAGAGTACTACGTTTTCCTTCCACAGGGCCTCAACCTTCCGAGTTAAATTCTTCACAGTCTCCTCCAGCTCTGCCATTCTAGACATTTCCGTACTTTCTGACATATTGTCACCGTGCCTAGTATAGCTTTAGCATCTGCTTTGAATTCTGCTCGCCCGTATTGGCCAAGAAAAACGCCGTCTACCGAATTTTGGTGAGATTTAAACTCGCGTCGGGGGGTATGTCGGTCTGGAGGTATTTCGGGAACTCAGATACGCAGGGGACGTATCATTCAGTACTCGGTAGAGACTCGGATACTCAGAATGAGGTCAAATGTTAATTCTAGTTGCTACGCACACTGCGTAGTCTATCTCTCTTCCCAACATACCTTCAGAATCGACATACCTCCCGTCGCGAGTTTATCTCACTTCCTCACCAAAAATCGGCAGACGACGTTTTTCTTGGCCAATACGGGCGAGTATTTGGGTGTGTGTACCTTTAGACTGAGCAGTAATGAAAGTAGGGAAAGTAGAGCTTAAGGAATATGTTTGTTTGGTTTTTTTTAAAAGAAAAGAAAAGAAAAGAAAATAGTGAGAACCTGTACGAAGCTAGGGGAAGTATGGAGGATGGATGGTAGAGAGAGAGAGAGAGGAGAGAAGAGATTAATAGTGTCCTTGGGTTAGACTACCCGAGAGGTAAATTACTCGTATTTAATATCATGTCATACTTGAGGACCCGTGGCGAGATCAGTTCCTCGCACAAAGGTGCGTGACCGCGATCGTCCTGATGACCACTTATGACTACAAATTCGCGAGTATATACAACTATACCTTTTTTGTGACTAGGTCTTGACAAACAAGCGCAGAGGCACCTCTAGGTTTCCCCAATACCGGTGGTACTCGAGAAAGAGAGAGAGAGATGTGCAGTCAATCCCCACCAAAAACCTCAGATATCATACATGTGAACAGGCCCGACATTTTCCTTCATTCTTTCTTCATTTTTTTAATTTTTTTTATTTACACGAGTTTCCGACGGTGATGATGATGATGATGATGATGATGATAATGATGATTCACATTCTACTAGTCAAGTTAATGTAATTTAGGTATAGTATGGTCAAGCGCAAATCACTCCACAAAATTTCCGATCGATCCTTGGAAACTTATGGCCGATTTTATATTTTACTTTTACCGAGGGATTTTAAGTTTTTCCGATGACAGCGGGAGTGACTAACTTATGATTGGTAATTTACTCGAGTGTCTGTGTGTGAGGATTGGAACTACCATTCTGGGAATGGCTTGTGTGTGGCTTAGGTGTACAAGTACTAGTACGAGTACTCGAGTACAATACAGTAGAGTTTGGGCGTGATATATCATTCGATTGATTCGTTTGGGTTCATCGGCGCGATTATATTAGAGTTCGCTACGGGTGGTAGTCTATGATATGTCAGGTATCATATATGTCGGGAAACTGGGCACAAGTACCGTACGCGGAGAGTTGTAGGCTGTGAGGACTGGGACCAAGCGTCGTGATCAAATATACATTGTCTCTGTGCCAGTCTCCAGACATATCTATCATATCTGCAGAAGCGACATTACCACCCGTCGCGACTAATATATACGGGAAAGGGGGTAGGGTATGTGTGATATTATCTGGCGATAAGTACCGGTAACGGTGCTGTACTGTGCTTGACAATATAAACTCGCGTCGGGAGGTATCATATGTCGGTTCTGGAGGTATGTCGGGAAGTGAGATACACAGCGGTGCGCAGGAACTATGATAGAATTAACATTTGACGTCCTTTGAGTATTCGAGTCTCTACTGAGTACCGGGGTGTATCGTACTTCCCTTGCGTATCTGAGTTCCCGACATACCCCCCCGACTCCAGTTTAGCTATTATAATATTATTATACTTCCATAATATAATATAATCACACGGCCGGTGAAGAAATGGCAAAAGGAAACTCGGATACTTTATGCTATGATAATTATGATAGATAACTTACAGGTATCATAGAGAGTGTAGAAAGCCTAGGTTAGGCAGGGTAAGGAACGTCACCATGTGCGAACGAGATAGAATGTGCGGTGGTTGTTGAAACTATGCCCTGCTTAGGCTAAAGGTTCCTTCAGAAATCATACTCAGTTGTGGCTTCCGTTACTTTGTGACTTTGTGTCGAGAGTCAAATCCTCGCAGCATACCGTAGTTGGTCCGGAGCCTATTCGTCTCACATCTAGAGCCCTTTTTTGCGAAGGCTCTGTCGTAGCACATGGAGGGGGAACTTCCAAGGTCCTTTCCCAAAAGCGAAATCCGTGCAAGTCTTACAATCACTCACCATTCATCCATCCATCCTTCCTTCCAACATAACCAACCTCTAACAATCTCTCCCCCTAACAACCAACAACGAAACTACCTCCGAACAACAACCTCCACCTTTTCAAACTCCACCTCTAACCTCCCCCCCTGCCCACTCCCCTCCCCATCCCTAGTTAGCTTCGCCAAATTAACCCCAACCCAAACCACAGGGTCCCACTTCACAAGCTCCTCTTCGAATACCCAGGTAACCTCCCTAACCATAGTCTTCCTCTTCTCCCCCTCCACCAAAAATATCTGCAAACCGCTCCCCAATTGCCCCCCATCTACCGCTCCCTCCCTCTCAAAAGTGATGGAAACCCCAGCATCAAAACTCGGCACGAGTGACCAATCCGCCCACGAATTGAACGGCGCAGAAACCGTTCCGCGATTCGGGATACCGTTGACGAATTCGACGCCTGACTTGATCCACGCCGGCGGGTGGTCGCCCGGCAATTCCGGCGGAGGAGGAGGAGTGCGGGAAGAGCAGGATCAGGCCGGCCTGGTCGTACAGTGTTTTCCAGTCCGCTCGGAAGCTTGCCGTTGCGCTGACGAAGGTTGATAGGTGCAGCGGGGTGTAGAGGGTTGGTTGGTTGGAGGCGATGAGGTTTGGGGGTTTGCGCCAGAGGTCTGTCACCGGCTCTGTGGATAGGGTGAAGGGGAGGGAGGTTGGGAGCAGGGGCGTGGGTGTGGCGTAGTTTAGGAAGGTGAAGTTTGAAAGGGGGATAATTGTTGTCATGTTCATCCTTGGTTGTGAATGGGTCGGGGGTGGGGTTGAGAGAGCATTTTATCTCACATTACTCCCCTCCGAGCCTACCCCGCAGTAGCAATCACATCCGGTGAATACCTCGAATCCAACAAATCCTAGGCATCCCGGACATGCGAGCGGGACCACACTCCCTTTACTCGAGTATGCATAATCATCCCGGTACTGGGACGATGGTGGGGGCTTGCTCATGTAGCTCACTCCCCTCGTAAGCGTAAGCTTCTCCCGTCAGCCTTCCGATTTCAATATATGTGTGGCAATGTGGGAGGGAGATGACAGCCGTTGAGGTTTGACGTGGCCAATTGGCAATTAGCGGAGGGTGGATGGGGACTATAAGGCAAGGAGGTAAAGTACTAGTACACTAGCTATGTAATACAAGATGTTGAAGTTTGTGTAACTTGCGGGTCGGATCGTCCTGCGATTCATCCTTGTATCACAACTGTCATCTCGACCACGATGAGATGAGTTGGAGGCCAATAATGTCGCCATTGAGTGTTCGAGTACCGGTACTCGTGGTAGGGGGATCCTTGGAATATATAGTCTTTGATAGAGCAACCAAGCACAACACCCCCCCATTAATGAGAGAACAGCCCCTGCTGGAGTACAAGTACGGCACGCGAAAACACCCGAGCCCCAGCGACCACCACAAAGCACTAGTCTATCTGGCATTCAAACACTCGGCAAACCCTCTTTTCGTTTTTTTCTCTTCTTTCTTTCCTTTCTTCTTCTTTCCTTCCCCTTTTCACACCATAGTGTAGCAGATATCATACGAGTACCAATATCAAGTTAACCCCCTGAAACTTTTTACCCCAGCTTAGGACCTTAACCGAACGATCCCTGAAAAAAAAACCCCCCCCCCGGGATTTTGTGAGACAAAAAAAAGAACGGCCCGACCCCAGCCGCTTTTGCGGCTCAATTAAGCTTTTTTTTTTTCCTCAAAATTATGAAACTAGCATGATGTGATATTATTATTATTATGATAAATTACAATTATCATATCATATCATACTATACAAACAATACGGTAGAGGAGGAAGGGGGGGGGGAGTTCGAAAAATGTTTTATTGAAAGTTTTTTATTTTCGAGTTTGTATACAAGAACTGATGGATCGGGTCGGAGCTTGGGGGGGGGGAAGGAAAAAAAGGACGGCACTTTTTCAACTCTATGGCTTGGTGCCCCTGATCGCGTATAATAGGTAAGTCATGGATTTTTTTTTTATATCGGTAAGCTGTTAAAACATTTTTAAGAACCAAGCCAGGTCATCTGGCTTTTCTCAGACGTGGTGTACTATCAATATCCACCCAGCCCATTTTCTAGCACCAGATAGAATGAAAATTATAACGTAAAACCTTGCAGCGAGTAACTTAAAAAAAGGCCATACAGAGGGAAATAATATATGAGGGAGGGAGGGAGGGAGAGGAGGGAAGGGGGGGAGGAAGACATTATCCCCCATGCCTCTCATCGTCACGAGCCAATCCCAAGTACCCAGCTAGAGTCGTACTGCTAGGAGTATGGACAGGTGAAGCCAACTGGATTGTGTCCTCCTCCTCCCCCTCAGTCTTCTTCTTCTCTTCCTTCTCCTCTTCCTCCGCCTCCTCCCCCCTCTTTTTACGACCCCTCTCACCATCACCACCCACCACCTCCGTAGAAGCCGTAGAGGAATGGGAAGCCTTCTGAATTCCAACCTCCAGAAAAACCGGACACTCCCAAACGCCATCATCCGGCTCTCCCAGGCGAACCCGGGCAAAGTCAATCAATTCCCCAATAGTGATATCTCTGCCAATCTATCCATCCATCCATCCCTCATCAGCCCACCCATAATCCCAGCACAAAAAGGGAAGGAAGAAGGAAGAAAAGCAAACCTTCACCCCACAAAACCGCAACGAAACATCCCCCACCCCGACCCCCATCTTGGTCCACCCCTCCAGGGCCCCAACCCTTCTCGCACAGATGCCCACGAGCTCGCCCAGCGTCACACCCTTCCACGCCTCCCCGCGAAGGAAAATCTTCCGCCGCTGGAGCATCGCGGCCCACTGCTTGCGGAGCATCTGCGGGTGCGTGGGCGGGCATATGTGGTATAGTCTTCCGGACTGCGGGACGCGCAAGATCAGCACTGGCTGCGAGGTTGGCGGTGGAAGTGGAGGCGATAGGGGGGCGGAGGCGGGGGCGGATGAAGGAGGAGGAGGAGGAGGAGGAGAAGAAGAAGGTGGAAGAGGAGGAGGTGGAGGTGGTGGTGGGAATTGCGATTCGTATTCTTCGCGCAGCGCTGGTGAGAGGATGAGCCGGTTGTGGAGAAAGTCGTCGCGGGAATCAAAGTGCCAGCCCGTCACGAAACGGCCGTCTTTGAGGAGGGTTTTTTGGCGCATCCTTTCTTTTCCTTTTTTTGCCTTGGTGGAAGGGTGGTTGTTATTCTTCTATGTGTATATATTGATAAGTTGAGGCCTTTTTCGTTCGAAAGGTGTTTTTTTTATAATAATATTTTTGGTTGGGCTGGTGTGGTGTGGTGTGTGGTGTATGGTAAAGTACCGGTAGGTAGGTATGTAGTGGGGTAGAATGGCGGGGCTGTTATCATAAAAAGTTACCGTAGCTTAGGCGGTGGGTTTGTCGTTTGCTCAACACACCTTACCTAAAACCTCCTCTTTGCTCCACCACGCATCACTCGATTTCATATCCTGCCCCCCTCCCCCCCCGCTCCCGTCTCTTCAAGCTCGGTTAAGCTTACGAGGGAATGGCGGTGAGGGTATGTATATACGGTAGACTATCCCGACCGAATAAATATCCATAAACACTGCAAGCGCTTCACCCAAACAGAAAGAAATCCCGCTGCTAATTACCATCAAGTTTACGGTAAGTTAAGGCCGCCAATTCTAGCCTGCAGACAGGGAAGCAGTCCTTCGAGAGCACAGCCCCCCGTCCTCTAAAAAAAAAGAAAAAAGAAGAAAAAAGGCCGGGTGCTGTCTGGATCACCCGATAGGATCGCTTCCCTACGCCTGCAGCTCAACGTCACGCTTTCTTTCTTTCTCCCTTGCTCGGGGCTGACCTCCACCGCTCGACCTCTTGAGTAACTTAGGGGCCTTGCTAGCATACAGGTACGAGTACAATGACATTAATAGTTGAGTAGTCCCTTTTAACTCTCCAGTTGTTGTATTGTGTCACAGAAGTCCGTGCGTCTCAATGGTAGGTTATCGTAGTCCTATAGGTTTTAAATGACCTCAGGCCTGGATATCGGAACATGCGAGTAGATTGGATGTGGATAGTGATTTCATAGGATCTGAAGCGGGCTACTGTACAGGGTGATTCTAGAATGTACACCATAGATAGTCTATTACTATGTTGCTTCGTGGCCGTGGCGGAGGAGTACATGATAGATGTAGTGAGCGTGTGTGTGTGACAAAGTGTGCTACACCAAGCTGGTCTGTCTATTCAATCTTCCCCTCCCGAACAAAGTGTGGCTGTCGTAACTAGACTAATCTAACCTCGCCAAAGGTATAATAATCACACACCGAAACCTCCCTTTCGGAGAAACCAATTCAAAGCACCGAAAAAACACCCATGCGTATTCATTCAATATGGTATTGTATTGACTAGCTTTTACTCAACTGCACACACGCAGATACATACATTCCATACCCCCCGACGCCAAAAATGCAACTACGCAGCATAGGGTAATATAAGGGTAAAATAAATATAGAAGGAAAAACTCCCGACAACGAAAAAAACGCCCTCAAGTTAGGTAAAGCCAATTCAAAAGTAAATGTGTATCATGAAAGAGCGAAGGATATGTATAGCATGGAGTGAAAAAGATATCACGCATGAGCGGCCCCATGTTTTCTATGGGCAAACGCGGCAGCGTTATTGGTAAGGGATGGATTGAGGGTGGGAGTGAAAGTTCGGGGATATTGGGTAGGTGGAGGGGGAAGAAGGGCAAACCCCTCTGGTAGATAAAAAGCCAAATAGTTAAGGGTAAGGATGGTTGAAAGGGCAGAGGATACTATTGGGGTCGGGGCGGAGGCGGGTACATAGTTAATCTTGACGTTTTATCGCCGACGGTTGTAGCGGGGAGGCAGACATCAAAGCTGTAGCAAGGTCATTCGGTAGTATCGGCTTCGCGATATGGCTAACCATTCCTGCCTGCTGACACTTCTCCCGGTCATTTGCAGTCGCGTTTGCTGTAAGAGCGATGATGTTCGGCTTTTCCCCATCGACATATCTCCTGCGCAGTTCTAGGCTTGTTTCTATACCATCGGCTCGGGGCATTTGAATATCCATTAGGATTACCTGCAGAGATCAGCAGTTGGTTCAAAATAGGCGTGGGTGGATTAGCTTACATCAAACATATCGCCTCGTTCTGCCGCTTCTTCACACATCTCAAGGACTTCTATGCCATCCTTTGCGTGCTTTGCCGAGTAGCCCATTCTCTTCAGATGCTGAAGCGCGACCCTGGTGTTTACCGGGTTATCCTCCGCTAACAAGATATTCAATGGATGTCGACGGGCAAGAGACCGAAGCAATTCCATTTCTTGGTTCTTGGAAGGGATAAGATGTTTCTTCTTGTTCGGGTTCATGGCGTCGTGAATAGCTTGTACATATCTGTTCCTCGGCGCGGGTCTGACAAAGCTCAGTGCAATGTTGTACGCTTGGGCATCTGGGGGAAGGCTGACTCCAAACCGAGACATCATAATCACCCGGATCTTATGGTCGAATTTGTTCACTTGGTCCAGGAGGAGGCACGTTCTATCCACAGATAAATCGATGAGTGCAAATTCGTAGTATCCGATTCCATGGTCATGAAGTTGTTTCAATGTAGCCTCAGCCGTGTTGGTACGTGTTACAGTCATTCCTTCCACCTCAAGCTCGTCGGCTAAGATATTGGACGACAACGGGTGGGTATCAGCAACGATCGCCTTTCTCCCAACTAACCTTTTGTCGGCACACCAAGTTCTTTCGGTGACCTCAGCCGTGATAGTCAAATGGAATATTGATCCAACGTCTTCTTCGCTTTCGAACCTGTTGATCCCGGGTCAGCCTCACTGGGGTCTAGGTCTCCGCATTAGAGAGTATTAGAAAATCCTACCAGATATTGCCCCCCATCATCTCAGCCAATTTCTTGGAAATTGCCAGACCCAACCCGGTCCCACCATAGGTGCGACGTGTTGAGGTATCTACCTGAGAAAATGCCCTGAACAGTCGATCACGCGCATTGTCAGGGATGCCAATTCCGGTGTCTTGCACAGAGACTTCCACCCTCCACAACTCGCTATTGGGTAATTTTTCGGCCTTAGTCGTAACAAGTATGTGACCGTCTTGTGTAAACTTGACAGCATTTCCAATCAAGTTGATTACACACTGCCGGAATCGAGTAATATCCCCATGAACGGTATCGACGTTGGAGCATTTATTGCGGAATGCTAACTCCAGGTCCTTTGTTGCAGCCGGCTCAGCGACAAGCTGCAAGGCACTTTCAATACAGTCCCTGAGTGAAAAGGGTGACACCTGGAAATCGATGGCACCATGCTCAATCTTCGAAAAATCAAGGATACCGTCAATTATCTGGAGCGTAAGGACGGCAGAATTTCGGATTGTCTCTACATATTCCCTTTGTTGCTCTGACAAGGTTGTATCTAGTAGGAAGATTGAGCATGAAAGAAGGGCATTGAATGGCGTTCCTATGACGATTAATACTCACACAAAATAGGGACACTTGGTAAACCTACGAATTTCATGAGACATGTTGGCGAGAAAACTGGATTTTTCCGCAGTGGCTTCTTCGGCTGCCTTCTTCGCCAGCTCCATCTGTCGATACAAACGCGCTTTATCAATTGTCACCGCAGCCTGGGTGCAGAGCACGTTGAGTAACTCCTGCCTCTGCCTTGTGAAAGCATGGTTGACAAGTTTGTTTTCCAAGTATAGGACGCCCACAGTCTTCAGTTGGTTCTGTATTGGCATGCAGAGAACGCTCTTTGCCCTCCGGTTCTGAAAGTAGCTATCTCGTCCATACGTCGCATCAAATTTGGGATCATCACTATCCTTTAAAATCTGCTCTCCAAGGCTTGCAACGATGTTGACTATTGAAACTGGGACTAAGTCGGCACGCGTGTTTAAAGGTTCGTGCTCCAGAATTGATACCTGATCGAGCAAACCGACGGTTTCAACGTGAAGATTCCCGTCCTCCTCAAGAATGAGGACTCCATAATCTGCTCCAGCAGTTTGTAAGACACTTTTCATGAGTTTCACAATAACTTCTTCGCGATGTATCCCTTCTGAGATGACAAGTGACGCCTTCAAAACAGTCCGGAAGTCCAATTCAGATCCTAAAGACGATGGTTCGTTCTCCCTACGAGAAGATGCGTGCGATGTCGCGTCATCGTCGTGTGGATCCGGCGCAAACAGGTCCCTGGAAGACGCTAGAGATGGGGAGTTATTTTGCAAGGATGAATGGTCGAATCCGTAGTCGTTTGCATAGATCCTGGAAGATCGAGGGCTAGGTCTTGGCGAAATGTTCATCATGACACTATTAATTGATGCAGTTGCCATCATTGAGTCGCTGTCGACCCTTATCATAGTCGGTCGGCTTTCAGCATGCCCTGACCGGTAGTCGTCAGTGTCACATGGGTCGTCCCAAGACATACCATAGTCATATTTGTGTATACCTTTGATTGTGATGTCCTCTGCGGACTCTTTTCTTAGTTCCATAGCTTTATTCGTCGCGCCCCAGGCAGTATACCCTCGAACTGCTTCTCTGAGATATGGCGCTGCTCGTCTCTTCGAGAACGCTCGCAACCACGAACCACACCTCTCGCTAATAAAAGCGGCATCATGTGTAAACCCGCTGCTTGTAGCTAGTGAAATCGCGTGATCGTATTTGTCTAATATCTCTAATTGCTGACTAGGCTGCTGGACTCTCATCAGCTCAGCCTCCAAGAGCACGCTCTTGTGCAAAAAGGTGCCTCTGGCGGTGGTGCTCCAAATTTGAATTTGCTTTATATTCCGGTCAAGGAAGTCCTTTTGTTCGTTCGAGATTGTATCATATAGGTGCAAGAATGCGATTGATGAATAAAAATACGTAAGCGAGGCATAAAAGGTCCCAGTGACCCCCCCGCTCATGGGCTCGCAGTAATGTGTCGCGAGGTCTGCTGCAATATCGTAGCGACCGTATATTACCGCTACGATCAAACGGTACATGTGGTAGAGGTATATATGGCTCATGCTCTCGCTACTCAGAAGCTTGGACAAAGCCTTGGAATCTCCCAGTTCTTCTCCCTCGAAGCAGAGCGGGTCCGGGTTGCCTAGGCCTCGGAGATTCAGGAGAAATTGGAGAGGAAGACTTAACCACCACATCCCGGTTAGTTGTTTGAATTTCCGTATGCTGGGTTTGGTAGCAACCATTTTGGAGTGGACTACACTCAAGTTCTCGCCACCGAACATTCCAAAAGATGGGATCTCGGCCCTGTGGGGTCAGCTCAGGTCCCGAAACTAGAAGATGATATCTTAACTTACATGGCAAAAATCGTGTAATCCACATTGAACAATGCTATACCTGCTGTAACAGCTTGATGCAATGACTTAAGGACCTCGTTCATGCTGCAATGAAAGATTCCAATGTGTCCGGCGTATACCTCGTAAATTGCAGGCGCCGCTGGGCACATGATAGTATCTTTTTCAATGAGGTTTATGGCTAGTCTACCGTAGGCGTAGCTTTTGAGGTGGGCTTCTTGCGTTCCCTCGGCAGAAAGTATAACGCCGGTCATCAGCATCGGGTAGGCACCGGCAGTGGATATCCCAAACTCGAGACTGATAGCCACACTCGTGAAACATACCGCCTCTAGTAGGGCTGGTCTGCTCATATATATCGGTAGTAGTAAGCTGGAAATCAGTTCTTGGAGCAACATCAGGTTCTCATCTTTCAATCGGCGCATCTTCTCGAGAGCTTTAATTTGCACTACATCCATCAAAATCCTAGGTCTCATCATATTGGCGTGCGATTTTGCATCGGCGTCATCGAGGGGGACCTCCCAATTTAGAACGCCCAATCCCAAAAGCCCGGTCTCAATCGTCTCATTGAGTTTCCCCTGAACAAGAAGGCAACTCATCTTATGAACCAAACATCTTATCTTGTCTCGGGGTTTAATGCATTTCGGAAGAACTGCATCGGCAAGATTAATCGATTCCTCGTACTTTTGATGGGCGAAGTATCCTTCGATCAAAGATAAGTTGATTTCCAACCCAAGGTCCTCCATGTCAGGATCTTTATCAGGGGCCGCCCCCGGTCTAGTTTCCCATCCCATACTAAACCTTTTCTTTAGTTTAGCTGTGACGGCTCCCGCCACTTCTTCCTCCTTTTCATGATCGTCCAGCAGTTGCTTGGCGGTTAGAAAATACGAGAGTGCCGCGTCAAAGGCTGTCGCCGCGATCGCTTTCTTGCCGGCTCGCAGGTTTAGTTCCATTAAGGTATGTCGTTCATCCTTCTCTAGCGGTGATAGCCAATGGTTTAGTTGGTTGACGATTTCATACAACATGCCACCCAAATCCTCCTCTGGAACCTTCTCTAACAGCCTCGTCCCAATCATCCTGTGAACCCCCGCCCTCTCATTTTTAGGGATTAAAGAATAGGCCGCCTGCTGGACCCTATCGTGTAAAAACCTGTAGGTGACCGCTTCTTCCTGGTCTGAAGGTGAAGGCGAGAACCGTGCTGGAAAGTAAAAGTCGCCACTTGGCCCATTCGATAATACGATATTGGTATCGCTACCTCCATGCCTGGGTGTATCCTCGTCGAGGGCAAGCGGTATTTTATAACTCCCGCTGGTAGGGAGGAGCAAGCCGGCATCAAGGGCCCCCCATAAATCACTCGCCATCTCCTCCGGTTTCTTCCCGGCTGCTGCGGCTAAGGATTGCAAGCCCACATTATCAGTTCCGATGCATGCTGCCAGCATCATCGCCGTCCGCGTAGGTCCACCGAGCTTGAGCATCTGTTTCACGAGCAAATCTACTACAGTAGGAGGTAAGTCATCGGCCTCAATATTGGTCAGATTGAATCTCCATTGCCCACCGCCTTTCGCTCCAAAATCGAATACAATGTAGCCGCCCCGATACAAACTCTTTAATAACTGCATAACAAAAAATGCATTGCCGCAAGTCTTCGCATACACAAGTTCAGTCAGGGTCTGCATCTCAGCGTCCTCTCCCAGTCGACCATAATCGGGGTCCCGGTGAAGCGTGTCACCAATTATCTTTCTCACGGAGTCCTGGTCTAAAGGGCCGAGTTCGATATCCACTACGTCCACACCAGCCCTGGCCCGGACGTATTCAAGCATCGGTGGTAGAGGGTGATCTTGGCCGATCTCGCTATCCCTATAAGTGCCAATGACCAATAAACCTGTAATGTTCGGCAACCACGGAGCCACTGTCAGCACATCTAATCAAGCGGATCCCTAAAAAATAAAAACAAAAACACGAGAATCGATGAAGCAATCGTAAATAAAAGGTAACAGAGGCGGGAATTCAAACCCCAGACCCCAGGTTCCCTACTTTGCTTGATGCCCCATTTACCGACAACCCCGCTGTCACCTATACTCATCGCTCCTGACCTCCATTCTCGCATTTTTCTGTTGGCCTCATCTGCAATTCCAGAGATAAAGTTCAACTCGTTCTGAGAGCACCACTGAAGATCATCCAGGAAGACCACTAGTCCTCTTCTCCCAAAAACTGCTAGGAATCGACCCATTACTTCCCGAAATCTGTTCTCCCTCTCAACTGGCCCTAGGTTTGCCAAGGGCTCATATCTGTAATCAGGGCCAAGAAGCAGTTTTAGCTCCGGGATAACATCCACTAATACAGCAGCATCTCCGTCCAGAGCTCTTATTGTTTCCGTCCGCCATCGGGAGAGACTCTGTATAGACTCAGAAAGGACCTGGCGCACAAGATCCTGAAGTGTTTGAACCAGGGTAAAAAAGCTGAAGCCCCGCCTATACTGATCAAATTTCCCGGATGTGAAATATCCTCTGTTCTCTGCCACTGGTCGTTGGATTTCGTTGACAAGCCGAGATTTTCCCACACCAGATCCTCCCCTAACCATAACCATACTACACCCCCCCTGGCTCGAGCATTTCTCATAGGCTCCCTTCAGCATTGATACTGCCTCCTCCCTTCCATATAGCTTCTCCGTAATCACAAATTGACTAGTTGTATCCAACTCCCCGACTCTCATACCTTCCAGACTCCGACCCTCCGTCATCCTCCGGATAAGCATATCAAGGTCTGCTTTCAGCCCGGAAGCGATCTGATATCTGTCTTCTGCATTCTTCGCCAACAGTTTCATCACCACAGCCGATACCGCCGTAGGGATAGAAGCGTTAACATCGGTTGGTGGCACTGGCTGTTGGGCAATGTGTTGGTGTATCAATTCCAGTGGATCGGCACTCCTGAATGGCAAGAACCCCACGATAAGCTCATATAGTGCTACTCCGAGGGAATAGAAGTCTGCTCGGTAGTCAATAGATCTATTCATTCTGCCGGTGCACTCTGGTGCGATATATTGCAAAGGAGCTGGATTTAATCCCCGCAGTATTGTGCCTTCAACTCTCCCAGGATCCTCCCGCTCTAAGCGTGATGCCAGATGCCATCCCCCGAGTTTCCCAAGCACCGGTACACCTGTCTTTGTGGTCCTGGGGGTTTTTGTAACGAGTATTGAGTGTGTATTCACATTATTATGTGTTACCCCGGCCCTATGCGCAACCGCGAGTATATGTACAACATCCGAGAATACCGATAATATCTTGACCAAATCTGACTGGGTCCTTGGCTTGGCAACAAAGGGGCGTGGAGATATTGGCATGGCCTGACCAGAGGTGCCAATATACAAAGGCAAAGTGTCTGGCAAAAACATCTCCCTAACTGTCATATGAGTAGGCTCGTCATCGTATATCAAGGTCATACCACCGTCAGGAAGATATTCCCAAGCGAATGCTCGAACCACGCTGGGTAAAGAGGTTAGGGAGGCGGATGTCGAAGGTTGCGAATTCAACCCGGAATGATTAGCATTTGGGGCTGCCCCGGCAGACACGGTGGATTGGGAGTGGACAGAGACACGGGACGAGCCAATATTTGCCTCTGAAAGTAACTTCCACTCATGACGGAGGCGAGCGAGCGTATCAAGATGATTTACAATGCAGAGCTTCAATACCACCGGAGCACCCGTTGATATTGATTTTGCTCTAAAGACTTGAATATGATTCTAGGCGATGGAGCAACCCCATGTTAGCCGCTACAAGCTAAAACCAAGCCGCAGCCATCAAGACAGAGAGAAGAACGATAGAGAAACATGGGTAAAATCAGGTCCGAGGGCAAAATCTGTCGCAAAATGCCGGAGAGAAACCTACAATGGAGTAAACCGGCCGCAAATCCTCATAGCCAGGGACTGTCGGGAATGCCATCCCACCACTTTCCACCATTTCACTTATATCCCTTAGATCGTGGGTCTCTTCAAGTTCTGTGGCGCTGTCCCTTGTAGCTGCTGCATCCTCATTCTTCTTTTTCACAAGCTCGTTCTGCACAGTTCCATCACCAACAACAATCATTCCAAACGGGGTAGCCGCAGCACCAGGGTCCACTACACTTGACGCACTCCCGACCAAGAGTTGGGAAACAAGTAAAGACGAAGTGGGATTGATGCCAGACCCCATAGAATTTGGGGAGCCCATAAGGGGTGATACGGATACTGGTGCTTGCATAGGCGTTGCCGTTTGTGGCGGGGGCATTGTAGAGACCCTATTGATACGTGGGGAATTCGAAAGGGCATTAACCGCCACTTGCGAAGGATAACGAGAACTTCCGTGGCGAGGGCCTCTGGAGGAACCGGAACCTGTGGACATGTCTCCAGCGTATCGGACGATGCCCCTTGACTCCTCCCTGCACTCTTTCCCCTCAAATATCTCGGTTAAGCGGTAGAATCTGTGATGTACTGTTCCGGTGTAAAACGACGCTGTCCCCTCAGTTTAAGGAGGACAGAAACGAATGGGTAATTCTTCGGATCTCAATGACTGTATTGTTTATTCGAGCATCCTCGTGCCCCAAGTTCCTCCTTTTCACTTCTTTCCCAGATCCTAGAATGTCAGTTTTTAGTTGGATAGAGGCCGGGGAGGAGGATCTAAAGAGATCAGTTGCTTTATCTATATATTCGTAGCACAAACTTAGAATCCTCAATACCAAATCTAACGATCGAGATGTGCGCGTCCTTGAATTCCGCGTGAGAGAGAGTGAAAAGCCTGTCTGATAGCTCCGAAGAAGTTAGTTCACAAGAGTCAAAATAAAAGTGTCAAGTGATCAATACTGGTGCAAGGCACCTGCTTGTTGTGAAAACCCCCAGGATGTCCAAGTTCTCTTCAGAGGAACGATAAGGCTCACTATGGTTGAAGGGAGGTATCTGGAGGGTAGGGATTGTTCGGAGGTATAAAACAAGAAACCTTGTTCTTTTCAAGTGAAAACAACGAAGATGGGGAAAGTGAAGGAAAGGACCGAAAGGACTGAAGTGAAATCTAGAATCAATGGTTGAGGAGAGGCATTAGGTAGGAGATAGGTGGGGGACACACCCGAGCGACCACCGATAGCTGCGATTCAGGCTGGCTTACGATATGAGCGAAAATAGTCCCACACTTCCGTTTTCGGGGTGAATAAGTAGCCAAGTGAACAGCGAACACAAAACAATGACTGAGAAAAAGTTACTTGTACTCACTAGTATGTATGATTGCCTACGCCGAAATACTCTTTTGATTGAAAGTGTATTCCTAATACTCGTACATGCGATTCGCAGAAATCAACACCATTTGCTCGTACTGAATCTGAGAAAGCCTCGTGTGGGGGGGATGGTGCCAAAAAAAGAGAGGGAACCTGGGCTACGATAGCGGTACTGTGCTGCACGCGTACCGGCAGTAGCGCTATGGTCAATATTGGTCTAGCTGGAAGAAGGAGATTTACTGGCGCAAAAACGCCCCTTGCCGGATTTCTCTCCCGGGCTCATCAGGGGATTCCAGGATGCACATTGGTGGCACTCGCTCCTAAGCTATCGCGATCATTTTTTCTCTCCTAAATTCCCCCTTCTTTTCTCCTCCTTTCCACAATAATAATCTTCTCCTTGTTCCTGGTGGGGATTCCCTTACTTTCTCTACGAGTACTGTGCTGGCGATAGTCCTTAGCACCCAATCTATTATCCTTGTGACCCCGAAATCCGGAGCGGGTGCTATAAAGCTCTATGTCAATCGTGGGATTAACGGATCCCAAGTCAGCAGTACTAGTACACTCAGCCCCCGCTATCCCGGATCTGTATAATCCGGATACCTCGCTATCTCGTATGAATCTGGATAAGTTCTGAATTTCTTTACACCAAAGCCTGGCCTGTTGTCCAGGATCACTCGCTGTGCCGGACAGATTCTTCATATTTTGGCGGTCCGGGATAGCGGGGGGGGTGAGTGTGCTGTACCGTCATCTACCAAAGCAACCATCCAGTGATAAGGAAACTGCTTGGCAGGGGCTCGTAGAGCAATGGAATTTAGACCATCATTATTTTTCTTTTAAACTAGACACAACAAGCCACCGGATTTGGGCTGAGGGCTTTGGGGAATTATCTCTATCAACAGGGTCATCTTTTCTTCTGACATATCCGGCACGGCAAGCAATCCAGTGCGATGCCGCCCCCTAGATGTATCTGTTCGAGGAATCCGTCTCTCATGCTGGCGGAAGAGCTGGCTCGACCAACTAGGAGACACCACTCTCGCAGGCGAGCATATTCACTGACATCACAGATTCGCCAACACGGCAAAACAATGGCGAATTAATAATTTGCCGACATCCTGTCAATACCTGCACCCGCACAGTACTCGTACGAATAGGTGGGAGGGACCAGGAGGGGGGGTGGTGAAACTGAAGAGAAAGGCGAAACCCTGCTCAACAAACTTTGGCTTCAAGCAAAGACAAAAAGCATCAGACAAAGGATCGAGATTTTCTCCAGTGATCGGATTTAGATGTCTGCGAAGAACGACCCAGGCGCACGGCATCTCCACCCTTCCTCGCTGTTTTTCTTCAGTCCAGACTCTCTTAGCTCAATGCGGTGCAACGAATCCAGCCCAGAGCATGGCCCAGCCGATATGGTGCCTGTGGTGGGAATTAATACCAGCGAATATAACCATATCACTCTCAACCATTATTCCTCAGTATCCTAGAAATTGGCTCTCTCGTGACTTTACGTGTGTGACCTATGGGAACAAAGGCGGGCCAAAATTCTCAAGTGGGGCAGAGGCAACCACGAATACCGTAGCATACGGTACCAGTACCGTACCGGTACTCTAAGTGAGGGGAGGTGGAACGGGGATGGCCAACCACTTGGAAGAATTATGAGATTTCAGACAATTCTCATCACCCTCATCCCAACACAACGGCGGATACCTGCACGATGACGTAGTTCAGTCCCTGACTGTTACCCGCTGTGGCTGAGGGAAGAGGCTTTCGCCTAACCTAAAATGCTCCCCACCCTCCAAAAAAAAAAAGAGTTGCAAGAAATAATGGCAACGCGGATTCCCTTTATTAACCCCCAGACAGCCTTCACATGTGGAATACCGGCAGTCAACCGATACTGGACGATGAAGCAGCCTAGTACCGGTAGATGGAATGGCCACCGGAGTGGCTAAATTGGCGAATCATCTTGGAGAGGAGTGCTCGTAGTCTAGAAATCATCTATCTTAGGCCCCCACGAGAGGCGGGAGGAGAAAAAAAGTCACCACTTCGGATCCGCTAACAAACCGAACCAGTCGGTATTTCAATACCACATTTTACGGACTCGGGCCTACGAAAAAGTGTCGGTGCTGACATCGGCCCGACGCTGAGCACTATATGGCACCGCACAGGCACCGACCGACCCGCAGCATAATGTGATAGAACACCACAGGCTGGTCTCCCTTTCCACTGTATCCCATACCAACGCTCGCGCCACCATAGTGCATTGAGAACAGGCCAAGGTAGCTGGTAGCACAGTTATAACACAGTACTCGAGTACATTTTGCCTATCATTCACTGACGAAAAAATCAATATCAGGCCTGGAATGGCCTCTGTGGTTGGTCTTGCATCGTCCATGCGAGGAGTTGAAGGTTTCCGATCTCAGTTGTCGCGTTTGAAAGATTAGTTGTTGCGGCGGATCCGAGGACCCGCCCAATGAGACGGCTTATCTGGTTCCTGCCCTGTGGCCATGGCTTGTCACTCGGACTATGAGCCGGATTGCGATATGATTCCAAAATTTCTTTATACGGTCTATTGTCTGCTGATTTCCTTTATCACTATTACCAATAGGGGAAAATCAGGGCTGATGGATGTTATCGTGAGTCCTTGACTTCTCCGCGTGGCCTTTTCCTTGTTCTTGTTCTTTGTTTCTATATCTTGCTCTATTGTGTAGTTAATAGTGGTGTGCCGGAGGCACTAGCCATGCAAATTATCGCGGATACCGCTATATATAGCCAGGCAATCGCCCGCCATTGTCGGTGGCCTTTCAGATATTTCTATCGAATGACCGGCGGGAGTTGAAACTTATAGTACACCTGCTCAATGCAAGCTTAGTCTTGTTATTATCCTACGGCGCTCTCGCTCACAATAACCAAACCTTCAGAATAAGGCTGGGAGTCCAGAGAGTGACTCTACCCCATGTTTTATTAGCAGCTACTTTTATAAAAAAAAAAGCCTATGAAGCTCTGCCCAACTGCTTCCGCCCGGTTACGAGCAGAAGGGGTCAATCGGATCAGTGGCCCGTAATCTTATTTATGAGAAACCCGATACCCGCAACGCACTAACTAGGGTGACATAATAATAGTAGTATCATACCGCACTGTGGAGCTGCGGGTTTGGCCCGTAAATTTCGGGTTGACTGCCTTTTCATCACACTTCGGGCAAATAAGTAGAAACCCTCCGTGAAATACAAGTATAAAAGCCACCTCTTCTCCTCCCCCGTTCCCCATTTTACAAATTCCAGAATACACAACGGCAACACGGTCGACACTTCTGCACGCGCCCGCATCAAAGCGACTACCAATATGAATCACTATTCATACAGAAAAGACAGTAAGTGCAATCATCAAATATTACCTGTTATGCTTTCTCTTCTCTCACTGTTCACTATTCTTACTTCTCTCACTCAATCTATTCAGACTATTTTCTGTTTTCCCATTTGACTATTCTTACTTATAATTTTAGTTTTATTTTAATGAATCAGCTGATGAATTTAATAGTGGTGCAATCTTCTTTGAGCTGCTAAATAAAGCAGATGTTACTATTAGGTATGTTTACTCTATGTTCATTTATCTTGAAATTCAAGATACTTTTAAGTCAAAGGTATAATATATTGCCATAGTTTTCAAGTATGATATATTATGAGATATTTAAGTTAATAGCATAATCAAAGCATTTCAGTATTAATTTTTCCTATTGGAGGAAGATAATACTTTGCTTTACTTATTACTCACTTTAAGTAAGTCCTTTCTTCTTTCTTACTTGGTAAAGATTTTGGTTTACAGTTACCTATATTAGTTACTTTTTTCTCCATGAGAATTCATATATATTCAGATATTTTGCAACAAATCTGCCTGAATAGGCGATGAGTTGAACAACACTTATTCTTCACGGAATATATTTATATATTATTATTCTTGCCTCTGTATGATTGGTAGGTTTACTCTTTTTAGTTTATATTGAATTCTTGAATTCCAGTTTGTAAACTCTGACATCTGACTCCAACTTGAATCTTTAGAGATAAGCAAACCTTTTATTCAATTTAGGTATAAATCAGATTTACATCCAAGTTTATATACAACTAATACTTTTATAGTCTTTATAATATAGAGGAATAGTAAGATATTTTCTATAAAGTATCCTATTGGTACCTACAAGAATAGTTTTATATTCTATTCAGATATAATCATATCATACTCAATTGTGAGTTACTTTTCAATACTTACATACTAACTTGATTTATTAAAAGAAGATGATATATTAATTTTGATTTTGAATTCTAGCTGTCATTATTCTTATATCTTGACATATATGTTAAGTTATTATTCTGCTTTGTATATCTGATCAACTTATACACAATTGACATCAACTTTATAGTTATTATAATAACTTTTACAATTATAGTAAAAGTGATTATAACAACAATATCTTCAATTATGATACCTTCACCAACTATCAAGTCACAGTGAGTATTCTGGAATATTCAAGCAAGATATATATTCTTTGAATAATTATATCATATCTATTGGTATATTCAATATATTCAGATTACTCTGAGTCAACAAACTTCAAACTAACTTCATTTGCTTTTGTTTTAGTTTGAAGTTTCAATATTTTTTATTTTTATCAGAAAATATAACGAAATGTGTTGTCTCACATAGTCTACTTATAGTAGATATAATGCATAAGACATCAACTTCTACAAGATATATTTTCCAATATCTTGACATCTTTCCCACTGCTAAATTAGGAGAAAAAGAAAAAAAGCAATTGGAAATTTCTCACAACCTATTAGGTACTATCGAGAAATTCCAAACTTCCAATACCCAGGGAGAGCAACAATCATTTTGTTGAAATATTCATAAGAGTATATAATTTACCCACTGCGATATATATTTTCATAAGATATTACTATTACTGTGAGATATATTATTGACAAAGTTTTATCCTATTTTGACTTGAATTTGTTTTTGATATTAATAAGAATACGAGTTATTTTGGAGATCTTAAGCTGGGGAAAAGATAACTCAAAATTCTAGCAGAAGATTATTATGTATAGTGTTGGCCCATAATAGTTTAGAATAGAAGAAAAGTATGAATTTTGGAATTTTTGACTAAATTCCGGAATTATATATAAATTTTTGTGACAACCTTTTATTTTATATTGTAGTAAAATTATTGTCTTGGGCTTTGTTCAGAATGTTAAAGTAAAAATATATTAAAATAAAAGTAGCAAATATCATTGTAACGACCATACGATAGATAGCTACAAAGCGTATCGCCTTAGCTCAAATGATATACCAAGCGGTAACCATATCAGCAAAAAAGGTCAACCTGCGTCCTGCTGCATCCTGGACGCCCTATGCGTCGGACGCACCAGACGTAACCGGAAGCAGTTTATACGTGTAACGGGGGCACCCTGTAGAGAGGTGAACTCTAAGGTTGCGACCGCACCAAACACTCAAAGTAGAAGATAAAGATGAGGTAGAATAATTCAAAAGAATCAACGGTAAAACTTAATATAGTTGAGCTCGAAGCTTCACTCAATTTAGTTCTCTTGAGGAAAAGTTGGTTGTCGAAGTAGAATGCCAAACGCTTAAACTTAAGTAGATATCAGATTTAAGCCTTTTGACATTCACCACTACTTCCGACCTT
>Ga0307509_10000229_pt1 | contig 90514 bp, 64 predicted proteins | sample 10_EM_MG_FD_202245 | JGI IMG/M metagenome (GOLD analysis project Ga0307509, IMG submission 202245) | Populus trichocarpa ectomycorrhiza microbial communities from riparian zone in the Pacific Northwest, United States - 10_EM | ecosystem: Host-associated > Plants > Roots > Unclassified | place...
TGCAGCTCTTCCATCGCCAGTTCGCCCACTTGCCGCGACGCCACCTCGCGCTCACCCATGCCGCGCAATTTCTGGCACACGTGCACCACTGCCGCATCGAGCGCTTCGCTGGACACGGGCCGCTTCTCCAGCGCCTTGAGCATGCTGCCGCGCAGCTTGCTTTCGTCGAAGGGTTCGCGGCTGGCATCGTTCTTGATGATGCGCGGCATCACCAGTTCGGCGCTTTCGAACGTGGTGAAGCGCTCCGCGCATTTCAGGCATTCGCGGCGGCGGCGGATCTGCTGGCCTTCACTCGCCAGCCGCGAGTCGATGACCTTGGTCTCTTCGTGATCGCAGAAAGGACAATGCATTGCGGTTCCGGCAACTCATTTTCCATAGACCGGAAACTTGGCGCACAGCGCCTCGGCCTTGGCGCGCGCCAGGGTCACCGCCGCATCGCTGCCGTTCGCATCGAGCACGTCGGCGATCCAGCCGGCCAGCTCGATCACCTCGCCTTCCTTGAAGCCGCGCGTCGTCACCGCCGGTGTGCCGATGCGCAGGCCGCTGGTGACAAACGGCGGACGCGGATCGTTCGGCACCGCGTTCTTGTTGACGGTGATGTGCGCGCGGCCCAGCGCCGCGTCCGCATCCTTGCCGGTGATATCGCGACCGATCAGATCCAGCAGGAACAGGTGATTGTCGGTGCCGCCGGAGACGATCTTGTAGCCGCGATTCATCAGCGCGCCGGCCATCGCGCGTGCGTTCGCCAGCACCTGCTTCTGATAACCGACGAACTCCGGCTGCAGCGCTTCCTTCAATGCAACCGCCTTGGCCGCGATCACATGCATCAGCGGCCCGCCCTGCGTGCCGGGGAACACGAGCGAGTTGAGCTTCTTCTCGATCTCGGGATTGGCGCGCGCCAGGATCAGGCCGCCGCGCGGACCGCGCAGCGTCTTGTGCGTCGTCGTCGTCACGACGTCGGCGTGCGGCACCGGGTTGGGATAGATGCCGGCGGCAACGAGGCCCGCGACATGCGCCATGTCGACGACGAAGTACGCGCTCACCGAATCGGCGATGCGGCGGAAGCGCTCCCAATCAACGACACGCGAGTAGGCCGAGAAGCCGGCGATGATCATGCGCGGCTTGTGCTCCTGCGCCAGCTTCTCCACCTGCGCGTAGTCGATCTCGCCGGTGGCGGGATCGAGTCCGTACTGCGCCGCCTTGAAAATCTTGCCGGAGAAATTCACCTTCGCGCCGTGGGTGAGATGGCCGCCGTGATCCAGGCTCATGCCAAGGATCGGATCGCCCGCATTGACGAGCGCCAGATACGCGGCCGCATTCGCCTGCGAACCCGAATGCGGCTGCACGTTTGCGTACGCGGCGCCGAACAACTGCTTGGCGCGATCGATGGCGAGCTGTTCGGCGATGTCGACGAACTCGCAGCCGCCGTAGTAACGCTTGCCGGGATAGCCTTCGGCGTACTTGTTGGTGAGCACTGAGCCCTGCGCTTCGAGCACGCGCGGGCTGGCGTAGTTTTCGGAGGCGATCAACTCGATGTGATCCTCCTGGCGCTGCAGCTCCGCGTCGAGCGCGTGTTGCAGTTCGGGATCGAAATCGGCGATTTTCATGTTGGCGGGAAACATAGGGAACTCGTGTCGGTGCGGTGCGGGATTGTACAAAATGCCATCAGCCCCGCGTAGGCGGGATGAAGCCACGGAAGTGATGAGGACTAATCATTGGCGCTGGTCATTGGCGCTGGTCATTGGCGCTGGTCACTGGCGTCGGTCATTGGCGCTGGTCACTGGCGTCGGTCATTGGCGCTGGCGTGGCATCCACGAACGCCCCGACGACGCGCGTCCACGCGCGTGCCAGGTTGCGCCGGTTGTAACCGCCGCCGCCCATGCCGACGACGCGGCCGTGGCCGAGCTGGTCGGCGATCGCACACAAGCGTCGCGCCGCGTGCGCGTGCGCCTCTTCGCTGAAGCACATGTGCGTGATGGGATCGCCTTCCAGGCTGTCGGCGCCGCATTGGAACAGGATGAATTCGGGCTTGCCGGCGAGCAGGTAGTCCTCCACCTGCAGCCAGGCCGCGTGAAAATCCTCGTCGGTGGCGCCCGGTGGCAGCGGCAGATTCAGCTTGGTGCCGACCGCCGGACCCGCGCCGGTTTCCGCGCTCGCGCCGGTGCCGGGATACAGGTGTCGCCCGTCCTCGTGCAGGTCCGCGAACAGCACGTCCGGGTCGGCCTCGAATCCGTAGAACACCCCATCGCCGTGATGCGCGTCGATGTCGACGTAGGCGATGCGGCGCAAGCCGTATTTACGGCGCAGCACTTCGACCGCCACGCCGCAGTCGTTGAACACGCAGAAGCCGGCAGCGCGGTCGCGCGCGGCATGATGCAAGCCGGCGATGGGAATGAACGCCCGCCGCGCCTTGCCTTCCATGACCGCATCGACGGCGTTCAACGTCGCACCGACAACGTGTCCCGCCGCTTCGTACACGCCTTTCCATGCCGGCGTGTCGCCCGAATCCAGGTAGCCATGCCCGGTCACGGACCGCTCGCGCACCAAATCGACGTAGGCAGGCGTGTGGAAAGTCTCTATCTCCGCGCGGCTCGCCAGGCGCGGACTGCCCCGGCGCACGCGCCCGTCCAGGCCGCATTCATGCAGCTCGCGCATGAAAGCTTCGTGGCGGTCCGGACCGAACGGATGGCCGTCGCCGAAGGCATACCGGGCGATCTGTTCGCCGCAGATCAGCAATACCGCGGCGGTATGTAGTGGTTCGGTCACGTTGGCCTCTGTTCGCCTGCAGTCCACTTGCAGTCAACTGGGGGACGCGGGCCCCGGCAAGGCATTCAAGCGTATCATGGCGCACCCCGCTTCCCTCTTTTGCAAGGTCGTCTATGGCTCAGTTCATGTACACGATGAATCGCGTCTCCAAGGTGGTGCCGCCGAAGCGCGTCATCCTGCGCGATATTTCCCTGTCCTTCTTCCCCGGGGCCAAGATCGGCGTGCTCGGCCTGAACGGCTCGGGCAAGTCTTCGCTGCTCAGGATCATGGCCGGCATCGATAAAGAGATCGACGGCGAGGCGCGCCCGCAACCCGGCTTGAAGATCGGCTTCCTGTCGCAGGAACCCCAGCTCGACCCGAGCAAGGACGTGCGCGGCAACGTGATCGAAGGCGTCGGCGACGTGCAGTCGCTGATCGACCGCTTCAACGCCGTCAGCGACCGCTTCGCCGATCCCGATCTGGGCGAGGACGAAATGAACAAGCTGCTCGAAGAGCAGGCCAAGCTGCAGGACGCCATCGATGCGAAAGGCGGCTGGGAACTGGAACGCACGCTGGAAGTCGCCGCGGACGCATTGCGCCTGCCGCCGTGGGAGGCGGACGTGACGAAGATTTCCGGCGGCGAACGCCGCCGCGTCGCGCTGTGCCGCCTGCTGCTGTCCAAGCCCGACATGCTGCTGCTCGACGAACCCACCAACCATCTCGACGCCGAATCGGTGAGCTGGCTGGAGCGCTTTCTCGAAGCCTATCCCGGCACCGTCATCGCCGTGACGCACGATCGCTACTTCCTCGACAACGTCGCGGGCTGGATCCTTGAACTGGACCGCGGCCACGGCATTCCCTGGCAGGGCAATTATTCCTCGTGGCTGGAGCAGAAGGAGCACCGCCTCGCCACCGAAGAGAAGCAGCAGGAAGCGCTGCGCAAGACGCTGGAGCGCGAACTGGAATGGGTGCGCGCGAATCCCAAAGCGCGCCAGGCGAAGAGCAAGGCGCGCGTGCAACGCTACGAAGAGCTGGCATCGACGGAATTCCAGAAGCGCAACGAGACCAACGAAATCTACATTCCGCCCGGCCCGCGCCTGGGCGAGCTGGTGCTCGAAGCCAAGGGCCTGAAGAAAGCCTTCGGCGACCGCCTGCTGTTCGACAATCTGAACTTCAACCTGCCGGCGGGCGGTATCGTCGGCGTCATCGGCCCGAACGGTGCCGGCAAGACCACGCTGTTCCGCATGATGATGGGCCAGGAGCAATCCGACGCGGGCGAGCTACGCACCGGTCCGTCGGTGCAGCTCGCTTACGTCGATCAATCGCGCCAGTCGCTGGATGACACCAAGACGGTGTGGCAGGAGATTTCCGGCGGCCTGGAAATCATGAAGGTCGGCAACTACGAAACCTCATCGCGCGGCTATGTCGGGCGCTTCAACTTCCGCGGCGTGCAACAGCAGCAGCTGATCGGCGACCTGTCGGGCGGCGAACGCAATCGCGTGCATCTCGCCAAGGTGCTCAAGAGCGGCGGCAACGTGCTGATGCTCGATGAACCCACCAACGACCTCGACATCGAAACCCTGCGCGCGCTGGAGGAAGCCTTGTTGAGCTTCCCGGGCTGCGCCATCGTGATCTCGCACGATCGCTGGTTCCTGGACCGCATCGCCACCCACATCCTCGCCTTCGAAGGCAACAGCGAAGTCACCTTCTTCGCCGGCAACTACACCGAATACGTGGAGGATTTCAAACGCCGCAAGGGCGATGCGGCCAATACGCCGCACCGCATCCGCTACAAGAAAATGGATGCCTGAATGAACGCGTCTGGTCACGCCGTGCTGCTCATCGACGGCGCGACGCTGTCGATCCAGCAGCTGCGGCGCTTCGGAATCCCGGGCGCGGGGCGTGACTTCGATGCAGCGCAACCCCCTGTGGAGCTTGCGCAGCAGGCCCGGCAGGACATGCAGCGCAGCGTGGACGTGGTGCGCGAAACCGTGCGCACCGATCGCGTCAGTTATGGGATCACCACCGGCTTCGGCGCGTTCGCGAACAAGCGCATCTCCGCGGATCAGGTAAAGCAACTGCAACTCAACTTGCTGCGCAGCCATGCGTGCGGTGTCGGTGCGCCGCTCGCGCCGTCGCTGGTCCGCAAGATGCTGCTGCTGAAGGCGAACAGCCTTGCCGCCGGCTTCTCGGGCGTGCGCCCGGCCGTGGTGGATGCGCTGCTCGCGCTGCTCAACGCAGATGTGCTGCCGCTCATTCCCGAACGCGGATCGGTCGGCGCGTCCGGCGACCTTGCACCGCTTGCGCACCTGGCGCTGTGCCTGATCGGAGAAGGCGAAGCAATGCATGGCGGCGCGCGCGTCGAGGGACCGGCAGCTTGCGCCGCAGCCGGCTTCACTCCCCTCGCACTGGAGGCGAAGGAAGGATTGGCGCTGATCAACGGCACGCAGCTCAGCCTGTCGCTCGCGCTGGAAGGCTTGTTCCGCGCCGAGACCCTGCTGGATGCATCCGTCGTCATCGGTTCACTGACCATCGACGGCCTCGCCGGCAGTTACTCGCCCTTCGATCTGCGCATTCATCAAGCCAGCCGTTCGCCGCACCAAGTGGAGATCGCACGCCGCTTCGGCGTACTGCTCACCGACAGCGCCATCCATCGCAATCACCAGGACTGCGACCGCGTGCAGGATCCATACGCAGTGCGTTGCATGCCGCAAGTGCTCGGCGCCGTCGAAGGCGTACTCGATCACGCACGCACTGTGCTCGGCGCAGCCATCAACGGCGTGTCCGACAACCCGCTGATCTTCGGCAACGACATTCTGTCGGGCGGCAACTTCCACGCCGAGCCGCTGGCCATGCTCAGCGACTATCTGGCCATCGCCGTCGCCGAAATCGCCAGCATGTCCGAACGCCGCACCGACCTGCTCGACCGCCGCGTCAATCCCGCCCTCAACATGTTCCTGACCACCGAACCCGGCCTCGAATCCGGCTTCATGATCGCGCACGTGACGGCAGCCGCGCTGACGTCGGAAAACCGCACCCTCGCGCACCCCGCGTCAGTCGACAACGTAACGACCTCGGCCGGCCAGGAAGATCACGTGAGCATGGCGCCGTGGGCTGGCTTCAAGCTGCGGCAGATCTGCGTCAATACCCAGAACGTGCTGGCCATCGAATTGCTCGCTGCCGCGCATGCAATAGACAAGCAGCAGCCACTGCAAACCACCGCCCCATTGCAACAAGTCCACACCACCGTGCGTCGCTGTGTGGAATATCGCCCCTACGATCATCGCCTGGACCGAGACATCGCGGCACTGGCCGAGCTGATCGAACAGGGAACGCTGTCGGCCTTTTTACACAGTTGATCCCGGCGTTCAGCCTTCGACAAGCTCAAGGCCACGGAACAAGAAGTTGTTCAAGGTGAGAAGCCGGCAATGCAGGCACTCCGCTTCTTACCTCACAATCGGCACAACGCATCCACGGCGATGGTCGGATCGGAAGCGTCTTTTCAGTTATCCGTAGGTTGGGCTGAGTCTTCGAAGCCCAACATCCAACATGGCCGAGATTGTGCGCCATTCCCTTCGGTCACAGCCCAACCTACGAAGCAACGGTCACGACCCTTAAAGTAAGTGCCATTCCCTCTAAGGACATCATGGACACCGACGCAGTAGCAATAGTCATAGCGATCTTCGGCCTGTTGCTCTTGGCAATTGCTTGCCAACGCCTCTTCCGCGCCCGCTTCCTCTCCGCAACCGGCAGCGGCCTGCTGGGCTTGCTGCTTCTCACGGCGGCCGCGTTGACGTTTGTCGTGTCACTGAACTTCCACACCTACGCACGCCTCACCCATGAAGCCCCCGTGGCTGAAATCGTCTTCGAAGCGCGCGGCCCGCAAAGCTACCGCGCAACTCTCACCCGGATGCCCAACGGCGAAATGCAGGTGTTCATGCTTGCCGGCGATGAATGGCAGCTGGACGCACGAGTGCTGAAGTGGCAAGGCTGGGCCAACCTCTTCGGCCTCGATGCGCAGTACCGGCTCGAACGCGTCGGCGGACGCTATCGCGATATCGAGCAGGAGCGGCACTCCACGCGCACGGTCTATGACTTGAGCGACAACCCCGGCGTCGACCTGTGGGAATTGTCGACGCGGTATCCGCGGTGGATGCCTTTCGTCGACGCCATCTACGGCAGCGCGACGTACCTGCCGATGGCGGACGGCGCGCGCTACGAAGTGAAGATCACGCAATCGGGATTGATCGCGCGGCCCATCAATGCGTCCGCGGAGAAGGCCAGCGGCCGCAATCAGATGAATGGAGCGGCGGGATGAAGCTCGCGGCCGGCGTCAGCCGAGCCACACGCGCGCGTTCCTGAAGATCCGCATCCACGGACTGTCCTCGCCCCACTGCGGCGGATGCCATGAGTTCTGGACGGTGCGATACACGCGTTCCGGATGCGGCATCAGCAATGTCACGCGGCCGTCGGTGGTCGTGATGCCGGTAATTCCCAGCGGCGAGCCGTTTGGATTGGCCGGATAACGCTCGGTGGGCTGACCCGAGTTGTCGACGAACCGCAGCGAGACGAGCTGCTGCTCCGCGCATGCGGCGAGTTCGCCGACGTTCGCGAATTCGGCGAGCCCTTCGCCATGCGCCACCGCAATCGGCATGCGCGAGCCGGCCATGCCGGCAAACAGTATCGATGGCGACTTCACCACTTCGACCAGGCTCAGCCGCCCTTCGAACTGCTCCGAACGATTACGCACGAAGCGCGGCCAGTGATCCGCGCCGGGGATCAGAGTGTACAGCGCCGACATCATCTGGCAGCCGTTGCATACGCCGAGCGAAAATGTGTCCTGCCGCGCGAAGAAAGCCGCGAAGGTGTCACGCAGCTGCGGCTGAAACAGAATGGATTTCGCCCAGCCCTCGCCCGCGCCGAGCACGTCGCCGTAGGAAAAGCCGCCGCACACGACCAGGCCTTGATAGTCATCGAGCCGCACGCGGCGCGCGACCAGATCGGTCATGTGAATGTCGTACGGAGTGAAGCCGGCACGATGAAACGCCGCGGCCATTTCGACATGGCTGTTGACGCCCTGTTCGCGCAGGATGGCTATCCTGGGGCGCGCACCGGTTGCAATGTACGGCGCGGCAACGTCACTGTCGGGATCGAAGGCAAGGCTGGCATGCAGCCCCGGATCGGTGGCGCTCGTCGCTGTCTCGTACTGTTCGCGCGCGCACTGCGGGTTGTCGCGCAGCTCGATCATGCGGTAGCTGGTCTCGGACCACGCGCGGCGCAATTCGGCGCACGACTCGTCGAGCACAGTGCGATCGCCTGCGCGAATCAACAGTCGCTGCGCCGCCGTCGCCGATCCGATCACGCGACTCAGCGCCGCCATGCCGTGGCGCTGCAGGACCGCAGTCACAGCGGCCACATCGGCGCCGCGAATCTGGATCACCGCACCAAGTTCTTCGCTGAACAATCCTGCCGCCGCATCGAGCACCGCGGCACCGAGATCGACATCGACGCCGCAATGACCGGCGAACGCCATTTCCGCCAGCGTCACGAACAACCCGCCATCGGAGCGGTCGTGATACGCGAGCGCCAGCCCGGCAGTGCGCAGCTCGATGATGGCGTCGAAGAACTTCCTCAGCCGCAACGAATCATCGCAGTCCGGCGCATCGGCGCCCAGCTGGCCATACACCTGCGCCGCGCACGATCCACCCATGCGATTGCGGCCGGCGCCGAGGTCGATCAGCAGCAAGCGCGTATCGCCAGCCGTCATCGACAACTGCGGCGTCAGCGTACGGCGCACGTCGCGTACCGGCGCGAACGCGGACACGATCAGCGACAGCGGCGCGACCATCTTGCGTGCGGCGCCCGCTTCGTTCCAGCTCGTCTTCATCGAGAACGAATCCTTGCCGACCGGAATCGCAATGCCGAGCGCCGGACAGAAATCCTCGCCCACGGTCTTGACCGTTGCGTACAGATCAGCGTCCTCGCCCGGCTCGCCGCACGCCGCCATCCAGTTCGCGGACAGGCGCACGTCGGAAATCTTCGCGATGTCGGCGGCGGCGATATTGGTCAGCGACTCAGCCACTGCCATGCGTCCGGACGCGGGCGCGTTCAGCAGCGCAAGCGGCGCGCGCTCTCCCATCGCCATCGCTTCACCTGTCGTGGAGGTGTAATCGCTGATGGTCACCGCAACGTCGCTCACCGGCACCTGCCACGGTCCCACGAACGGATCGCGGCTGATCATGCCGCCGACGGAGCGGTCGCCGATGGTGATGAGAAATGTCTTGTCCGCGATCGCGGGAAAGCGCAGCAGGCGATAGGCCGCGTCGCGAATGTCGAGCTGCCCGACGTCGAAGGCATCGCCGAGCGGCGGCAGGCGCCGCACGTCGCGCGTCATGCGCGGCGGCTTGCCGAGAATGACGTTCAACGGCACGTCGACCGGAGTGGTGTTCAGCAACGGATCGTTGACTTGCAGCGCGCAGTCGTCCGTGACGTCGCCGACGATGGCGTACGGGCAGCGCTCGCGCGCGCACAGTTCGCCGAACAGCTTCAGCTGGTCCTTCGCGATGATGAGCACGTAGCGCTCTTGCGCTTCGTTGCACCAGATTTCCAGTGGTGACATGCCCGGTTCGTCCGACGGAATCGAGCGCAGGTCGATGCGGCCACCGCGGTCGCTGTGCGCGATCGACTCGGGAATGGCGTTGGACAGGCCGCCCGCGCCGACGTCATGAATCAGCAGGATGGGATTCGCCTCGCCCAGCGCCCAGCATTGATCGATGACTTCCTGCGCCCGCCGCTGGATCTCGGGATTGCCGCGCTGCACCGAAGCGAAATCCAGGTCTTCCGCGCTCGCGCCGCTGCCCACCGACGACGCGGCGCCGCCGCCGAGTCCGATCAGCATGGCTGGACCACCGAGCACCACGACACTTGCACCCGCGGGCACTTCCGACTTCTCCACGTGCATGCGGCGGATGTTGCCGACGCCGCCGGCGATCATGATGGGCTTGTGGTAGCCGCGCAGTTTGGCGCGCTCGTTGCCGGCGCGCGTGTCGGCCGCTTGCATTTCAAACGTGCGGAAGTAGCCGAGGATGTTGGGCCGGCCGAATTCGTTGTTGAACGCCGCCGCGCCGATGGGGCCTTCGAGCATGATGTCGAGCGCCGAGGCGATGCGCTGCGGCCGGCCGAAGTCTTTTTCCCAGGGCTGCTCGAAGCCGGGAATGCGCAGGTTCGACACGGAGAAGCCCGCCAGGCCGGCCTTCGGCTTGCCGCCGCGGCCGGTCGCGCCCTCGTCGCGAATCTCCCCGCCCGAGCCGGTCGCCGCGCCGGGAAACGGCGAGATCGCGGTGGGGTGATTGTGCGTCTCCACTTTCAGCAGGATGTCGATGGGCTCATCGTTGAAGCCGTAGCGATGCGTCGCGACGTCGGCGAACCAGCGGCGGCCCGCATGGCCTTCGATCACCGCCGCGTTGTCGCGGTACGCGGACAGCACGCCTTGCGGACTGACGGCGTGCGTATTGCGGATCATCGCCATCAGCGTGCGCGGCTGACGCTCGCCGTCGATGATCCAGTCCGCATTGAAAATCTTGTGGCGGCAGTGCTCGGAGTTGGCCTGCGCGAACATCATCAGCTCGACGTCGTGGGGATCGCGGCCCAGTTTGCGGAAGTTGGCGTCGAGGTAATCGATCTCATCGGCCGACAGCGCGAGGCCAAGCGTGCGATTGGCTGCTTCCAACGCGGCGCGGCCCTGCGCATGCAGCGCAATGGAATTCAGCGGGCGGGGTGCGTGCTGCGCGAAGAGCTGCGCGGCGTCCTCGAAACGGAACACCGCCGCTTCGATCATGCGGTCGAACAGCAGTGGCGCGAGCGCCTGCAGGTCGGCGGCAGCCAGCGGCTGGGCCGCCTCGATGCGATAGGCGATGCCGCGCTCGATGCGCTCGATCGCATCGATTCCGCACACATGCGCAATGTCAGTGGCCTTGCTCGACCACGGCGAGATCGTGCCGGGGCGCGGGATGACGACGACCAGCGCGCCGCCGGCCGGAGCGTTAACTGGGGCGACAGCCTCGTAACGCGGCCCGTACGTCAATAGAGAGTCGACGACGGAGCGCTGCGCGCCAGAAAGCTGGCTGCGGGTCTGCACGAAGTGCACGAACTGTGCGGACAGCGCCGTGATGGCCGGGTGGCGCGACCGGACGGCCGCAAGCAGTTTGCTGATTCTAAAGGCGGAAAGAGCGGGTGCGCCGGGCAGTGTCAGCATCGTTGGGTCGATCGGGCCGCCTTGGGAACAACGGGCCGTGCGGATGATTTACGGGCGCGAATGATACTGGATCGGACCTGCCGAAACGACCGCTGCGGCCGAAACGGCCGGAGCGCCCCAGGACGCGACCAGTGCACGCGTTGTTTGTCCAGCCTTCACTAACCTGGTCACTATCCTCGCCTTATTTCTTGTCGGTCGGCGTATAGATGGGCATCGGGAAGGCGGTGACGTTGGAGCCCTCGGCCTTGCTGATCTTGGCGATGCCCTGCTTCTGCACTTCGTCGATCCTGAGCACGGCGTGCATGGGCACGTAGGTGCGTTTCACGCCCTCGAACTCGGCTTTCAGCCGCTCCTCCGACGGGTCGACGACGACCGCGGAACGCTCGCCGAACACCAGTTCCTCGATCTCCACGAAACCGAAAAGCGAGCCATGGCTCACCTTCCGGGCGTAGATCTCGTACACCGTTCCCTGATTCACGAAAACGACTTTGAAAATGTGACTCGCTGCCATATATGCGGACTGGGCTCGTTGGTAGTCTGCACGCATATTACATAGCGCAGCCTCCTAAGAGGACACTGTGTCTGCATTGGCGGCCTCCAAGACCGGCGGGCGAGGACGGAATTTGTCCCCATGGCACTGAAACTTCGAGTCATCAGCGACCAGTACAAGGCGCTCGGCAAGCGCAGCTCGCGGCTGTTCGGCGTGACCGGCGGCCGGATCGGCCGTGCCCAGGACAACGACTGGGTGCTGCCGGACCCCGACCGCTACGTTTCCAGCCACCATGCCAAGGTGACGTTCCGCTCCGGCGCCTGGGTGCTCGAAGACACCAGCACCAACGGCATTTTCATCAATGGCGCCGATACGCCCGCGTCGATGGAAGGCCCGTACTCGCTGCAGGATGGCGACCGCCTGCGCCTGGGTGACTACGACATCCTGGTCAGCATCGACGAGCGCAACGATTTCTCCGCGGATGCCAGCGGCCAGATTCCCGTGCCGAAGCGCGTCGTGAAAGGCTCCAGTAAGCCGGCCGTTCCGGTGCTCAATGACGACCTGGGCGAAGAACTCGACCTCACCGATCTGATCAGCGAATCGGCGATCCGTCCGGCCAGCCAGCCGTTCAATCTCGACACCTTCAACGCCGGCGCAACCCCTGCGAACAGCGTGCAGCTCAACACGGCGCCCGCGAGCTCCACGCCCGTCAAGGCCGAACCCAAGCCCGTCGCCAAGTCGGCGCAAAGCGGTTTCAGCTCACTGCTCGACACCCTCATGGACGCGGACGAGCAGCGTACTGTCACGCATCCGAAGAAGGGCGACGATTGGCAGATGCAGACACGGCCGTACGACATCAAGACGATGACCGCGCTCAACTCGCCAGCCGCGTTGGCGAAGCCGGAGAAGGGCAAGGACAAAATCGAACTCGACCAGCCGCGGCCCGCGCCGCGCCGCTCTGAGCAATCGCATGGCGACATCGGCAGCGGCGTGGAAGCATTTTGCCGCGGTGCGGGCATCGACCCGGCATCGCTGCCCGCCGATGCGCAATCCGCACTGCTCACTGTCGCCGGCCAGGTGCTGCGAGAAGTCGTCCTCGGCCTCACCGAAGCACTCAAAGGCCGCTCGGACCTCAAGAGCCGTCTGCGCCTGAGCCAGACGACGATTCAACCGGGCGAAAACAACCCGCTGAAGTTCTCGGCAAGCGTCGACGAAGCCGTGCTGCGCCTGCTCGACCCGCACAGCGCACGCTACCTCGGGCCGATCGAGGCGATCCGCGATTCGTTCGCCGACCTGCGCACGCATCAGACGGCGCTGGTAAGCGCGATCCAGGCCGGCATGGATGAATTCATGAATCGCATCGAGCCAGGCGAATTGCAGGAGCGCTTCGACCGCGGCCTGAAACGCGGCGCAATTCTCGGCGCAGCGAACAAGATGAAATACTGGGATCTGTACGTCGAGTTCTACCAGGCGCTGAACCAGCGCAACGAACAGGGACTGCCGCCTGTGTTCGCCGAAGAACTCGCGCGCACCTATGCTGAGAAGGCAGCGCAGAAGCGGAAATAGTTCTTCCTACCTCCCGTCGCTATCTCCTCCGACTCGCACCCTCCCCCGCTCCTCGCGGGGGAGGGTCAGGGTGGGGCGCGCGATCACTTGCCGCGAAGCCTTGAAGGAAGAACGGTTTTCAGGACCGCCGTGAATACGGCCATGTAGGCTTCAATCGCAACATCCTGTTGCTCATGATCCCGAAAACCGTTCTTCCTTCAAGACTCCGCTACCTCAGTGGACGCTGCCGAGCGAAGTAATGAGGGAGAAGAAGTAAAGACTCTCATCCTCTGCGCCGCATCTCACCGCTGCACCGTGTCGTTGCTCACCGTCCGGTTCGCCGGCGGCCCCGAGTCTGCGGCGACCCAGTCCAGAATATCGATGTAGCCGCGGATGTTTTCCACGAATCGCACCGGCTCCCAGCCGCGGGCATAGCCTCTTTTCACCTGCGTATACCACTTCGTCTGCGTGAGCAGCGGCAAGTGATCGCGCACGTCGTCCCATGAATCGGGATTGTGGCCGTGCATTTGCGTGAGGATGCGCGCGTCTTCGAGGTGGCCGATGCCGACGTTGTAGGCGGCCAGCGTCATCCATGTTCTATCGGGCTCGAGGATGCGGTTGGGGATCTGGTTGCGCATGCGCACGAAGTATTGGGCGCCGCCGAAGATGCTCGCGCGCGGGTCGAGGCGATCGGGCACGCCGAGCGCGCGCGCGGTTTCTTCCGTCAGCATCATCAAGCCGCGCACGCCGGTGCCGGAGGTTGCCGTGGGCACCCAGTGCGATTCCTGGTAGCCGATTGCTGCTAGCAGGCGCCAATCGACGCCGACCTGATCGGCGGCTTCGCGGAACCATTGGCGGTATTGCGGCAAGCGCATCGCGACATCGTCGATGAAGACCCGCGATTGGATGTAGTCGAAGCGATCCGTGCCGGCGTAGTACGTGTCGAGGATGGATGCGAGGCGGCCTTCGGCTTTCAACGATGCGTAGAACGCGGTGACTCGCCGCAGCAGGCTGGTGTCGCGCGCGTCCACTGCCCATGCCAGCGATTTGCCGCTGGAGAGATTCAGCGCGATGCGGATGTCGGGATGGAAGGCGCGGCCGATGGCGAACTCGTTGGAGTCGGCAACGGTGTAGTCGAACTCGCGACGCGACAGGCGATACAGCAGTTCTTCGGTTTCGGCGGACGGGTTTTCCACCCAGGACAGATTCGGCAGGCCGATGCGCAGTTGCTCCAAGGTCGCTTCGTGCGAGCTGCCGGCGACAACCTCGATATGCGAGTCGATGGCTTGAGCAAGCGAGCGGGCGCGCGGCACGCCCTGGCGATAGATCAGATGTTCGCGCACCTGTTGGTAGGCCGGCCCGAAGCCAGTCTGCGGCGGCAGGCGCACGCTGCGCGTCAGACCGGCCGCCGCAATGTGGGCACGGTGAGATTCCAGTTCACGCAGCACATCGCCGACGTTCGGAACTGAATAAATGAACAGCTTCACGCCCAGCTCCGCCGCAAAGCGGCTGGCCAGGTCGAACTCCGGCCCTTGTGGACCCGATGCGCCGAGGTAGTAGGCGCTGGGCATGTTGCGCGTCACGACACGCAGCTCGCCGGCCTGGATGATCTGTTCCAGCACGGTCGGCGGCTGCGAGCAGGTGCCCAGCAGCAAGGTCGCGATGATGGCCAGGACTGCTCGCAAGGCTTCGGGCTTCCTCTTCGGGTCGGTGTCGGCGGGTGAGTTGCGCGGGCCGGATTTGCCGCCCGACTTGGTGAACACAAGCCTACAGTCTTGCCGGAGGCTGGTATAGAATCGCCGCCCTGCGACAGGTCACAACCGCCGCACGCATCCGGCAGGCCCGCGCCAACCGCTTGTCAGCATGGAAATTTCAAGAATCGGAGAGGTGGCAGAGTGGTCGATTGTACCTGATTCGAAATCAGGCGTGCGCTTACGCGCACCGAGGGTTCGAATCCCTCCCTCTCCGCCACAAATGAAAATGCCCCCGTTCAGGGGGCTTTTTTATTGGCGGCGCCGAGGGAAGAGGATGAGGATCCGAGCAACGGATTCGACAAGAACGCCGCAACAGCATTTTGCACAGCCGTCCCGGCTGCCCGCGGCGCGAGGCACATGAATGTGCCGAGTGGCATCTCTCGCAGCGTCAACCGAACTGAACACCCTCTTTCCGGTCCAAAGTGCGGCAAGCTTTACAGGCCTGGAACTCCCCACCACACTGACGGTTAATGAAGGCCGTGATGAAACAATTTGCAACATTTGCCGCCTGTGCGCTGCTCAGTTTCGGCGCCGCAGCGCAATCCACGGCAGCGAACACTGCCGGCAGCGGCGACGACCTGCCCGACATCGGCAGCCCCGCCCAGGCGATGATGACGCTGCAGGACGAGTATCAGATCGGCCGCATGATCGTGCGCGGCCTGCGCGACCAGGGCCAGATTCTCGAAGACCCGGAAGTCACCGACTATCTCCAGTCGCTCGGCTTCCGCCTCTCCAGCCAGGCGCACGACGGCGCGCAGCGTTTCAGTTTCTTCACGGTGCGCGATCACTCCATCAATGCGTTTGCACTGCCCGGCGGTTTCATCGGCGTGAACTCCGGCCTGGTGCTGGAGACCAAGAACGAAAGCGAACTCGCGGGCGTGCTCGCGCATGAAATCGCGCACGTCACGCAGCGCCACATTGCCCGCAGCATCGCTGCACAGAGCCGCCAGAGCCTGGTCTCCACCGCAGCCATGCTCGCTGCGATTCTCGTCGGCGCAGCGGCCGGCGGCGGCGACGGTGCAATGGCCGGCATGGCGGCGGCCCAGTCGCTCTCCATCCAGCAGCAGATCAGTTTCACGCGCGCCAACGAGACCGAAGCGGATCGCGTCGGCCTGGGCATCCTCGCCAGCTCGGGCATGAACCCTGAAGGCATGCCGAATTTCTTCGAGACCATGAGCCGGCGCGCGGGCGGCGGCGAAGACCAGATTCCCGAAATGCTGCGCAGCCATCCGGTCACCAGCGAGCGTATCGCGGAAACCAAGGAGCGGGCGCTGCAGCTCGAAGTGACGGCGGCGCCCGACAGTCCGAGTTATGCGCTGACGCGCGAACGGCTGCGCGTGCTGTCGACGCCTTCGGGTGTCGATCCGCGCGAGTACTACGCAGCGATCATTCAGAACGAACCTGACGCGACTCCGGCGCAGGTGTATGGCAAGGGACTCGCGATGATGATGGCGGGCGCGGCCGATAAAGCGGTGCCCATCTTCCAGAAGCTGCGCGATGCCGATCCGACAATCACGCAATACCACACTGCGCTCGGACAGGCGCAGCTCCAGGCTGGTCAAGGCAAGGCATCGCTCGCGACTCTGCAACATGCGCGCGAACTCTTTCCGCGCAACGTTGCCGTGACGGTCCGCTACGCCGAGTCGCTGATGCAGTTGGGGGACGCGAAGCGCGCGCACGAAATCCTGCTGGACTTGTTCAACGCTGTGCCGCCGACGCCCGAGCAGGCGCGACTCACTGCGCTCGCAGCCAACGCGGCGGGCGACGTTGCCGACTCTTACTACTACATGTCCGAGTACCATTTGATGAGCGGCGACCTGCCGCTCGCCATCAACCAGCTCCAGCTCGCGCTGGCAGTGCCCAAGATCACCGCCGTGCAGCGTGCCCGTTTCCAGGCACGCATGGATGAAGTCATCCAGGCCATGCCCAAGGGCGGCATGCGGCGCACCGCCAGCCAGCGACCGCAGCGGGCGAATTCGAATTGACGGGCGGCTCGTCTTGATTATCCGGCTTGTTATAATGGCCGCATGCCGCCGCCGGCCCTTCTTCCGTCACAAGGAATTTTCACGCGCATGACCTGCATGATGCGAGGCGCATTGGCGCCGGCACGAACCCTCGCGGTCCTATCCCTGCTCACTGTCGCTGCTGGCTGCGCCAGCGCGCCGGGCCGTACTCACGACGAGGATCCGTGGCAGGGCTTCAACCGCGGCGTCTACAAATTCAACGACACCATCGACCGCGCGGCGCTCAAGCCGGTGGCGAAGGGCTACAAGAAGATCACGCCGGGCTGGATGCGCTCTGGTATCGGTAATTTCTTTGCGAATCTCGAATATCCGACCACGATCGCCAACGATTTCCTGCAAGGCAAGCTCGGTGCGGGTTTCAAGGACACCGGCCGCTTTCTGCTCAACAGCACGCTAGGCGTGGGCGGACTCCTGGATGTCGCGACCCCGGTGGGCCTGCAGGCAAACGACGAGGACTTCGGCCAGACGCTGGCGGTGTGGGGCGTCGGCTCGGGTCCGTTCCTGAACCTGCCGTTCTTCGGACCCTCATCGCTGCGCGATGCGCCGTCGAAGGTCGTCGATCATTTCACGCAGCCGCTGACTTACATCAACGACCTGCCATGGGAAACCGAATGGAGCCTGCGCGGCCTCGAATTGGTGCAGGGCCGTGCCGAGCTGCTGTCATTCGACGCGACGCTGCAACGCACGTTCGATCAGTATGCTTTCGTGCGCGACGCGTGGGTGCAGAAGCGCGAGTTCGAAATCTACGACGGCAATCCGCCGCCGCAGACGCTGGAAGACGATTCGTTCGACGAAGCCGAGACGCCTGCGGCCGCGACGCCGAAGGCCACGCCGTAGGACGTTACAGAGCGGCTGCCGTAGCGACTGGCCGCGCGGCTACGGCTGCGTCGTTGGCATGAAACAGATCCTCGACTTCGCTGATGCGCGCCAGCGCTTCGATCTGGTGCGGCATGTTCACGAAGGCAATCTGCTGACGCTTCTGGCGCGCGAGCCGCAGCCATTGGAGCAGCAGCGCCAAGCCTGAACTGTCGCTCTCGGTCACACCCGAGAGATCCACCTGCAGGGACGGCGAACCCGCGAACAAAGTCCCGCTGCGTTTCAGCAGCGCAGTCACCGTCGTGGCGTCGAGCACGCCACTGACCAGAAAATTACCGTCGTTCAGCGACTCCAGCTTGGCGGTGTTCATTGTGACTACTTGGCGGGCGCCGGCGGCTTCGGCGGGTTGCCGCTCGCGACCTGCGATTCCAGGCGCTTGATCACCGCTTCCAGGCCCTTCTGCTGGATCTCAGCGCCGAAGTCGGTGCGGAAAGATTTCACGTAGGACACGCCCTCGATCTGGACGTCGAAGGCTTTCCAGCCCGCATCCGTCTTGCGCAGGCTGTAATTCACCGAGACGTTCGAGCCGTTGTCGCGACGCACATCGCTGCGCACGGTTGCCGTCGTGTCGTCGGGTTTGCCGGGCGTATACGGCAGAATCTTCAGGCGGTCCGGTGTGAATTCGAGCAGCGCTTCGCCATAGTTCTGCAGCATCGACTGATAGAACGCGTCGATGAATCGCTTGCGCTGCTCGGGCGTGGCGTCGCGCCAGTTCTTGGCCAGCACGAGCTGCGCCGCATAGGCGGTATCGAAGTACGGCAGCATGGTCTTGTCCACCAGCGCGCGGATGCTGTTGCGATCCTTCTGGTACGCGGCGCGGTTCTTGTCCAGTTCACGCAACGTATCCTGCGCAACTTTCTGCACCAGCTCGTACGGTCCGAGCGCCGCAGCGGCATCCGCAGCACTTGCCGGACTTGCGAACACCAGCAGCGCCACGCACGCACTGCAGAAGAGTTTGGCGAAGTTCAGTGCAATGCGGCTCATTTGGCAGTCTCCTCCGGCTTGGCGGAATCGTCTTTGCGGCCGGCGAAGCTCGCCGCCAGCTGATTGATCAGGTTCTCCAGCACCAGCGCGTCCTGGACCAGTTCGATGTGATCGCCGCTCTTGAGGAAATCCTCGGCGCCCCCCGCGGTGAGGCCCACGTACTGGCTGCCCAGCAGGCCCGACGTCATGATGCTGGCGTCGCTGTCCTTCGGAATGCGGCTGTACGCGGACTTGATCCGCAACTGCACCACGGCCTTGTAGATGCTCTGGTCCAGCGTGATGGACTCCACCCGGCCAATCGTCACACCCGCCATCGACACCGCCGCACCCACCTTCAGGCCGCCGATATTCTCGAACTTGGCGTCCACGGCATAACTGCTGCCGTCCACCGAAAGTTCACGGTTGGTGATCTGGGTGACCAGGAAGAACAGCGCGGCGAAGCCGAGCAGCACGAACAACCCGGTGGAAATTTCGATGGTACGCATTGAACGCATGGGTAAGTCCCCGAAGGCCCGTCAGAGCCTTGCAGCAGTAATCATGTAATCCAGGATCAGGGTCATCACCGCGGAAATCACCACGGTGCGCGTCGTCGCGCGGCCGACGCCTTCGGCGGTGGGCACGGCAGTGAAGCCTTCGAAGACGGCTACCAGGCTGCAGGCGACGCCGAACACGAAGCCCTTGAGCACGCCGTCCATCACGTCCTGCGGTTCGACGCTGGAGCGCATCTGCGACCAGAAAGAATTCGCGTCCACGCCCAGTTGTTGCACGCCCACGAGCTGCACGCCGAAGATGCCGATCGCGATGAAGATGATGGCCAGCAGCGGCATGGCGATCACGCCGCCGAGGAAGCGCGGCGCGACGACGCGGCGGATCGGATCGACCGCCATCATTTCCATTGCGGTCAGTTGATCGGTGGCGCGCATCAGGCCGATTTCCGAAGCGAGCGCGGTGCCGGCACGACCCGCGAACAGCAGCGCCGTCACTACCGGTCCAAGCTCGCGCAGCAACGCGAGCGCAGCGCCGCTGCCTAGCGCGTCTTCGGAGCCGAACCGCTGCAGCACGTCGTAGCCTTGTAGCGCCATGACCATGCCGACGAACAAGCCGCAAGTCATGATGATGACCAGCGACAGCGCGCCGGCGTTGTAGACCTGCTTGATAATGAGGCTCGGGCGCAGCAGCGCGCGCGGCACCTGCCCGAGAACGCGGCCAAAGAAGATGAACACCGAGCCGACGGTGGCTATCAGCTCGCGCAGATTTTCCGTCAGCTCACGCAGCAAGTTCATTCGGTTCCCGCGAGCAGTTCTTCATAGTAATCGGGCGCCGGGTAGTGAAACGGCACCGGGCCGTCCGCCAGCCCGTTCATGAACTGGTTGACGATCTCCGAGGCATGATCCTTCAACTCCAAGAATGTGCCGGCCGCGACGACCTTGCCACCTGCCAGCAGGTAGCTGGTGTCGGCGAGGATGGCCATCTCCTCGACGTCATGCGAGACCACGACGCTGGTGATGCCCAGCGCGTAATTCATCTGCCGCACCAGCCGCACGATCATGCCCATGGAGATCGGGTCCAGGCCGGCGAACGGTTCGTCATAGATCAGCATTTCCGGGTCCGTCGCCATCGAGCGCGCCAGCGCGACCCGCCGCGCCATGCCGCCCGACAATTCCGGCGGCATCAATTGCGCCGCACCGCGCAGCCCGACGGCCTGCAGTTTCGTCAACACGATGTTCCGGATCAGCGATTCCGGCAGGTCCGTGTGCTCACGCAGCGGGAACGCGACGTTCTCGAACACGCTCATGTCGGTGAGCAGCGCGCCGTTCTGGAACAGCATGCCCATGCGCAGGCGCAAGTCGTACAGCTCGCGCCGCGACAGGTTCGACACGTCGACGCCGTCGAACAGGATCACGCCGTTGGTGGGCTTGATCTGGCCGGTCATCAGCCGCAGCAACGTCGTCTTGCCCGTGCCGCTGGGCCCCATGATCGCAGTGATCCGGCCGCGCGGAATGGTGAGATTCAGGCCGGAGAAAATCTCGCGATGGCCGGCCGAATAGGACACGTCGCGGATTTCAACGAGGTTGTCCGTGGGCGCTTCGCGCGCAGTGGGCGGCGCGCCGGCGGTGTGCGAAGCGGGGCGGCGTTCGCCCTGCACGCGACGGTCTTTAGTGCGCACCTAAGCACCCCTCAAAATGAATGCGGCCGGACGACACACAGATCGCCCGGCCGCGATGACAGCACGCAACTCAAGCCGCATCCGACTCCAGCTTCGCGGTGTACGCGCCAGTGCGCGCGAGACCGTTGAACTTCGCGCGGCGCAAGAACGCTTTCTGGCCCGCCGCGTAGTTTTCCGGCTTGCCGCCCCAAGCCTTGAGCGCTTCATCCTGCAATGCGCGCCCGTAGGAGAACGTCAGTTCCCAGGGCAAGGGGCCCAGCTTGTTCATCAGGCTGAGATGCTCGCTCGCTTCGGCCGCGCTCTGTCCACCCGACAGGAACGCGATACCCGGCACTGCGCCCGGCACGTGGCGCTTGAGGGTACGCACGGTGGCTTCGGCAACCTGCTGGGCATTGGCTCGATTGGGGCACTTCTTTCCCGAGATGACCATGTTGGGTTTCAGGATCATGCCTTCGAGGTGAATGCGATGTGAATGCAGTGCGTCGAAGACAGCAACCAATGTTGCAGATGTGACGGCCTCGCAACGCTCGAGCGTGTGGCCACCATCCATCAGGATTTCCGGTTCGACGATGGGAACGATGTTCGCTTCCTGGCACAGCGCGGCGTAACGGGCCAGCGCGTGCGCGTTCGCGTCGATGGCGAACTGCGTGGGAATGGCGTCGGCGATGTCGATGACGGCGCGCCATTTGGCGAAGCGCGCACCGAGGCCGTAGTACTCGGCCATGCGCTCACGCAAACCGTCGAGGCCTTCGGTGATCGTCTCGCCGGGGAAATTCGTCAGCGCCTTGGCGCCGGTGTCGACCTTGATGCCCGGCACGATACCCAGCTTGGTCAGGTACTGCGCGAACGGCGTGCCGTCCTTCGTCTTCTGGCGCAGCGTCTCGTCATAAAGAATCACGCCGCTGATATGGTTGGCCGCGCCGGAAGCAGTGAACAGCATTTCTCGGTAAGTGCGCCGCGCTTCCTCGGTGGACTCCAGCTTGATGCTGTCGAAGCGCTTTTTGATCGTGCCGCCGGATTCGTCGGCCGCCAGGATGCCTTTACCTTTCGCGACCATCGCGCGGGCGGTGGTCTCGAGTTCGCTGCGATTCATACGTCGTTCACCTCTAGGAATTGCCCGCACGCCGTGGCGGGCTTGCGAGACGGGGTGCGTAGGATAGCAAAAACCCTCCTGGCTCGATGGCTTACCGCTGTTGTGGACAACCGACATCCGCTCGCTCGAGGGACTTTTGACCGCCCCCAAGCGACTCACGGATGGCTTGCGGGGAGGCTATTCGCAGCGAGGCGTTGGCTGGAGCCGTTGATTGGGACTAAAATGGTCCCATATTCACCGTCGCACCCTTTGCCCAAGCCGGCTGCAAGGTCAACCCAATGCTCCGCATCAGCAAACTGACTGACTATGGAACGGTCATCCTCGCCTACCTGGCGTCGCAGCCGGACCGGCCGCTGGCCGCGGCCGAGGTAGCCGACCATACGCAAATTGCGCTGCCCACGGTAAGCAAGCTACTGAAGAATTTGCAACGCACCGGCCTGGTGACGTCGACGCGCGGCAGCCTCGGCGGCTACCAGCTCGCCCGCCCCGCAGCCGAGATCACCGCCGCGAAGATTCTCGATGCGCTGGAGGGCCCCTTCGCGATCACCGAATGCAGCGGCGAACACAGCAGCTGCGGCATCGAATCGAACTGCCGTGTCGGGCATGTGTGGCAACGCGTAAATGCGGCCATCCGTCGTGCCCTCAACGACGTAACGCTGGCGCAGCTTGCCGGCACCGAGCGCGGCGCCGTGACCAGCGTGCCTTTGACGCGGATGCCGACGCGCACCGCCCACGTAAAATTGCCGCACGAATGAGCTGAAGCAAGACATGGCAAGCAACCCGCAACAAGATCCCGCGCTCGAAGCCCAGCTCGCGCAGAAATACCGTCACGGCTTCGTGACGGATATCGAGTCCGACACCGTACCGCCCGGCCTCAACGAGGACGTGGTGAAGCTGATCTCGCGCAAGAAGAACGAGCCCGAGTTCATGCTCGCATGGCGGCTGAAGGCATACCGCCATTGGCTGACGATGCGCGAACCGCACTGGGCGCATCTGCGCGTCGCGCCCATGGACTACCAGTCGATCTCGTACTATTCGGCGCCCAAGTCGAAGAAGGACGGCCCGAAAAGCCTCGAGGAAGTCGATCCGAAGCTGCTGGAAACGTATGACAAGCTAGGTATCCCGTTGCACGAGCGCGCACGCCTGGCGGGTGTGGCCGTCGATGCGGTGTTCGACAGCGTGTCCGTGGCGACGACGTTCAAAGAACGCCTGTCCAAGGCAGGCGTGATCTTCTGCTCGTTCTCGGAGGCCGTGCACAAGCACCCCGCCCTGATCGAACAATACCTCGGCAGTGTCGTGCCCTACACCGACAACTATTTCGCAACGTTGAACTCCGCGGTGTTTTCCGACGGTTCCTTCGTTTACGTGCCCAAGGGCGTGCGCTGCCCGATGGAGCTGTCGACCTACTTCCGCATCAACGCCGCGAATACCGGCCAGTTCGAGCGCACGCTGATCATTGCTGACGAGGATTCGCACGTCAGCTATCTCGAAGGCTGCACCGCGCCTATGCGCGACGAGAATCAGCTGCATGCGGCCGTCGTGGAACTGGTCGCGCTCAGGAATGCGCAGATCAAGTATTCGACCGTGCAGAACTGGTATCCCGGCGACGAGAACGGCAAGGGCGGCATCTACAACTTCGTCACCAAGCGCGGCGAATGCCGCGGCGCCGATTCGCGCATCAGCTGGACCCAGGTGGAAACCGGTTCGGCGATCACCTGGAAGTACCCGAGCTGCGTGCTGAGGGGCGACAACTCGGTGGGCGAGTTCTATTCCGTCGCGGTCACGAATAACTACCAGCAGGCGGACACCGGCACGAAGATGATTCATATCGGCCGCAATACGCGCAGCACCATCGTCTCCAAGGGCATTTCGGCCGGCCACGGCCAGAACAGCTACCGCGGGCTGGTGAAGATCCTTGCAAGCGCAGTCAACGCGCGCAATTTCACGCAGTGCGATTCTCTGCTGATGGGTGACAAGTGCGGCGCACACACCTTCCCATACATGGAAGTGCGAGCGCCGAGCGCGAGCGTCGAACACGAAGCGACCACGTCGAAGATCGGTGACGACCAGTTGTTCTACTGCCTGAGTCGCGGCATTGCCACGGAGGATGCGGTGAACATGATCGTCAACGGCTTCTGCAAGACTGTCTTCAAGGAACTGCCGATGGAGTTCGCGGTGGAAGCGCAGAACCTGCTGGCGGTCAGCCTCGAAGGCGCGGTCGGTTGAAACGTTTTTCTTAAGATCGAGATAGAAGCGACACACATGCTGAGCATCAAGAACCTGCACGTCAGCGCGGCAGGCAAGCAAATCCTCACCGGCGTCAACCTCGAAGTGAAAGCCGGCGAAGTCCACGCCATCATGGGCCCGAACGGCTCGGGCAAGAGCACGCTCGCCCAGCTGCTGGCGGGCCGCGAAGGCTACGAAGTCACCGCCGGCACCGCGACCTATCGCGGCAAGGATCTGCTCGCCCTCGCTCCCGAAGAACGGGCGCGCGAAGGTGTGTTCCTCGCTTTCCAATATCCGGTGGAGATTCCCGGCGTCAACAACGTGTATCTGCTCAAGGCCGGCCTGAATGCCATTCGCAAGCATCGCGGCCAGTCCGAGCTGGATGCCTTCGAGTTCCTCGCGCTGGTGCGCGAGAAGATGAAGCTGATGCAGATGAGCGAAACCTTCCTGAACCGCGGCGTCAACGAAGGCTTCTCCGGCGGCGAAAAGAAACGCAACGAGATCCTGCAGATGGCGGTGCTGGAACCCGCGCTCGCGCTGCTCGACGAGACCGACTCGGGCCTCGACATCGATGCGCTGCGCGTCGTGGCCGAGGGCGTGAACAGCCTGCGCTCCAGCGAACGCGCCATCGTCATGGTCACGCATTACCAGCGCCTGCTCGATTACATCGAGCCCGATCACGTCCACGTTCTTTCCGGCGGCAAGATTCTCAAGAGCGGCGACAAGTCGCTGGCGCTCGAGCTGGAGAAGCGCGGTTACGATTGGGTCAAGCAGGAAGCCGCGGCAGCATGAGCGCCATCGCCACCAAAACCGCGCCGGCCGCCGAGCGCTATCGCACGCTGTTCGACTCCAGATTCCGGGGCCAGGACGGGCTGACGTCACTGCGCCGCGCCGCGCTCGAACACTTTCTCGCCACCGGGTTTCCCACCCAGCGCGATGAGAACTGGAAGTACACCAACCTGCGCCGCCTCGAATCGCGCAACTTCGTGCCCGCCGAAGCTGGGCCGGTCGCGCCGGACGAATCGCAGTGGATCGCCAACACAGGCGCACGGATAGTCCTCGTCAACGGCCATTGCATGCCGAGCTTGTCGAGCGCAGCGCCGCAGCCGCCCGGTGTGACCGTAGTCACGTTGAGCCGTTGGATCGCGAACCAGCCGGATGAGGTCGCGGCGTTCCTCGCGAAGGCGGCGGCCGGCCTGCCCGCAACTGCGCTGGAAAGCCTCAACACGGCGTTCCTCGAAGACGGCGTCGCCATCGAAATTGCCGATGGCGTGGCGCTGGACCAGCCGATCTATGTGATCCACCAGTGGACCGGTGGCACCGCCTCCCTGCCGATGAGCCATCCGCGGATCGTCGTGCGCGCCGGACGCAACAGTCGCGTCGCGATCATCGAGCATTACTTGGGCGCGCACGATGTCGAGACATTCACCAATGCCGTCGTCACGCTGGACCTCGGCAGCGGCGCGCATGTTCACCACTACCGCCTGCAGCAGGAATCGTTGCGCGGCTTCCATGTCGGCAACGCACGCGTGAAGCTGGACCGCGACAGTCGCTACACCAGTCACGACATCGCGCTCGGCGCCAGTATCAGCCGCGTGAACATTACCGCACAGTTGCAGGGGCAAGGCGCCGACGCGAGCTTGCGCGGACTGTTCATTCCGGACGGCACGCAACACCTGGACACCCAGACGCGCGTCGAGCACATCGCCGCCCGCACCACGAGCAATGAAGAGTATCGCGGCGTGGCCGACGGCAAAGGCCGCGGTGTGTTCAACGGCAAGGTGATCGTGCAGGCGGGCGCGCAGAAGATCGACTCGCGGCAATCGAGCCGCAACCTGCTGCTGTCGCCGACGGCCGAGATCGACACCAAGCCCGAACTGGAGATCTACGCGAACGACGTGAAATGCAGCCACGGCGCGACGACCGGCCAGCTCGACACGGCGTCGCTGTTCTACCTGCGCTCGCGCGGCATTTCCGAAGTCGAAGCACGCGCCCTGCTGATCCGCGCCTTCGCCGAGTCCATTCTCGGCACCATCGAGCATGCACCGGTGCGCGACTACCTGGAGCGGCGCCTGCACGAGCGCTTCGCCCGCATCGTCGAGGCCGCAGGAGTTTCCCCATGAATGCCCACGTAGCGCCGCGCCCCGGCAAGCCTTTCGACGTCGATGCAATCCGCCGCGACTTCACGATCCTGCACCAGGACATCAATGGCAAGCCGCTGGTGTATCTGGACAACGCGGCGTCGAGCCAGCGCCCGCGCGCCGTCATCGATGCGATCTCGCGCTACTACGAGCGCGACCACGCCAACGTACATCGCGGCGTTCACACGCTGAGCCAGCGCGCCACGGATGCTTACGAGGGCGCACGCGACGTGGTGCGGCGCTTCATCAACGCGCGTGACACCAAGGAAATCGTGTACGTGCGCGGCACGACGGAAGCGGTCAACCTGGTGGCTCAGTGCTTCGTGCGTCCGAACGTCGGGCCCGGCGATGAGATCCTGATCACCGCGCTCGAGCATCACGCCAACATCGTGCCCTGGCAGATGGTCTGCGAGCAGACCGGCGCGCGGCTGCGCGTCATTCCGATTACACAGGCCGGCGAGGTTGAGTTCGCCGCCTTCGAGAAGCTGATCAGCCCACGCACCAAGATGCTGGCGCTGGCGCATATCTCCAATGCGCTGGGCACCATCGTACCGGTCGAGAAATTCATCGCCGTCGCGCGCAGGCACGGCGTGCCGGTGCTGCTCGATGGCGCGCAAGCCGTGCCGCATTCGCAGGTGGACGTGCAGGCGCTGGGCTGCGATTTCTACTGCTTCTCCGGCCACAAGATGCTTGGCCCCACCGGCATCGGCATCCTGTACGGACGCCAGGCGCTGCTCGATGCGATGCCGCCGTGGCAAGGCGGCGGCGACATGATCCTGACGGTGTCGTTCGAGAAATCGACGTACAACCAGTTGCCGTGGAAGTTCGAAGCCGGCACGCCGAACATCAGCGGCGCGATCGGACTTGCCGCAGCGATCAACTATCTCACCGAGATCGGCATGGACCGCATCGCCGAGTACGAACACGAGTTGCTGGTCGACGCGACGCAGAAACTGTCGGCGCTGCCCGGCCTGCGCATCATCGGCACGGCGCCGCAGAAGGCGGCGGTGGTTTCGTTCGTGCTCGACGGCATTCACCCGCACGACATCGGCACCATCCTGGACACCGAAGGCGTCGCGATCCGCACCGGCCATCATTGCGCCATGCCGGTGATGGATTTCTTCAAGGTGCCGGCCACGGCGCGCGCCTCGATGGCGTTCTACAACACGTTCGACGAAATCGACCGGCTGGTGGCGGCGCTCGAACGCACGCGCAGCGTGCTCGGGTAGCGCGATGGACCTGAAAGACCTGTACCGCGACGTGATCGTCGATCACAACCGCAACCCGCGCAACTTCGGCAGGCTGGAGCCGTCCGACGTGCATGCGGACGGCCACAATCCATTGTGCGGCGACCGGCTCACCATGTACGTGAAGCTCGACGGCGAACGCATCGGCGACGTGCGCTTCGAAGGCGCGGGCTGCGCGATCTCGGTCGCCTCCGCGTCCATGCTCACCGAAGCGGTCAAGGGCAAGACGCTGTCCGAAGTGCACGCACTGTTCGAGGACATGCATGCCTTGCTGACGCAGCAGGACGCCAACGTCGATACCACCAAGCTCGGCAAGCTCGCGGCGCTTTCGGGCGTGCGCGAGTTTCCGGCGCGCGTGAAGTGCGCAAGCCTGTGCTGGCACACGCTCAATGCGGCGCTGGACACGCGCGCCGGCGCAGCGCCCGCTCCCGTCTCCACCGAATAATTCCCGGAAATCTCCGTGCGACACGATCACGAACCCGTCACCCTGCAACGCGATGTCGAAGCCGTCATGGTGCCCGCCGGCGTCCCGGTGACGCTGCGCGCCGACAAGACCGGCTTCATCACCCAGGCGCTGGGCGGCAGCTTTACGGTTTACATCGAAGGCAACCTGTTCCGCGTCGCCGGCAAGGATGCGGACGCACTCGGCCAGGAAGCTTCGCTTGCTCCCGAATTGCCGCCGGAGGCGACCGACGACGACGTCAAGCAACTGGTCTGGGAGCAGATGCGCACCTGCTTCGACCCGGAGATTCCGGTCAACATCGTGGAGCTGGGCCTGGTCTACGAATGCGAGATCACGCGCGAGGACGACGGCGGCCGCGTTGCGACTATCAAGATGACGCTCACCGCGCCGGGCTGCGGCATGGGCGAAATCCTGGTGCAGGACGTGAAAGACAAAGTCGAAGTCATCCCGACCATCAAGCGCGCCGACGTCGAGTTGGTGTTCGACCCGCCGTGGAACCAGGGCATGATGTCGGACGCGGCGCGCCTGCAGACAGGGATGATGTAGATGACCTGGCTGACCGTCGCTGAGGCCGGCGCCATCCCGCCGGGAGATTTTGCGCAAGTCGAAGTGGACGATGCGCTGGTCGCCGTCTTCAACATCGATGGAAAATTCTACGCAATCGACGACATCTGCACCCACGATGGCGGCGGTCTCGCCGGCGGCGCAGTCGAAGGCGACGAAGTGATCTGCCCGCGCCACGGCGCACGCTTCTGCCTGCGCACCGGCGCAGCGTTGACGCCGCCCGCCTACGAGCCGGTCAGAACCTACGAAACGCGCGTCGTCGACGGCATCGTCGAAGTGAGATCGGCCTGACTAAAAAACGCCCCCGCATGCTGCGCCTCACCCTCATCCGCCACGCCAAGACCGAACCCGCGCACTCCGGCCAGGAAGACTGGGATCGCGCGCTCGAAGCCCGCGGCCAGCACGACGCCGCGGAAATGGGGCGTCGGTTGAAGGGACGTCACCTCAAGCCCGAGAAGATGTTGGTGAGCCCCGCAGTGCGCGCGCTCACCACCGCGCAGACGATGGCGCGCGAACTGGGTATGTCGCGTGGGAAACTCGTGCTCGACGAACGGCTGTACCTGGCGTCGTCCAAGGACATGCTGAAAGTGATTCAGGAGTTGGGTGAGACCGCCGCGCATCTCGCCCTCGTCGGACACAATCCAGGCATCACGGACTTCGCGGACCAGCTCGCCAGCGAACGCTCGATGGAGAACATGCCGACGGGCGGCGTGTTCACACTCGAGTTCGACATTGCGCACTGGAGCGATCTGGCGTTTGGCACTGGGGTCAATGCGGACTTCGACTACCCGACCAAGTCTTGCTGACTGTGCCTCGATCCTCAGTAGTGCGTAGGTTGGGCTGAGTCTGCGAAGCCCAACCTACGCGCCCGAAATCGTTGGGCTTCGCAGACTCAGCCCAACCTACGCCGCTGAAAACACCCTTCTCGGAGGCAGACACTCGTGTGGCTCTCGGTGGACGAGACAGGGAGCCAAAAAGAAAAGAGCGCTCTTTAATCTTGCTTACATCTGCTCTCAATCTCTCCCGAATCACGCACTGAAGTGCCTGTCTCCGGAGGGATTGCTTTCGGGATCATGAGCAACAGGATGTTGCGCTTTGAAGCCTACAGGGATGTATTTACGGCGGTCCCGAAAACAATCCCTCCGGAGACAGGCACGCACCCTGAGCCAAAAAAGAACCACTAGCCCAAAGCCCCACTTCTAGTCACCAATAGTCACCAAGCTAGCATTCCCCCCAACTGCGGTAGTGTTGATCGTCAACGTCTGCTCACTAGCGAAGCGATGAAGGTAATGAGGCCCGCCCGCCTTCGGTCCCGTCCCGGACAACCCGCAGCCACCAAACGGCTGCACGCCGACGACGGCGCCGATCATGTTGCGGTTGACGTAGATGTTGCCCACTCGCACGCGCGAAGTGATGTAGCGCGCAGTAGCGTCGACGCGTGTGTGGATGCCGAGCGTCAGTCCATATCCGGAGGCGTTGATGGCATCGATCACCTTGTCCAGCTCGTTTGCCGCGTAGCGCACGATGTGCACGATGGGGCCGAATACTTCGCGCTCCAGTTGCGACAGCGCGTCGATTTCCACCGCGAGCGGCGCGAAGAAATTGCCGGCAGCGTGTTCGGCGCCGAGATTACAGCTATGTTTCCAGCGCGCGGCGCGAGTGACGGCGGCGGCGTGCTTCAACAACATTTCTCGTGATGGTGCGTCGATGACGGGGCCGACGTCTGTGGCCAGCTTCGAGGGATCGCCGATCGTCAGCTCATCCATGTAACCGGCCAGCAGCGCGAGCACGCGCGGTGCGATGTCTTCCTGCACGAACAGCACTCGCAGCGCGGAGCAGCGCTGGCCGGCACTGTTGAATCCTGATTGCACCACGTCGACCACGACTTGTTCGGGTAGCGCGGAACTGTCGACGATCAATGCATTCTGTCCGCCCGTCTCCGCGATCAGGACCGGCAGCGGGCCGCTGCGGTTGGCCAGAGAGTGATTGATGGCGCGTGCCGTTTCGGTCGAGCCGGTAAAAGCGACGCCTGCGATGCGCGGATCGGCAACGACTCTCGCACCGACAGCGATGCCATCGCCGGGGAGATAGTGCAGCACGTCACCGGGGATGCCCGCCTCGTGCAGCAACTCCACGGCGCGACAGGCGATCAGCGGCGTTTGCTCCGCCGGCTTGGCAATGACCGTATTGCCGGCTGCCAGCGCTGCCGCAACCTGGCCGGTGAAAATCGCCAGCGGGAAATTCCAGGGGCTGATGCAGACGAACACACCGCGGCCCTGCAGGCGCAGTTCGTTGCTTTCCCCGGTAGGCCCGGGCAGCTCCACTGCATCAGCAAATTCGAGCTGCGCGCGCTGCGCGTAGTAACGCAGGAAATCGACGGCTTCGCGTACTTCGGCAATGCTGTCGGGGATGGTGCGGCCGCCTTCGCGCACGCAGTACGACACGAACTCAGGCAGACGCGCCTCGAACAGATCCGCCGCGCGCAGCAGCGTAGCGGCGCGCTCGCCGGCCGCCGTCGCATCCCAACCTGGGAAAGCGCTGACCGCCGCGGTGATGGCCGCGTCGACTGCCGCGGCATCGGCCGTCGTGACGGCGCCGATCACTTCGCCGAGCGCGGCTGGATTCACGACCGATTGAGCCCGGCCGGCGCGCCGTTCACCCGACACCAGTGGCGCTGCGCTCCAAGGCTTGGCCTTTGCGGCTTGCATCCCTTGCAGCAGTTCATCGCGGCGCGCGGGATCGGGAAGATTCACACCGCGCGAATTCAAGCGATCGGCGCCGTACAGGTTCCGCGGCAACGGAATCTTCGGGTGCGCCTTCTGGGCCAGCGCGGCGACTTCGCTGACCGGATCACGCACGACCTCATCCACCGGCGTGTTTTCGTCCACGAGGCGATTGACGAACGACGTGTTGGCGCCATTTTCGAGCAGCCTGCGCACGAGGTACGGCAGCAGGTCTTCATGGGAACCGACCGGTGCGTATATACGGCACGGCACTCCCAGCTTGTCCGCGCCGACGACCTGCGCATAGAGCTCCTCGCCCATGCCATGCAGGCGTTGGAACTCGAACCTGCGTTCACCGGCACCTGCCAATTCCAAAATCGCAGCAACCGTCTGCGCATTATGCGTGGCGAACTGCGGATAGATCGCGTCCGGTGCGGCAAGCAGTTCGCGCGCGCAGGCGAGGTAGGAAACGTCCGTGTTCATCTTGCGAGTGAATACCGGATAGCCGGCCAGACCGCGCTCCTGGGCACGCTTTATCTCGCTGTCCCAGTACGCACCCTTCACGAGTCGTACGTTCAGCCGACGGCCGGTTGATGTGCCCAGCGCGACCAGCCAGCGAACCACGTCCCATGCTCGCTTCTGGTACGCCTGCACCGCCAGCCCGAAACCATGCCACCCTTCCAATTGCGGTGCGCGGGCGACGTGTTCGATGATCTCCAGCGACAGCTCGAGCCGCTCCGCTTCTTCGGCGTCCACGGTAAGCGCAACGTTGCCGTCGCGCGCCGCGATGGCAAGTTCAAGCACGCGCGGCGCCAATTCGGCCATGACGCGGCGGCGCTGCGTGAATTCGTAGCGAGGGAACAGGGCGGACAGCTTGACCGAGATGCTCGGCGCAGCTTCGGGCACAGTGCCGGCACCGGCGCTTGCGGCGACGCTGGCGATGGCTTTGCGATACGCATCGAGATAGCGTTCGGCGTCGACCGACGTCAGCGCCGATTCGCCGAGCATGTCGAACGAATGCCGGTACAGCTTGTGATCGGAGGATACCGAGCGCTGCAACGCTTCTTTTATGGTGCGGCCCATGACGAACTGGTGTCCCATGATGCGCATGGCCTGGCGGAAGGCGGCGCGCAGCACCGGTTCGCCGACACGGCCGGCGACGCGCGCGATGAAGCTGCGCGGATCGTGCAGGTCGTCCTGGCCGGGACGCACGATACGGCCGGTCAGCATCAGCCCCCAAGTCGATGCATTGACGAACAACGACTCCGCGTCGCCGAGGTGCGCGGCCCAATCGCCTTTCGCGATCTTATCCGCGATCAGCCGATCCGCCGTGGCGTCGTCCGGAATGCGCAGCAACGCTTCGGCGAGACACATGAGAATGACGCCTTCCTGCGACGACAGGTCGTACTGGCGCAGGAATGCATCCAGCCCGCTGCGCTCGGTGGGATGGGCGCGGACGCTTTCAACCAAACGTCGCGCCTGCGCGCCGATGCGCTGCTGCTGAGTCTCAGTGAAGCGGGCCTTTTCGACGAGCGCGGCGACGCACTTTTCTTCGTCGCCGAGGTACTGGCTATCGATGGCGGCGGTGATTGATGCCCGGGGGAATGAAGTGAGTGATGAGGTGGATTTCATGCGTGTAGGCTACGTAAATACGCACACCAAAGTTGGTATACATTTCGATCCGCCGCCCCTTCACTCGCGTTGCGCGACCACACGCAGCGCTTCGGCAGTCGAGTGGCCGAGATAGGCATGGATGCCGCGACGGACCAGGTAGATCAGCGGAATCATCAGGATCGCCATCAGCACTTTGTAGGCGTAGTTGACCGACCCCACGGCCATGAACAGCGGTATCGACCACTTCTGTGGCCCGAGCACGAACGCGATGTACAGCACCACGAAGCTGTCGACGAGCTGCGACACCGCGGTAGAGCCGGTCGCGCGCAGCCAGATCCATTTTTCGCCGGTCATGCGCCGGATGCGATGAAACAGCGCGACGTCCACCAGCTGCCCGACCAGGAACGCGGTGATGGAGCCGGCGATCGTCCACATGCCCTGGCCGAAGATGTTGCTGAACGCGGCTTGCATGTCCGGCACGCCGCGATCGCGATTCACACCCACCCAGAACTCGGCAGGCGTCAACGCAATGGACAAATACGCGGTAAGGAATCCGTACAGTATCAGTCCGACCGTAAGCCACGAGATGAAGCGCACGCCGCGCACGCCGTAGTACTCGTTGATGATATCGGTCATCAGGAACACGAACGGCCACAACAGCACGCCGCTGGTGAACGACAGCGAGCCGGTCTGTCCGAACAGATTCCAGTTGAATGTCTGCAACCCGAGCGTGGGCTCGAGCGCGAAGACTTTCACGCCGACGAATTCGGCGATCAACGCGTTGAGCGCGAGGAACGCGGCGAGGATGATGAACAGCCGGGTGGTGCGAGAATCGAGTGGGCTCATTGTCGCAGTCTACCTTAGCGTTTCGCGCGATGCGCCTCCCCCAGCAGTCAATTTTGTCCAGCATCCGCCCAGCGTCGACGCTAAGATTCCATGGCCACCCTCGCTCTGGACTGCCCGATGGCCACGATCACAGCGCTCAATATCTATCCGGTGAAGTCGTGCCGCGGCGTCGCCTTGACGCGCGCGACGCTGGAACCGACCGGCTTCACGCACGACCGGCAATGGCTCATCGTCCGGCCGAACGGACAGTTCATCACGCAGCGCGAAGAGGCCCGCCTCGCGGCAATCGAAACCGCCGTCGCCGATGGGCTGCTGACGTTACGCGCACCGAACGTGGCGGCGTTGACCGTCCCGCTGGACGTCAATGCAGGCTCCATGGAAGTGCAGATATGGAAAGACACGTGCGCAGCGTTCGATGCGGGTGAGGCCGCGGCGCGCTGGCTCGAAGCTTTCCTCGACAAGCCCTATCGGCTGGTGCGCTTCGATCCATCGCGCACGCGCGTCAGCGATCCAAAATGGACGGGTGCGGTCCCCGCCTCAGCTCAGTTTTCCGATGGCTTTCCTTATCTCGTCATCGCGCAGGCGTCGCTCGATGATCTCAATCGCCGGCTGCCGCGGCCGCTGCCGATGAACCGCTTCCGACCCAACATTGTCGTCGACGGACTGCCGGCGTATGGCGAGGACGATGTATTCGAATTCGCAGCGGACGCAGCGCGGCTGCGCGTAGTGAAACCCTGCCTGCGCTGCATCATCACGACGACGGACCAGGAGCGTGCCGAACGCGACGGCGACGAGCCGCTGAAGACACTGCGCGCCTATCGCTTCAACAAGGAAATGCGGGGAGTGATGTTCGGCCAGAACGTAATCCTGGTCGAAGGCGCGGGCCGTGAGCTACGCGTCGGGCAAGAACTTGGCGTGCAGCTCAGCGCCACCTGAGCTACGCAAACAGCAACTATCGGCAGTGATTGCAGACGGCTGTCAGGCGCCTGTCTTCTGCAGCTCGCTGGCGAGGCGGCGCAATCCTTCGCTTTCCCAGCCGTAACGCGATTCGCCGCGCGGGTCTTCGCCGACCTGGCTCTGCACTGCCGCAACGTGCGGCGCTACGCGGCGAATCACCGTGCTTTCCCAATCTTCGCGCACCAAGGTCGCTTCGGGATCGATGTCGTCCATTTCGATTTCCGGCGTGACCTTCGGCATCTTCACCGTGGCGTCGGCATCCGTATCACGTTCGATTGTCATAATCAGCAACCCTCGACTGGCTGAGGCTACCCTACCCTGTCCCGCCGAAATCCGGGTGTGTGCCGGATCACAAGGCCGGCACCGGGTAGCGGTGCCGCGAAGAATTCACGCTGCCGTGCGTGCACAGCTTCCGGTGATAACGAGCAAAAACGCGACCAAGTTCCCGAAATGAAAACTTCGCAACTTGTCGATGCCGGTTCGTGCCACTCATTGCTGCGGTCACAGAACAGTCACGTTGCTCCTCACGCGGTAGGTTGGGCTGAGTCATCAAAGCCCAATCCCGCGGGATTCCCTTCGGTCACAATAGTGAACAATCGTCTCAGTAACCGGCGAGCTGCGCGAACCTGTCCATATGGTAATAGGCATCGCCGAGCGATTCACCAGCAGCCCGCGCGCGCTTCATGAAGAAGCCGATGTCGAATTCATCCGTCATGCCGATGCCGCCATGCATCTGCACCGCTTCGTTGGTTGCCATGCGCGCGATTTCACTGGCTTTTGCTTTTGCGAGGCACACGAGATTGGGCGCGTTCGGCGCCTGTGCGTCGAGCGACTGCAACGCCTGCAGCACCACCGAACGCACCAATTCGATCTCGCAAAACAGATGCGCCGCACGATGTTGGAGCGCCTGAAAGGTACCGATCTTCACGCCGAACTGATCGCGTTCGCGCAGATAGGCCAGCGTGCGCTCGAATGATTCCTCGGCGACGCCGAGCAACTCCGCGGCGAGCACCGCGCGGCCCACGTCGAGCACTGCGTCGAGAATCGGCCCGCCCCTGTCGATGGCGCCGAGCATGTCCTGCGTCGACACGGAGACATCGCGCAGCTCGACAATTGCCGCATTGTGACTATCGACGTTGCTGGTGCGTGTGATGGTGATGCCCGCTGCCTGGCGATCGACGAGAAACAGCGTGATCCCGTCGCGACTGTCGACGTCGCCGGAAGTGCGCGCCGACACGATGATGCGGTCGGCCACGTGGCCATCGAGCACGTAGAGCTTCTTGCCATTCAGCTTGTATTTGCCGCCGCTGCCGGTCGCACGCGTCGCCACGCTGAAGGGCGAATGACGGCCACGCTCGTCCGCGGCGAGTGCCAGTAGCAGTTCTCCGGATGCGACTTGGGGCAGCAGAGACTGCTTGTGCGCATCCGTGCCAGCCTTGAGCAACGCAGTTGCACCGAGCACCGCCGTCGACAACAGCGGCGACAGGCTCAGATTCCGGCCGATCTCCTGCGCGATCAGTCCAGCGCCGACGTGGCCGAAGCCCACGCCGCCGAATTCCTCCGGCACGAGCACCCCGGCCCAGCCCATGTCGGCCATTTCCTTCCACACTTCGCGGCTGAAGCCGGTGGCGTCCTTGGTGTCGCGCAGCTTGCGCAGCTGCGCCACCGGCGTGCGTTCAGCGGCGAAGCGCTTCGCCGAATCGCGAAACATCAATTGATCTTCAGTCAATACCAGAGCCATGTTGCTTTCCTGTGCCGGCCGTACCGGCGTCAATTCGTCAGACTGCTTATCGACGGCGCGCTCAGGCGCCCGGCAGGCGCAGCACGTGCTTGGAGATGATATTGAGCTGCACTTCGGAGGTGCCGCCTTCGATGGAGTTCGCCTTGGTGCGCAACCACATCGCGGCAAGTTCCGCCTCGCCCTGGCTGTCGCCGAAGCGCAGGCCGTCGGTGCCGGCCACGGACATGGTCAGCTCTGCGCGCCGCTTGTTCAGTTCGGTACCGTAGTACTTGAGCATCGAGGATATCGCGCCGGTTTCATTGCCCGCCTTGGCTTCCGCCTGCACGCGTTCCATGGTGAGCGCAAACGCCAACGCATCCATTTCGAAGCGGGCGATGTCGGCGCGCAGCGCCGGCTCGGCGAGCCGGCCCGCAACAAGACCGATGCTCTTCACGGCGAGCTGATTGAGCGGCGTGACGCGTTGCGTGCCCATGCCGCCGATCATGTTGCGCTCGTGCGTGAGCAGATACTTCGCGATCGTCCAGCCCTTGTTGAGTTCGCCGAGCAGATTCTTTTTCAGCACCTTCACGTTGTCAAAGAAGGTCTGCGTGAACGGCGAGTAGCCCGAAATCAGCTGGATCGGCTTGGTGGTGATACCGGGCGTCGCCATGTCGAACAGCACGAAGCTGATGCCGTCGTGCTTCCTGCCGGTGAAGTCGGTGCGCACCAGGCAGAAGATCCAGTCGGCCTTGTCGCCGTAGCTGGTCCAGATCTTCGAGCCGTTGACGATGAAATGGTCGCCATGATCGTCGGCGCGCGTCTTCAGCGAAGCAAGGTCCGAACCTGCACCTGGCTCGGAGTAGCCCTGGCACCAGCGGATTTCGCCGCGCACGATCCGGGGAATATGTTCCTGCTTCTGCGCTTCAGTGCCGTACTTGAGCAGCGCGGGGCCGAGCATGGAAATGCCGAACGAAGTCAGCGGCGGCCGGCATTTCAACTCTGCCATTGCCTCGCGCAGCACGCGCGCCTGGTCCTTGCTCAGTCCGCCCCCGCCGTAAGCCTGCGGCCATTCCGGCACCGTCCAGCCGCGCCCGGCCATTTTCTCCAGCCACGCGCGCTGCGCGTCGCTCTGGAACTGCCAATGCCGACCGCCCCAGCACACGTCGCTCTCTTCGAGCACGGGCTGGCGCATCTCCGCCGGGCAATTGGCTTGCAACCACGCGCGCGTTTCGTTGCGAAACGTCGCCAGCGCAGCGTCGCTGAATTCGGGTACTGCGGACATGGGACACCTTGTGATGCGAATCGTCTGATTTGAAAAACACAGCTCAGGCGGCAAGCGCGCGGCGTCGGCCGATGGCCGCGAACACCTTGGCGGCGTCGCCGTAGCCGATGGCTTTCCGATCTGCTGCATTGCCCTGCAGCGCGCGCGAATAGACGCCTTGCGTGATCGCGGCCATGCGAAAGCACGAGAACGCAAGGAAGAACGGCCAGTCCGGCAGCGACGTGCGTCCGGCATGGCTGCAATAGGCTGCGAGAAATTCCTGCTCCGTCGGAATGCCGAGCGCGCGCAGATCCAATCCCGCCAGGCCACTGGCGATGCCCGTACCGGGCGGCAGGTGATAGAACATGCAGGCGTACGCCACGTCGCTCAACGGATGGCCGAGCGTCGCCAGCTCCCAGTCGAGTACGGCGCGGATGCGCGGCTCGGTCGGATGCAGAATGGTGTTGCCGATGCGAAAGTCGCCGTGCGCGATGGCGATCTCAGTGGTGGCGGGTTGATGCGCCATGAGCCATGTGATCAGCTGCTCCATGTCGGCATTGTCGCCGGTGCTGGACGCGCGATACTGTTTCGTCCAGCGCTCCAGTTGTCGCGCGACGTAACCCTCCGGCTTGCCGAAATCGGCCAGGCCGCAAGCGCGGTAATCCACCGAATGCAACTTGGCAGCGACACGCGCCAGGTCTGCGTACACCGCGCCACGTTCGGCTGGTGTCAACGGCGGCAGCGTCGCTGCTGTGATGACCCGGCCTTCGACGTGATCCATCACATAGAACGCAGTGCCGATGACGCTCGCGTCCTCGCACAACAAACGTGCGGGCGGCAACGGGATTGCCTGCGCCGGCAAAGCGCGCAAGATGCGGTACTCGCGTTCGATGAGATGCGCCGAGGGCAGCAACTTGCCGGGCGGTTTCTTGCGCAGAACGAAGTTTCGCGACGGCGTTTCGATCAGGAACGTGGGATTGGACTGGCCACCCTGGAATTGCCGCAGCGTCGCGGGCAATGTGAAGTCCGGCAGATGCGCTTCCAGATAGCGCCACAGTGGCGCCACGTCGAAACGATGCTGGGCCAGCACATCGATGATGGAAGCATCGGAAGCGGACGCGCTCACCGCCGTCCTCTCCTTGTTGCCTGCGCACTGTGCATCGTTGTCGCCGCCTCGATATACCCCTGATTCTAACGATGCGATTGTAAGCGCGCGGCGCAACCGCGGATAGCCGATGAGCGCAGGCGAACGCGTGCAAACTCGCACCGGCGGACTGCCGCCGGAGATGCACCGGCGTACGAAAAAATAAATTACTCGCAGAGCGGAATGGTTGCGGCGCCAGTTCAGCGCGAAATAGTCAGCCGGCCGAAGGCGATGCCCAGATCCCAGCCGCGACCTGTGCCACTGAGCGCGAGCGAGACCTCGCCCTTCGTCATCACTTGTGCCTGCGACGATTTCACCGCGCCCGCATGAGCCTCGGCGGAGACATAGGAGCCCAGCAGCTCGTCTATGCCGTTCACGGCGGAGAATTCGCCGTGCCCGTCTTCGATCTTGGACTTGCCCACCGTCAACCCGCCGCCCTTGGCGTCGAGCTTCACGGCCATCGACTGGCCATTCGAACATTTAACGGTGCCGCTGCCCGTCGCCGTCTTGTAGAACGCCGACCAGCCCTCCATTGTGAAGCTGAGCTTGCAGCTGACGCTGGCTGCCGCCTGCGCCGGTTGGAAACTGAACAGGCCGAACGCGACGCCCGCCGCAGCGATCAAGGCATGTCCAACACGCGGCCGGCTGAACTCAAACCCTATAACTGAATTGCGCATAGTTCCTCGTTGAGTGGCCGCGCGAGCGGCATGCCCCAGAAATCGATACAGTGAATCACTACGTTTAGAACGACGCCCCGCGGCAGAGGTTCCGCACCACCCCTTGGGCCTGCGACAATGTTGCCAGCGACATTCCCTTCATTTCGAGACAGCGCGCCTGACATGATTCATCGGTTCATCTCCCTGGGCGAATTTTTCCACGGTTACCGCGAACGCGGCGAACCATTGGTGCTCGCCACCATCGTCCAGACGTTGGGGTCGACGTACCGCAAGCCCGGCGCGCAGATGCTGCTGGCGGCCGACGGCAGCGCGTCCGGCCTGCTCAGCGGGGGCTGTCTCGAAGCCGATCTCATGGAGCGCGCTCGCAGCGTTCTCGACACCGGCCGGGCCGTGGTAGTGGAGTATGACACACGCAGCTCGGACGACCTGATCTGGGGTATCGGCCTGGGCTGCGAAGGCGCAATGCAGATCCTGCTGACCAAACTGCACGCCGGCAACGACTACCAGCCGTTCGCATATGCCGAGCAAAGTCGCGAAGCAGGAATCGGAGCCAGCTTGGCGCTCGTCACTGCTTCGGACAATTCCGCTCACCCGCTGGGCGCGAGTTACTGGGTCGGCTCACAGCGTCGCGCACCCACCGCGATCGAAGCTGCATTGACAGCCGCCGCTGCCGATACGCGGCACCACGCGGCCGTCACAACACAGGCGGACGATGCAACATTCCTGATAGCGCCGATCCCGTTACCGACTCGATTGCTGGTGCTCGGCGCCGGCCCGGACGCCATGCCGCTGGTGGCAATCGCAGCGCTCATGGGCTGGCAGGTCAGCGTGCTGGATCATCGTCCTGCCTACGCCATCGCCGAGCGATTCCCGCACGCACACCGCGTCAAGCTCAGTCCCGCGAACGCCCTGCCACAATCGCTGGCGAACGAGAGTTACGATGCCGCAGTCGTCATGAGCCATCACCTGCTCTCGGATGAAGCCTATCTGCGCGCGCTGGCCGACAGCACTATTCCTTATATCGGATTGCTCGGCCCGGCGCCGCGACGCGCACGACTGATGAGCGATGTCGGTGCGCAGGCCGCGCAGCTCAAAGATCGGTTGCACGGACCCATCGGCCTGGATATTGGCGCGACGACGCCGGAGACCATCGCATTGGCCATCGTGAGTGAGATCCAGGCGGTGTTGGCCGGACGGCGCGGCGGCTCGTTCAGCGCCGCGTTGCACGAAGCTGGATCCCCGCCTACGTGACCAACGAGAATGCCCGCGGGCCGGGCTGACGGCGCTTCGATCGTCGCGCCGTCAGCCGCGGCGCAAATCGCGCAGCGCGCGACGCTCATGCTTGTCGGGCCGGCCGTCGGGCGCGGGCGGTGCGTGACGCGCATGTTCGCGGCGCTGTTCGCGCGCCGCTACGCTTTGGGGCGTCTCCAGGAAAAATTTCTGCGCTTCGCTGGCCGGACCGCGCCGCGCCGGCAGCCCGACGACCGCGACGTCATAGCGCAATTCGTCACGCGTGATCTGAATGCGATCATCGATACGCACCTCGCGCGAGGGCTTCACCCGCTCACCGTTCACATGCACGAGTCCGCCCGCCACGGCATCGGTGGCCTGCGAGCGGCTCTTGAAGAAACGCGCGAACCACAGCCACTTGTCGATGCGCAGGCCACCCGAAGAGTCCGCACTGCCAGAATCGTTCCTCATGGCAGCGAGCCTACGGAAACCGGGCCGCGACGTCTATCAAGAACGCACTGCGATGAGCCGCCGGTCCGAGCCGCCCGCGAAAGCGCCGACCGGCGGACCGGCCGGTGCTTCGTATCAGCGAACTTCCGAACCCATTCGATACTGGAAACCAAGCGTCCAGGTACGCGGCGGATTGAGGTTGAACACCTGCGAGCCGTCGGCCGAGGCGCTCGCCGCATTGACGGTCTCGTCATCCATGAGATTGGCGACCGCGCCGATGATGCTGAAGCGCCCCTGCGCATCGGTCCACGTGATGCGCCCATCCCATGTGCTGTACGCAGGTGTCGAATTGCGATCGCGCGAGAACGCGCTCACCGACAGGCCGCCTGACGACATCTGGTCACGCCATGAATAGCTCAACGACGGCGTGAGCGATCCGGCCACGAAGTCGAACGTGTAGTTGGCATTGACCGCCACCTTCTGCTGCGGCGAACTTGGCAATGAATTGCCCTTGACGTTCTGCGCCACGGTGGTCGGCAGCCCGGTTACTGCGCTGCGCGTAATCACGATCCGGTCCGGGTTCGAATCCGGAAAGTTGCCCGGCAGATCGTTGGCGTCCACGATGTACAGATCGGACTGGATCTTCGTTTTCAGGAAGCTGTACGTCGTCCAGATCGCGAGCTTGTCCACCGGATACCATTGGGCTTCGAGTTCGAGGCCATAGCTTTCCGCCTTCTTCAGGTTGGTGTAAGTCTGGCGCGTGATGCTGCCACCGGCGCCATCATCCTCGCGCTCCGTCACCGGGAACTGGTAATCCGAGTAGTCGTAGTAGAACGCGGCCGCGTTCAACTGCAGCTTGGAGCCGAAACTGCTCTTGGCACCGAGCTCATACGCGTTGATGTACTCCGGGTTGGTCACGGCATCCAGCGAGAAGCTGCCGAAGCGAATGGCACCCGACTTGTACCCACGCGTGAACTTGGCGTAGGTCAGCACATCTTCCATCGGCGTGAATTCCAGGCCTGTCGTGGCGCTCCAGTCATCCCATGTGCGCTTTTCGAAAGTGCGCTTGCGGCAACTGGACGTGTAGCTGGTGGCGGTCGCAGCCAGAGCGATCTCCTGCCCGGTCGCGGCATCGACAGTGCGCTGGTAAGCGGGGTTCACTGAACTGGGCCGATTGGGGTCGGTGATGCAGGTAAGCGGCGCGGAGTTGTCATACGCTTTCGCCAGGGCACCGACCACGCTCGGATCCCAGACGACGGCGAAGCGGTTCTCCACGCCTTCCTTTTCGTCGCGGCTCAAGCGCGCGCCGATCGTGCCTTTCCACTTGTCGGAGAACTGGTAGTCGAGCTGGCCGAATGTAGCGTACGTGTTCACTTCGGCTTCGGTGGTGACGGAACTCGTCGCAGCGTTGCGATTGTTGTAAGCCACTGTCGTCATGGCTGCGTAGGCTGCGGTCTGAGCGGCCGCAGTGCCGGCAGGACGTGCGGCAGCGGTTGGCTGCGCGTAAACCGTGCGCAGTTGCGACTGCTGCGGATTGCTCGTCTCCTGGGCGATGGGAATCTGCGCGTACCGCTCGTGGTACTGATACAGCCCGCCGATCCATGACAGCGGACCATCGCCGTTGGAGGTCAAGTTGAATTCGTTGCTCCAGTACGTCTTGTCTTCATAGAAGCGCAGCCGCGAGCCGGTATAGATGCGCAACGCATTCGCGGGACTGGTGGGCGGGGTGTAGTCGTAGAACTCGCGGCCGATGCTCGTTCCGATGCCGTCCGTGTCCGTGAACGAATGGAATTGATAGTCGGTGTAGCCACCGATCCACTTCAAGTCGGCGAACGGCATGCGCCACACCAGGGTGGTGACGAGCGAGTCGGAACCTTCCAGCACTCGGTCCGGAGGAATGTTGGCGTCGAACACCCGGCGATTGTTGGGCGACGCGGGATTCGGCACCGTGTAAAGCGTCGCCGGCGCAACGCCGGTGCCATTGAACAAGGAACTGGGCTGGAAACCGAGGCGGCCGGTGAATGTCGTCGCGGTGGGCGCTGCCATTGCGCCGCTGAGTACGTATGCGGGCTGCGTGAATCCCACGCTGAAGCGGGCGAGTGAAAACTGCTCGCGATGATTCAAGCGCATCTGCAGATCGACGCTCTCACCCAGATCCATCGCCACGAGCAGCTCGTAGTCCTCGTCGTCCTGTACTCCGCCTTCGTCCGTTTTGGTGCGATTGATGTTCTTGAAATAGCCTTCGTCCTGCTTGATCTGCGCCCCGCTCAAACGGAATTTGAGCCAGTCGGCGATGGGACCGGTGACGGTGGCTTCGACGACTTTGCGATCGTAGTCGCCGTAAGTGGCGCGCAGCTCCCCGCCCCAATTGTCCCGCACGGAGCGTGAAATGGTGTTGATCGCTCCGCCAGTGGTATTGCGCCCGTACAGCACTTGCGGGCCGCGCAGCACTTCGACGCGGTCGTTGAAGATGGTGCTGCGGCCCGCTGCGGTCGTGCTGGAGTTGTAGAAACCGTCGGTGTAGAGCGCGACCCCCGGATCGGTGCCCGGCGCGTTGATCACGCGGCCGACGCCACGGATATTGGCGCGGTCGAGCTGGCCTTCGTAGGTCAGCCCCGGCGTAAAGTTGGTCATGTCTTCCAGCGTGGTGATGCCGATGAGCTCGCGCACGTCGCTGGTAAGCGCGGTAACGGCGACAGGAATCGTCTGCAGACTTTCAGAGCGCTTCTGCGCGGTGACGATCACTTCATCCAACACCATGCCGCGCGACACGGATTCCTGCGCATGCACCTCTGAACCGATCACGCTGATTAGTCCACCCACGGCGCAGCGCAGCACACCAAGATGCTTGATCTTCACGATTCACCCCCCGTTTAGGATCTCGCCGGATCCATGATTATTTGTGCACGAACGCTTGCAGTTCGAGTCATACCGAGTTTATGAATGCAAGTCACGATTCACAACATTGACACGGGGGCATTTGGAGGGTTTTGCGCGCCAAGGGGTGAATAAATGTGAAGTGCGGCGCGCAGTGCAGGCTTGTTGCCCGATCAACAGTCAAGTCGCTATATTTTTTCCGTAAATATCCGCCATCGACAATAGATTCTGAATTGCGCTATCAAGAATGGACCGCCCCGTCCGCTGCCACTTTCTGACCGCGGTGGCTCCTCCCCAGGATGACTCACGGAGCAACCTCCCATTTCTCCGTACCGTACCACCTAATTATCGGCCCACACGCGGCGGCGGCAATCCTCATGGGCAACTGCCACACTAGGGGCATGCTTGGAAAAGAACTTCGAAATGTTGCGAATCGACCCTCCGTCCTTACCCGCACGGCGCCATTGCAGCACCATTGCCTGACCAGGAGAGGTTGACGTGGCGGTAACCGACTGCGTCGATCTGCTCATCGTTGGCGGTGGGATCAACGGCGCGGGCATCGCGCGTGATGCTGCCGGACGCGGCCAGAAAGTCGTGCTCGTGGAGCAGTCCGATCTGGCGTCAGCCACGTCGTCGGCCAGCACCAAGCTCATTCACGGCGGCTTGCGCTACCTGGAATTGTTCGAGTTCCGCCTGGTACGCGAAGCATTGATAGAGCGCGAACGACTGCTCGGCATCGCACCGCACATCATCCGTGCGCTGCGTTTCGTCGTGCCGCACGTCGAAGGGCTGCGACCGCGCTGGCAGATCAAGCTGGGATTGTTCCTGTACGATCATATCGGCGGCCGGCACCGCCTGCCGGCCTCGCGCGGCATTCGTCTCGATGCGAGCGGCCTGCGGCCGCATCTCAATTACGGCTTCGCATACTCCGATTGCTGGGTTGACGACAGCCGCTTGGTGGTGCTGAACGCGATGGACGCGGCGCAGCGCGGCGCAAGCATTCGCACCCGCACGCGCTTTGTCACCGCGACACCCATCTCGACCGACAAGAGCGACAGACGCTGGCAGGTGCAGCTCGAAGACCAGCTCACCGGCGCGCGCAGCGAATTGCAATGCCGCGCCATCGTCAACGCCGCCGGCCCATGGGTGGAAAAAACCTTGCACCGCATTCCCGGCATAAGCAACGACACGCAGGTCAGGCTGGTGAAAGGCAGTCACATCGTCGTGCCGCGCATGTATCCCGGCGAGCATGCGTTTACCCTGCAAAACCCCGATGGGCGCGTCGTGTTCACGGTCCCATACGAGAACGATTTCACGCTGATCGGCACGACGGATGTGAGCTACGACGACGACCCGGCGACGGTGCGCATCAGCGGCGAGGAAATCGAGTATCTGTGCACGACGGTCAACGAGTACTTTCAACACGCCATCACACCCGACGACGTCAAGTGGACCTACGCGGGCGTGCGCCCCCTGAGCGACGACGAAACGGCGAACGCGTCGAAGGTGACGCGCGACTACAAGCTGGAGATCAACGCGAGCGACGAACACCCTGCCCTGCTTTCGGTGTTCGGCGGCAAGATCACCACCTATCGCAAGTTGGCCGAAGCCGCCCTGCACAAGCTGCGGCCGTTCATCGGCGGTTCGACCCAGAACTGGACGCATACGGCGCCGCTGCCGGGAGGCGATCTACCGCGCGCCGACTTCGATGCCTTCCTCATCGGCGTCAAGCGACGCTGGCCGTTTCTTCCGCCCGCGCTCGCCAAACGCCTTGCGCACGCGTACGGCACCCGCATCAGTGACGTCATGGGTGCAGCGAGGCGCCTCGATGATCTCGGCCGGCAATTCGGCGCGGGGCTCAGTGCAGCGGAGGTGGATTACCTGTTCGCCCACGAATGGGCACACGCCGCGGAAGATATTCTCTGGCGCCGCACCAAGGTTGGCTTGCACATGACTGCGCTGGAGAAAGATGAATTCGCACGCCACTGCGCGGCTCGTGTGCGCGCCGGCTCGCCCGTCCACGCCTGAAGGCCCAAGGAGTGCGACTCGTCGATGTCAGCTACCGATCAGATTCCAACACCTGGTCAGCGATATCCCTTGCCGAAGCGATACTGCAGCTCGATGCCGTATTCGCGCGGCGGCAGCAGGTTGAGGGATCTGTAGTAAGCAGCGCCACTCGTACTCGCCGTGGCCACGTTCGTCGCGAGCCCAGTTCGCTGGCGTTGCAGCAGGGCCGAGTCCGCCGCATCCTCGTCCGTAAGATTGGTGCCATAGAGTGTCACGGTGTACGTGTCATCCGCGCTGTTCCAGATCAGTCGCGCATCCACGGTGTCGAAGCTCGGCGTCTTGGACACTTCGGTTTCGAACATGTCGGAGAACTGCTCGTCGCGCCACACATAGTTGGAGGACAGCGTCAGCCTGCCCGCCGCGAACTGCATGGTGTAGTTGCCGTTCAACGCGACACGATTCTGCGGCGAATTGGCCAATGAATTACCCGACACGTTCTGTGTGTACAACGGCAGATACGTGAAGCCCGTGTCGACCTGCGTGCCGATGCGAGCGTAACGACGCGCGCTCGGCAGAATCGCCGCCGGATCGTCCGGGTTCAGATAGCCATTGGTGCCAGAGATACCATCCTTGACCTTCGCATCCAGGTAGCCGTAACTGAGATAGAAGCTCAACGCATCGGTGGCGGCCCAGTTCAACTCCGCTTCCACGCCCTTGGTCTCGGCGGACTTCAGGTTGACGAAGCTCGCGACCGGCGAGCAGGTCGACAAGTCTGTCGGGACCGTGCAACGACCCAGAACCGACAGCGCCTGCTGTGAGTCCGAGTAGTCGTAGTAGAAAGCCGAAGCGGACAGCTGCAGTCGGCCGGCAAACGTGGTCTTGTAACCCAACTCGAAGGAATCCACCGATTCCTTGTCCACTTGCGGCAAGTCAGCAATGAAGCCGGCGTTGAAGCCACCCGGGCGGTAGCCACGCGCGAAACGCAAGTACACGAGATCTTCCGGGGTCGGCGTGAAGTCCACACCGACGGAGCCCGTTACCGCGCTCCACTTGCCCTTCATGTCGCGCACGCGATAGCCCGTCACCGGATCGATACCGCGGTCCCTGATGATGCCCGGGGCCAACGGCACGCTAGGCGTCGCCGCGGGCGTGATGTCGACCGAGATCGGTCCGCCGGTGCCGGTAAGAGCTCCCAATACGCCACCGGCCAGCAAGGGGCCTGCTGCGCCCAGGCCGTTGGCAATGTACCGGGCCGATTCGGTCACGTCTTTCTTGTCCTGGTTGTAGCGCAAGCCGCCGGTGATCTTCCAGGCATCGGTGATCGCGAAATCCAGTTGCCCGAACGCAGCGCTTGAAATGGTCTCGCCTTCCAGGTAGCCGAACTGCGAGCGGAAAGCGACCGGATTGGCGGGCGGCCGGAAGGCCGGCAGCGTGGTGAATGGAGGAGCCAGGATCGCGGCGCTGAAAGGTGCGTTCAGTTCCGCATAGCCGCTATAAAACGTCGACGCAGGTTCCTGCGCATATTGCTCGTTGGATTGGTAGATGCCGGCAATCCACTGCAGGCGGCTGTCGTTAGTCGACGCCACGGTGAACTCGTTGCTATACCACTCGCGCTCTTCCTGGTACTTGCCGACGCCGCCGGGACTCACGGTTCGGCGCGGACCGCCGGGGAACAGCGCAGGTAGCTGCATCGACACTACATCGCCGTCGAGATCGGTCAACTGCGTGTACTTGTAATTCTGGTGACCGCCGATCCACTTCACGTCTACTGACGGCGCGTGCCAGGTCAAGTGCGAGGTGTAGTTGTGATGGTCGTCCAGCCGCTGGTTGCTCCTGTAGTCGCTGGCGTAGTCGCGCAGATCGCCGTTCACGATCACCGGGTTCTGCCGAAAGCCGCTCAACGTGACGCCGTTCGAGCCGGTGAAGTAGCCGTAGGACGCCAACGGTACGAACACGGCGCCGCTTGGGCCGTATGCGCTGGGCGTGCTTTGCACGCCCGCAACGTACGGTGCGGTCACCACCAGCGAACGGCGGGTCTCATCGTAGTCGGCGAACGCAGCCTTCACGAACAGGTCGACGTGTTCGCCCAGATCCGCCTCGAACAGGAAGTCAGCGGTTTCGCGGTTGTTGGGCTGATCGCCTTCCGTCCTGCCGTTGGATACATTTTTGAAGTAGCCCTCATCCTGGCGCGTGCCACCAAGATTGACGCGACCGCGTAGCCAATCGGTGAGCGGCCCCGTGACGGTAGCGTCGAGGATGTAGCGCTCGTAAGTCGCGTAGGAGCTGCGCACCTCTGCACCGAAGGTATCGCGCGGACGCTTGGAAATCGTGTTGATGGCACCGCCGATGGAGCCGCGCCCGGAGAGCGCGCCCTGGGGGCCGCGCAGGATTTCCGTGCGTTCGATGAAGATCGGACGGCGCTGTGCATCCTGCACGCTGCTGGTATAGACGCCGTCGTAGTAGTTCGCGACTGGACTGTCGATCGCGAAGATGTTCGAGGTACGGCCGATGCCGCGGATGGAGGGGCGGTCAGTGGCAGTGTTGTACGAAACGCCCGGTGCGAAGTTCGCCATGTCCTGGATGGTGGTGATGCCGATCCGCTCGCGCACGTCGGAGGTGAACGCGGTGATGGACAAGGGCACGTCCTGCAAACTCTCCTGCCTGCGTTCGGCAGTGACGATGATCTCCTCGAGCGTCGAATTTTCCGCCGCGAAAGCGCCGGCGCCAGTCGCGAGCATGCCCACGACGGAGCACGGCAACAGCAAAGATTGCTTGCTTTTCATTTGACCCCCTGAACCGGACCGTCAGCCGGCTCTTTGGAATAATTAGAACAATGGTAATTGTCATTAGCCCATCGCCGCCGATAGTAAGAACAGTGCCTTGCATTCGCAATGGCTTCACATTTATTGAGGATACTCACGACAAATATAATGCTTTCTCGCTATTCAATTCGAGCCGCCTCGAAGCGCGCGAGAAATCGTCGTGCAAGGGATTTCTTGTATATCAGAAGTATTGGTATGACCATCCACAGCACTCGTGCACCCATCTGCTGCGCAGAATGTGGGCTGGGGCGCCGCGCCCGATGGCACAATCGGCGCAAGCCCCTTCAGATGAGTAAGCGCGAGTGAAAACCGAATTCCTGAATCGTCTTGCCCTGCAAACCGAAGAGCTGCGCGAGCAAGGCTTGTACAAGGCCGAACGCGTGATCACATCTCCCCAGCAGGCAAGCGTGCGGCTCGGCGACGGCCGCGAGTTGATCAACCTCTGCGCCAACAATTACCTTGGCCTCGCCAATCACGCCTCGGTGCGCGAAGCGGCGCGACTCGGACTGGATCGCTACGGATACGGCATGGCGTCGGTGCGCTTCATCTGCGGCACGCAAGGCGTACACAAGGATCTCGAAGCGCGCCTGAGCCGCTTTCTGGGCACGCAGGACACGATTCTCTATTCGTCATGTTTTGACGCGAACGGCGGGCTGTTCGAAACACTGCTGGACGAGCAGGACGTGGTCATCAGCGACGCGCTGAATCACGCCAGCATCATCGACGGGGTGCGGCTGTGCAAAGCGCAGCGCATGCGCTATGCCAACAACGATCTGAACGAGCTGGAAGCGCGCCTCAAGGAGGCCAGCAAGTGCCGCGTGCGCTTGATCGCGACCGACGGCGTGTTCTCGATGGACGGCGTCATCGCGCGCCTCAAGGATATTTGCGATCTCGCCGACCGCTACGATGCGCTGGTGATGGTCGACGACTCGCATGCGACAGGCTTCGTCGGCGCCACGGGCCGCGGCACGCACGAACTGCGCGGCGTCATCGACCGCATCGACATTCTCACCGGCACGCTGGGCAAGGCGCTCGGCGGCGCAAGCGGCGGTTACACATCGGGGCGCAAGGAAATCATCGGCTGGCTGCGGCAGCGCTCCCGTCCCTATCTATTCTCCAACAGCATCCCGCCATTCATCGCGGCGGCGACGCTGCGCGTCATCGACCTGCTCGAAGCGGACACGCAGCTGCGCACTCGTTTGTGGGATAACACCGCGTACTTCCGCGGGCAGATGGCGGCTGTCGGCTTCGATCTCGTACCCGGTGAACATCCGATCATTCCGGTGATGCTCGGCGACGCGAAGCTGGCCACTGAGTTTGCGCAGCGACTGCTGGAGCACGGCGTGTACGTGATCGGTTTTTCATTTCCCGTCGTGCCCCACGGCAAGGCGCGCATTCGCACGCAGATGTCGGCCGGGCACACACGCGCGCAATTGGATACAGCGGTGGCTGCATTTTCGTTGGTGGGACGCGAACTTGGCGTGATCGGTTCATGAGATAATTTCCATATCCACAGGGCATATCGCACGAGGTATGGATGTACGCGCTAGTCAAATCGCAAGCGGCTCCGGGCATCGAGCTGCAACAGATCGAACGGCCGCGCATCGGCCCGAACGACATCATGATCCGCATCAAACGGACCGCGATCTGCGGCACCGACATGCACATCTACAACTGGGACGCCTGGGCGCAGAAAGTCATTCCCGTACCGATGGCCGTGGGCCATGAGTACTGCGGCGAGATCGTCGAGATCGGCTCGGAAGTGGCCGGCTTCAAGCTCGGCGACCGGGTCTCGGGCGAGGGTCACATTACCTGCGGCCATTGCCGCAATTGTCGCGCCGGTCGCCGCCACTTGTGCCGCAACACCATCGGCGTCGGCGTCAACCGGCCCGGCTGCTTCGCCGAATTCCTGGTGATCCCGGCATTCAACGCGTTCAAACTGCCGGACGTCATCGACGATGAGATCGCGGCGATACTCGATCCGCTCGGCAACGCGGTGCATACGGCGCTCGCGTTCGACGTGGTCGGCGAGGACGTGCTCATCACCGGCGCGGGTCCGATCGGCATCATGGCCGCCGCCATCGTTCGCTTCGTCGGTGCACGCCATGTCGTCATCACCGACGTGAACGACTACCGCCTCGAGCTCGCGCGCAAGATGGGCGCGACGCTGGCGCTCAACGTCACGCGCGATTCGCTCGACGACGCAATGAAGCAGCTGGGCATGCAGGAAGGATTCGACGTAGGCCTGGAAATGTCCGGCAATGCCGCGGCGCTGCGCGACATGCTGCGCACCATGCACCACGGCGGCAGCGTCGCGATGCTTGGCCTGCCGTCGCAGGAAATCGCCATCGACTGGAACGACGTGATCCTGAAGGGGCTGACACTCAAGGGCATCTATGGACGGCAGATGTTCGAGACCTGGTACAAGATGGCCGCCATCCTGCAAAGCGGCCTGAACATCCGCCCCATCATCACGCATCGCGTGCCGTTCACCGACTACAAGCAGGCGTTCGAGATCATGGGCAAGGGGATGTCGGGGAAGGTAGTGATGGATTGGAGCGCGGCTGGCTAGCTGCGCTTTTTGGGCTTCGCGCTTCGCGTTTCGCGTTTCGCGTTTCGCGTTTCGCGTTTCGCGTTTCGCGTTTCGCGTTTCGCGTTTTGTGCAGGTCGGTGGCTGGCGCCGCCTCGGTTGTCCGGAAGGTTTTCCAGGACCGTCGTGAATCCATCCCTGGAGACTTCAATCGCAACATCCTGTTGCTCATGATCCTGGAAAACCTTCCGGACAACCGAGACGACGCTGATACGTTAGGTGTCGCTGATGCGCCTGACTGAGCCTGGTGCGCGTATCCCAGGATTTTTTTCGCGGTAGATTTCCGGTCCCCTCCCCTGTGCGCTTCGCACGGGGGAGGGTTAGGGAGGGGGCGCGGCTAGTTCACCGCACAGGCGCAGTAGTAATACACCTGCTTCGGATCGCTGAACCGCGCCAATCTATTCAGCTCCACTTCCACCGGCGAGAACACGCGGCGCACGCCGGCCATCAAACTATCTTTCGGCAGCAGTGCTTCCGTGATGCGTCCTGCGAGCGCGTGGGTCTGTCGCGCCAGTGCCTGGCGCCAGCCGAGCGAGGGTTCGATGTATTCGACGTGGTAGTCCTTGCCCAATCCTGCCTTGCTTGCCGCCGAGTTCAGGGCATCGCGATACGAGCCCAGTTTGTCGACCAGACCGATCTTCGCCGCGTCGCTGCCGGCCCAGACTCGTCCTTGCGCCACGGCGTCGATGTCTTCGAACGATTTTTCGCGCGCGGTCGCGACGTGGCTGACGAACGTGCTGTAGGCATGTTCCACCGAGAGTTGAAAAATTTCGCGGGGTTCTTCTTTCAGCGTGCGCTCCAGCGCCAGCGCGTCCGCCAGCGGTGTCGTGCCGATTCCGTCGGTCGTCACGCCGAACTTGCGCAGCGTGCGTTCGAACGTGGGGAATACTGCAAACACGCCGATCGAGCCGGTAAGCGTTGCCGGGCTGGCCCAGATCTCGTCCGCGTCCATCGCGATGTAGTAGCCGCCCGAGGCCGCCATGCTGCTCATCGACGCGACGACGGGTTTGCCGGCCGCGCGGATCGCGTCGATCTCGCGACGGATCACTTCGGAGGCAAGCATGCTGCCGCCGGGACTGTCGATGCGCAGCACGATCGCCTTGATCTTGTCGTCGTAGCGGGCCTGGCGCAGCAGGCGCACGGCCGAATCGGAACCGACAGTGCCCGGCGGCTGGTCGCCGTCGAGAATGTCGCCCGCTGCCACGATGACGCCGATGTGGTCACCGTCCACTCTCAAGGCATTCGATGCACGAACCGCGGCCAGGTAATCCCAATGGGCGATGCCCTGGTACGAATGGTCATCGTCCTCGCCCACCGCCGCCTTGATGAGTTCTTCAACTTCATGGCGCGACTTGATCTCAGTGACCAGGCCGCGTTCCAGCGCGACGGCTGCGAGATCGCCTTGTTGTGTGCGCGCCGCCGGCGCGAGTTCGTTGACATAGGCGGTGATCGCGTTGCCGTCGATGCCACGCGCTTTCGTTACGGCTTGCTGATACTGCGACCACAACGCCGTCAACCATGACATCGCTGCCTCGCGATCCTGCTCGGACATGTCGGCGCGGCTGTACTGGTCGGTGAACGACTTGAACGTGCCGGCTTTGAAAATGTTGACGTCCACTTCCAGCTTGTCGATCAGGCCTTTAAGGAAGGTGCGGAAGTAGCCGTAGCCCTCGATCAGGATCATGCCTTGCGGATCGAGATAGATGTCGTCGGCGTTCGCGGCCAGGTAGTACTGCGATTGGTCGTAGCCTTCGCCCAGCGCGATGACGCGCTTGCCGCTGCTGCGGAAATCGCGCACTGCGGTCGCGACTTCTTCGAGCTTGGCGATGCCGCCGCCGGCCATGTTGCCGAGGTCGAGCACCAGCACTTTGATGCGGTCGTCTTTTTTCGCGGCCTCGATCGCATCGACCAGATCGCGCACCAGTGTCTCGGCGTTGCCCTGACCCGACGCTTCCGCGAAGGCGCGCTGCAGCGGATCGCCCGCGAGCTGCTCGACCAGCGCACCTTGCGGCGCAATCACCAGCGCCGCTGATTGCGGCACGATGGGGATGCGCGGCGAGAGCACCACGATCACGACGCCGAACAGCACCAGCAGCACGATCAGGTGCAGCACCTTGCGCACCGAGTCGAGCAGGCGCCAGAGGAATCCGAACATGGCGGTGAGGGATTTCATGAAAGCTCTTGAACTTCAGGAAGCGGGTGGCGAGTAGCGAATGCGATAGATGGCGCCTGCGTAGTCGTCGGAGACCAGCAACGAGCCGTCATCCAGCTGCAGCAGATCCACGGGACGGCCGTAGATTTCGTCACCGCGATGGAAGCCGGTTGCGAAGGGCTCGTAGCCCACCGCCTTGGCGCCGTCGAGCGTGACGGTGGTGATGCGATAGCCATTTTTCTGCTTGCGATTCCACGAGCCGTGCTCGGCTATGAATACGCGGTTGCGATACACCGCGGGAAACGCCGTGCCGGTATAGAACTTCACCGCCAGCGGTGCGACGTGCGCACCCAGCAACTGCGCCGGCGGCGTGCTGTTGCTGCATTCGCCGAGCTGGCCGAAATCGGGATCCTTGATGTTCCTGCCGTGACAGTACGGAAAGCCGAAAGTCATTCCAGGCCGCGGCGCATGATTGAGTTCGCACGGCGGCGCGTCGTCGCCGAGCCAATCGCGGCCGTTGTCGGTGAACCATAGTTCATGTGTCGTGGGATGCCAGGTGAAGCCCACGCTGTTGCGGATGCCGCGTGCGAATACCTCATGGTCGGAGCCATCGGGATTCATGCGCGTGATGACGGCGTACTTCGGTTCGTTGCATACGTTGCACGGCGCACCGATGGGAACGTACAGCTTGCCGTCGGGACCGAACGCAATGTAACGCCAGCCATGATGCCGGTCCTTCGGCAAATCGTCACGCACGACCTTGGGCTGCGGCGGATTGGCGAGCGCAGTTTCGATAGCGTCGTAGCGCAGGATCCGGCTCACCTCGGCCACATACAGCGCGCCATCGCGAAAGGCGACGCCGTTGGGCATGTTGAGTTTGTCGGCGAGGACGCGGACCACCGGCTTCTGTCCGGCGCCTACCGGGGCGCTGACCGCAAAAACCTTACCCTTCTGCGTGCCGACGAACAGCGTGCCGTGCGCGCCCAGCGCCATCGAACGGGCATCGGGCACATTGTCGGCGTACACCTCGAACACGAAGCCGGGTGGCAGGCGCACATTCTGAACGACTTTGTCGGTGGCGGGACTGGCCAGCGCCGGCACGGCTGCCAAGCAGGCGGCCGCGATCAACGCGGAGCAACAAGACGACCAAGAGCGCAGCGGCTGCTTCATACCTGCCATCGTAGCCGAGGATGCCGCATAAAAAAGGGCGCGGCGGCGAAATTCGCCACCGCGCCCCGCGTGAACGCCGGACCGGGCGTGCACCCGGTCCGTGCAATCAGACCTTCTCTTCGATGCGCGCTGCCTTGCCGGTCAGGTCGCGCAGGTAGTAGAGCTTGGCGCGGCGCACATTGCCGCGGCGCTTCAGGCTGATCGAACCGATCGCCGGGCTATACAGCTGGAACACGCGTTCCACGCCTTCGCCGTGCGAAATCTTGCGCACCGTGAACGAGGAGTTCAGGCCGCGGTTGCTGCGCGCGATGACGATGCCTTCGTACGCCTGCACGCGCTCGCGGTCGCCTTCCTTCACCTTCACTTCGACGACGACCGTATCGCCCGGCGAAAAATCAGGAAACTGCTTGTTGCCAGTGGCTTCGTGCTCGAGCGTTTGAATGATGTTCATGATGCCTAAAGTCCAAAGTTGATACCGCAATCCAAATCCGATTCAATCGACCGTCAGTTCGTGACATCAATTCGTCACATCAATTCGTCGCATCTGGCGCCGCGCCGCGCTCCGCCACGAATTCGCCGAGCAGCTTCTGCTGTTCGGCCGTCAGCCGCAACCTTTCGATCAGGTCGGGCCGCCGCTGCCAGGTCCGCCCCAGCGCCTGCTTGGTGCGCCAGCGCTGGATCGCGGCATGATTCCCGCTCAACAGCACTTCCGGCACCGCCCGCTCCTCGAACACCTCGGGCCGCGTGTAGTGCGGCCAGTCAAGCAGCCCCGCAACGAACGAATCCTGTTGCGCGGATTCTGCGTCGCCCAGCACGCCCGGCAGCAGCCGCACCATCGCGTCGATCATCACCAGCGCCGGCAGCTCGCCGCCGCTGAGCACGTAGTCGCCGATCGACACGCATTCGTCGATCTCGCTCTCCAGCAGCCGCTCGTCCACGCCTTCGTAGCGCCCCGCCAGCAGCAACAGCCCCGGCAGGCGCGCCAGCGACTGCGCCTTCGCCTGCGTCAGCGTAGCGCCGTCGGCGGCGAGATAAATGCTGCGGCTGCCCGCGGGCAACCGCGCCTTCGCTGCCCGCAACGCGCTGCGCGTCGGCTCGATCTTCAACACCATCCCCGGCCCGCCGCCGTAAGGACGATCGTCGACCGTGCGATGCGCGTCCTCGGCGAACTCGCGCGGCGTGGTGGCGTTCACGCTTACCTGCCCGCGCTCTATCGCCCGGCCCAGCACGCCGACGCGCACCGCCTCGGCGACGAAGTCAGGAAATAACGTCACCACTTCGATGCGCACTTCCCATCCTCTACAGTCGACTGGATCTACAGTCCGACCGGCACTACAGCTCGGCTGGCCAGTCGAGCACGATGCTCGCGGCCGCCAGATCCACCTTCACGATTCGATCCTTCACGAACGGAATCCAGTGTTCGCGCTCGCCCCGCACAATCACCACCGGCCCGGTCGGCGTCGTGCGGAAGTGATCCACCTTGCCGAGCGACTCGCCTTCGACGTTCGCCGCGGCAAACCCCTCGAGGTCCGTCCAGTAGTACTGGCCCGGCGCCGCCGGTGGCAGCTCGCTGCGCCGCACGCCGAGTTCGAGGCCGACCCGCGTGCGCGCCACTTCCGGCGATTCGATTCCTGCCAGCTTGGCCAGCACACCCTTGCCGGTGACGCGACCCGCTTCCAATTTCACCGGGGTCCACTTGCCGGGACCGCCGATCTGCAATGTCTCGTAATCGAGAATGTTGTCCGGCGGATCGGTGAAGGACATCAGCTTGATCCAGCCCTTCACGCCGAACGGACTGGCCACCTTGCCCAGGACGACGATTCTGTCCGCCGCCATTCCGCCCGCACTACTTGCGGATGAGCTGGGCTTGTCCTCTTCCGTCAATCGAGTTCATGCCCGCGCGGTGCAAACCCGCGCTGCGCAGCCTCAGGCCGCGGCTGCAACGGCTGGGGCAGCCTTGCGATGCTTGGCCACGAGCTCAGCGACGCGCTCCGACGGCTTCGCGCCCTTGCTCAGCCAGTAGTCGATGCGGGTCAGGTTCAGCTGCAGACGCACCTGCTTGCCGGCCGGAATGGGATTGAAATAACCCACCTGCTCAAGCGCCATGCCGCCCTGGCGGGCGCGGCTGTCCGTGACGACCACGTGATAAAAGGGCTGTTTCTTCGCGCCGCGACGCGTGAGCCGAATCGTAACCATGCTGCTGAAGCCTCGGAATCGCTTGAACGGTAACCACGTAGGACCGGGGCGAACGCCCCGGAAAAGGGCGCGAATAGTACTCAAAAGAATGGCTTAAAGGAAGGCCGGCGACGCCGCTGCCTTCCCGGGCCCGGATTGGGCTCACCCGCCTGGCTACATGCCGGGCATCTTGCCGCCGAACGCCCGCATCAGCTTGGCCATGCCGCCCGCCTTGGACATGGATTTCATCATTTTCTGCATCTGCAGGTAGTTCTTCAGCAACCGGTTGATTTCCGACACATGCACCCCCGATCCGGAGGCGATCCGGCGCTTGCGGGAGGCATCGATGAGCTTTGGATGGCGGCGCTCGCGGGGGGTCATCGAGCGGATGATGGCCACCTGCCGCTTGATCTCCTTGTCGTTACCCGCCTGCGGCATGGCTCCGGCCCGGGCGGTGAGCTGGGACGGCAGTTTGTCCAGCAGCGAGGCCATGCCGCCCATGCGCTCCACCTGCTGGAGCTGGTCGTGCAGGTCTTCCAGGTCGAAGTCCTTGCCCTTCTTCAGCTTGCGGGCGAGCTTCTCGGCCTGCTCGCGGTCGACGTTCCTGGTGACGTTTTCCACCAGCGCCAGCACATCGCCCATGCCGAGGATGCGCGAGGCGACCCGGTCGGCCTGGAACCGTTCGAGCGCCTCGGTCTTCTCGCCCGTGCCCATGAACAGAATGGGCTGGCCCGTGATCTGCCGGACCGACAGCGCCGCGCCGCCGCGCGCATCGCCGTCTGTCTTGGTGAGCACCACGCCGGTCAACGTCAGCGCCGCGCCGAACGCGCGCGCTGCGTTGACCGCGTCCTGGCCCGCCATGCTGTCGACGACGAACAGCGTTTCGGTAGGATTCACCGCGGCGCTGATCGCGCGGATCTCGCTCATCATTTCCTCGTCGACGTGCAGCCGGCCGGCGGTGTCGACGATCAGCACGTCGTATAGCGACTTGCGCGCCTCCTCCAGCGCTTCGTTCGCGAGAGTCAGCGCTGGCTTCTTCGGATCGGAAGGATAGAAGCCCACATCGAGCTGCGCGGCGAGACGTTCGAGCTGCAGGATGGCGGCAGGCCGGTAAACGTCGGTGCTTGCCAGCAGCACTTTCTTGCGCTCGTTCTCCTTGAGCCATTTGGCGAGCTTGGCTGCGGAGGTGGTCTTGCCCGCGCCTTGCAGGCCCGCCAGCAGGATCACGACCGGCGGCTGTGCGCGCAGGTTGAGCGGGCGCACACCCTCGCTCATCAGTGCGATCAGTTCGTCGTGGATGATCTTGACCAGCGCCTGGCCGGGCGTGAGGCTTTTCTCGATCTCGGCGCCCACCACCTTCGCGCGGATGGAATCGATGAAGGTCTTCACGACCGGCAGGGCGACGTCCGCCTCGAGCAGCGCCATGCGCACCTGGCGCAGGGTGTCGTTGATGTTGTCTTCGGTCAGGCGGCCGCGGCCGCGCAGGCCTTCGATCACGCCTTGCAGGCGTTCGGTCAGTTTGTCGAACATGTGCGATGGGACAACCGGGTACGTGCGGAGGCGGTAGATGCTACAGGGCCAAATTGCAGATAAGGCCATTTAAGCGGGAAGTCGCTCAGGCGAGATAATACTTGGAGTTGCCTAGCCTTGCCCGTCGCCTGTAGCCTGTCGACTGCCATTTCCCACGCATACCGAGCCCCCGCCGCCCGTGCTGTCCATCGTCGTTTTCGCCTGCTACCTGGCTAGCGCCGCGTGGCTGGCCGCCAGTGCCTACAACGCCGAGAACCCCGCGGCTTCGGGCCGGCGCGTCGCCGGATTGACGCTGGGGACGGTGGCCTTCCTGCTGCACGCAGCGCTGCTGTGGCTGAGTGTGTCCGCCAAGCCGGCGCTTGCGTTCACCATGGCCGAGACTGCCTCGCTGATCGGCTGGATCATGGGTGCCATCGCGCTCAGCTTCTCGTGGCGCCGGCCGCGCCTTGCCGGCATCGGCGCGATGCTCATCGTCGTCGTGGGCATCGTCGCGGCCACGACCAACGAAGGCGCGCGCCGCTTCGCCGTCGAGCGACAGAGCTGGGAGCTGACCGCGCACATCATCCTGTCCACCGTTGCGTATGCGCTGATCACGATCGCTGCAGCAATGGCCGTCGCGCTCGCGCTGCTCGATCGGCGGCTGCGCAGTCGCCAGCCATTGGGACGCCTCGCCATCCTGCCGTCGGTGGAAGCTCTGGAGTCGGGGTTGTTTCAAGCATTGGGCGCCGGCTTCACGGTGCTGACGCTGGCGCTGTTCAGCGGCTTCGTGTTCGTCGAAAACATTTTCGCGCAGCAACTGTCGCGCAAGACGGCGCTGTCATGTCTGTCGTGGATCGTGTTCGCCGTCCTGTTGCTGGGCCGCTGGCGCTTCGGCTGGCGCGGCCGCACCGCGATGCGCTGGACGCTGAGCGGTTTCGCCCTGCTGGTGCTCGCCTACTTCGGCTCGAAGCTCGTGCTCGAATCCATACTGGGACGACACTGGGGTTAGCAATGCCCAGCTGGCCCATGGGCTGCCTGCTCGCCATCTTCATCCTCATCGTGCTGGCCGCGTTCTTCGCGGGCACCGAGGCCGCGCTCGCGAACATCAACCGCTATCGCCTGCGCAACCAGGTGCGGCTCGGCAATCGCAGCGCGCGGCGCACCGAGGAATTACTGAAGCAATCGGACCGGCTGACCAGCACCATCCTTCTGTGCAAGACCATCGCGAACATCGGCGTCGCATCGCTCACGGCGCTCATGGCGATCAACATGGGCGGCGGCCCGGCACTCGCGCTCGGCGCCGCGCTGCTAGCCATCGTCATCGCCATCTTCGGGGAGATCGCACCGAAGACGTATGGCGCGCTATATCCCGAACGCTTCGCCTTTCCTGCGGCATGGCTGTACGCGGTGCTGTTGCGGCTCCTCTTTCCGGTCGTATGGCTGGTGAACACCGCGGCGAATGCGGTGCTGCGCACGGTGGGCGTGTCCTCCAATGCAGCTGCATCGCACCTGCCCAGGATCGATGGCCGGCGCGCGCCACCGGATGAAGATCCATCGGGTTCGCAATCGCGCCAGCGCATGCTCGCCGCGCTCTTGGATCTGGAGACCATCACGGTCGAAGACATCATGGTGCCCCGCAGCGAAATCGCAAGCATCGACCTGAGCGACGACTGGGACACCATTCTCGAAGTGCTGCGCACCACGCCGCACACGCGCCTGCCGGTGTGCGAAGAAAATCTCGACAACATCATCGGCATGCTGCACATGAAGAAGGTGGCCCACGATCTCGCGCACGGCGACCTGTCGCGCGATTCGCTGGCGCTGATCGCGCGCGAGCGCGAGGCGTACTTCGTGCCGGAAGGCACGGCTCTGGAAATGCAGTTGCGTAATTTTCAGCGCGACCGCCGGCGCATCGCGCTGGTCGTCGACGAGTACGGCGACATCCAGGGCCTGGTGACGCTGGAAGACATCCTCGAGGAAATCGTCGGCGAATTCACCAGCGATCCGTCGACGCTGCACAAGGACATTCACCGCGAACCCGACGGCAGCTACGTCGTCAGCGGCACCATCAACGTGCGCGTGCTCAATCGCACGCTCGGCTGGTCACTGCCCACCGACGGGCCGCGCACGCTCAACGGCGTGATCCTGGAATATCTCGAAGACATTCCCGAGCATGGCACGAGTCTGAAACTCGGCGAGCTGTCGGTGGAGATATTGCAGACGGCGGACAACGCGGTGAAGACGGCGCGGCTGCGCCCGTCGTAATCCATCGTAGGTTGGGCTGAGTCTTCGCGGCCCGACATTCCTGGCGCGAAAGATTGTTGGGCTGCGAAGACTCAGCCCAACCTACAAGAACGCAAAGCTAAAACGCCGCGTTTAACGCGTCGGCCAGCCGCTCCACGCCGATCACTTCGATTCCTTCGATGGCGCGCCGCGGTTTGTTCGCTTCGGGAACGATGGCGCGTTCGAAGCCGTGCTTCGCGGCCTCGCGCAAGCGCTCTTCGCCATAGGGCACGGGCCGCACTTCGCCGGCCAGTCCCAGTTCGCCGAAGCACACGACTTTGCCTTTCAACGGTTGATCGCGCACGCTCGACACTGTGGCCAGCACCGCGGGCAAGTCGGCGCCGGTTTCGGAAATACGCACACCGCCGACGACGTTGACGAATACGTCGCGGCCCGCGCTCGACACGCCGCCGTGGCGATGCAGCACCGCGAGCAGCAGTGCGATGCGGTTCGATTCCAACCCCACCGCGACGCGACGCGGATTCATGCCTTGCGCCTCATCCGTCAGCGCCTGCACTTCGATCAGCATGGGACGACTGCCTTCGCGCGCCACCATTACCGCGCTGCCCGCAACCGGCGCCGGATGATTCGACAGGAAAATCGCCGACGGATTCTTCACTTCCTTCAGGCCCTGTTCGGTCATCGCGAACACGCCTACTTCATTGGCCGCGCCGAAGCGGTTCTTCACCGCGCGGATCATGCGGAAGCGGCTGCCGGCATCGCTTTCGAAATACAGCACGGTGTCGACCATGTGTTCGAGGATGCGCGGTCCGGCGATGGTGCCTTCCTTGGTGACGTGGCCGATGATGAGCACCGACACGCCCGAGGTCTTCGCGAAGCGCACCAGCGCGGCGGCGGTCTCGCGCACCTGCGTCGCCGAACCGGGCGAGGACTCCACGTCGGTGGCATGCATGGTCTGGATGGAATCGATGATGAGCACGCGCACACCCGCCGTGCGCGCCTGCTCGATGATGGTCTCGATGCCGGTCTCGGCAAGCAGATGCAGCGTGTCGCCGGTCACGCCGAGTCGGCGCGCGCGCAGGCTCACCTGATGCAGCGACTCTTCACCCGTTACATACAATGTCGGCGCGGCGCGACTCAACGCTTCGCCTGCCTGCAGCAACATGGTGGACTTGCCGATGCCCGGATCGCCGCCGAGCAGCGTGACCGAGCCCAATACCAGGCCACCGCCCAACACCCTGTCCAACTCTTCCAGCCCCGTCGCGATGCGCGGCTCATCCGCATTGGCCACCTGCGACAGGCGCTGCGGCGCATCGCTGCCCGCCGCCCGCCCCACCATCGACGTGCGGCGTTCAGCTTTTCCCTTGGCAATCGTCAAGACCTTCAGCGAATCCCCTGCACCGCATGAGGGACAGATGCCCTGCCACTGCAAGCTTTCGTTGCCGCAGTGATCACACACGAAGACTTGGCGGGATTTGGCCATGGGAAGGATGAATACCTGGATCTGACGGGCTGGTTTTGCGGGACTGCGGGAAACACTGAGGCTAACGTACTAGCGACCCCGTGGGGAATTCTACGGATACTAGGCAACTGAACTGGCTGTCAGTTGCGGAACTGTCGCTCCAGCCTGTGACCGCGACTGCAATTTAACCAATTCACATTCGACTATACTCGCGCGGGTTTTTGATACGGGCTCACTGGTGGCATCCAAACTGGCGCGTTTTTCCTGGCTTCCCGGCGCTCTCGCAGCAGCCGTGTTCGTCATCATTGGAAAAATTTTTGCCGCCACTTCCGCCACTCCCGTGGAATTCGCGCTCTACGACCGCGCCCAACGCTCCGCCGCGTTCGCCCCGGCTCAGGACATCGTCATCCTCGACATCGATGACGCCAGCCGCGCCGAACTGGGGGCCTGGCCGTGGCCGCGCACCGTTCATGCCAGTCTGCTCGACAAGCTGCGCGAGAGCGAGTCGGGTGTCGTTGCGTTCACGCTGCCCTTCGGCGTTTCGGAAAGCGCCAACGAAGTGGACCGCATCCGCGCCGCGCTGAAGCTGCTGGAGCAGTCCAACTTCGACAAGTCTGCTCAAGCACAACAACTGCGTGACATGCTGGCCGCGACGAACGGAGTCGATCCGAACGAGCGGCTGGCACAAGCCATTGCCGCGCATGGCAATGTCGTGCTGCCAGTGACGCTGCGCACCGGCGGCGAAATGCACGAACTCACCGCGATGCCGCAGCGGCTGCTGATACCTGCCGACGAGCCAATGCTCGAGCACGCCGCGAACGCGACCGAAGTCGGCGTACCACAGCAGGCGCTGGTCAACGCAGCCGGCGCGGTGGGTCATATCTATATGCAGCCAGACGCCGACGGCGTCGTGCGCAGCGACCTAGTCGCGATTCGCGCTGGCGGTGCGCTCATCCCTTCGCTGTCGCTGGCGATCGCCGCGCGCGCGCAAGGAGTGAAGCTCGGCGCGATCACTTTCGATTCGAATAGCGCTGTGCGCATCGGCGACCGTACCGTGCCGCTGGAAGGACAGTTCAAAGCGCGGCCGCAGTATTACAACCAATCCGGCGCGCGCAGTTTCACTCACTATTCGTATCGCCAGGTGCTGGCCGGTGAAGTGCCCGCAGAGCAGCTGCGCGGCAAGATCGTGCTCGTGGGCTCGCTCGACCCTGACGCCCGCCTCACGACGCCCGTGGATGGCGACTCCACTGCGGTCACGACGATCGCCAGCACCGTGTCGAGCCTGCTCGACGCCACTACGTACTCGCGGCCCACGTCGGCTCATCTCGCCGAATGGGCGACGGTGGTGCTGGTCGTGCTGTTCGCGGGCTTCTTGCTGCCCCCGGCAGGTTTCCGCTTCGGTGGGATCGCGACGCTCTTATTGCTGGGCATCCTGGTGAGCACGGAAATCGGCATGCTCTCCTCCGCACGGCTGTGGGTGCAGTTGATGGTGCCGTCAGCCGCGCTGGCGATGGGTTTCATTTCCTTTGCGGTGAGCGAGACCACGCGGCGCGCCAATCCCAGCGGTGGGGGCAAGGATCCATCCATTCAGTTGCGCACGCTCGGGCAGACATTCCAGAAGCAGGGACAACTGGATCTGGCCTTCGAGACCTATCAGCGTTGCCCGTTGGATGCGCCGACGATGGAACTGCTGTATTACCTGGGCATGGATTTCGAACGCCGCCGGCAGAACCCGAAAGCCGCAGCTGTGTACACCTACATCGCCACGCGGGATCCGAATTACCGGGATTTGCGGCTGCGACGCGCGCGCGTGAAGGAAGATCCGGTCGCGCGCGAAGCGCCGCCTGACAGCACGCTGCCGCCCAAACCCTCAGGCGTGCCGCCGATGCGGCGCGCCGCGCCGCCGGAAGAAGACCGGCCGAAAGCGCCGGCGCGCACGCTCGGGCGCTACGAGATCGAGCGCGAACTGGGCAAGGGCGCGATGGGCGTTGTGTACCTGGGACGCGATCCCAAGATCAATCGCATCGTCGCGATCAAGGCCATTCCGCTCGCGCAGGAATTCGGCGAAGAGGATCTGGCCGAGGCGCGCGCGCGTTTCTTCCGCGAAGCCGAGATGGCGGGCCGGTTGAATCATCCGGCCATCGTCACCGTCTACGACGCGGGCGAGGACGCCGGCCTGGCCTATATAGCCATGGAATACCTGCGCGGCCAGCATCTAAGCTATTTCACCGACAGCGCACGCCTACTGCCGCCCGAACAGGTCATGCTGCTAGCCGCTCGCACAGCGGAGGCCCTGAACTATGCGCACCGGCAGAACGTGGTTCATCGCGATATCAAACCGGCTAATATAATGTTCGATCCTGAAACCGACGAATTGAAGATCACGGACTTCGGTATTGCGCGGCTCACCGACACAAGTCGAACCAAAACGGGAATCGTCCTGGGCACTCCTTCATTCATGTCCCCCGAACAGCTGGAAGGCCGCAATCTCGATGGCCGCTCCGACCAGTTCGCGTTAGGGGTCAGCCTGTATCAACTGTTGTGCGCCCAACTGCCGTTCCGAGGCGATTCCATGCCGCGCCTGATGCAGAAGATTGCCATGGAACCGCACACGCCGATCCGACTGGTGCGCCCGGACCTGCCGCCGCAGATTGAGACCATCATCGATCGCGTGCTGCAGAAGAACGCGGATGATCGCTATCCCAGCTGTGCCGAGCTGGCCGTCGCGCTGCGCGAGTGTGCGAAGAGCTGCGAGGCCGCCAAGCCGGCCCGCTCCGAGCACGAGTGGCTGATCCCATGAGTCGCTGCGCCAGGTACGGCCGCAGCTGCGTTCAGGAGTTGCCATGGAGGGCAGCATGATGCGTGGCAAGATTCGTTCCGTGGGCTTGAGCGACGTCGGCCGGGTGCGCGAGCACAACGAAGACACCATCGGCGTGGACGCCGACATCGGCCTGTTCGTGCTTGCCGACGGCATGGGCGGCTACAACGCCGGTGAAGTGGCCAGCGGCATCGCGGTGAAAACCGTCATGAGCCTGGTCAAGGAAGCGGTCGAGCACCAGGACATGAGTTCGGCCGATCCCGAGACCGGCATGCAAAGGCCGAGCATCGTGCTGCGCGACGCCATCGCCCGCGCCAACAAGATCATTTACCAGACGGCCAAAACCCAACCGCAATGCGAGGGCATGGGCACGACGATTGTGGCCTGCTTGTTCTTCGACAATAAGGTGGCCATCGCCCATGTGGGCGACTCGCGAGCCTACCGGGTGCGCGCCAACCGCTTCGAGCAGATGACCATGGACCACTCCCTGCTGCAGGAGCTGGTGGACCGCGGCTTCTATTCCCAGGCCGAGGCACAGCGGGCCACGAACAAGAACTACGTCACGCGGGCGCTAGGCGTGGAGCCCACCGTGGACGTCGAATTGCACGAGCACCCGGCGGAAAAGGGCGATTTCTACGCACTTTGCTCGGACGGCCTGTCCGACATGGTCGAAGACGACGACATCCATTTAACTATAAGCACCTTTAGTGCTAGTCTTGAAACGGTCGCTAAGCAATTGATTCAGTTATCTAACGATAATGGCGGACGCGACAACGTTTCGATAATACTTGCGCAAGTTGTCGACTCGTTCGCAGCAAATAAGGGTGTTGTTGACAAAATCCTGCGCTGGTTCGGCTAACGGTACGCTTCGGCGAGGCACGCAACATGGCACGGTTGATACTAAGCCTGGACGGCCAGGTCATGGCCGAATACAACATGAACAAGGAGCGTTACACGGTAGGCCGCCTGCCGGATAACGACATCCGCATCGACAACCCGGCCGTCAGCGGACACCATTCCCTCGTCATCAATATCCTCAACGATTCGTTTCTCGAGGACTTGAACAGCACCAACGGCACTTACGTCAACGGCAAGCTCATCAAGAAGCATGCCCTGCAGCACGGCGACGTCGTCACTGTCGGCCATCACCAGTTGCGCTTCGTCGACACGCAGAGCTCGAGCGACGAACCGGACGAATTCGAAAAGACCATGATCATCACGCCGGGCTCCGCCGTCGCCGCGGCAGCCGCGAAGAAGGCATCCTCGATGGCGCCTCCGCCGCCTGCGCCGAAAGCCGCCTCCCACGCGGCGACCGGCATCCGCCCTGCTCCGATGTCCTCCGCCACGGGTGAACACCCGGTCGCATTGCCGAAAGCGAAGCTGCAGGTATTGAGCGGCGCGTTCGCGGGCCGCGAACTGGAATTGAACAAGGCACTCACGACGCTGGGCCGTCCGGGCGTGCAGGTGGCCGCGATCACGCGCCGCGCCGACGGCTTCTTCATCGTGCACGTCGACAGCGGCAAGCCGAACGACTATCCGCTGGTCAATGGCAGCGCGACGGGTGAACAGGCGCGCAGGCTGCAGGACAACGACGTGATCCTGCTGGCCGGCGTGAAGATGGGATTCTTCGAAGGATGAGGGGTTAAGGGCTCCACTCCACCGCAACTCGCTGGCTGATCCCGCACACCAGTTCATAGGCAATCGTGTCGGCGTACGGCGCAACACGATCGGCGGGCAAGCCTCTTCCCCACACGGTCACCGCATCACCGATCCGCGCCGTGCGCAGATCGGTGACATCGATTGCAGTCATGTCCATCGATATGCGTCCGACCACCTGCACCGCTTGCTCGTTCACCAGGATCGGAGTGCCTGCACGCAGGTTGCGCGGATAGCCGTCGCCGTAACCGATCGCCGCGATGCCGATCACCGAATCGCGCGGCGCGCGCCACAGGCCGCCGTAGCCGACCGTTTCTCCAGCGGGGACGTTGCGCACGGCGATGAGCTGGGTCTGCAATGTCATCGCCGGACGCAGACCGAGCGCATCGGCATCCCGGCCCGGCACGGGCGAGATGCCATACATCATCAAGCCCGGACGTACCCAATCGACCCGTGCCTGCGGCCAGCCGATCAGCGCGGCGGAGTTCGCGATGCTGCGTTCCAGCGCGATAGCGCCGGTCAGTGCGTTGAAGCGTTCGATCTGGGTTCGCGCCGAGGCGCCGCCGATTTCTTCCGCCGCCGCCAGATGCGTCATCAACCGCGTCGTGCCCACCGCCTTGCAGCGGCCGAGTCGCAGCCACGCATCGGCGAATTCATCGAGCCGGAAGCCCAGGCGGTTCATGCCCGTGTCGAGCTTGAACCAGACTGTGAAGCGATGCGCGCCGGCGTACTGTTCCAGCAGTTCGAGCTGTAGAAAAGAATGCACGACGAGTTCGAATTGCTCGCGCCCGGCAAGTTGCAGCTCCGCGGCGGTGAACACGCCTTCGAGCAGCACCACGGCGTTGTCGATGCGCGCACCACGCAGCGCCATGCCTTCTTCGAGCCGCGCGACACCGAAGGAATCGGCCGCCGCAACGAGCGCCTGCGCGGTCGCGATCAACCCATGCCCGTAGGCATTGGCCTTGATGACGGCCATCACGCGCGAGGCGGGCGCGAAGCTGCGGACTCGCGCGAGGTTGTGCCGCAGCGCGCCGCCGTCGATTCTCGCACATGGAAAACTCACCGAAACGAACCGTTCCCGTAGGCCGATTCGGGCGCGAAGTTTTCGAACTTCGTGTACTTGCCGAGAAAGGTGAGCGTGAGATCGCCGATCTCGCCGTTGCGCTGCTTGGTGATGATGATGTCGGCGAGGCCCTTGCGGGTCGTGTTCTTGTCGTACACCTCTTCGCGGTAGATCATCATGATCACGTCGGCGTCCTGCTCGATGGCGCCGGATTCGCGCAGGTCCGACATCACCGGTCGCTTGTCGGTGCGCTGCTCGACGCTGCGGTTGAGCTGCGAGAGCGCGATGATGGGCACCGCGAGTTCCTTCGCCAGTGCCTTGAGAGAACGCGAGATCTCGGAAATCTCCGTCGCGCGGTTCTCCTTCGTCCCCGCCACCTGCATGAGCTGCAAGTAGTCGAGCACGATGAGGTCGAGACCATGTTCGCGCTTGAGGCGGCGCGCGCGCGCGCGCACTTCGGTGGGCGTCAGCGCGCCGGTGTCGTCGATGTGGATGGGCGCGTCCTTCATCATCGCGATCGCCGTGTTGATCCGCGACCATTCCTCGTCGCCGAAATCGCCGATGCGCAGGTGGCTCTGGTCGACGCGGCCGAGCGAGGAAATCATGCGAAAGGCGAGCTGCTCGCGCGACATTTCCATGCTGAAGATGCCGACGCTGGCCTTCTTCGGACCGAAGGCGGCGTTCTCGGCGATGTTCAGCGCGAACGTGGTCTTACCCATCGAGGGACGACCGGCGATGATGATCAGGTCACCCTTCTGCAGGCCGGCCGTCATCTTGTCGAGTTGGGTGAAGCCGGTGCTGACACCGGTGAGTTCGCCCTTGTTCGCCGCCAGCATGTCGAGGCGGTCGATCACCCGGCCAAGTTCGTCGCGCAGCGGTATGAAGCCGTTGCCCGCCTTGGTGCCGCTCTCGGCGATTTCGAACACGCGGCGTTCGGCTTCGTCGACGATTTCGTTGGCGGGCCGGCCTTCGGGATCGTACGCGCTTGCGGCGATCTCACCGCCTACCGAGATGAGCCGGCGCAGCGTCGAGCGCTCGCGCACGATCTCCGCGTAGGCGCGCACGTTGGCGGCGCTGGGCGTGTCGCGCACGACGCCTGCCAGATACGCGAGGCCGCCGGTGTCGTCGCTGTGGCCTTTGCGTTCCAGCCATTCCGACAGCGTGACCGCATCGGATGGCTCGCCCTTGCCGGCAAGTTCGGCGATGGCGGCAAAGATCAGTTGATGGTCGCGGCGATAGAAATCGGTGGCGACGATGCGGTCGGCGATCACGTCCCAGGTGCGATTGTCGAGCATGAGGCCGCCGAGCACGGCCTGCTCCGCCTCGATGGAATGAGGCGGGATGCGTATGTCATCGACCGCTGCCTTGTCGCGGGCCCGGCGCGAGCCCGCGAATGAAACCGTTGCTTCGGTCTCTGCCATGGCAGTGTCGTGAAGAGCTTGCGGCTTACTCTTCGGCGACGATGACGACCGGCAGGTTCACGGTGACGTCTGCCTGCAGGTTGATCTGCACGATGTGCTCGCCGGCCTGACGGATCGGACCATTGGGCAGGCGCACTTCCGAGCGCTCGATCTGATGGCCAGCCTTCTTCGCGCCCTCGGCGATGTCGGAGGTGCCGATGGAGCCGAACAGCTTGCCTTCGCCGCCGGCCTTCGCCGTCAGGGTCAGCGTGAAGCCTTCGAGCTTGGCGGCGCGCGACTGCGCAGCGGCGAGTTCTTCGTTGGCAGCCTTTTCGATCTCGGCGCGGCGCGCCTCGAACTTGGCGATGTTGTCAGGCGTGGCCAGCGTCGCCTTGCCCTGCGGCAGCAGGAAGTTGCGGCCGTAGCCGGACTTCACCTTGACGCGGTCGCCGATCTTGCCGAGGTTGGGAAGCTTCTGCAGCAGAATGATTTCCATGAGACACCTGTTCAAATGACCTGTTCAAATATCGGGAGTATCGGCCTCATGCCGCCCGGGGCCGCAGCCAGTTGTCCGCGAAACCCCACAGGGCCAGCGCGAACACCGTGACCGACGTCGACAGAGGCACGATCAATAACACGTAAATCGCCGCGAGCCAGCCGCGATTCAGCCGGCCCACCGCCTTGCTGCGATGCGCGGCCGCCAGCCCTTGAAACGACAGGGCGGTGAACGCGATCCAGGCCAGCGAGGCAATCAAATCCGAACTGACGACAAACGCCGTCACGAACAGCACGGTGACGCACAGGCCCAGCGCCCGGCCGAGCCGCAGCCGACGATACTCGATGCCGAAGTGCCCCGGCGAATCGAGCAGCGACTGCCACCAGCAGCCCATGAACAGCGACCCCAGCACCACAGCCAGCGCCAGCGCCGCTAGCGCGCCCCACATGGTCCGCGCCCACACATCGATCATCGCGCCGGTGTCACCCTCGACCTTCAGGCCCGCGTCCGCCATGGAGTCCAGGACTCGCCGCAGCAGGTCGTGCCAGAGGGCCGCCGGATCCGGCAGCGCGAGGTAAATCACCGTCAGCACCGCAGCCGCAGCCAGCACCGCCACCTGAAAACACAGGTTCAGCGAACCGGTGCGCTTCAACAGCAGCGCCAGCAGCACTGGACTGAAGAACAATCCCAGCACGCCGACCATCACCCAGTGCGCCGCGTGGTTCGCGTCCGCCGATTGCGACAGCGACAGCACCACCCAGATCGCCGACACCGCGCCGGTCGTCGCCATCGCCAGGGCCAGGCTCGACGCCGAACGCAGCGCGGTCAGGACGGGAATGGCGCCGGCCAGCACCATGAACGGCATGAGCATCTGCGGCGACAACGCACCGCAGATGGCGCTCGCCACAGCGGCCCGCCAGGGTCGCGCCGTCAGCCACAGAGCTATTGCACGATGCATGGAACTCACCCGCGCCGATGAACGGCGCGGGCCTCGCGTTACGAAACTCAGTGCTGGTCGGTATACGGCAGCAGCGACAGGAAGCGCGCACGCTTCACGGCGGTGGCGAGCTGGCGCTGATAGTGCGACTTCGTGCCGGTGATGCGGCTCGGCACGATCTTGCCGGTCTCGGTGATGTAAGCCTTGAGGATGCCCAGATCCTTGTAGTCGATCTGTTCGATGCCTTCGGCGGTGAAGCGGCAGAATTTGCGGCGGCGGAAAAAACGGGCCATGTGCTTGATCTCTTGAAGATGGTGGAGCGAGTGACGCGCGGACGGGCGGTGCTGCGATCAGGCAGATGCCGAGTCGCGGTCGTCGTCGTCGTCCGCGAAGCTGTCTTCGCGCGCGTTCTCGTCACTGGACCGCGCCATCGGCGAAGGTTCGGTGACCGCGGCGTCCATCTTGATCACCAGGTGGCGCAGCACCGCGTCGCTGAACCGGAACGCGCCGGTCAGTTCGGCCAGCGTCTTGCTGTCGCATTCCACGTTCATGAGGATGTAGTGCGCCTTGTGCACCTTCGCGATCGGGAAGGTGAGCTGGCGGCGGCCCCAGTCTTCGAGGCGGTGGATCATGCCGTTGCCGGCCGCGATCATGGCTTTGTAGCGCTCCAGCATCGCTGGAACCTGCTCACTCTGGTCTGGGTGCACCAGGAAAACGATCTCGTAATGTCGCATTGCTGCTCCTTATGGATATGCTTCCCGGTCGAGATTCCGTGGTGAAGCAAGGAGTTAAGGGAAAATTACCGTGCTGGCGGCCTTATCTGACCGGTCAAACGGGCCGCGAATGGTAGCGGAAGCGTCGAGCGGAGTGCAATTTTAATGGTGTGCCGGTTCGAGCCGCGCCCCCACCCCGGCCCTCCCCCGGCAACCGGGGGAGGGTGTGAGATCCGGCCCTCCGGTCGCAAGAGGAGGTGTGAGATCCGGTCCCCTCCCCCGGTCGCCGGGGGAGGGCTAGGGAGGGGGCGCGCCATCACGCTACATCAACCCTCAACCCTTCGGCACCACCCTCTGCCGCGTAGCCTCGAACAGCACCACGCCCGCCGCAACCGACACATTCAGACTCTCCACGACACCGCGCATCGGAATCCCCACCAGCGCATCGCAGTTCTCTTTCGTCAGCCGCCGCAGTCCCGGCCCCTCGGCCCCGAGCACCAGCGCGAGCGGACCTTTCAGGTCAGTCTCATAGATAGTCTTCGGCGCCTGATCGTCCGTGCCGACGATCCAGACATCGCGCTCCTTCAGCCAGCGCAGCGTGCGTGACAGGTTAACCACCTGGATCAGCGGCACCGACTCGGCCGCGCCCGATGCCACTTTGCGTACTGTCGGCGACAACCCCGCCGCGCGATCGCGCGGCACGATCACCGCATTCACGCCTGCGGCATCCGCGGTGCGCAGGCACGCGCCGAGATTGTGAGGATCCTGCACGCCATCGAGCACCAGCAAAAATGGTGGCGTCGTCAGCTTGTCGAGCAATTCATCGAGCGCGCCTTCGCCGAGCGCCGCTGTCGGCCGCATGGTGACGCACGCACCTTGATGACGATCCGCGCCCGATAGCTTCGTGAGCTCGGCCGCGTCGCGCCACTCGACGCGAATACCCGCTGCCTGCGCGAGCTGCATCAACTCGGTGGCGCGGGCATCTTCCCTGCCCTTCTGCAACAACAAGAGCGATGCGCGCTGCGGATGCTGCTGCAGCAGGGTGCGCACGGCATGCAAGCCGAAAACGATAGCCTCATCCGTCATCGTTTGCCTCGCCGCCGCTGCCAGGGGCCGCGGACCTGCCGCGGCATGCCATGTCCCTGGTCATCCTTTGGCGAGCGCGCCTCGGCCAGTTCGAAATCGATCTTGCGCTCGTCGATCACCACGTTGATGAGCCGCACGCGCAAGTGATCGCCGAGGCGGAATACGCGGCCGCTGCGCGCGCCCACCAGCCGGTAGCCCGAACTGTCGCGCGAGAAATAATCCGAGCCCAGGCCGCTCACATGCACCAGGCCATCGATCTGCAATCCCTTGGCCTGCACGAACAGGCCGAAGTCGACCACGCCGGTAACCAGCGCGTCGAACTCTTCGCCGATCTTGTCCTGCATGTACTCGCACTTGAGCCACGACATCGCATCGCGCGTCGCTTCGTCGGCGCGGCGCTCGGTGAACGAAGTCTGCTGGCCGAGTTCGCCCATTTTCGCCTCGCTCCATGCGAACGATTCCGCATCGCCGCCGCGCAGGACATGGCGAATGCCGCGATGGACCAGCAGATCCGGATAGCGGCGGATGGGTGAAGTGAAATGCGCGTACTCCGGCAGCGCCAGGCCGAAGTGGCCGATGTTGGCCGGCTGATAGACAGCTTGTGGCATGGACCGCACGACGACCGTCTGGATCAGGTGCGCCTCGTCGCTCGCCGCGATCTTCGCCAGTATGGCATTGAGATCCTTCGGCTCCAGATCCCGGTCCACGGGCAACTCGATCGCAAAGCCGCGCAGGAACAACCGCAGCGTTTCGAGCCGTTCCAGTTCCGGCCTGCCATGCACGCGATACAGCGTCGGGATGCGATGCTTCGCCAGGAAGCGCGCAGCCTGCACGTTCGCCGCGATCATGCATTCCTCGATGAGCCTGTGCGCATCGTTGCGCGGCTGCTCGACGAACGCGGCGATGCGCCCGTCGAGGCCGAAGCGCGTCTTCACCTCAGGGGCGTCGAAATCCAGCGCGCCGCGCTGCGAGCGCGCCATGTGCAATGCCTTGAACACTGCGTGCAACTGCTCGAGCTGCGGTCCGACTGCCGCGACTTCAGGTTCGTTCGACAGCGCAGGATTCGCCAGATACGCAGCCACTTTGGTGTACGTGAGCCGCGCGGCCGAACGCATCAAGCCTTCGAAGAAGCGCGCCTTGGTCACCTTGCCCTCGGCGTCCACTTTCATTTCGCAACACAGGCACAGCCGGTCCACCGCCGGATTCAGCGAACACAAGCCGTTCGACAATGCCTCGGGCAGCATCGGGATGACACGATTCGGAAAGTACACGGACGTGCCGCGATGCTGCGCTTCCTGGTCGAGCGCGGAGCCTGGTTCGACATACGAGGCAACGTCGGCGATGGCGACGATGAGCTTCCAGCCGGTGCGGCCTTGCTCGCAGTACACCGCGTCGTCGAAATCGCGCGCGTCTTCGCCGTCGATGGTGACCAGCGGTAATTCGCGCAAATCTTCGCGGCCACGCTTCGCCGCAGCGCTGACGGCTCCACCGAAGGCTTCGGCTTCGGCGACCGCGGCGGGCGGAAATTCAAACGGCAGGCCGTGCGAATGAATCGCGATCTCGGTTTCCATGCCCGGCGCAGCGTGTTCGCCGAGCACTTTGACCACGTGGCCCAGCGGCTGGGCGTTGCGCGACGGTTGTTCGATCAGCCGCACCAGCACGACCTGGCCTGCAGCCGCTCCGCCCAGATGTTCGCGCGGCACGAGCACGCGGTGTGCGATGCGCGGATTGTCCGGCACGACGACGGGAATGCCCGACTCTTCGTACAGCCGGCCGACGATTTCAGTGCGGCCGCGTTCCAGCACCTTGACGATGGCGCCTTCGGGGCGGCCGCGATTGTCCTTGCCGCTGATGCGCACCGAGGCGCGATCGCCGTGCATGACTTCGCGCATCTGCCGGTAGGGCAGGATGATGGGCGCGGAGCGGTCGTCCGGATGCAGGAAGCCATGCCCGTCGCGATGGCCGCTGACGGTGCCGACGATCAGCGGCAAGCGCTCGCTGAGGCAGTATTCCTCGCGGCGGTTGCGCACCAGTCCGCCGGCTTGAATCAGTGCATCAAGTTCGGCCGACAAGCGATGGCGCGCAGCGTCGGTGAGCGCGCCGAGGCGTCCCGCCAGTTCGGCGTACGGAAGTGGACAGCCCGCAGCTCGCAGGGTCTCGGTGACTGCAAACGGCTCGGGCGCCGCGGGCGGCTTGGATGCGACCTGCGGCTTCGCGGCCGCGGGCGGCTTGACGGCGGGCCGCTGTTTCGGCGCCGACCGCGGTTTCGCGGCGACCGGTTTCGCCGCCAACGGCGGCTTGGTGGATGAAGGCTGCTTGGAAGCAGCGCTGCGGGGCGCGGATTTGCGCGCCCGGGGAGTGGTGGTTTTGCGTTTCATAGGATGAACAAGGATATACGCCATTGTGTCAGATTCACGCGTACGCACAGCGTACGGGAGTGACAAGGCGCCAAAATGCGCATGAATGCGCGCGAATACGGATGGCCTGCGGCTCGCCGTGGCGATACAAGGTCCGTGAAGGGTGGGCGGTTCCGGGAAGCCCGGCGAAAAATCGAAGCTTGGAGTGCGTGACTACGGGCGCCGGAGCGATGCTCAGCGCCTTACCTTACTTATTAATAGTGAAATGGTGCCCAGGAGAGGACTCGAACCTCCACAGATTGCTCCACTGATACCTGAAACCAGCGCGTCTACCAGTTCCGCCACCTGGGCATAGGAAGCGAACGCGAAACCCCAGGGGCCCCGCAAGGCGCGCAATGTACCGATGGCGTCGGGGGGTGTCAATGACGCCGGCCAAGTCGGCTTTTCAGTCAGTTAGCGCCGTTCGCGCCATCGGATCACCGGCCGCCGCAATGCCACCTGCCCCGAGCCGATCCGCAGCGACTCATTCCCAGCGACACTCGCGCGACTCCAGCAACGCAATCGCACAAACGGTTTCTGCTTAGAGGTTAGCGCGTATTCGTTCTGGCAGCGCGCTGCATTTCATTCGTTCGTGCAACTGCAGCGCACGTATACACACATACGAATAGCCTGGAATTAAAGCACTTCGCGGCGCTTCACGCGCGTGGCCGCACGCACCGCGACTATCCGTAATTGTCCGTCGCAGCCGCGCTGATCCAACATCACGCCGCGCCGCGCACTCCGTGCCACGCATCCAGCAAGCGTCTCGTTTTGCACCGTCGATGATGCACCCGCACGCTCTTTGATGTTCTTCTGCGGTGAGCACCGATGAACAGAACCAAGTTCGCTGCGCCGGTATTTCCAGCATTGACGATGGCACGCAGCACGCTGTTCGCGGCGCTGTGCGCGGGTTGCTGCGGCAGCGCACTCGCACAGCAAGTACCCGCTCGCTTGCCGCCCACCGTCGAGCCCGGCCGCGAACTGCGACAACCGCAGCCGTTGCAGCCCATACCCGACGGTGCCGCGATCGCCGTTCCCGAAGCGTCCGCCGCGCATCTTCCCGAAGGTGCCGCAAGCATTTCATTCAAGCTTTCCCATGTCACGGTCGACGGTGCGACGCTGCTGTCCGCGCAGGAACTGGAGCGCTTCTACGCGACGCTCATCGGCCGCACTGTGAGCGTGGCCGACATGTTCGCGGTGGCCGCAGCCATCGAGAACGACTATCGCGACAAGGGCTATGTCACCACGCGCGCGCTGCTTCCCGAACAGCAGATCGAAGGCGGCGCGGTACGCATCCTCGTCGTCGAAGGTTTCATCGCCGATATCACGTTCGCCCAGGACATCGGTGCGGCGCGCGCCCAGATCGAAGCACTGCTCGCGCCGCTGCGAGCCGTGAAGCCAATCAACATCGCCGCTATCGAGCGCCGCCTGCTGCTGGCCAACGACCTGCACGGCATACAAGTGCGCGGCACTCTGCAGCCATCGGCGAGCGAGCACGGCGCATCGACGTTGGTCATCGCGGCCGAACGCGATCCGGTGGACCTCAGCATGCAACTCGACAATCGCAATTCGCCCTACACGGGCAGCAATGAAACCGTGGTGCGTGCGGCGCTGAATTCGTTCACCGGTCACGCCGCGACCGCGGCGCTGCAAGCCAAGACCGCATTTCCCTATCGGCGCGAGCATCTGTTCCAGGGCTCGTACGAACAAAGCATCGGCGGCAACGGCATGACGGCGGGCGTGTCCGCGCTCACCGCTAAATCGCGGCCCGGCCGCAATCTAATCCCGCTTGACGTGGACAGCACCGCGAAGTCCGCATCGGCGACGGTCGGCTATCCGCTGATCCGTTCGCGCCAGATGAACCTGCGGCTCGACGGTACATTCGACTACTCGGATCTCGACACGGACGTATTGGACCGGGCGTATACGCGCGACCGGTTGCGCGTGCTGCGCATCGGCATGACGTTCGATCGCAGCGATTCGTTGCACGGCGTGAACGTGGGACGCGTCACCGTCAGCCAGGGACTCGATATCTTCGGCGCGTCGCGGCCCAAGTCCGACTTGCTGTCGCGTTACGAAGGACGCAGCGACTTCACCAAGCTGGGTGTGCAATTCGCAAGGCTGCAGACGCTGACCGACAACTTCAGCGTGCTCGCGAGCGTCATCGGCCAGATCACCTGGGATTCGCTGCTGGCCAGCGAGCAGATCGGGCTGGGCGGCGCGGAGTTCGGCCGCGCCTACGACAACAGCGAAATCTCCGGCGACAAGGGCGTCGACGGCGTGCTCGAACTGCGTTATCGCCCGGCGTCCGCGAGCGAGTTCTGGAACGCCACGCAGTTCTACGTCTACTACGACATCGGCAAGATCTGGAACGTCGCCACCGAGTATCCGCAGGATGAAAGCCTCGCGTCCGCCGGCGCGGGCGTGCGCGTGCAGCTGCCCGGCAACTTCTACGCCTCGCTCGAAGTGGCAAAGCCGCTGACGCATGTCGTCGCTTCCGAACAGGACAAGCCGACGCGCCTGTTCTTCTCCATCGCCACGCATCTCTAACCGCAGGTCGCACGCCATGGCCATTCATCCCGCCACGATTCCCGCGTCGGACCTCCAGCGCTGCGCGCTGCTGCGCTCGCGGTCGACGACAGTGCGGCGCGAAGTTCTCGCACTGCTGCAGTCACCGCGCCTCGCCGGCGGTTCGCTGCTGGCGAGCTTGTTGATTGCCGGCGTGTCGTTGCCGCAGAACGTAGCGGCGAATCCGCACAACGGCACGGTGACGGCGGGCAATGCCATCATCGTTTCCGCAACGCCCGAGCGGCTCGACGTCGTGCAGAGTTCCGACCGCGCCATCATCAACTGGCAGGGCTTCAGCATCGGCCAGGGCGAGCAGACTAACTTCCAGCAACCCAGCGCAGCGAGCGTGACGCTGAACCGGGTAACCGGCCAGCAGGCGTCCGAGATCGCCGGCAGCCTCACGGCGAACGGCACGGTGATGCTGATCAATCCCAACGGCGTGCTGATCGGCAAGACCGGCAAGGTCGACGTCGGCGGTCTGGTGGCGACGACAGCCGATATCAAGGACGAGGATTTTCTCGCGCAGCGAATGAATTTCAACCAGGCCTCGCCGCACACCGACGCGACGGTGCGCAATGAAGGTGACATCTCGATCAAGGAGCAAGGCCTCGCGGCGCTCGTCGCGCCGAACGTGCAGAACTCCGGCGTCATCGCGGCACGCCTGGGCCGGGTCGCGCTCGGCGGCGGGCAGACGTTCAGTCTGGATTTTCACGGCGATGGCTTGCTCAGCTTCAGCGCGGGATCGGCGGTCACGACCGTTCCGCGCGATGCGCAAGGCGCAGCGATGCAAGCGCTGGTCACCAACTCCGGCCGCATCGTTGCAGCCGGCGGCACCGTTCAGTTGTCGGCGAGCGCCGTCAAAGGCGTGATCGACCAGGTAATCAACACGAGCGGCGTGATCGAAGCGCGCTCCGTCGGCATGCAAGGTGGCACGATCATTCTCTCCGGCGGCGATAACGGCACAGTCGCTGTGAGCGGCATGCTCGATGCCTCAAGCCCGGACAGTCAGGGCGGCACAGTACGCATCGCAGGCGATTCAATCGCAATCGGCAGCGAGGCGCGCATCAACACCAGTGGCTCGACCGGCGGCGGGATCATCGACATAGGTCGTGACGTCAATGGCGAACTCGCCGGCGACGTGCGCATCAATCGCGGTGCGCAGATAAGCGCCGACGCGATCGCGAATGGCGACGGCGGCGACATCGTGGTGCTGTCGTCGCGCAGCACCGGGTTCGCTGGCACGATGAGCGCTCGCGGCGGCGCCAGCAGCGGCGACGGTGGCGACGTTGAAATCTCCAGCCATGACCAGATCGGCCTGAGCGGCAGCGTCGACTTGAACGCGCCGCACGGCGCCACCGGTAATCTACTGCTCGATCCGGCGACGCTGACCATTGTCGACTCCGGCGCGGGCACGGCCCAGCAGGATGCGGCTGCGGGTGACGGCGTCATCGCTGCCGGCGACGCGAACACCCCCGACAACACTCTTTCGCGCGGCACGCTGGAGGCACTCACCGGCAATGCCAACGTGACGCTCGAAGCCGTCGGCCAGATCACCGTCAATGCGATGGCGGGCGGCGTCATCAATCTGCAGACGGATGCATCCCACAGCTTCACGCTGCGCTCCACCACTTCCGGCGGCATCTACTTCGTCGACGCCAACACCGAAATCCGCACTCAGGGCGGCGACATCTTCCTGCAGGCGCTGAAAGCCGGCGCGTTGCTGAATCTCGGCAAGCTGACCAGCAACGGCGGCGACATAGGGCTCACCGCGGGCGGCACGGTGCAGCTTGCCAATCTCATCGACGCGGGCGCGGGCAATGTCGCAATCACCTCGCTCGCCGGCTCCATCTTCAACACCGGCAGCCCGAACGCGACCGGGGCCAGCGTGACGCTGGACGCGGCGTATGGTTCCGTCGGCACCGCGCTGGCGCCGATCAATACCAACGCAGCCGGGCTGACGCTGGCCACCGGCGGCAATCTGTACGTCGACAATGACATCGCCCTCACGCAGCTCGCGATCTCCAGCGTGCACACGGTCGCCACGCCGTTCGTGTACGTCGTCGACGCACCGCAGTTGAATTTCGACGTCACCGACACCGGCACGGACTACCTGCTCAACAACATCGTCAACGGCGGCAATCTCGTGCTGCGCTTGCAGGGCGACCGCAACCTGGTCGTCGGCGACATCAACGCGGCAGCTGGCGACGTTACGTTGATCTCCACTGCGGGCGCAATTCGCGACGACGGCAATCTGGCTACGGGCATCACCGGCGACGACCTGACGCTCACGGCGACGGGCGCGATCGGAACGAATGCCAACGTCCTGACTTCCACCGTCGCCAGTCTCGCCGCGCTCGCGGGCAGCGGCAGCGGCGTCTTCGTAAGCAACACCGGCACGCTGAATCTGATCTCGCTCGTCGCCAACAACACCAGCAACATCGCGACGACGGGCAACCTGACCACCAACCTGGTAACGGCCGCCGGCACCACGCTCGGACTCACCAGCAGCGCCGGTTCCGTGTTCACCAACGGCGGACCTAACGACACCATCGCCGTTCAGTCGCTCAACCTGACAAGTGCCGATGCGGCCGGCACCGTGGGTACGCCGATCCGCACGAGCGCCACGCAGTTGAGTGCGACCGCGGTCAACGGCATCTACGCCAATACGACGGGCTCGACCGCGCTCGGCACCGTAGTCACCACGAACGGCCCGATCGCCATAGGCTCGACCGGCAACATGACGGTGGATCGCGTCGATGCGAGCGCGGCGGGCACCGTCACACTCACGGCGACCAACGGTTCGATCAGCGCCTCCACCGCCCGCGACAACGTGCTCGCCAATACCTTCAACTTCGCGGCCACCGCGTCGAACGGCGCGGTGAACCTGGGCACGGCAGCCAGCACCATGACGGGTACGTCCGGCACAGGTGGCATCACGCTGCGACAGAATGGAGCCACGACGCTAGCCAGCCTGATCAGCACGGGCGCGGTCAACGTGTCCGCCGCGGCCGGCACTGTCACGCTCAACACGCTACGCGGCACCAACGTCACGGTCAGCGCAGCGACCGGCAACCTGATCGACGACGGCAATACCGGCACCTTCGTCACCGCAACGACAGGCGTGAACCTGTCTTCGACGCTGGGAATCGTGGGCACGACGACGCAGCATCTGCAGACGCACGCCCCGCAGCTCACGCTGCTGGCCGGCTCCAACACCTTCGTCGACAGCGATCTCGCGCTGACCGCGCTGACCATCACCAACAATCACACCACGCCCGGCGTGGCGAACCTGATCGAAGTCACCGCGCCGTATCTGCAATTCAACGTTACCGACAACGGCAGCCAGTTCCAGCTCACCGACATCACCGGCCTGACGCTCAACACGCTGAGCTTCACCGGGGATCAGACCAGCGTCGTGACGCGGCTGCGGGCGCCGGGCACGATCACCGTGCGCGCGACGCAAGGTGACGTGCTCAACGACGGCGACGGCAACACGCGCATCGCCGGCGGGGCGATCGTGCTGACGTCGAATCACGGCAGCCTGGGCACCGCGGCCGCCAATGGCGCACTCGACATCAACACCAGCTCTCTTAACGCCACCACCGGCGGCAACCTGCACATCAACGACATCGCCGACCTGTCCACGCTGACGATCACCAGCACGCACGAGAATCCAGCGCTGGACTACCAGTACATCCTGACAGCGCCGTCGCTGCGTTTCGATATCGTCGATTCGACGGCCGGCTACGCGCTCAACACCATGAGCGACGCGAGTTCGCAGACATTCAACTTCACCGGCGACCGTACCATCACTGCCGGACTACTCGACGTCACGCGCAACGGCACCATCACGCTGCGCTCGACGCTCGGATCGGTGCTCGACGACGGCAACAAGAACACACAGATCCTCGCGAACACGGTCGCGCTCAACAGCACGCTGGGCAATGTCGGCAGCCCGATCGGCCAAGGCTTCATGGATGTCATCGCGCGGCTGCTGAACGGCCAGGCCCCCGCCGGCAGTTTCACGGTGGCTGTGCCCTACCCCACGACCAACACCAGCTCCAACGCGGCAGTCACGCTGAACTCCATCAGTGCAGGCGGACCGCTGCGCGTCACCGTGGACAACGGCGACCTGCGCATCCAGACCGTGAACGTCGGTACCAACGCCGCAACGCTGACCGTGAGCAACGGCTCCATCCTGAGCAGCAGCACGCTGCTGGCCGGCAACCTGACGCTGACGGCGTCCGGTTCGATGGGAACCTCGACGGCGCTGCTGCAAACGCAGGTGAACGGCCCGATCACCGCGAACGCCGGCGGCGGCGGTCTCTATTTGAACGACACACAGAACCTCAGCCTGCTGACCGCATCGGCCGCAGGACCGATGGTCGTTTCCAGCAGCGGCAGCATCGGCGCGGGTGCGATCACCGCCGGCGCCAATCCGGTCACTCTCACCGCCAGCGCCAACCTGACGGACGATGGCAACGCGGCAACGCGCATCACCGGATCGGCTGTCACGCTGACGGCGAACACCGGCAGCCTGGGTACCGTGTCCGCGGCCATAGGCGTCGCGTCGCCCGCGCTCACCATCACCAGCGGCGGCAACGTGTATGCCGACGACACGACGACGCTGAACCTGCTGTCGATCAGTGGCACGTCGTTCAGCACGAATCGCACCAACCTCTATTCGATGATCGCGCCGGGGCTGACGTTGACCGCGACAGACGCCGGCGCCGCGGGCAACGTGACGCTGGCAGCGTTGGCCAACACTGCGCCGCTGACATTCACTTTCTCCACGCAGCGCTCGCTCGTCCTCGGCTCGGTCGACACGAACGTCGGCAGCGCAACGCTTGCGAGCGTCCAGGGCAGCCTGTTGGATGACGCCAACGCAGCCACCACGATCAGCGCACCGACGCTGACGTTGAGCGCTGGCAATTCCCTCGGTGCGACCGGTGCGGGCAATGCGCTGGCCATCGATGCGACGACGTTGAACCTCACCGCGTTGCGTGATTTCTACATCGCCGACAGTGCCGCGCTCAGCTCGCTCACGATGCGTTCCACCGCAACGGGTGGCGTCACCAACAACTTCGGGATCACAGCCCCGGGGCAGACGTTCACGCTCTCCGACAATGGCTCGACTCACTACTTGCAGACCGTCGCGGGCGCAGGCCTCGGCGTCTTCAACTTCAGAGGCAACAAGAATCTGAACCTGGGCACGATCACTGCAAGCGGTGCGGTAACACTGACCGGTGCCGGCACCATCGGCATGGACGGCGTCGGCGGCAGCAAGGTCAGCGGCGCCAGCGTCACGCTGGACACACTCAACACCAGCAACGGCCACATCGGCACCGCGGGCTTGAACATCGCGACGGGCACGCCAGTGCTGACGATCAACACCAGCGGCGACAGTTACGCCACCAGCGACCAGGCTTTGACCGCGCTGACGATCAAGGAAACGCACAGCTCGACGCTGACCGACTACGCCGGCGACATCAGCGCGACCAACATTGCCAACTTCGTGTTCACGGACGGCGCGACCGCGGCCCTGGACATCACCGCGACCAACCTGAACTTCAACTACGAAACGGACCGCGTGCTGCAGGTGAACACGATCAACGTCGGCGCCGGCGGCGTGGCGACGCTGAGCGCGCGCGGCACCTTCCAGACGCAGGCCATCGTAGACGACGGCAATCAAGGCACGCGCATCACCGCCGGCACGGTGCGCCTCACCAACGGCACCGGCCAGGGCTATATCGGCGCGGGCGGCAACGGCGATATCGACGTGACCACCGCCAATCTCACGGTCAAATCCAGCGGCGACGTCTACGTCAGCGACGCTACGACGCTCGCCACGCTGGGCATCGAGGCGAGCCACAGCCAGAGCGGCGACCGCACCTACGCCATCTCGGGCACCGGCCTGACGTTCAACCTCGCCGACCAGAGCTTCCTGGTGACCGGCGGCCAGGGCACGGTGATCAACGACGTCACCAGCGCCACCGACCTTAACTTCTCGTTCGCCACGGACCGCTCGCTGCAAGTGGTCACGCTCGATGCCGGCGCTGGCGGCAGCGTCACGCTGCAATCCAACTCCATCCAGGACGACGCCAACTCGGGCACCAAGATCACCGCCAACGCCCTGACGCTGCTCGGCACCACGGCCGGCAGCGGCGCCGGCTCCACGCTCACCGAACTCGACACCGATGTGAATTTCCTGAGCAGCACACTGAACAGCACGCTGGCCCTCATCAACGATGGCGACCTCACATTGCACGCCAACAGCGCCGCGAACTCGGCGAACCTTACCTCGCTCACCGGTTCGTTCTTTTCCGACGGCGTCGCGCGCTTCACCACGCCGAACCTTTCGCTCACCGCGGATCATGGATCGCTGGGCGCGAACGGTACGCCGCTGCTGTTGACCGCGCGTACGGTGTCGCTGCGCAGCGGCTACGACATCTACGCAAATTCGGCTCTCGATCTGCTCGGCCTCACGGTCACCAGCAACCACGACGCGGTGCGCACCAACACCCTCGATATCGTCGCGCCGAACCTCACGTTCGACATCGACGACATCGGCGGCAATGAGTTCGACGTCGTCACGGTGACCGACCTCACCGGCCTCGATTTCAACTTCACCGGCGACAAGCCGATCCGGCTGAGCACTGTGAACGTGAGAGGCGGCAACAGCCTGTCGATCCGCGCCACCACCGGCGGCGACGCCATCTTCGACGACGGCGACGGCAGTACCGAGCTGACGGGCGAAAGCATCGCGCTGACCTCGGCCGGCTCCATCGGTCTGGTCGACGTGGTCGAAGTGAACACGACCAACCTGGCGCTGAACACCGCCGACAGTTTCAACGTGCACGACAACCTGGACCTGTCAGTGCTCAACCTGACGCTGTCGCCGCAGCCTGGAACGCCCACTTATCTGCTCACCGCGGCGAACCTGACCTTCGACGTGACCGAGAACGGCACCGACACCACGATCAACGACATCACCGACACCACCGGCCTGGCACTGAGCCTGATCAGCGCCGAATCGCAGATCGTGCATACGATCGATATGCAGCGGTACGGAACTGTCTCGCTCATCAGCACCGGCGGCGACATCACTGGCAGCGGCACGGGCACTTCGCGCATCACTGCGGGCAATGCGCGCTTCGAGACCCAGGGCGGCGGCGCCATAGGCACTGTCGGCAATCCCATCGAGCTGAGCGCACCGCTGGTCACGCTCTGGCCCACCGGCGACATGACGCTGGTCTCGAACACGCACATCGACAGCCTGACGATCCGCAGCCAGCACGGCAACTTCGGCACCTACTCCATCACTTCCCCGTCGCTGACCTTCAACGTCACCGACGACGCCAGCGGCGCGACGCTCACCAACATCACGGACACCACCGGGCTGAGCCTGAATTACTCCAGCGACCATGACTTCATCGTCGGCACCGTCAATCTCGGCACCGCCGGCAATCTCACCTTGAGCGGCTATACCGGCGGCGTGGACATCGTCGGCGACGGCGACACGAACACGCAGATCTCGGCGGTGGCCGTGAACCTCACCGCCAACGGCGGCGCGATCGGCGCGGCCGGCGCCGGCAACGAGATCGAGATGTCGGCGCAGAATTTCAGCGGTTTCGCCTCCGGCGGCGGTGTGATCGCCAAGTTCGTCGGCCCCGTCGTCATCAACAGCATCACCGCCGCCGGCGGCAGCGAGCTGGTGAACGATCTCGACCTGAGCATCGGCAGCTTCAATGCCAACGGCCAGAGCCTGACCGTCACCGCCGGCGGTTCCATCCTCAGCGGCTCGATCTTCAACGCCGGCACTGTGATATTGAGTGCGGTCGGCTCCATCGGCAGCACGTCCGCCGTCAGCACCAACGCGAACGGCGGTACGACCACATTGACCGCGACTGCCGGCGGCAGCGTCGCGGTCTCCGAATCCTGGACGCTGAACGCCGCCAGCGTCACGGCGAATGGCCCGGTCACGCTCAGCTCCAGCCAGGGTGGCCTCTCGGTAGGTACGGTGAGCGCCGGCAACAATGCCGTTACCCTGACCACCAGCCTCGGCGCCATCACCGGCAACAACGGCGCGAATCTGATCACCGGATCGGCGGTGACGTTGAACGCAAACAGTTCGCAGTCGGCGCAATCCATCGGCACGAACGGCACGCACGTGCGTGTCGACACTCCCGTGCTGACGCTCAATACACGCGGCGACTTATATGTGAACGATCTCGCCGACCTGACTGCGCTCACCATCCTGCGCAGCTCGTCGTCGCTGGGCTCGCCGGGCGGCGCATTGAGTGTCGCCGCGACCAACCTGACGTTCAATGCTACCGACGATGGCAACACCACGACGATCAACAACATCAGCGACAGCACCGGCCTGAACTTCGCGCTGCAGTCATACAGCTCCATCCTGGTCGACACGCTCAACGTGGGCGCCAGCTCGGACGTGTCGCTCACTTCGCAGCGCTTCAACGCCGACGCCACGATCGGTTCGGTGAACGGCGGCTCGCTGCTCACGGCCCGCAATCTTACGGTGGTCACGAGCGGCAACAGCGGCGGCGCTATCGGCACGTCGGGCACGCCTTTCAGGACTGCGGTGGCCAGCCTCAACGCGACGTCGCAGAACGGCGGTATCTTCGTCACGCAAAGCGGCGTGCTGACGCTGAACAACATGCAGTCCGGCGGCGAACTCAACATCACGACCACTAGCGGCAACCTGCTCGTCGGCACCGTGTCCTACGGCAACAATCAGCCGCTGACGCTGGCGGCCACCGCCGCGAGCCTGCTCGACGACGGCATCAACAGCACGCGCATCGTCGGCAACGGCAGCGGCGCCATCAATCTCAGCGGCGCGAACGGCATCGGCACCGCGCTCGCGCCGCTGGCCCTCACCGATCAATCCACCAACACCATCAACGCCACCGTGACGGGCGCAGGCTCTGCGTACCTGGACTTGATCAGCAACAGCGGCAGCATCAATCCATTGATCAACGTCACCACCGCTAACGGCGCCATCAGCGTGCAGACCACCGGCACGATGACGCTGTCGAACCTGGTCGCGACGACCGATGCCGTCGGCAACGACATCTTCGCGAACGCCCGCACGGGTAACCTGGTGCTCGGCACGGTCACGGCCGGCGCGCTGCATGGTTCGCTCGACCTGCGCGCCGCAACGGGCGCCATCACCGCGGTGAATGGCTCCAACGTCATCAGCGCGTTCGATCCAAGCCTGAGCGCCGCAACCGGCATCGGTTCGCTCGCGACACCGCTGAACGTGACCGGACAGAACGTCGTGGCCGATACATTGAGCGGCAACGTCTATCTCGCACCCACCGGCATCGCGGTGCTCAGCTTCGTGCGTTCGCAGAACGGCCTGGTCAGCGTCGTTGGCACCAGCGACATCGTCGCGGCCAACGTTCTTTCACAAAGCGGCGGCGTGACGCTCACGACGTCCGGCGCGAACTCCACGATCTACGCCGGCAACGTCAACGCCGGCAGCGGCACCGTGACGCTCGCCGCAGGCAACGGCCAGATCATCGACGACGGCGTGCTGACCACGCGCATCGTCGGCGGTGCCGGCACGTTCACTTCGGCCAACGCCGTCGGCAGCTCGTCGACGCCGCTGCAGACGCAGCTCACTTCGCTGACCTCCACCATCACCGGCACCGGCGGCCTCTACATCGATCAGGTCGGCAACCTGGCGTTGGGCAATCTCACTTCCGGCGACGGTGCGATCCGCATCGTCGGCGCGAACTCGCTGAGCGGTAGCGGCACGATCAACGCGGGCGGTGCACCCATCACGCTCACGGCGAGCGGCGGCAACGCGCTGCTGACCGGCGCCATCACCACGGTCGGCGCCGATGCCAACCTTGCAGTCCTGAACGTCACCGGCGCCAATATCTCCGTCGGCGCGGCGACCACGACCGGCGCGCAAACGTACAACGGCAACACCTCGATTCTGGGCAATCTCAGCGGCCGCTCGTTCCTGTTCGACGGCGACCTCGCCACTAGCGGCAGCGGCGTGCGCCAGATCGCTACCAACGCCAGCGGCAATGCGATCACCATCAATGGCGGCGTCGATGGCGCCGGCATCGGACTCGCGCTGGTCGCCACGGGCGGCACGGTCGACATCGGCAGCGACGCAACCAACCTGGCAAGCTTCGCAGCCACCGCCAGCCAGATCACGCTGCTCGGCGTGACGACGACCGGCGCGCAGACCTACACGGGTAGCACCGCATTCAACGGCTCCGCATACACCACGAGCGGCGGCGCGTTCAACGCAACCGGCGCCGCTGCATTTGGTGCCGACTCCGCGATCACGACAGGCGCCGGCGGTGTCGCGTTTACCTCGACGCTCAACGGCGCACACAACCTGTCGATCGACAGCAGCGGCCTGACGAGCTTCGGCGGACTCGTCACGCTGGCATCGTTGACGACGGACGCGCCGGGGACGCTCGCAATCACCGGCAACGCCGTGACCACCACAGGTGCGCAAAGCTACGGTGAAACGCTGACCCTCGACGGTGACAAGACACTCACCGGCACGACGGTCACCTTCGGCGGCGCGGTGAACGGCACGACCAGCGGCGTCGAGTCGCTCGACGTCGTTGGCGATGCGGTGTTCAACGGCGGCGCGGGCGGTGCGGTGGCGCTGCAATCCATCGACGTGAGCGGCGACGCCGACGTCAGCGGCACCATGCGCACCACTCAGGATCAGAGTTACGGCGGCGCGATCGAACTGATCGGCGACACCAACTTCGTCGCCGGCACCGGCATCGTGTTCGATTCCACCGTCGATGGCGCGTATGACCTGGGCGTGGCTACCGGCGCCAGCAATATCGATTTCAACGCGGCAGTAGGCGCAACGGTGCGCGTCGGCGACGTCACGATCAACAGCACCGGCACGACCCGCTTCAATACCGCGGTGAGCGCCGGCTCGTTGACGACGGATGCAGGCGGCACCTCCATACTCAACGCGAGCAGCGTCGACACCACCGGCGCGCAGGACTATGGCGACGCAGTAGTCGTCGGCGCGAACACGACGCTTACGGGCACGGCGGTGACGCTGCACGACACGCTCGACGATTCAGCCGCCGGAGCGCACGCACTCACCATCGATGGCGACGCGGTATTCGAGCAGGCCGTCGGCGGAACTGCGGCGCTGGCGTCGCTCGCTACGAGCGGCGCGACTCACATCGATGGCGGTTCGATCGCGACGACCGGCGATCAGACCTACGCAGGTGCCGTCGTGCTGGGTGCAGACACGACGCTCACCGGCGCCGTGATCACGGCCAATACGGCCGTCGATGGCGCAACGACCGGCCAACAGTCTCTGGATGTCGTTGGCGACGTCGTCTTTGCAGGCGACGTGGGTAGCGCGGGCACTCTGGCCGCGCTGACTGTCAGCGGCACGACGCTGCTGAACGGCGACGTCTCGACGGCAGGCATACAGAACTATGGCGGCGGCGTGACATTGGCAAACAACGCCGTGCTTACCACCGACGACGGCGACGTCACGTTCGACTCCACGGTGGACGGCGGCACCGCGCTGACCGGATCGGCGGCGGTGAACGTCCACGGGCAAGCAATCAGCTTCGCGCCGACACTCAACGGCGGCCAGGAACTCACTGTCAACGCGGGAACCGGCACGGTCACCTTCAACGACACTATCGGCGGCACATCGCGGCTGGGCGATATCATCATCAACACCGGCGGCCCCACGATCTTCAACGCCGCGACGTATGCAGCCTCGGTCACCACCGATACGCCGGGAACCGTGCAGTTGAACGGCGGCATCGTCGACACCACGGGCACGCAGACCTACGGCGAGATCGTCACCGTCGGCGCGAACACGGTGCTGACCGGTTCGACGATCAACCTGCAACAGACTCTGAACGACACCGTCGCCGGCCAGCACACTGTCGCGATCGTCGGCGACGCGGTATTCACCGAGGGCGCAGGCACCGATGCGGCGCTGAACTCGCTGGCCGTCAGCGGCACGAGCACGATCAACGGCGGCCAAGTGGTCACGACGGCTTCGCAAAGCTATGTCGGCGCGGCGATCTTCGGCGCCGACACGACATTGACGAGCGGCGGCTCGGTGACGTTCGGGTCGACGCTCAATGCGCCGAACCACACATCGTTGAACATCGACGCGCCGCTGGGAAGCATCAGTGCCGTCGGTGCGATCGGCGGCACGGCGCACTTCGATCAGCTGACGCTCGCCACCGGCCAGAACGCGACGTTCGGCGGCGAAATCATCGCGAACCAAGTGCAGGCCAGCGCCGGCTCGGGCGCGCTGCAATTCAATGCACCGGTCACCGCGCTGACCGGCGGCATCGACATCGACAATTCACACGGCGGCACCGTGGCATTCAGCGCCGCGGCACCGATACACTCCGCCACCGGCTTCGTCGTCACCGGCCCGGGCGCGGTGCAACTGGCGAACGACGTGTTCGTGACGCAGGGTCCGATATCCGTCGTCGGTCCACTCACGCTGGTCGGTCCGCACATCGAGATGGCAACCGACGGCGACGTGACGTTCAGCGGCATCAATGGTCCGAACACCATCCTGGAACTGCGCGCAGGCACGGGTGACATCGTCGGCGGCAGCGCGAACGGCACCGCCGCGCAGCGCGTGATACTGCGCGACATGGTGGTCTGGAGCGGCGCGACGGCGCAGCTCTACGGCACGCTGAGTAACATTGGCGGCGGCGGCACAGCCAAGTTCGTCAAGGGTCCACTGTTCGGCCCGCCGTACTTCTTCAACGACGTGCCGTTCGGGCCGCTGGAATTCGTCGACCGGCTGGTGATCCAGACCGCGCGCGCCGACGCCGGCGCCGGCGCTCACCTGGCGCGTGCAGTGGATTCCGAGCAGACCGGCGAGTTCCGCGAACAGGGCCAGATCGACCTGCTGCGTGCGCCGCTGTCGCCGGACTTGCTCACGGTCACGCCTGTCGTCGATCGCTGCGCAGAGGACAGGAAGTGCGAGGTGCGGGTGATCTCTCGCTGAGAGTTTGCGGCTGGAGGAGTCAGAAGGTTTTCCCAGACTCGGCAGCGGAGCGGAACGCCGCATGTGCCTGTGATGAGCGATACAACACGGGAAGGGCTGTAGGTTGGGCTGAGTCTTCGAAGCCCAACTTTCTTAACGCCGCCAAGATTGTTGGGCTTCA
>Ga0307509_10000230_pt1 | contig 90240 bp, 81 predicted proteins | sample 10_EM_MG_FD_202245 | JGI IMG/M metagenome (GOLD analysis project Ga0307509, IMG submission 202245) | Populus trichocarpa ectomycorrhiza microbial communities from riparian zone in the Pacific Northwest, United States - 10_EM | ecosystem: Host-associated > Plants > Roots > Unclassified | place...
GTATTTACGACGGGCGTGAATTTCTACGTCACGCCGCACGTCGTGTTCAAGGCCGACTACCAGTGGTTTGAATTCAACAAGGCGTTCAACCGCCTGGATCTGGGGTTGGGCCTGAACTTTTAAGCCTTCAGAACAACCTGTTCGGGCTCGTTGACGAAGTAGCCCTGGATGTACTGCACACCGATCTGCCAGAGGACGGCCATCGTGTTGGCGTCCTCGACGCGCTCACCGATGGTTTGAATCTCGCGACTGGTGGCAGCTTCCACCAGGGTCCGCACGCGCTGTTGCAACTGCGGGTCGCCGGTCAATCCCTGGATGATTGCGCCGTCGATTTTCACGAAATCCAGTGGGACCAACTCCAGCATTTTCTGCGGGTCGCGTCCGGAGCCGAAACCTTCGAGCGCGAACCGGAAGCCACGCTTGCGCAACGCACCTGACAAAGCCTGGATCTGTGCGATGTAGCTGCTGGCCACCTGCTCGGTCACCTGGAAGCACAGCCGCTGCGGGTCGGCACGGCTGGAGCGCACATGGTTGTCGAGCCAGTCAACAAAGGTGGCATCCTTCGCGGTCTCCCGGGAAAGGCGCACGAACAAGCATCCCGGCTTGCGCTGGGCTGCGAACGACAGGGACGCTCCCACCACCCAGCGGTCGATGTTCTTCAACAGATCGTTGCGTTCGGCGGCCGCCATGAATTCGGAAGGCAGGACTTCCTTGCCCTGGGTGTCGACCATTCGCACCAGGACGTCGAACATCCCGGGATCGTCGCCCTGCAGACTCGCGACCGGCTGTTGGACCAGGCGGAAGCGGTTTTCCATCAACGCGGCTTTGATGTGTTTGACCCACACCATGTCGTACGACTGCACGCGGGTATCGGCGTCCGCCTTGTCCGAGGTGACCGACTGGTTTCCCCCGCGGGTGCGGCCGCGGCCGCAGGCTTCCATGGCATCGGCAATTGCCGCATCCAACTTCACTTCGCCCGAGGGGACGACCGAGAATCCCACGGTGCAGGTAACCGAAACGTTCCGGTCCTTGACGCGAAACACGTGCTTCTGAACCCGCGTCAATAACTGTTGGCCCCACGCTTCCACGTCGTTTTCATTGCCGCGCTCGAGGAGCACGAGAAATTTCACGCCGCCGAAGCGGCCGACGATTTCCTTCGGGTGCAAGGCTTCCTTCAACAGCTTGGCGAATTCAATCAGCACTTCTTCACTGGCAATGGCGCCCACGTCGCGCTCGATGGTGGTGAATTTGTCCGGCTTGATGATCGCCAGGCAGCGCTTGCCGCCGGCGGCCGGCACACCTAAGCGCTGCGTGAGAGCCTCCAGCAGCTCGCGCCGGTGCAGAAAGCCGGTGGCCGAATCGGAGCGCATGACTTCGTTCAGATGCTCGGCAATCTTGCGGTCATCTTTCTGAGCGGAGGGAACTACCAGGCGCACGCAAGGCTCGCCGTCGTGCTCCCCGAGCGCCAGCACCAACTCGACGGGTAGCGTGGTTTCGTCAGCGAGAATGGCATTCACTTTCAACGTGTGATCGTGCCAGCGGCCTTGCAGGCAGGCGGCGAGGGCGCCCTTCAGCGGCGAGTGTGTCGCCTCATCGAACAGATCCATGATGGGCTGGCCGACCAGGCTGCCCTCAAAGCCGAACAGCTCGAGCCACGACGGATTCGCGTCGACGACGATTCCTTCCTGCACCTGGACGATCGCATCGTTCGAGCGCTGCAGCACTATCTCGAGTTGGCGCCGTGCGTCGTGCGCCGATTTGAGCGTGCTGTTCAAGGCGCGTTCGAGTCTGAATGCGCGCAGCTCGCGCACCATGACAGCCTGCAGGCGGGCTGTGTTTCCCAATGAAACGAAATCGCGCGCGCCTAATTGCATCGCCTCGGCAATTCGCGCTTCCTCGGCAGAGTCGGCAACGCCAATGATGGGAAGCTTGGGCGCCACCTGATCACGGACGGTGATGACACCACGCAAGTCCTCGCTGCCCGCTACATGGATGAGCAGCTCGGGATTGATCTGGGTGATCGCGTCCGCGAGATCGCGCAACGCCGGGATCCAGGTGCAATGAACCGGGTGGCCAGCGCGCCGCAGCGTGCTGTTGATGGCCTCGACGGGATCGCGCGCCGGACTCAATACGATGAGCGGCACCGCGTTCTGGTCTGTCAAGGTGCCCTCCGAATACGTAAAAAGACATCGAATTGTAGCATTCGAAGAGCGTCGCCTGATTTGAGCCAGTTCACGCCGCGCTAGCGTAACCTCTCAAGCGCCCGGAAAGCTCGGAGGCAACGTGACTTTTGCGGGAGCGCCATCAATCTCGCGCGCGAGCCGCGGTACAAGATAGCCAGGAAGCCTCGAAGCCAGTTGACCCGCAATGAGGCGCGCGCTCTCTTCCGGTACATCGAAATGCGCTGTGCCACTCACTCGATCAAGCAAGTGTAGATAGTACGGCAAGACGCCAGCATCAAACAAACGGCATGAAAGTTCCGCCAGAACTTCCGCGTCATCGTTGACGCCTTGCAGCAAAACGGTTTGATTGAGGAGGGTAACTCCCGATTCGCGCAACTGCGCGAGCGCCGCACACACTGCTGCGTCTATTTCATTCGGATGATTGACATGCAGAACAAAAACAACAGGGAGGCGAAGCCGGCTGAGCCATTGTGTCAGTCCCGCATCAACACGCGACGGCAGCACTACTGGCTGACGCGTGTGTACGCGCAACCTTCGTACATGGGGAATTCTTTGGATTGAATCCGTGAGACTTTCGAGTCGCGCGTCACTGAGCGAGAGCGGATCACCACCGCTGAGGATCACTTCTTCAATGGATGCATCTTGCGCTAGCGCATCCAGTGCTTCACTCCATCGCGAAGAATCGCTGGTCTGCTCGGCGTAAGGGAACTCACGACGGAAGCAATAACGGCAATGGATTGCGCAGGCGGATGTGGTGATGAGTAGCGCGCGGCCGCGGTACTTTTGCAGGAGCCCCGGAGCGCGCAAGGCTGCCCGCTCGCCAAGTGGGTCGGAGCTGTAGTCGGTCGTCTTTGCCAGCTCGGCCTCGATCGGGAGGATCTGCCTCAGGAGAGGGTCATGGGCGTCACCGTGGCGAATCCGGGCCAGGTAGCTGCGGGGCACCCGTAGCCGGAACGCGGCCGCCGCGGCCGTGGCCGCCGGAATGAGGGCCGGATCGAGACCAAGCTCCGTCACCAGCTCCTGGGGGGTGGTGATGGCAGAGGCCATTTCGGATTGCCAGCGGGAGGGGGTGTGCTGGCAGGTGGGAGGTGATGTCGTTATCATACGCGGCCCTTCAGTTTGGGGGCGGTAACGCACCACCACCAGCAGCACTGCGGAGCCGCGCGATTGAGCGCGGCGCCCGTGACAAACGTCCGTGAGCGCGGCTGGCGCATTCTGCCGTCCGCGTCGAGAGAAAGAAATGTCTAGCTATACGACCAGCGAAATACGCGGCGGCATGAAGCTGCTGATCGACAACGAGCCCTATGCCGTTATCGACAATGAGTTCGTCAAGCCCGGCAAGGGACAGGCGTTCAACCGCATCAAAATCCGAAACCTGAAGACGGGTCGTACGATTGAGCGCACCTGGCGCTCAGGGGAGTCGATCGAAGCCGCCGACGTCCAGGATACGGAAATGCAGTATCTCTACCAGGACGGAGACTTCTGGCATTTCATGGTGCCGGAGAACTTCGAGCAGTACACGGCCGAAAAGGCCGCCGTGGGCGAAAACGCTCAATGGCTCAAGGACGGCATCATCTGCATCGTGACGCTTTGGAACAACGTTCCGCTCGTGGTCATGCCGCCGCCTCACATCGACCTGAAGGTCGTCGAGACAGATCCGGGTGTTCGCGGTGATACGGCGACCGGCGGGCAGAAGCCAGCCAAGCTCGAGACGGGTGCGGTGGTGAGAGTTCCTCTCTTCATCAACGAAGGCGACCTGCTTCGTATTGATACTCGCACCGGCGAGTATGTGTCGCGCGCTAAGCAGTAACAGTCCCCGCCTGCTGCTGCTTGCGGGAGAGTCGAATTCCCTCTCCCGCGTATATCACGAGTGCTGTCCATATGATCGTGAAGCCGATGGCTCGCGTGTGGTCGAACGCCTCGTGAAGTACGAATACACCGCATAGGAACTGCAGCGAAGGCGCGATGTACTGGAGCACTCCTATTGTGGAGTAAGGCAACAGACGTGTCCCGTACGCGAACAGGAAAAGCGTAATCGCGGTCAGTGGGCCGCTTCCGATGAGTAAGCCGTCAACCAGGCCGCTCGAGTGCCCAAAGGCGCCGAGGCCTGCAGATTCACTCCACAGCAGATAACCAACAGCGAATGGCGTGAGCAACAGGGTCTCGGTTGCGAGTCCCGGCAACGCTTCGACCTTCACCAGTTTTCGAATGAAACCGTAGCACGCAAAGGAAAACGCGAGCGTCAGCGCGATCCACGGCAAGCTGCCGGTCATTAGCGTCAGGTATCCGACGCCCAACGTGGCGAGTGCTACGGCTGTCCATTGCGCGGGAGTGAGTTTCTCTGACAGGAGCACGACTCCCAGCAGGACGTTGACGAGCGGCCCGATGAAATACCCCAGACTCGTCTCGACCACCCGGCCGTGCGCAATGCCCCAGATGTAGGTGAGCCAGTTCAGAGTGATGAGAGCTGCCGTGGCCGCCAGGCGCAGCACAACTCCTCGATTGGCAAGCGCCGCGCGCACCGACGGAAGCTCGCCTCGAATCGACATCCAGCCGAACACGAATACACACGACCAGGCGATGCGGTGGGCAATGACCTGCGCCGACGGCACAGAGCTCAGCGCATGAAAATAGAGCGGGAAGATTCCCCAGATTGCGAATGCGGATGCTGCTGGGATGAAACCGTTGTTTGCCTTGCTCATCTACTCTTAGGGTCCTGATCCCGCCACGAAAATCGCAGCGAGCCGTTCAATGCCGCGGCGGTCGGCGTCATCAAATCGCGCGAGCTCCGGGCTGTCGACGTCGAGCACACCCAGCAAGGTGTCGCCCTTGATCAATGGCACGACAATCTCGGACCTCGACGCTGCGTCACACGCGATGTGGCCGGGAAACTCGTGTACGTCTGGAACAACAATCGTCTTGCGCGTCGCTGCAGCGGTACCGCAAACGCCCTTGCCCAGAGGGATGCGGACACAGGCGGGCTTTCCCTGGAACGGGCCCACGACCAGACCCGCTTGCTCGTCCTCGAGAAAATAGAAGCCGGCCCAATTGATGCCCGGTAGAGCATCGAAGAGCAACGCGGTCGTGTTGGCCGCATTGGCGATCCAGTTGCGCTCGCCGGCGAGCAATCCGAGCAGTTCGTCGGCCAGGCTGGCGTAGTCCGTGGCCTTGTCGCGAAAGTCGTACCGTTTGGTGCTGTTAAGCATGATCGGTGGGAAATGCCATCACGTCGTCAATGTGATTGGCTGCCACGGACAGCATGAGGGTCCTGTCGAACCCCAGCGCGACACCCGCGCATTCGGGCATTCCCGCCTGCAACGCGGCCAGGAATCGCTCGTCAATTTCGTAGGCGGGCAGCCCGCGTCGTCGCCGCTCTTCATTGTCACGCTCAAAGCGCGCACGTTGTTCCGTGGCCGAACTGAGCTCTTCGAAACCGTTCGCCAATTCAACACCCTTGCAATATAGCTCAAATCGCAATGCGGTTCGGGAGTCTTCAGGGTTCAGACGGGCCAGGGCAGCCTGGCTGGCTGGGTAGTCGTGTACGAATGTCAACGCCTGGCGCCCCAGTCGCGGCCCTATGACGGCTCCCATGAGGAGCTCCAGCAACTCGTCGCGGTCGCCGTCGCCGCTGAAGCCAACGGCTTTGGTAGCCGCGGAAAGCTGCTCGAGGGTGGCTGTGAAGGGATTCAAGTTCAATTCTTTCTTGAAAGCGTCCTCGTAGGTCAGGCGTTCGCTTGTCATGGTGAAGCTGACGTCACCGAGAAGGTGGCGCACCAGCGCGTCAACTTCGCTCATGAGCCGTTCCAGCGTATAGCCAATCCGGTACCACTCGATCAACGTGAATTCCGTGTTGTGTTGCCGCCCGCGCTCCAGGCCGCGCACTACATGACAGATCTGATAGATGTCACCGCTGCCTGCTGCCAGCAAGCGCTTCATCGCATATTCAGGCGATGTGTGCAGGAAGAATGGCGGAGCATCGTCTGAAAAGTGCACGCGCGCTGAGTGAATGTGCACGTCCGTGACAGGGGCGTTCACTACAACGGGGGTGTCAACTTCCAGCACGCCACGATCCCCGAAGAAGTGACGTGCAGACGCTAATAGCGACGCACGCTGTTCCAACGTCGCGCGTCTTGCAGTCGGGCGCCAGTCAATCATGTGGCGCCATCATTCCGCCGCGCAGGCGGGCGAGGGGCTGTCCCACAGAAACGCGCTCTCGCGCGCGCATGTTGGACAGCCAGTCTATCGTGTTCGGCGGGGTTATCAGGATCACGGTTGACCCCATGTTGAAGCGTCCCATCTCGGCACCCTTTTCGAGGCGCAGTGGGGCGCGGGTTGTATCGAGTGGCAATTGCATACCTGTGCGTGGGCTGCGAGGTGTGACTTCGCCGTGCCACACCGTATCCATGCTTCCAACGAAGAGCGCCCCGACCAACACCATGGCGAACAGACGGGGCCCGTCTTCAAATACACACACGACTCGTTCATTCCGCGCGAACAGTCCGGGGACCAGCGCGGCCGTAGCAGCGTTGACGCTGAACAGTTTGCCCGGCACGTACCAAGCCGCTAACAGTGTACCGCTCAGCGGCATGTGAATGCGGTGGTAATTAAAGGGTGCCAGATACAACGTTGCAAAACAGCCGCCCGCGAATCGTGGGGCCCAATTGGTCTGGGATTGTCCGGAACCTAAAAGCGCTTCCAGCGAATAAGTGTGCCCCTTGGCCTGCATCACCTGCGAACCGTCGAGCTGGCCAATCTGACTGATGGCGCCATCGACGGGAGAGACCAGGATGCTGCCATTGGGATCAATGGGGCGGGCTCCGGGTTTCAGGGGCCGCGTGAAGAACTCGTTGAATGATGCATAGGCCAACGGGTCCGGCTGGATCGCGTCCGACATGTCTGGACTAAAGCCCCGCATGAAGTTCCCGATCAGCGCATTCTTCGTGCCCGGAGAGCGGCTGCGCGTCAGGTGATACACCACCCGTGAGAGGAGGTGCTGAGGCATGAGGTACTGGCTGGCGACGAACAGGCGGTCCCCGAGCGTCGGCGATTCATAATTTTTCATCAGGAGCGTGCTACCACGTGTGGTGCCGCGGTCAACAAGTCCTGCGCGAGACGGCGAGTATCGAACGGCGGTGTGAAGATTCCGACAATTCTGGCGTGTGCATCGACGAGAAACACCACCGCCGAATGATCCATTGTGTAGTCACCGCCGGGCAGGTCCACGCGCATTGCAGTTACGGCGAACGCCGCGAGCATCTTCTCAACAGCCTTCGGATCGCCGGTAAGGCCGATGAAGTCGGGGTCGAACGCGTGTGCGTAAAGGCCAACTGCAGTAGGTGTGTCGCGCTGGGGATCTACAGTGACAAACAGAACCTGCAGGCCGGCAACAGGCGCCACCTTCTTCACCTGCGCAAGCTTTGCGAGCGTAGTGGGGCAAACGTCCGGACAATGTGTAAATCCGAAAAAGACCAGGCTGGGCTTGCCGTGCAGCTCGTGAGCAGTAAACGGCCGCCCGAGATGATCGGTGAGCTGGAAATCCGCCACGGGTCGGGGCTGTGAAAGCCAGGTCCCGGAGGTAAGCTGCGGGGCTGCGCTGTCCAGTTCCCGTGCCAGCCAGAACCCGGCCAGCGCGGCGCACAGTGCAGCGATGGCCACGAGAAGCCAGGAAAGTCGTTTGGTCATTAAAGAATTATCCCATAGAGGCCCCAAGGGCCTAAGTCCCGGGGTCACTGTCCGAGACCTGATCGACCGGGGTGCCAGGCGCCTGCGCCGGGCCCGGGTTTTCTACGGCCACGGGACTGACAACGCACTGGATGAGTCAGCCGCGCTGGTTTTCCACGCGCTGCGACTCTCGCATGATACCGGCACATCCGCGTATGCAAAGCGCAACCTGGGTCGCTCCCGCGTAAGCGCTGCCGCGCAGAAAAAAGCTGATGAGCTGATTGCCCGGCGGATATCCGAGCGCATTCCCGCGGTTTATTTGACGAAGGAGACCTGGTTTGCGGGGCTCGCCTTCCACGTCGATCCGCGAGTGCTCATTCCGCGCTCGGCTTTGGCGGAGCTCATTGAGCAGCAGTTCACGCCATGGATCAATCCAGCGCGAGTCAAGCGAGTGCTCGATGTAGGCACTGGCTCGGGTTGCATTGCTATCGCATGCGCATTCGCGTTCCCGCGTGCTCAGGTCGACGCGGTGGATATCTCGAAAGACGCCTTGGAGGTTGCTCGAATCAACGTTCGCAAGCATCGCCTCGGGCGTCGCGTCCACCTCGTTGAATCCGACCACTTCAGTGGTCTATCAAACATAAGGACGGGAACCTACGATATCATCGTGTCGAACCCGCCCTACGTGGGTGCGCGCGAGATGCGGTCACTGCCGCCCGAGTATCGACATGAGCCGCCAATTGCGCTCGCTGCGGGGGATTCCGGTCTCGATTCCGTGCGGGTGATTCTGCGGGAAGCCGGCCGGTATCTGCGGCCCGGCGGGCTGCTCGTCGTCGAAGTGGGCAACACGGAAACGGCTGTGCGACGAGCGTTCCGCAACCTTCCGTTTGTCTGGTTGGAGTTTCAGCGGGGCGGTGGCGGTGTTTTTCTGCTGACGGCCGAACAATTGCGCGCGCATCGAAAATTGGATACGACGAGCCGTAAAGATGTCGGGTAACACAATAGGCAAGCTGTTCACGGTCACTACGTTTGGCGAAAGCCACGGCCCCGCCATGGGCTGTATCGTCGACGGGTGCCCGCCAGGAATGGCTCTCACCGAGTCTGATCTGCAGGCAGATGTCGATCGCCGTCGCACGGGTACGTCGCACTTCGTGAGCCAACGCCGCGAAGGTGACCAGGTGCGGATTCTGTCGGGTGTGTTTGAGGGTGTCACCACCGGAACACCTATCGGAATCCTCATCGAGAACACGGACGCGCGCTCGCGCGACTACGAAAAGATCAAGGATCGTTTCCGTCCGGGCCACGCTGACTACACCTATCAACACAAGTACGGATTGCGTGACTATCGCGGCGGAGGCCGCTCGTCGGCCCGCGAAACCGTGATGCGGGTGGCTGCGGGTGCCATTGCGAGAAAATACCTCGCGCAGCAGTTGAGCGTGCGCATCTTCGGTTACCTCAGCCAGATCGGGACGCTTCGCCTGGATCCAGTGGATCCCGCGTTCGCCTATCAGAACCCGTTTTTCTGTCCTGACCCGGCTCGCATCGAGGAGCTGGAAAAGCTCATGTGGAAGGTCCGCAGCGATGGCGACTCCGTGGGGGCCCGTGTCACGGTCATTGCGGCTGGTGTCCCGCCTGGTCTCGGTGAGCCTGTGTTCGATCGGTTGGATGCCGACATCGCCCACGCTCTGATGAGTATCAACGCAGTGAAGGCCGTTGAAATCGGCGCCGGCACTGCCGCTGCGCAGCAAAAAGGCAGCGAGCATCGGGATGAGCTGACACCGTCAGGCTTCCGAAGCAATCACGCAGGTGGAGTGCTCGGCGGAATCTCGTCAGGTCAGGACATCATCGCCCACGCTACGCTCAAACCGACATCGAGTATTCAGGTGGCGGGGAGTACGATTGACGTCGCGGGCAACCCGGTGGAAGTTGTGACGACGGGACGTCACGATCCTTGTGTGGGGTTGAGAGCTACACCGATAGCCGAAGCAATGCTGGCGATCGTATTAATGGACCACTACCTACGCCACCGTGCGCAAAACGCGGACGTGAAAACGTCCACCCCCGACATCACCCAAGCATCACAGTGAACTACCTTTGAGCAGTAAGTCAGAATTCTCCGTGGCCGTCGTGGGCGCTACCGGCCTCGTCGGTGAGACGATGATCCAGGTCCTGGCAGAGCGTGATTTCCCGGTGTCCGAGCTTCACGCGCTGGCGAGTAACCGCTCCCTGGGCAAGTCCGTCTCCTACAAGGGTCGCTCCGTCCCGGTGAAGGAGCTCGAGGGCTTTGACTTCAGCAAGGTGGACATCGCGCTGTTCTCGCCGGGTGGCGAGGTATCGCGGGTGTTTGCGCCCAAGGCCGCGGCAGCGGGTTGTGTCGTCATCGACAACACCTCGGAATTTCGCTACCAGGACGACATTCCTCTCGTGGTTCCGGAGGTCAATCCGCACGCCATCGCCCAGTTCAAGAACCGCGGGATCATCGCCAACCCCAATTGTTCGACGATCCAGCTCGTGGTCGCGCTGAAGCCCATTCACGACGCGGTCGGGATAGAACGGATCAATGTCGCGACTTATCAGTCAGTCTCTGGCGCGGGTCGCGAGGCAGTGGAAGAGTTGGCGGAGCAGTCAGTTCAATTGCTGACCGGTAAAGGCCCGGTTGCCGCACGGGTGATTGCCAAGCAGATTGCGTTCAACTGCGTGCCGCAAATCGACAAGTTCGAGGACAACGGCTACACCAAGGAAGAAATGAAGATGGTGTGGGAGACCCGCAAGATCCTGGAGGACCCCAACATCCGGGTGAATGCGACCTGCGTCCGCGTGCCGGTTTTCTATGGGCATTCCGAGGCCGTACACCTGGAAACACGGACGAAGATCACAGTTGAAGAGGTCCGCGCCCTGCTTTCAAAGGCTTCTGGTGTAGAGGTTATGGACGAGCGCAAGCCTGGGGGGTACCCCACAGCGGCTACTGAGGCAGCGAATTGCGACACAGTTTATGTCGGGAGAATACGTGAAGATCTGTCCTCCGACAGGGGACTTAACTTATGGGTTGTCGCAGACAACGTACGCAAGGGTGCTGCAACGAACAGTGTGCAGATCGCCGAAATTTTGGTTCGGCAGCATATGTAATGTATATTGCCGACCGTTGGGTGGACTCGCGGAATGCGGTCCACTCATTTGTTTTTCCAAGCTATTTTACCCGTTGATACCTCTCGGGGTGTCGTAATGTCCGTTAAACGAAGCAGCCTGGTGCTTGCATCGCTGATGGCCCTGCCATCGGCCGCGTTCGCGCTTGGTTTTGGAGACATCCGTCTCCTGTCACCACTCAATGCGCCTCTCGATGCTGAAATCGAGCTGGTAGACGTCACGCCTGAGGAGATGCAAACCCTCAAGGCGCAGATCGCCTCGCGCGATACGTTTGCCCGTTATGGCCTGGATTGGCCCATTTACCTGAGCAGCGTGCAGGTAAAGATCGCCCGTGGCCCGGACGGTCGCCAGTTCATCAAGCTCAAGTCCACGGACACGATTACAGAGCCGTTCATCACGCTCCTGGTGGAGGTGAACTGGGCTCGAGGTCGTAGCGTCCGCGAGTACACGATGCTCTTGGACCCCCCGGTGTACACACCGGGACAGTCGCCCGCCACGAACGCTCCGGTTGCTGCGCCCTCGGCAGGGACAGGTGTGCGTGAAGGGTCGATTGCTCGCGGATCGACATCGACGGAAGTGCCGCCCGCTCAGGACACGTCCTCTATTTCCCCGAATCCTCCGAGTGACGGGTCTGGGGCTGGGGCGTCGTCCCGCGGCGCCGGAACGAGCGCGACGTCGTCGTCCAGTTCGACGGTGGCCGGTGGTTCGAGTCACACGGTACGCCGGGGCGAGACACTCTCGTCCATCGCGTCCTCGGCCTCGGGCAGCTCCGCGAATTCCGCCCAGACACGCAGCTGGATGTTGGCCATCTACCAGGCCAATCCGCCCGCCTTCGAAAAGAATATGAATTTGCTGCGCTCCGGCGCAGTGCTACGCATTCCGGACTCTGCCGATGTGGCGGCTGTTTCGCCGGCCGAAGCAGACGGCGAAATTCGACGTCAGTACGCTGCATGGCGTTCTACGACGCCCGCTGCCGGAACCTCGTCGTCAGCCGAGCCTGGCCACCTGCGACTCGTGACTCCTACGGAGTCGGACTCTGCGGGTGCCGGCGGCTCCAACGCTGAGACGAAAGCTCTTCAGGGGCGCGTCAAAGAGCTCGAGAGTCAGCTCACCGATTCCAAGCGTCTGTTGGAAATGCGCAATGCCGAGCTCGCGCAACTCCAATCACGCCTCGAGGGTGCTGGCAAAGCGGCCCCTGCCGCACAGCCGACACCTCCACCGGCTCCGCCGGTCGCCGCGACGCCACCGCCTGCTGCGGCGCCGCCGGCTCCTGTCGAACAACCTCCGGTTGCACAGGCGGAACCGCCTGCCGCCGCCGCTCCGCCGCCGGCTGAAGAGCCTGCGCCGTCTGCTGAACCGACGCCAACACCGCCTGCCGCTGAAGCGACTCGCGCCCACCGGCCAACGCCAACTCCGGTGCAGACTGAGAGTGGCGGTATCTTCGATACGCTGAAGGATTACTGGTGGGCGGTTGCGCTCCTGGTTGTTGCGCTTGGCGGATTCTTTGGCATGCGTGCATGGCGTTCGCGCCGTCAATCTGAGTTCGATGATTCGCTCGGCCGATTGGCTGTTGCGGGCGCGGCCTCAATGGATCGTGGGTTTGCCGCTGGCGGAGATACGTCGCCAGTTCGCCCCTTGACTGCCGCTACCGATGACGGTGCTTTCCTCGTCGAAGAGTCGGGCACTCACGAGCGTCCTCGATTCCCGGGCGGCGCAGCCCCCGCGGCGGCCGCTCGCCACGTCTCGACCGACGAGACGATGAGTAGCGAAACGGCGATCAACCTCGATCAGGGTGATCCGCTGGCCGAAGCCGACTTCCACATGGCCTATGGCTTGTATGACCAGGCTGCTGACCTGATTCGCATTGCCATCAGCCGCGAGCCCAACCGCCGCGATCTGAAGCTCAAGCTCCTCGAAGTGTTCTTCGTCTGGGGCAATAAAGAGCAGTTCCTGCACAGTGCTCGCGAGTTGGCCGATACCCGCGCCCAGGCAGCCCCGGGCGAGTGGGAAAAAATCGTCATCATGGGCAAGCAGCTTGCGCCTGAGGACCTGTTGTTCTCGGGCGGCGGTGCTGTCAGCGGTGCGACGGACGGCGGCGTCGATCTGGACCTCGAAGGCGGTGAGAGCCGCGTCGACTTCGATCTGTTGGGTGAGCCCATACCGGGCCACGGTGACGGCGTCGATCTGGACATCGGCTCTGCCCTCGGTGACAACACGCATGATGTAACTGGCTCGACCGATCGTAACTTTGGCATCGAGACGACTGCCAACATTCACACGACCGGCACCACGCGCCAGATGACGCAGAAGATCTCGCGCGAGCCCGAGCCGCTCATGCCGGAGTTCGGGTCGGAGTCCGAAGGTCCGACTGTGGAGCAGCCGCAGCTCAACAATCCTGAAAATCCGACCATTCGTCAGAAGGTCGCGATGGCCCTCAAGCAGGGTCACAGTGCCGAGCAAACCGCAGAGCTCGCGATCGATGACCTCGGTCTCGATCTGGGCGCGTTGGATACTGTTGATCAGCCAGGCCTCGGTGCCTCGCCAGATGCACCCACGCTCGTCGCGGGCATGGACGAGCGTTCGCGCAAGATCATGGAAGAAGCGCAGCGGCGTGCGGCGACCGAAGAGCACGACACTGCAGCCACGGCTGCTTGGCGGATGGACGACAGCGATCTTCATGCGGTGCTTGGCAACAATGGTGCCAATGGCCATGGGACTGACAACGGCGCGTTCGACTCGTCGTCCACTGCGCGTCTGGCCGCTCTTTCGGATCGTGACGTTGACTTCGACCTTGGCGATGTTGATGCCGACGGTGTTGGTGAGGCGGATGCCGACGGCATGCATCACCATCACGCGCATGGCAAAAACGGCGCGGGTCTCGATCTCGATGTCGGTACGGCCACTGTTCCTGACACAGCCTTTACCGCGACACAGAAGCTCGCTTCCGATGACCTCGCGCTGCCGGATCTCGAACCGGTGACCATGAGCGAAGTCGGCACGAAGCTGGACCTGGCACGCGCCTACATGGATATGGGTGACCCTGAAGGGGCACGCAACATCCTCGAGGAAGTGATGCACGAAGGTTCGGTCGCGCAGAAGCAGGAAGCGCAGAGATTGCTGGAATCGCTCCCCGGTTGAGCCGCTATGCCGTCGGGATCGAGTACGACGGTTCCGCTTATTCCGGTTGGCAGACACAACAATCGTTACGCACCGTTCAGGGCCTCGTTGAGAGCGCCCTGAAAGGCGTAGCGGCTGAGCCCGTTGAGGTCATCTGCGCGGGTCGTACGGACTCTGGTGTCCACGCCCGCTGGCAAGTCGCTCACTTCGACACCAACGTTACTCGGCCCATGCGGGCTTGGGTCATGGGAGCCAATACAGAGCTCCCTCGCGACATCAGCATCACCTGGGCACGTCCGGTGCCACTCCATTTCCATGCCCGCTATTCGGCTGAGGCGCGGACCTATAGGTACGTCATCCTGAACCGAGGCGCGCGCTCCGCGCTGGCCGCCAAACGGGCTACCTGCATCTATAAGCCGCTGGATCACGAACGCATGGCCGAGGCTGCGGCTCACCTGTGCGGGCACTACGACTTCAGTGCTTTCCGCTCGGCCGAGTGTCAGTCGAAGTCACCGATCCGGCGGGTCGAAAGCCTGACCGTGGAACGGGTCGGGGAGTGGGTTGTGATCGAAGTCACGGCTAACGCCTTTCTGCACCACATGATGAGGAACATCGCCGGGCTGCTGATTGAGGTCGGCCGTGGCGAGGCGCCGCCGTCATGGGCCAAGGAAGTCCTGGATGGGCGTGATCGCACCCAAGGGGCGCCTACCGCGCCCGCTGACGGCCTTTACTTTTGGGACGTGCGCTATCCGGAGGCCTTTGCCTTGCCCTCCGGGCGGGCAGGCGGGCGATCCATTATCATCCCCGGATTGCCTTGAGTACGGACGTCCGCTATGTCGTGGTTCGAAAAGATCATGCCTTCCCGCATCAAGACCGAGCGGCGCACGCGCTCGGTGCCGGAAGGCTTGTGGATCAAGTGCCCGGCGTGCGACGCCGTTCTGTATCGCGCCGAGCTCGAGCGCAATCTGTATGTCTGCCCCAAGTGCAGCCACCACATGCGGATTGGCGGTCGCGAGCGTTTGGAAGGATTTCTGGACCCCGGGCCAACTGAAGAGATCGGTGCCGGAATCTCACCCGAGGACCCGCTCAAGTTCAGGGACAGCAAGCGCTACAAGGACCGGCTCGTGCAGGCGCAAAAGGCGACGGGCGAGCGTGACGCGCTGATTGTCCTTGCGGGCAAGCTGCACGGTCTGCCCATCGTGGCCTGTGCCTTCGAGTTTCAATTCCTCGGCGGGTCCATGGGATCCGTGGTGGGCGAGCGTTTCAAACGTGCCGTCGATCATTGCATCGAGCACCGCGAGCCGTTTGTGTGCTTCTCCTCGAGCGGAGGCGCGCGCATGCAGGAAGCGTTGTACTCGCTCATGCAGATGGCGAAGACCGCTGCCGCGCTGTCACGATTGGCGCAGGCGCATCTGCCGTACATCTCGGTCATGACCGATCCGACCACGGGCGGTGTATCAGCCAGTCTCGCCATGCTGGGTGATCTGAATCTCGCAGAACCCCGCGCTCTGATTGGCTTCGCCGGCCCGCGCGTGATTCAGCAGACCGTGCGGGAGACGCTTCCTGAAGGTTTTCAGCGCAGCGAGTTTCTCCTCGATCACGGCGTGCTCGACATGATCGTCGACCGGCGCGACATGCGTGACCGGATCGCAGGGGTGTTGCGAATGCTGCTGAAACTGCCACCCGCCGCGCCTGCACCCGCTCCTGCTCCCGCTGCCGCTGCCTGACATTGCGCACACTGGCGGAATGGCTGGCTCTTCAGGAGTCGGTGCATCCGAAATCGATCGACATGGGCTTGTCCCGCGTCACGTCCGTGGCGCGAACGCTCGGAGTGGACAAGGCTGCATCTCGTGTCATCACCGTCGCTGGGACCAACGGTAAAGGGTCAACGGTCGCGCACCTGGAGGCCTTGCTGCTGGCTGCCGGTGTTTCAACCGGCATGTTCACCTCGCCGCACTTCATCCGTTACAACGAACGCATCAGGGTGGGAGGCGTCGAGATTGGCGATGCCGAGTTGGTGGCTGCGTTTGAGCGGATCGAGCAGGCCCGCGGATCGACGACGCTCACCTTCTTCGAATACAACGCGCTGGCGGCCTTGCTGATTTTTGCTGACCGGGCGGTTGAGGTGGCCATCCTGGAAGTCGGCCTGGGCGGCCGTCTCGATGCGGTCAACCTCGTGGACGCCGACGTCGCGATTGTGTGCTCTATCGGTTTCGATCATCGCGATTACCTGGGCGATAGCGTGGAACAGATCGGCGCCGAAAAGGCGGGCATCTTCCGGTCGGGACGGCCCGCGGTGTTGAGCACGCCTGACATGCCCGACAGCGTCTATTCCGAGATCAAACGTCTGGGTGCGCGGGGCGTTGTCGCAGAGAAGGATTTCACGTGGCAGGTTTTGCCGAGCGCGGGCGGCCTTGGTGGAGTCGTGCGTGACCGCTGGAATTATCGCGGCTTGCGGCTCGTGCTCGACGATCTGCCTGCGTCCGCTCTCGTGGGCTCTATCCAATATCGCAATGCATCCGCAGCGATCGCTGCAATCGAATCGCTCGATGCCGCCGCGTACGGGCTGAATGCGCAATCAGTGAGCCATGCGCTGGGCAATGTGCGACTCGCGGGGCGATTCCAAGTAGTGCCCGGGCCGGTTGAGTGGATCCTGGATATTGCTCATAACGAGCCTGCGGCTCTCGTGTTCGCTCAGCACGTCAGGGAGCGCGCTGTGCCTGGCGGCGGACGTACGTTTGCGGTGGTGGGGATATTGGCGGATAAGGATGCGCCGGAGATTGCTGGTGCACTCGAGGCGCTTGTCGACCATTGGTTTCTTTGTTCGTTGCCGGGTGCGCGCGGCACTTCGGCATCGGATCTGGCGCAAAGGCTTCAGCTTCCATCTGATGAGGTTACGCTCGCAAATTCCGTCGAAGAGGGGTGCGAGGCCGCGCGCGCGATGGCAGTGCCAGGCGACCGAGTTATTGTGTTCGGGTCGGTCTACACGGTGGGGCCGGCGCTCCGGTGGCTTCGCGTATACTGAGGGTGTCCGCTTGATTGCAGCGGCATCGTCCCCACTGTGGAAGTTCTGGTGAAAGAGCGACTGACCGGCGCGATCATTCTCGTAGTCTTGATCGTGTTGTTGGTGCCCGAGCTGTTGTCGGGCCCGAAGGGCGCGTCCGCGCCGGCGCCGGCGGCGTCTGCTCCAAACTCTTCTGAGGAACCGCCATTACGGTCGTACACCATCAACCTGGGCGACGACTCGCATCCACGGAGCGAGGCCGCGGGTGGCAACGGACCGGCGATGCCGCAGCCCAGTGGGCCGGAGCAGCCGACTGCTCAGCCGAGTGGTGCGGTAGGGGACGGGCAGGCGAGTGGCGGCGCGGCAAGTGGCACGTCAACGAGCGGGCGGCCCGCTGGCGCAGCGTCATCGAGCGGCACGCAGCCTGGCGGCACGACGTCACCCAGCAGCCCAAAGCCAGACGCTCCGTCACCGCAGCGCGTCGAGCCGACAACGCCGACACCCGCGCATGGGGCGCCCACGCATACTCAGGCCCCAACTCCTGCTCAGCCTTCCCCGCGCGCGGCGAACGTTACGCAGCCCGCACCAAAACCCAGCGCGCCGACACCGAAGCCTGTCACGCCGAAGCCCGCCGCCTCGGCTGCAGCGAAGCCTCCCAAGGGTCACCCCGCAGCATCGCCTTCCGTCGCGGCAAACACAGCGGCGAGTTCGGAGCCCGGCTGGGCGGTGCAACTAGGCGTGTTCGCGAGCCGCGAAAATGCAGAGCGGCTGGCGCTGGAAGTGCGGGTGAAAGGCTTCAAGGCGTCTGTGTCGCCCGTCACGAGTGGAAGCCGCAAACTCTACAGAGTGCGGGTTGGGCCGGCGCCCGACCGTTCGGCGGCGCAAGAGCTGCAGGGACGCCTCAAGGCGGCGGGACGCCCCGGAGGCACGGTGGTTCCCTATTCTTGATAGACCCCTCAATTGCGCCAACCCATGGCAGAGGTCCGCGCAGGGGCAGGCGGGGTCTTGTACAATCCGCGCCGCCGTCAGCTACCGGGCCCACCGCGGATGAATGCTACCGATTATGTGGTGATAGCCGCCGTTCTCGTTTCAGCAATTGTCGGTGCGTTGCGCGGTTTTTTGCGCGAAGCGGTGGCACTTGCGACGTGGCTGCTCGCGCTCTTCCTGGCGTGGCATTTCGCGGACCTGATCGAGCCCCACCTGGGCGGCATGTTGGCGGGCTCATATGTCAAGCCATGGGCCGCTCGCATCATCATTGTGCTGATTGTCCTGCTGGTGGGTGCCGGGGTCGGCGCGTTGCTGGAGCACTTCGTCCGGCTGTCGATCTTCAGCGGCATGGACCGCTTCCTCGGTTTGGTTTTCGGTCTGTTGCGCGGAGTAGTCCTGCTCGGCGTATTCGTCATCCTGGGCCAACTGCTGCGCCTCGACAGCGACAAGTGGTGGACCCGGTCCCTCCTGATTCCCTACGGCGAATCCGTTGCGAACGGCTTGCGCTCGTTGGTTGGCGAGCAGCATGTGCGCCACCCCGGCGGCGTTACCGCGAAGAACTGATTCAACCCTGAAGGTGCCTCCAGAATGTGCGGTATTGTAGGAATTGTCGGAACGAGCGCGGTCAACCAGCGGATCTATGACGCGCTGACGGTCCTGCAACATCGCGGGCAGGATGCGGCCGGTATTGCAACTTCCGTTGACGGCGAGCTGTACACCCGTAAGGGCAGTGGTCTCGTACGCGATGTTTTCCAGCAGCAACATATGCTGGAGCTCAAGGGCAACTACGGCATCGGCCATGTGCGCTATCCGACGGCCGGATGCGATTCGGCTTCTGAAGCGCAGCCTTTCTATGTCAACGCCCCCTACGGTATCTGCCTTGCGCACAACGGCAATCTGACGAACGCGACAGAGCTTGCCGAGGTGATCATTCGTGAGGATCGCCGGCATCTCAACACTACCTCCGATTCAGAGGTGTTGTTGAATGTCTTCGCGTCAGAGTTGCAACGCATCGGTACTCCGCGCGTTACACCAGCCGACGTGTTCGCTGCCCTGAATGCGGTCTATCGTCGTTGCCGTGGCGGTTATGCGGTTGTCGCAATGGTGATTGGTCACGGAATCCTCGGGTTCCGAGACCCCAATGGCATTCGGCCGCTCGTGCTGGGGCACCGCGATACGCCGCGTGGACCTGAGTGGATGATTGCATCCGAGAGCGTTGCGCTCGACGCGCTTTCGTTCAAATTTGTGCGGGACATCGGCCCGGGTGAAGCCGTGTTCATTGATGAACAGGGCCGGATGCATTCGCAGCAACTGGTGCCGACTGTGCGGCACACGCCGTGTATCTTCGAGTACGTCTACTTCGCCCGCCCCGACACGAAGATCGACAATATCTCCGTGTATCGCGCCCGCATGCGTATGGGTGACCGGCTCGCGGAAAAAATACTGCGTGAGCGGCCTCATCACGATATCGACGTCGTCATTCCGATTCCCGATACCAGCCGCACCAGTGCGCTGCAGCTGGCGCAGAAGCTCAACCTGAAATACCGGGAGGGCTTCACCAAGAACCGCTACATCGGCCGCACCTTCATCATGCCGGGGCAGGAGCAGCGCGAGAAATCAGTTCGCCGCAAGCTCAATGCAATCGACCTGGAATTCCGGGGCAAGAACGTGCTGCTGGTCGATGACTCGATTGTGCGCGGCACGACTTCGGCGCAGATCATCGAGCTGGCTCGCGAGGCCGGCGCCAAGAAGGTTTACTTTGCATCCGCCGCGCCGCCAGTTCGCTTTCCGAACGTCTACGGAATCGACATGCCGGCCGCGAGTGAGCTCGTGGCGGCTCATCGCAGTGTCGATGAGGTTGCGCACCTGATCGGTGCGGATTGGTTGGTCTATCAAGACCTGGAAGATCTGGTGGCGGCCTGCCAGCACGATGACGCGCGCGTGGCGGAATTCGACACTAGCTGCTTCTCAGGGGAGTATGTTACGGGCGATGTGACGCCCGAGTATCTCGAGCGGTTACAAGTGGAGCGCTCGGACGCTGCCAAATTGTTGCGACGTGAGCGCAGGGGCAAACTCAAGGTTATTCGGGGCAGCTGACGCGCCAGCGCGCTGCGTATCGTTTGAATTCAACAGATCCCCGCCGCCGGCTCCTCCTGGGGCTGTTTCAGGCCGGCCTGGACAGGGTGTCCGGTCGCCACTCGGTTGCTCGTGCGTTGACGCCTTCCGCCGCTCCCGTCTGGGTGGCGGCGATTGGGAAGGCCGCAGCAGCAATGGCGCTTGGCGCGCATGACGTGCTCGGCACGTCGATCGAGCGGACGTTGATCGTCACCAAGGACGATCACGTCGCTCCCCAGATTCAATTACTCCCCAACGTAGAGATCCACGAGAGCGCGCATCCGGTTCCGGACGGGCGCTCGCTCGAGGCGGGCCAGAGCCTGCTGCGGTGGATCAGCGACCTGCCTCGCTCGGTGGAACCGCTATTTCTGATTTCCGGCGGCGCCTCGAGCTTGATTGAGGTCCTGCAGGAGGGTGTCACCTTCCAGCAGTTGGGCAAGCTCAATGCCGAAGGGCTGGCCAGCGGAATTTCCATTGCCGAGCTGAATGCCCGCCGGTCCAAGCTGTCCCGGATCAAGGGCGGCGGGGTCACCCGGCTCCTGGGCGAGCGCCCGGCCAAGGCACTGTTCATTTCTGATGTTCCTGGCGACGACCCGGCCGTGATCGGATCGGGCCTTCTGGGTCCCGCGGACGGATTCCAGGATCGCATCGAACGGACTATCGTCGCCCGGCTGGATAACGCCCTCGAGGGTGTCTGCGTCGCTGCCGAGAAATTGGGATTGGATGTCCGCAAGGCCGCCAATCGTTTCGACGATGACGCCAATCGGCTCGCTGTCCGCTTCACGCACGAGCTGCACCTGAATTCTGCTCAGGTGTGCGTGTGGGGCGGGGAGTCCACCATACAGTTACCCCCGAATCCCGGCCGCGGTGGCCGAAATCAGCACCTCGCATTGGCTGCCGCACGGCTGCTCGCGGGGCAACCACAAATGATGTTGCTTGCCGCGGGTACTGACGGAACCGACGGTGTGACCGAAGACGCGGGCGCGCTTGTGGACAGTGAAACCTGCGCGCGTCTGGCACTTGCGGAGCTGGATGCTGACGATTGTATGCGCCGTGCCGACTCAGGCACGGCCCTCGCGGCGAGCGGCGATCTGGTCCATACAGGTCCGACCGGAACGAATGTCGGCGACCTGGTCATCGGGCTGAAGCTTTCTGAAGCGGCTGCACGAATCGTAGTCGACGGGCCGTGACCAGGCGATACGCACGTGCTGTAATTGGACGATGCGTTTGTTGCTGATTGAAGACGACGCGGCCCAGTGCGAAATCATCCAACATCGTCTGAAGTCGCGTAAGCCAGATGCACAGATCGTGGTCCGCCAGCCCGATCTGCAGGGCCCGCTTGCGCCGGAATTTCTCGCTCAGGGATTCGATGCGGTGCTGTTGGGCCACGGCCGCGGGCTCGATGAGCTGCGTGATCTGACCTCGCGCGCCGGCTTCGCCCCGGTTATTTTCATGGCGTTCAATGCGGCCCACGTGGATTCGGCGGAAGCCATTGAGATCGGTGCGCATGCGGTGCTCGGCCGCGACGAGATCGACACGGAGCGTTTCTTCGAGGTTCTAGAGGATGCCGAGTGGGTGCAATCGCGTGCTCGGACCAAATGGCGTACCAGCCCTGTCGGTCGTGAGACGCAGAAGTTTGGAAGTGCCTTCATTCGAGGGTATCGGTGCATCCGCCGCATTGCCGCCGGGCCCGTTTCCGACCTGTACATGGCGGAGAGCGAGTCGGCCGGAGCCTTGGTTGCGCTGAAGGTGGTGCGTGACCGGCACAAGGATCAGTACGATCTCGATCATACGTTCCGGCGCTTTCTGCAGGAATATGAGATCGTCCAGCGTATCCAACATCCCAGTGTGGTCCAACTCTTTGACCTGGGCATCAGTGATGAGCATGCCTGGCTGGTGATGGAGTATTTCCGTGAAGGGGACCTGCGGCGACGGATGCGCGCCGGGATGCGGCCCCGGCCGGCGCTCCGTACGGCAATTGCAATTGCCCGGGCGCTCGAGGCGATGCATGCCTGCGGCGTGCTCCACCGGGATCTCAAGCCCGGCAACGTGATGTTGCGCGAAGACGGCTCGCCTGCACTGATCGACTTCGGCATGTCCAAGGACACCGCCCTGGCCCACGAGGTGACTGACACCGGGTTGATCTTCGGAACGCCTCACTACATGAGCCCGGAGCAGGGCCATGGCGAGCCGATCGATGCGCGCAGCGATTTGTATAGTCTCGGCGTGATTGTGTTCGAGATGTTGGCACGCGAGAAGCCGTTTGCGGCCGAGAACCCAATGGCCATCATCTACAAGCATCGCAAGGAGCCGGTGCCGCGGCTGCCCGAGCCGTTCGAAGCGTTTCAGCCCATGATCGAGCGATTCCTGGCGAAGGAGCCTCAGGATCGCTATCCGAACGCCGTCGAGGCGCGGCTGGCGTTGGAGAGTGCGTATCGGATGTTGAAGTCCGCGGCTGAAGTGACATGAGCTTGGATTCAATACTGCGCGCGCCGACTCCGGAAGCGTGGGTGGCGACAGCGGTCGAACGGTGGCGCGAGCTGCTGGTCGATCATGCCAACTGTGAGAAGAAGGCGGCATCAACTGCGTTGGCGTTGATGTTTGCGTATCCCGAGGATCACGCGCTTGCCATGGCGCTCTCGCGCCTGGCGCGTGAGGAGCTGCGTCACTTCGAGCAAGTACAGAAGATGATGTTGACGCTGGGCGTCGATTTCGACCGGCAGCAGCCTGGACGCTATGCGTCGCAACTGCGTGCGCTGCTCAGCACTGCGGAGCCTGCCCGCAAACTCGATCTGTTGTTGGCGGGTGCCCTGATTGAAGCGCGCTCGTCCGAGCGTTTCAGGTTGTTGAGCGGCCGGTTACAACAGCCGCTCGGAGGTTTTTACGCTCAGTTGGAGCGCTCCGAGGCGCGACATTTCGAGTTGTATGTCAATCTGGCGCGCACCGCTGCGCCAGAGCGGTGGCGCGAGCGGTTGGAGACGCTGGCTGAGCGTGAGGCTGAGTTGGCGACGCAGGCGGATCCGGTGTTTCGGTTTCACTCAGGGCCGCCGTAAGGCCCACTACGACTCCGCGCCGCGCACGCGATCGTACACCCGCTTGATGTCGAGCTTGCCCAGCCGGCCACCCTTGGTCTGTGTGGACACAATCAACCGGCCGTCTTCGTCGAGCGCGAAGTCGTCTTCTCGCCACGGGCCTTTCTTCACGGTCGTTGTCACCACAAACACCGACCCGCGCCAACCCGCGGTCCGTTCGGCCGTCTGTTCCGGGCCAAAGGGAATTGTGGCCGCGGCGCCACCCGCGGCATATTCGTCCACCGTCTGCGTGCCGTCGGGCATGTTGGTCTTGATGACAACAGTGCCGTCTTTTTGAGTGATCGACATGTGCATGGGCGCTTTCAACAGGCGGTTGATGCTCATGCCGCGGCTGGGTGTCGGCTGTGGGGTTGCACCGTCGCTCAGCGCAACGGGTAGATAGTTGTATCCACCCGACCCGCCACCAGGTGACCCCATGGGCGGCATGCCACTGCCACCCCCGCGGCCGCCGCCGTGCCCGCGATGTCCGCCGGGGCTACGTTGCGGGGTAGTGCTATCCGGGTCGGGCCCCAGCTTGTCGGGATCGTCACTCAGATTGGGATTCAGTTTCCACTCGCCCGTCAGGTTGACGCCGCCGGAAGCGGAGCTGGCGAGGCGCTCGGTTGCGCAGCCGGCCATCACGGCTGTCACCAGCAGACAGGACAGCAGGCGGGCCGGCAGACAAACGCCGGCTCGCAGCGGGACGTGAGACATAACGGAACGCATCACTGGCCTTCGTGTTGACATAGAGACCTTCAGGAACGTGCGCAACTTCGACCCGCTGCGGCGCGGCGAGTTCACTGTTAGCACAACTCTGAAATGTAGACTAAAGTGCAGTCGAGGACGCACTGATTTCCCTTAACAGTTTGTTACAACCACTGAAGGCCCGATGACCGATCGACCCCATCTCGTGATTGTCGATGACGACCGCGAAATACGCACGCTGCTCAGCCAGTACCTGGAGAAACACGATTTTCGCACTACCGCCGTAGCCGAAGGCAAGGAAATGCGGCGTGTAATGGAGAGGTCCAGAGTTGACCTGGTCGTGCTCGACCTGATGCTTCCGGGCGAGGATGGACTTTCCATCTGTCGGGAGCTGCGCACGCGCTCACAGGTGCCCATCATCATGCTGACTGCGAGGGGCGAGGATGTTGATCGCATCGTAGGTCTGGAGCTCGGCGCGGATGATTATCTGCCCAAGCCGTTCAATCCTCGCGAGCTGTTAGGTCGGATCAGGGCCGTGTTGAGACGTGCGGCGCATGCGCCGCGTGACCCGAGTCCCGAGAGCGTTCGGTCGTTCGCCTTCAGCAACTGGAAGCTCGATACTACGACGCGCACGCTGACCGACGCAGATGGGAAAGAGGTTGCGTTGAGCGGCGCTGAATACCGCCTGCTCGCGGTTCTACTCTCGTCAGCGAATCGAGTGCTCAGTCGAGCCCAACTCACGGAACTGTTGCGCGGGCGTGAGGCCGATCCGTTCGACCGCAGCATCGATGTCCGAGTGAGTCGCTTGCGGCAGATTCTGGGCGACGATGCGCGCGCACCGCAGATCATCAAAACCGTTTATGGCGAAGGGTATGTTGTCGGGGTTCCCGTTCAAACACACTGATCGCCGCGCGAGCAGGCGTTGAACATGCGCCTCACCCTGTGGCCCCAGTCGCTGTTCGGGCGGCTGATTGCCGCCTCCATGATCGCCTTGCTGCTGGCCCAGGTCGCCGGCATGGTGCTCATCGCGCGTGAGCGTGAGCGCTTCATCCTGCAAGGAAGCGTGCGGGAATGGTCGCGACGCATTGCCGAAGTGACCACGATGCTCGAGGGCATGGATGACACCGAGCGTACCGTAACGGTTGCCAGGTTGACCGAACGCCCATGGCGATTCGGCCGCCGGCCTCCCAACGTCATCATGTTGCGCGATGGCCTGTTCCCATCTCTGGAGGACCTTGGGCCCCCGCTGCGCCCGGATGACGGCTTCGGGCGGCATATGCGCGGCGGCGGGCTTGCCCGCGGCGGCGATTTCGAGTGGGGTGGCGCGTCCCTGGGCGGTGCCAGTCCCGACAGAGGTGGCCCGCGCTTCGACACGGGCGGCCCCGTCGAAGGTGGCCCCCGCGTCAGGACGGGTGGTCCCCTCGGAGGTGGCCCGCCCTTCAGCATGGGTGGTCCCATCGGAGGCGGCCCGACCCTCAGCATGGGTGGTCCCATCGGAGGCGGCCCGACCCTCAGCACGGGCGGCCCCGTGGGAGGCCCCTCGCCAAGTCTTAGGGAAACACCTGCGGGCGCTATGGGCGGCGGCCCGCCGGGACCGCCTGGCTCGGGCGTACTCGGGCCACCTGCCTCGGCCGCGCCGCCCCAACTAGCCGATGGCCCTCCGCCTGACGACCCCCGCAGCCTGCTGCTGCGGGCAACGACCTACCAGATCGTCGTGCCGTTCTCGAAAGCCGGTGATTTCGAGGGCGCGTTCGAGCAGCAACTGCGGTTCACCCTGGGCCCCGGTTTTGAGGTCAATGTGGCGGCGACCGCGGATCCCACCCGGCGGGCGATTTCCATTTCCGGTCCTTTGTTCACGGAGTCGCGCGACAGCGGCACCGAGCTGTACGACGCGACAGTTAAGTTTCCCGATGGCTTCACGGCTCTGTTCCGGGTGACGCGGCTCGCTCGCGGCGCGCCTCTGCCGCGGGGCCTGTTCATGAATCTCGCGTTGCTGCTGCTCGTCATGTCGGTGGCGTTGTTCGTGACCGCACGCAGTTTCACGCGCCCGCTGTCGGATCTGGCACAGGCCGCCGATCGCGTTGGTCGCGATTTGCGGCAGCCGAAGATCGCGGAGCGCGGTGCTCGCGAGATACGCGATGCGGCCCGGGCGTTCAACACGATGCAGGACCGCCTGCAACGCTACTTGGACAGCCGCAGCAGGGTGCTCGCGGCAATGTCACACGATCTGAAGACACCGTTGACCCGGTTGCGCCTGCAGGTCGAGATGTTGGATGACAGCGCCGCCCAAACCAAGATCGGCAAGCAGCTCGATGAAATGGAGAGCATGGTGCACGGCGCGCTGGCGCTGTTTCGCGGGCTGGATGACAACGAGGCGTTCACGCCGCTCGATATCAACGAGATGCTGCTGACGCTGCAATCCGAGTTCGCCGAGATGAGTGCCAATGTCACTGTCGAGGGTCGGGCGACGCGCTCGATTCTGGGCAAGCCGCAGGCGTTGCGCCGATGTTTGACCAACCTCATTGCCAACGCGGTGAAGTTCGGAACGCAAGCGGCGATCCTCGTCGAGGATGGCCCGGCGTTGACCATCCGCGTGCGCGATGACGGTCCGGGAATTCCCGAGTCGGAGTTGGAACGGGTGTTCGAGCCGTTTTACCGCCTGGAGTCTTCGCGCAATCGGGACACGGGCGGCAGTGGCCTTGGGCTTAGCATTGCGCGCGACGTCGTCCAGGCCCACGGCGGCGCGCTGGTCCTCAACAATCTGCCGGTGCGCGGCCTCGAAGCTGTAGTAACACTGCCCCGCGCGTAATGAAATGTTGGCCTTTCTTCAGGTCGACAGGCTATCTCGACACCCGTTGAGACGAATAACATTCGCTCACGATTGTTTACCCCATGCACCGCGGCCGGGCCCTAGTTTAGTTTCCGTACCTGAACGATACGGAAAACCAAATGAAAAAAAGTTTGTTGGCAGTGGCGCTCCTGTGGGTGGGAGCAGCGGTCGCGCAGGCGCCGGATGCAACGAGTGGCGGCGGCCCGGGCCCTGGATTTCGCCACGAGACTCCCGCACAGCGGATGGAGCATCTGGCAACGCTGCTTGATCTTACCGATGCGCAGAAAGCGCAGGTGGAAACCATCCTGAACGAGCAGCACGAGAAGATGAAGGCGCAGCGTGACCAGGCGCAGGCATCGGGCCAGCGTCCGACCTTCGAACAGATGAAAGCGGCTCACGAACAGATGCAACAGGACACGCTCGCCAAACTGACGCCGGTGCTGAGTGCCGCGCAGCTCAAGAAATTTCAAGTTTTGATGGAGGAACGGGGACCTCCGGGCGGACCACACTGAAATGCCCGAAGCGCCTGAGGCGTCGCGTATATCGCTGATCGTCACGACCTACAATTGGCCCGCCGCGCTCGAATTGACATTGAAGAGCATAGCGCGGCAGTCCGTCGCACCCACCGAAGTCATCGTCGCAGACGATGGCTCCGGTGCTGCCACCCGACAAGTGGTGATCCGATGGCAGGAACGCTTGGCCGTACCGCTGGTGCACGTCTGGCAACCCGACGAGGGATTCAGGCTGGCCCGCTCGCGTAATCGGGCCATCGCCGCGGCTCGCGGCGACTACCTCATCATTGTCGATGGCGACATGGTATTGCACCGACACTTCGTAGCCGATCATGCACGTGCCGCCCGCCATGGCGCTTTCATACAGGGGGTGAGATTACTGACCGGTCCGCGTGCGGCGGCCGGCATGTTGGAACAAGGACACCTGGACCTGGGGCTCTTTGCCAGCGACATCCACAGGCGGCGGCATACGATTCGCAGCCTGTTCCTCAGCAGGTTGATTTTCAAAGAGCGCACCGGGCAACGCGCCATCCGCGGTTGCAACCAGGCTTACTGGAAAAGCGATCTCGTGCGGGTCAACGGCTTCAATGAGGCTTTTGTGGGCTGGGGCCGGGAGGATAATGAGGTTGCCGCGCGGCTGTACAACGCCGGAGTACGCCGGCGCAACCTGAAGTTCCAGGCGCTGGCTATTCACCTGCACCACCCACTACGTCATGCGCAGATTGGCGAGCGCAACGACGCCATCCTGAGCGACGCCATCAACGAGCGCAAAGCCTGGTGCCCGCTGGGCCTGAGCCAACACATCGAGGCGATCAATTCTGGTGCTCGGTGGCCCGAGGCGGCGCGCGGGGCCGCAACTGTGGTCACTGCCGCAACCGCACCAACGGAGCACGAGCCCGCGTGAAACCGCGGGGTGACGGGGCCTCCGGGCGAGCGGGGCAACACACCTCGAAGGACAGGCCGTTTCCCCGCCGGCATCTGTTTCTGCTCGGGCACATGCGCAGCTACTCGTCGGTGTTGAGTCACATCCTGGGGTCGCACCCGCAGATCGACGGTTATTGCGAGACTCACACCAAATATCGTACCCGCTTCGACTTGTGGAGATTGCATAGCCGCGTCAGAAAACTGACGGGCGAGCCGCTCGACGGGGACTACATATTCGACAAAATTCTGCACGACTATCCGCTGGCGCGCAGCATCCTCAGCAGCAGCCGTACGCGTGGCATCCTGTTGGTACGCCGACCTCGTGATACCGTGCGCAGCATCATCGAGATGGGCCTGAACTACAGTCCGGTGCCCTGGCATCGGGACTTCGAGCAGGTGGCGCGCTATTACGAAACGCGACTGGCGGGACTGTTGCGGCTGTGCGAGTTGTTGCGCGGGCGGGTTGTGTTTCTCGAGGCCGAAAGCCTGCTGCTGAATCCGCGGGAGGTGCTGGACCAACTCGGCGCCTTCCTGCAGCTTCAATCGCCACTCCAGCAGGAGTACCGTCGCTTTGCGCACACGGGCGAGCTGGGGTTTGGGGACCCGTCCAAAGCAATCGCAGCCGGTCGGATTACCGTTGCAGAGCGGGACAGTCGCACCGCGGTTTCGCTGCCGCGAACGCTTTCCCTGCGTTTGCAGAATTCCTACGACTTCTGGTGTGCCGCCATCCGCAGGAGCTGTCCCACTATCCATGTGGGCAATGGCGTCCCAGCCGGCGGCGACGAAAAATCCAATCGCTAGCGCGGCAGGTTCCGCAATTCGTAGCGGCCCTTCTCAAAGTGAATGTAGCTGCCCTGCTCATACCAGGCTCCGAGGACCATCCGCTGGGCCGGCTCGCCTTCTATCGCAGTGTCGTGAATACCCGGGCGGTGCGTATGTCCGTGGATGATTCGCCGGACACGCGTCGCGCGGTACGCCGTCGATACCGCGTCTTCATTGACGTCCATGATGTTGGGCACGGTCCTGGTGGTGTGCACTTTGCTTCCCGCGCGTGCTTGATTGGCTAGCATCTCGCGGTCGGCTACCGATAACGCCAGGAATCGGCGCTGCCACTCGGAGGTCCGGACAGTGCTCCGCAGCTCCTGATAGGAATAATCGTCCGTGCAGAGCGCGTCTCCGTGTGTCAGTAACACGCGCTCACCCTCGAGGTCTGCGACCACCGGATCCGCCAGTAGCCGACTCCCCGTACGGCGGCAGAATTCGCGCCCAATGAGGAAATCGCGGTTGCCATGCAGTACGAAGCAGCCGACGCCGGTGTTCGTCAGTGCACGCAATCCCTCACAGACTCGAGCCTTTTCCGGGTCGGGATCGTCGTCGCCCACCCACGTCTCGAATAGATCACCCAGGATGTACAGAGCTTCGGTATCCGCGGCGTGCGTCCGCAAGAACTCCAGAAATTGCTCTACCGCCTCGGGTGACTCCGAATCCAAGTGCAGGTCGGATACGAATAGCCGCGTCATTGCGCGCTCTGGCTACTTTGGAGAAAGAATAGTGTCCTGCGACGGAGCCGCGATCGGCGTCGCTACCGGCGGGGCCGTCGCCGGTCCTGCTAGGCTGGAGGCGCCCAGTAACTCCACCTTCTCGATAATGACGGGTTTGAGCGGAGTGTCGGACTTGAAGGGGCCTGAAGCACCCGTAGGAGTGACGCCGATCCGGTCCACTACGTCCATGCCTTGTACGACGCGCCCGAAGACCGCATATCCCCACCGGGTGGGCAACGGGTCGAGGTCGGGGTTGTCCACCAGGTTCACGTAAAACTGGGCGTTGCCGGAGTGAGCGCTTTCGCCGCGCGCAAGTCCGACAGTCCCGCGCTTGTTCTGCAGGCCGTTGCCCGATTCGTTGTTGACCGGATCATGTACGGGTTTGAGCTTCAGATCACTGGCCGCGTGACCGCCCCCTTGGATGACGAAATTCGCCACCACCCGGTGAACCAGCGTGCCCGAGTAATAACCCTCACGGACGTAGCGCATGAAATTCGCCACCGTCAGCGGCGCGCGGTCCGGCATCAATTCGACGACGAATTCCCCCATGTTCGTCGTGACCCGAACTTGCGAAGGCGGGTCCGCGGCCGGCGCCGAGGCGTGGACCAGCAGCCCTGCCAGCACCAGGCAGGCGGTCGCCATCGGGTTGCGGGGCCATTTCCGGGGGGGTGTTCGCATCGAGACTCCAAAGTTGACCCGGCTGCGGGCGGCAGCCGACCGGCAATTCTACCAAGCGCGGCGGCTGCCGCGTCCCGTAACATCGCATCATGAGCGGAATGGACATTTCAGCGGCTGAGACGTTCGGTGGGGCAGACGCGACTCGCTTTGCGCCGAGTCCCACGGGCGAGCTGCACCTGGGAAATGCGCGTACAGCGCTATTTAACTTTCTGTTGTCCCGGCATCGCGGCGGGCGATTCCTGCTTCGTATCGAGGACACGGACGCCGAGAGAAGCCGCGAGGAGCATACGGACGCACTGATTGCGGACCTGCGCTGGCTGGGGATGGACTGGGACGCCGGCCCGGACCGCGAGGATTCCAAAGGCCCATACCGGCAGGCGCAGCGCGGTTCGTCCTACGCCAAATATTTTGCTGAGCTGGAAAAGACCGGGGCCGTCTACCCCTGCTACTGCACGCCCTTGGAGCTGGAGGCGTCCCGGCGGGCGCAGCTCGCGTCGGGTCGGCCGCCGCGGTACGCGGGCACTTGCCGCGATCTATCGGCAGAGCAGCGGCAGAAGAGGGCATTCGAAGGCCTGTCGCCCTCCAAGCGTTTCAAGGTGCCGCTGGGTCGGCGGATCGAGTTCCTGGACTTTGTTCATGGTCCGCAGAGCTTTTTATCGGACGACATTGGCGACTTCGTAGTGGGACGCGCGGACGGCAGTGCTGCGTTCTTTTTCTGCAACGCGGTAGACGATGCAGACATGGGTGTTACCCACGTGCTGCGCGGCGAAGATCACCTGACGAATACGCCGCGCCAGTTGATGATCCTCGAGGCGCTTGGGTTGCGCGCACCAAGTTATGGTCACGTCTCGTTGATTGTTGGCAATGACGGTTCGCCATTGTCGAAGCGTCACGGTGCAACCAGCGTGCGTGAGTATCGCGAGCGCGGTTATCTCCCGCAGGCAATGACCAATCACTTGTTCCGACTCGGACACTCAACGCCGGAACATGGCTTTCTGTCGTTGGAGGAAATGGCGCGGGCGTTTGATTCGACTCACCTGGGGCGTGCGCCAGCGCGGTTCGACGAGCAGCAGTTGCTGGTCTGGCAGAAGGAAGCAGTGCATCGCTTGAGTTCCGAGGAAGCGTTGCGTTGGTTAGGGCCGCTCGTGCCGTCTGGGCTGGATGAGAAAGCGCGCGCTGCATTCATTGCCGCGGTGCAGCCCAACCTGGTGCTTCCCGAGGATGCGCGTGCCTGGGTGGATATTCTCTTCGGTGATCCGCCCAACCTCGAGCCGGCCGAGCAAGCCCTGGTGCTCGAGGCCGGCAAGAGTTATTTTTCCGCGGCGGCTGAAGCTGCGGCCGCCAGCGGGAACGATCTCGCGGCCATCGCAAGCGCGGTCCGCGCGGCGACGGGAAAGAAGGGCGCGGCGCTCTACATGCCCTTGCGTGCGGCCCTGACAGGCCGGGCTCATGGACCGGAGCTGGCTCCATTGTTGAAAGCGATGCCGCCCGGCAAGGCCTGCGAGCGGCTGGCGCGTTTTGCCTGAGGAAACATGATCCGTATCCATAATTCGCTTACTGGCGAGAAGCAGCTCCTGCAGCCCATCAACCCGGGTCAGGTTGGCATGTACGTGTGCGGCATGACGGTGTACGACTACATCCATATCGGGCATGCCCGGATGTTGACCGCGTTCGATATGGTGAGCCGTTATCTGCGATACAGCGGCTACAAGCTCACCTACGTTCGCAACATCACGGATATCGACGACAAGATCATCAAGCGGGCCGCCGAGAACAACGAGCCGATTGGGGCGGTGACCGAGCGCTTCATCCGGGCGATGGACGAGGACTGCGAAGCCCTCGGGTTGATTCGGCCCGACATCGAGCCGCGGGCCACGCAATACGTGCCGGGCATCATTTCCATGATCCTGCAGTTGATCGACCGGGGTTATGCCTACGTTGCCGCCGATGGCGACGTGTTGTATTCCGTGGCGAAGTTCGAGGGCTACGGCAAGCTCTCCGGCAAGCGGCTTGCCGATCTGCGCGCCGGTGCCCGTGTCGAGATCGATGAAGGCAAGCGCGATCCGCTGGATTTCGTGTTGTGGAAGCACGCGAAACCGGGCGAGCCCGCGTGGGATTCACCTTGGGGGGCGGGTCGCCCGGGCTGGCACATCGAGTGCTCGGCAATGTCCACCGACATCCTGGGAACCCATTTCGACATCCATGGCGGCGGCATGGATTTGAAGTTCCCGCATCATGAGAACGAGATAGCGCAGTCCTGCGGCGCCAACGGCGGCCCGTTCGTGAATATCTGGATGCACAACGGGTTCGTGAACATCGACAACGAGAAGATGTCGAAGTCGCTGGGCAATTTCTTCACGGTGCGCGAAGTGTTGCCCAAGTTGCGCCATCCGGAGGTGCTGCGTTTTTTCATCCTGTCGAGTCACTATCGCGGTCCGATCAATTACTCACTGGATCAGTTGGAGCAGGCGGATAGTGCATTGCTGCGGATGTATACGGCGTTGCGGGACTTGCCGGCGGTTGCGCCGGTCGAGACTGAGTACACTGCCCGCTTCCGTGAAGTCATGGACGACGATTTCAACACGCCTGAAGCGATTGCCGTGTTGCAGACCATCACTCGCGAGTTGAACTCGGCGAAGTCGGCGGGTAAGCAGGCCAAGGCGGCCGCACTCGGTGCCGAGCTTCGTTCGCTCGGAGCCGTGTTGGGACTGGTGCAGGCGGACGCGGTGCAGTGGACTAAATTGGGGGCCACGTTGACCGATGCTGCGATCGAAGAGCAGATCGCGGCGCGGCTGGCCGCCCGCCAGGCCAAGAATTGGGCTGAATCGGACCGCATTCGCGACGAGCTCGCGAATGCGGGGATTGTGTTGGAGGACAGGCCGGACCGGACTACGGTTTGGCGCAGGGCATAGGCCGCTGGCTTACTGCCCCGCGCGCTGCGCGAAGCTCACCGCATAGGCTGGCGGACGCGCCGCCAATATCGGATCTGCGGAGGCTTCGATTCCAGCCGTCAATGACAGCGGGTTGTACAGAAGCACTTTCTGCGACTTGACCTGCTCGGCTTCCGTCGCCGTCAAGCTGATGACGCCCAGCTCCACGGTTTCTCGATCCGCTGGCCACACCGCCGTGGCATCGTTCGTCACGTCGCCTTCCTTCGCCAGCTGCGCCACCAGCCGGAATTTGACCGGGCCGGCCGCAATTCGCTTGGGCAACTCGTCCATCAGGTAATTCGGTTCGGCCTTGGCCGTTTGCGCCGGCGTCAGCGAGCGCTCACCCTCCATGGGCAGAATCTGATAGCGCGCGAAATGGCTGACGCCCTTGGCATTTGTGAACTTGAACGCGTTCACTCCATAGAAAGCCAGCGTCGCAAAGCTCTCCGGGGCGGGCTTCGGCGTAGAGACAAATTTCAGAGCCGCCGGATGAGCGCCCAGGAATTGCTCCACCGGTGTTGGCTTGGCTACGCCGGGTCCGCTTTTGCCGATGGCAGTCAGCAGGGCCAGGAAGTCTTCAGGGGTGGCCACCGGGAAGCCATTCGCTGAAATGCTGACAATGTCCGTCGAGCTGCCGTCGGGCAGCTTGAACCGGATGGCCATCCCGTGGGGGCTGGAGTCGGGGGCCGCGTCAGGAATGTTCGGCACGCCCGTCGTATCCGAGAAACGCACGAGTACCGGCACGGCCTTTGAGAAGTGCGCCGCCTTACTGAGGGTGGGCGCGGTGATGGCCGGTGTGAATGTCCCCGTCAGCAGGACGCCCTTGGCGTGATTGGCGCGAAAACCCGGATGCGGGCCGCCGGCCAATTTATTCAAAGCATCGACCAGGGCTACTGGCAGGGGCTTCTGGTCAGCGGGCGGGGCATCGGCTGCGGCAGCGGTTTGCCCCACGGTGGCACCGAGAATCAGTGCGAGGCCTAAGCGGGCTGCCAACGCAGCCGGGAACGCGCCACGACCGATGGCCGCACGCCGGGTTGGACGAGCTGAGTGCATGATGACTCCCTGCGAGTGTACTTCGTTGTTCGGGCCGGGTAGCCCGCACGAAGTATAAGTCGCTCATTGGGAGATGCGCACCCACCCCTGTGTCTGCCCGCTTCAGCCCGTAACGACCGCTCGCCGCAAATCCCGATCGTGCCGGTCACTTCGTTCGGCGAAAGCGACGCCGACAGTGGCGGCGGATTTGCGCACATGCTCCTGCCACGTATCGAACGCGCTCCAGCGGCGGCGGCTGTAGGAATTCTTGCGCACTGATTGCACGGAAGACGAAGACGACGTTGCAGCGGTGCCGAAGACTGTCTCGGTGTTGGATGACATGCTGTTTCCCTATCGGTGAAGCCCTATTGCGGGAGCAAAGATACTGCCGCAGCACAAACGCACGTAAGGCTATTCCCGTCTGAAAACGGTAACGACGGGCGTCCCAGGTGACAAGGCGGTGACATCTGATCGGGTCATGTGCATATGAGAAATCGTAGTTTGTCAGACCGAGTGGCCGAGGCTACTGTGCACTCCGGCTCCTCGGCGCGACTCCTTGAGGCGGCAGACCCCCTCTGCAGCGGTCGGATTCGTCGCGCCGGGGAAGCCACCAACTAGCGCCGCTCAGCGGAAAATCGCTGGGCCGCGAATGCTACCGCGACCCCCGCCAAAGGCAAAAGCACCACTGCCTTGCGTCCGTGAAAGGACAGCACACCCGCGAGCAGGGCTCCCAGCAGATAAGAGCCCACGAGTGTGATTTGCATCCTGACGTCCTTCAGAGGCGATCTGTCGGAGGTCGCGATCGAATCAGTAATGCTGCCGACGAGGCGGGTGAGTGTGGTGGTGAACACAATCGTCGAGTGACTGACCATCTGCCCGACGACGGCCTGCAAACCCATCGCGACCGCGAGGATGACAATCTGCAGTCGCATGGCCGGTACCAACACAGTCTGCAGGCCCGAAAGCGAGTACGCCGCAAACAACAGTAGCAGGCCGGCCTCGGTGCCCAACAGAAGGTTGATCGTGGTCCGCTCCGAGCGCCCACGTCGCAACGTGAAGCCGATGATACAACCCACCACGAAGCCGCACAGTGCGATCACCGAGCCGATCGCCGAGCGTGTATTACCCTGAGCAACATGATAGGCCAGCAGCGCCAGGTTGCCTGTCATCGCGGAAGCAAACACTCCGCCAAGAGCGGTGAATCCGATGATATCGACCGCGCCGGCGGCGAATGCCGTGGTGAACAGAATCCACTCGACCCGGGTTATTCCAGCGGTTTTGTGCGTATGCGCGCGCATACACTATTGTAAACACGGTCGCGAATATGACAAAAACGCACTGGCGGATGTGAACTGGTCGCCAGATCGCGACCGGCGCCGTGCGGCGCAATCGGGCAAATGTTGGACCCCGTTCAAGTCAGCTTTGCTGCACTTCAGCCAAAGTATCGCCATGGACACACACATTGACATCGAGGCTCTCCACTTCGCGGATCTGATCCGGCTGGGAAAGCTCGCCGCCGAGGCGATGGCTCTTTCACAGCATTACGACCAGTCGCGTGCACGGGTCTACTGTGCGCTCGTCGCTCGTTGCAACGTGGAGATGGTTTTACGCCGCCGCAAGGCCGCACGCCAGTGCGGTAGGGTGATGAACTGACAGCGTCGCGGCTCATCGGACCGGGCGGCCGTCCTGTTTGTATACGGTCCCTTCCTTCATCACGAAAGCCACGTTCTCGAGTGCCTTGACATCGGCAAGCGGATCCGCCGCGACGGCAATAATATCCGCCGACTTCCCCGCCTTGATCGACCCAAACAGCTCGCTGTGACCGATGAGATCCGCCGCGTTCACCGTGGCCGATTGGATGGCCTGCATCGGGGTCATCCCGTACTTGACCATGAATGCGAATTGCCGCGCGTTGATACCGTGAGGACACACGCCCGCATCGGTGCCGAAGCTCATCTTCACACCGGCACGAACGGCCTTGGTGAAATTCCGGCGCTGCGCATCCGCGAGGTCATGATCGTGCTGGAGGAAGTCCGCTGGAGTGGTCGGGGATGACTGAATGCACTCTTCGTCATAGATGTCCATGTCCAGGTATGTGCCGTTCTTCTTGGCAAGCGCGATTCCTTCGTCATCGATCAAGGTCGCGTGCTCGATGGATGCAACACCGGCGCGAATGGCGTTCTTGATCCCATCCGCCGCGTGGGCATGTGCCTCCACTCGCAACCCAAAGTTGCGGGCCTCATCCACGGCGGCCTGGATCTCTTCCGGCGTGAACTCAATGGACTTGGGATTGCTTCCATGAGTGAGGACGGCACCCGTGGTCAGGATCTTGATATGGTCGGCGCCGCGGTGCGCCAGCTCGCGAATCTTCTGCCGGACTTCCCACGGGCTGTCGGCCACACCGAAGCGATAATCCAACGGTAGTTGAATATCAGGCGGCAGTCCGGTCATTGCGCCGGCGCCTTCGCTGATGGTGATGTATGCACCCGCGACGTACATGCGCGGTCCAACAATGATGCCCTTGGCTATCGCATCACGCATGGCGACGTCGTTGAAGGCGCGGTAGACCCCCACATCGCGAACTGTGGTGAAGCCGGCCATCAAGGTCACGCGCGCATTGGGAATCGCAGCGTACGCAGTCTCCACTGCCGATTTGCGAAGCAGGCTCAACGGCTCGGAATCGGCAAGATCGGCCAGATGAGTGTGACAGTCGATCAGGCCGGGAAGCACCGTCATTTTTGAAAGATCGATGGACACGGCATCCGCCGGTGCCTCGATATTCGCGCCGACGGCCTCGATGCGGCCGTCGCGTACCAGGATTCGCTGATCATTCAACACGCGCCCGGATTCAACATCCAGCAAGTGACCGGCACGGATGAGCTTGGCGGGTTCCGCGGCGTGGGCGAGGGCGGGCAGCAAAAAGAGGAGTAACCAGCGGAGCGGGGCTGTTCTTGTTGTCATGCGTAGTCCTCGACGGAAGCTTTAGCTGGAGGCGCCAAGCTTAACAGTCTCCTGAGGCGAAGTAGGACCGATCCGACGCGAGACTCGGACCACCGCCGATAGTGCATTCCCGGCCAGCGCTCCAGACTCCCCCACACACGATCAGCTGGAGAAGCTTATGAGCCCACGCCGAACACTCTTGTTAGCCGCATTGATCTCAATGGCGCCGACCGCCATGGTTCTTGCGCAGTCGACGCCTCAGCCGGATACCTCTGCGCCCAGCTCTGCCTCTAGCCCGTCGCAGCGTGACGCCACGTCTACGAATGCGCCTGAGGCAGCGACCACAGACAATACGAGCCCGTCGGCGGCATCAACCCCGCATCAGCAGCAGACGACCCGGATGGCCAGCAAGCAGGCGATGAAGGACTGCATCGCGAAGCAACAGGCTGACAATTCGGGGATGTCCACGGCCGATGCCAAGAAGGCGTGCAAGGCCCAGTTGAAGGGCAACAGCGGTTGAGCCTATACGCCCTTTGTGCGGTGGTAGTGCTCGCGACAGGCGGCGTCGCGAGTGCTGCTGAGAGTCTCCAAAACACTCAGCAGACTCGCGACGCCGAGAAAGTCAAACATCACGCGGCCGACCTCTCGGCCCGCAAACGGCTGGGAAAAGCTTCCTTTTATGCGAAGCGGTTCGCCGGCAAGCCCATGGCGGACGGGGCTCCCATGGATCCGCAGGGAAATAACGCCGCCAGCAAGACACTTCCCCTGGGGACTACCGCGAAGGTGACCAACCTCGAAACGGGGAAGAGCGCCGTGGTCAAGATTCGCGACCGGGGACCTTACGTGCCGGGCCGGATTGTCGACCTGTCACCGGCCACCGCGCGCAAAATCGGTATTTCCGAGCGGCAGGGAGTGGCGTTGGTGGAAGTGGCGCCGATTTCGGTTCCGCAACCGGACGGGCAGGTCAAGTTGGGTGCGGCGGCCTTTGAGGCACCCATTCGCGAAGCTTCTGTTGATACCAGGACGGCGACGGCGCGCCGCTAACGTGGCACGCCGCTAACGTGGCACGCCGCTAACGTGGCACGCCGCTAGGGCGCGGCCTTCGTTTTCCGCTCCTTCAGTTCCTCATACACAATCGCCAGCAGGTACGGCTGCTTGATGAGGTTGCCGCCCCACTTCACATCCAGGTCATCCAGCGGGTGTGATGCAATGAGCGCATCTTCAGTGAGGCCGGCGTCAACGGCCTTGGCAACTCGCTTACGCACTTCGCGCAGCATCTGCTGATATTCGCGCACGTCCTCGCGGTTGGCCACCGGGCCGTGACCAGGAATGATCTTGGTGTTGGGACCGCACATCTTGTAGAGCGTTGTATAGAGCGCGATCATCCCGTCGATCGTACCGCCGTGAGGTTGGTCGATATCGGGATAGAAACCATGGAAAAAAGTATCACCGGTCTGAATGACATCTGCTTCCACGAAGCGGACGATCAAATCTCCATTCGTGTGAGCCGGTGGCACGTGGCTGACCTCGACGGTTTGTCCGCCCAGGTGAAATTTGATTCCGTTCTTCACGGTGACCACCGGGATGGCGGCGGGATCCACGGCGTACGGTGATCCCGGTGGGGATTTTTCCGTCGCTTGTTCCTTGGCGATGTAGTCGTGCGTCTGCTCGCTGGAGAAGATGACTACACCATCCTTGCCGAATAGCCCATTGCCACCAACGTGGTCCCAGTGCCAGTGTGTGTTGACGAGGTAGCGAATCGGTTTGGCCGAAATGTGGCTGACAGTCGCGAGCACCTTGGCGTGCAATTGTGGCCATTCGGCATCGATCAGCAGCACGCCCTCATCGCCCGCCAGCACGCCGATGTTACCGCCGAAACTTTCCAACATATGCACGCCGTGTCCGAGATCACGATCCTCGACGGGTGTGGTGCTCCAATCGGGCAGATCCATTTTTTCGGCGGGTCGGCCGAAGGCGGTCAGGGAAAGGAGGCAGCTCCAAACCCAGGCGCAGCCGCAAACCCAGGCGGCGAGGCTCCTTTGCATTCGCGAGGGGCTCACCTGGAGGGACTGGTCTCGGGTGCAACCCAACCCATGACGGGCACGGAGCTGATCGAGTTCTTGGGGCTGCCTTTGATTACCCGATCGCTGTAGGAAACGTACACGAGTACGTTGCGGGCCTTGTCGTAGAAGCGCACGACGTGCAGTTTCTTGAAAATGAAGCTGCGACGCTCTTCGAATACGGGCTCGCCATCCTGCAGGTCGGCGGGAATCCGGATCGGACCGATCTGACGGCAGGCGATGCTGGCATCGCTGGTGTCCTCGGCAAGTCCCAACTCGCCCTTGATGCCGCCGGTGACCGCGCGGCTGACGTGACATGCGACGCCGGGCACTTTGGGATCGTCGAAGCCGTCAACGGCAATGCGGTCGTTGGGGCCGATCCAGCGAAAGTTCGTGCTGACCTCCCCGGTGGTGCCGCGACCGGGGCGGATCCATATCCACAGTGCAAAAACCAGCACTACCAACGGGAGCACAATGACCGCGATGGATTTCACTCTCACAGAAATTGCGGCAGATCCGATACTCCCGGCTCGATCGAGTCGATCAGGACTTCACGCTTGGTGATTGCGAAGGCGCGGTCGGTGGTGCGCAGGCGGTCCCGGCGTTCAGCGCTCCAGGCGGAGTTCGTCGTACCTTCGTGTCCAATGTGTGCCACGCGCAAATAACTGACGACTTCATATTCGCTGCGACAGTGCGCGAAGGACACACTGACATTGGTGACGAATCGCCGGGTCTGGGGCAGACGATTTTCCAACTGGGGGCCCTGGCAGCGGCTGGTGACCCGGGCGAGCAGTGCGCTGCGATCCTTGTCGACATATTCCGCGGGATCCAGGCCGCGGCGTTCCTGCCCCGAGCAGTTGCAGACACTGTATGTTACATCGCGGGCCAGCAGTGCCGCCCATTGATCGAGGCAGCTATGGTCCAGGAGGAGCGCCTCGTAGATCAGGAACTGCTGGATCTCGGAGTAGACCTGGGAGCTGACCGGCATGAAGGGCTGCGGCTTCCAGGGCCCCGGCAGGACGGCCCCCAGGGGCTGTAACCCGGCAAGTGGTTGCCCGCGCTGCTGGCTGTCGAAGAACTTCGTCTGCATGAGCGTCGCCCCCGAAACGGTCCTGCTGGACTCTTTCACCGAGCGTAACAGCGAGCGAGCGGCCGCGGCAAGGTTGCCGCGCCGGAGACGGTCAGATCTTCGTATTCCACCCGTGCCGGTCTGCGACCTCGCCACGTTGAATCGAAACCAACTTTTGACGCAGTGCCTGGGTCGTAGGTCCGACATCGCCACCCGACAGCTTGTATTCCTTGCCGTGGTGGATGAGGACGCCCACGCCGGCCAACACCGCCGCCGTGCCAGACAGCGCAGCTTCGCCATCGTGTGCCCACTCGAGCATCTCTGGCACGTTGAATACGCGCTCCTCGACCTTGTATCCGTCATCGCGCGCCATGGTCAGCAGCGAGTCACGCGTCACGCCGTGCAGGAATGTCGAATCCAGGCTGCGAGTCAGGATGTGACCCTTGCGAATCAACAGGAAGTTCGCAGCGCCAGTTTCCTGGACTTCTCCGCCGGGCGCGAACAGAACCTGGTCGGCCTTGAATTGTTTGCGGGCTTCGAGGGTTGGGCCGAGAGCCGCGGCATAGTTGCCGCCGGTCTTCACACGGCCGGTCTGGGAGGCTGTGCGGGAATTCACGTCTTCCACGAAGATCCGCAGGGCTTTCATGCCGCCCGCGAAATAGTCCCATACCGGGCTCGCCAGCACGACGAGCGCTGCTTCGTCCGCCGGAGTCGCCGCCGCACCGATATTGGCCGTGGTGCCAAACAGCAACGGCCGCATGTACAAGGCACCGGGGGCCTCGGGCACCTGGTCGCGATTCTGGTCAATGGTGGCGCGGATCATTTGAGCGAGCTGCGCCGGATCCGGCTCGGGAAGCACGAGCGCGCGGGCGCTCTGGCGCATGCGCTCAATGTGCCGGTCCATGCGGAAGACGTTGATGCTGCCGTCGGCCCAGCGATACGCCTTGAACCCCTCGAAACAGGAGCTGGCGTAATGCAATACGTGCGCCGCCGGGTGAATCTCCAGGGGTCCTACGGGCCGATATTCGGGTGCGCTCCACTTGCCGTCACGAAACCTGGCTACCGCCATGGTCGGAGCAAGGACTGTTCCGAATGCCGGGCGGGCCGGTGCGGGGGCAGGAGGTGCGGCTTTGACAGCAGCCGCGGCTGCGCTTTGTGGAGGGGTCATCTGCGTCTTCCGTACTGGGTTTGCCCCCTTATCCTACCGCTATTCCCTGTTCCGCGCCCGCAGGCCGATCCTCGGTCCAATAGTCGACCTTGACGAGCTCTTTCAGGTCCATCCGTTGCGCCCAATGGGCCTCTTCCAGCATGGGTCGCTGATAGAACTCGGGCACGTAGCCGAGGCAGAGAATAGCCACCGGGCGGCTGCCTGCGGGCATCCGCAGCAGTTGCCGCAGGCCGTCCGGATCAAACAGGGACACCCAGCCCATTCCAACATTTTCGGCGCGCGCGACCAGCCAGAGGTTCTGGATGGCGCAGGCCACGGAGGCGAGGTCCATCTCCGGCAGGGTGCGCCGGCCAAAGACGTGTCGGTCGCGATCATGCGTGAGGGCTACCACGAGCAACTCCGGGCAGTCGCGAATGCCCTCGACCTTCAGTCGCATGAACTCATCCTGCCGTTCGCCCAGTGCGTGCGCGGTAGCCTGGCGTTCCACTTCCACCAGGGAATGGATCTGACTTCGCAGCTGCGGGTTGCGAACGCGCACGAATCGCCATGGCTGCATGAAACCTACGCTGGGTGCGAGATGCGCCGCGTTCAGCAGGCGCTCGAGCAGCGCCTCATCCAATGGGTCGGGGAGAAAATGGCGCATGTCGCGCCGCAGGGCGACGACTTTGTAGATGGCCGCAATTTCCTCGTCCTTGAAGTCGCTCATGTCCGGGCCTGCAGCGGGCGCTTCTGAATTCCCTGCGCGTCGAAGTTGGCCGGATCGAGCCACGCCTGGAACGCGTCCCGTATCCGCGGCCACTCCTGCGCGGTGATTGAATGCCACGCGGTATCGCGGCTGCGCCCCTTGTAGACGATTGCGTTCCTGAAGATTCCTTCGAAAGTGAATCCGTACCGCTGCGCGGCGGAGCGCGAGGTCACGTGGAGGCTGTCGCATTTCCATTCGTAGCGGCGATAACCGAGCTCATCGAACGCCCGGCGCATCATCAAAAACATGGCCTCGGTGGCGGCGCGTGTTTTCTTCAGAAGCGGCGAGAAAGTAATCGCACCCACTTCGATGACTCCGTGAGTGGGCTCGATGCGCATGAATGCGGCTGTGCCCACGGCCTTGGCAATACCGGTGTCAACAATCACAAAGTGCAGGGGATCCTCGCTCTGGCGGAGTTTGGCCAGATAGGAACGGTATTCTTCCGGGCTACGGGGGCGCTCGACCGACAAATAAGTCCAATCGCGATCGTCGGGTGCTGCTGTGTAGGCGGCAATCAGATCGGCAGTGTGACGCTCTACGTCGACCGGCTCGAGCCGGCAATAGCGACCTGTCATGTCAGTACGTGGAGGTCGCGGGCGGGCGGACCAGTCGTCCATCGGCGGCCCGATAGATTGTCCGTATTGATTCGAACGGGTGACCATTGTTGAAATCTCACTTCACGTCAATCGGCGAAGCGCAGAGTCGATTCGCGGCCCAGATCCCGCAGCACCTCGCGGGCAGCGTTGTAACCGGGAATGCCTGATACGCCACCGCCGGGGTGCACGGAGCCGCCACACAGGTACAAGCCCTTGATGGGCGTGCGGTAGTCGGCGAAGTGCGGCACGGGCCGCTGGAAAAAAAGCTGATCGAGCGACAGCTCGCCCTGGAAAATGTGGCCCTGCGGCAGGCCCACGATTGCCTCGATGTCCGGGGCGAGGAGAAACTGGTTGGCAATCACATCGCTCGAGAAGCCCGGCGCGAAGCGATCCATTGTCTGCAGCACAATCTTCTCGAATCGCGCCTTCTCGGTACTCCAGTCGGCATTCTTCAACTGGTAGGGCGCATGGCCGCCAAACAGGTTGATCACGTGCTTGCCTTCGGGAGCGAGTGTCGTATCGACAATCGTTGGGCAGACCGGCGTGATGAAGGGGTTCTTGGAGTAGGAGCCGTACTTGGCATCATCGTACGCGCGTTCCAGGTAATCGATGTCCGGCCCGATATGAACGTAGGTTGGATATTTCCAACCCGCCAAAGCGTCGTCGCGTAGCGCGCGTTCCAGGCAGGTATATTGAGGCGGACGTTCGCACGCGATGTTCATTTTGAATGCCGTGCTGAATGTGCGATACGTGCTGATATCCCGTACCACCTCGGCGGGCAGATGCCGTTGACCCACCATCTTCAGATACAACGTTTTGGCGTTGACATTGGAAACAACCAGGCTCGACTCGTAACTGCGGCCATCGGCAGTCGTCACGCCTGTGACACCGTGGTCGCCTACCTTGACCTCTGCGATGGGACTGTCGGTCTTGATGTCAGCTCCCAACTCGCGCGCGGCCGCCGCGATCGATTGAGTTATCGAGCCCATGCCGCCCTTGATGAAGCCCCAGCCGCCCGCACCGGCGTTCTCACCCATCACGTGATGCATGATGACGTAGGCGGAGCCGGGTGTTTTCGGGCCTGCGAACGTTCCGATCGAGGCGTAGTACGCCAGCACGGCCTTGATGCGGTCGTCGGTAAACCATTCCGACAGGAAGTCATAGGCGCTCATCGCCAGCATGTCGAAGACGCGAAACAGTTTGCCGCCGATGCGCCAGTTGCGATTCAGGAAGCCGGCGGCTTGTTTGAACGTCCGCCAGTCGCGACCGGTGGGATCGAACGGAGTCTCCCACAAGAGCCGCCGGAACAGGCGCGCATTCTCGTTCAGGAACCGGTCGAACTCAGGATAGATCTGCGCATCCGCCTTGTTGAATCGGGCGAAACTGGCCTGGGTGCGTTCGACGCTGTCTGAGAAGACTATGTAATCGCCGTCATCCAGGGGTGCGAGCATGTCGCTGCAGGGCATGATCTGCAATCCATGCCGCTTCAGATCCAGGTCTGCCTGGATGCGGGGATGCAGGAGACTCATCAGGTAGGAGAAGGTCGAGGCGCGGAATCCCGGCGCGATTTCCTGGGTGACAGCGGCTCCGCCGACAATCGGCCGCCGCTCCAGGACCAGCGGCTTCAGTCCATGCTTCGCGAGGTAGGCCGCGCAGACCAGCCCGTTGTGGCCGCCACCAATGATGATCGCATCGACCTTGTCGGGCATGATGAGCCTCGTCTGTGCTACCGGACCATTATGCCCGCGTTCCTCTTCAGACTCTCCATTGTGGGTTGCATTGTCGTAGCGGTAGCAGTGGCCACGGTGGTGTGCATCCAGGGTTTGAGCGCAGAGCCCCCGCCGCCGGGTCCGAGGGAGGCAGCCGTTCGCCAGCTCATGCTTGGGAACGAGCCGATCGAGGCGCGTTACGCTGGTCTTTTTGAATACTTCGCGGACGGCTTCGTCCGCCATGCGGACCCCGGGTATGCGCGGGTGCGCTATGGCGGGTTGGGAAGCTGGAACGGCGATGAACTCGATGGCTTGGAGGGATTCGCGCGGACCGCACCCTTGCTGGCGGCGTGGATCTATTCAGGGCGCGCCAATCCCACGCGCGCCAACCCCGGTCGCGACAGTCGCGCAGCCCCCGCGGTCAACCTGATCGAAATCCTGCGCTCGGGAATCTTGAGCGGAGTGGACCCGCATTCCAGCCACTATTGGGGTGACATCAGCGACCGCGATCAGAGGATCGTGGAGGCAGCGGACATCGCCCGTGTTTTGTGGCTCACGCGTGCGAGCATCTGGGAGACGCTCAGTGCCGACGAGAGACAGATGATCCATGCGTGGCTGCTTCCGGCCACTCGTGCGCGTACTCAGAGGAACAACTGGATGTTGTTTCCGGTCGTTGTCAGTGTGGTGCTGTCGAGCTTGAATGCGCAGGCAGTGCCCGCGGGCCTGATGGAGCGGGCGCGCACGATTTTCAACGATTACCGCGAATATTATCTGGATCACGGCTGGTTCTACGACCGACCCCATGGTGTTGATTTCTACAACGCCTGGGGCATTACGTATGATCTGTTCTGGATCCACGCTGTCGCTCCGACCTTTGAGCCAGGGTTCATTGCTGCGGCCATCCAGCAATCCGCCGCTCTGACGCAGCACCTGATCAGTCCTGGTGGAGTTCCCATCATGGGGCGCAGCGTCTGTTATCGGACCGCAGTTCCCGTGCCTCTGATAGCGGCAACGTTGCTGAATCCGAGCGCATTCGATGAGGGCCGCGCGCTGCGTGGGCTGGATGTCGTCTGGCGGTATTTTGTGGCGAACGGCAGCTTGCGCGATGGCGCGCTCACGCAGGGCTACTTTCTGCCGGACCCGCGATTGCTCGATCGGTATTCCGGCACCGGGAGTTGTCATTGGGGGTTGCGATCGCTCGTACTGGCCTTCATGCATCCCACCGGCGATTCATTTTGGGCGGCGCAACAGGTGCCGCTGCCCGTGGAGCAGGGCGACTATCGCCTGGAGCTGTCCAAGTTGGGTTGGGCCGTGCAGGGCCGGCACGACAGTGGCGACATCACGATCATCATCGCCCACAACCCCTCTGACGTGAATACCATCAAGGAGTACGAGTGGTGGGTCAAGGTCAGGGAGCTCTTTGCGGGGGTTCCGCTACGGCCCGAGAATCACGCCGTCAAATACGATTCGCAGCACTATTCTTCCAGCTCACCGTTCCCGCTCAAACACTGAGCGGGCGCAGTATTACTCGCTCAGCTCCACCCACGTGGGTGCATGATCGCTGGCTTTTTCCCAACCCCGCACGCCTCGATCGACATTGGCGGCAACCAGTCGTCCCGCGAGAGCCGGATTGAGTAACAGATGATCGATACGCAGGCCCGCGTCCCGTCCGTAGGCGTTGCGAAAGTAATCCCAGAAGGTATAGAGCGTCGCTTGAGGATGAAGCTTGCGGATCGAGTCGGTCCAACCCTGTTGGATCAATCGGGTAAACGCTTCCCGGACCTCGACGCGGAACAGGGCGTCATCCACCCAGCGCTCGGGTTTGTAGACATCGCGCTCAGTGGGGATCACATTGTAGTCACCGGCGAGAATCACTGGAGACGGATTGGATACCAGCTGCGCGGCATGTTGGATGAAACGATCCAGCCAGCGTAACTTGTAATCATACTTCGGTCCGGGCGCCGGATTCCCATTGGGCAGGTACAGGCACCCGACGATGAGGCCCCGCACGGAGGCCTCGATATAACGGCTGTGACTGTCCTCGGGATCGCCAGGCAGGACTCGCCGGATTTCCACGGGGTCTGTGCCACGCGCGAGAATGGCGACTCCATTCCAACTCTTCTGACCGTGCCAGATCACGCCGTAGCCGGCGTCGCGAATGGCGCTTTCCGGGAATTTCTCCTGCGGCGCCTTCAATTCCTGCAGGCATACAATGTCCGGTGTCGTCTCGCCAAGCCAGCGCAGCAGGTTGGGCAAGCGCGCGCCGATTCCATTCACGTTGTAAGTGACGACCTTCATAGCCCCTCGCGCTCCAGGCCCAACTCACTCAGGATGGTGAGGCGCAGCTCCTGCGCCTGCGGGCTGACCAGCCGGCGGGGATGGGGCATCGGCACTTCGAAGATTGCCTGGATGCGGGTCGGACGGGGAGTGAGCACGACGACGCGGTCGGCCAGGGATATGGCCTCTTCCACATCGTGCGTGATCAGGAGGGTGGTGTGCCGTTCCTTCGCCAGAATCCGCAGCAACTCATTGCGCATGCGCAAGCTCATCAGCGCGTCCAGTGCTGAGAAGGGCTCATCCATGTAGAGAATCTCGGGTTTCACCACGAGCGCGCGGGCGAGCTCCGTCCGCTTCAACATGCCGCCGGACAACTCGTGCGGGTAACTGTCTTCGAAGCCTTTCAGGCCGACGATGTCAGCGTAGTGCTCGGCAATCTCGCGCTTGTCGGCAATCGCATGGCCATTCAGCCCGAACATCAGATTTTCGCGAACCGTCAGCCACGGGAACACCGAGCCCTGTTGGGAGATGAGAATGCCGCGGGAATCCGGCCTGTTGCGCGCGGCTCCGTCAATGCTGACCGAGCCCGCATCGGGCTGGATGAACCCGGCGATCATGTTCATCAGGGTCGACTTGCCGCAGCCTGACGGACCCACTATGGCCACGAACTCTCCGTCCTGGACAGTGAGACTCACATCTTCGACGACGGGTAACACACCCTTGTCTGAGGTGAAGCTCTTTTTGAGTGCGCGGACTTCGATCTTAGTGGGCATAGCGCCACCGTGCCCACTTGGTACCCTCGAGCACGCGCATGGTCGCGTCCAATGACAACCCGATCAAACCGATGATGATCATGCCCGCAATCACCAGGTCGTAGCGATTGCCGGCATTGCGCGAGTCCATGATCATGTAGCCGAGCCCTGAGTGCAGTGCAATCATTTCCGCGGCCACGACCACTAGCCAGGCGACGCCCAATCCGATCCGCATCCCGACAATGATTTGCGGCAACACGGCGGGAATGACGACTTGCCGGAAGAGGGTGCGGCGCGAGACTCCGAAATTCTCGGCGGCCCGCAGATAACGCTTTTCAATGGTGTGCACACCGACAGTCGTCTGTACGACCATGGGGAACACGGAGGAAATGAAGATCAGGTAGATGGGAGAGGCATCCCCCACTCCAAACCACAGGATGGCAATCGGAATCCACGCGATCGGGGAGATCGGCCGCAGGATCTGGAAGATCGGATTCAACGCACGATACGCGCCGGCCACCCACCCCATCCACAGTCCAAGCGGCACTGCCACGCAGACAGCCAGTCCAAAACCCGCACCCACGCGCATGAGCGATGCGCCAATGTGTCGCCACAGAATGCCGTCCTTCAACAGCTCCAGTGTGCCTGTGACGACTCCCAGCGGCGTCGGAAAGATCACGCTGCGCGTGGCGATGACAGCGATCCACCACGCAGCTATCAGCGCGGCGATCAACATCAGTGAAGGTAACTGTTCTTTGATTCGGTCCATGCAGGTCGTCTTTCAGGAGGAACGCCACAACTCGCGCGCGCGCCAGATCAATCGCGCCCAGGGGGTCGCCGGATTGGGATCCACGACAATGGTCATCTGGCCGCTCGCATGTGCGGTACAGGCAAACTGATACTCGGCGGCGCGCTCGAACGGCAGCCGGAAGCTCTGACCGGGCATCATCAATGTGGGCCCGAAGATCTGCGGCACGTCGTCGTGATTGCGCAGCACCAACACGTCGCGCACCCCCAAGGTCAAGCGGATGTGATCCGGCAGAATCTCCACTTTGTCGCCGGACATCCGCCGCGCCCAGGTTCCCTTGGGGATGACGAAGATCTCATCGTGCGAAGCGGTTTCGATCGGCAGGAGTCCAACCCACAGTAGCGCTACCACGGACCCGGCTGCCAGTCCCCACAGCGCTGCGTGTCGAGCGGCCACAGTTTACTCTTTCAGCAGGATCGTCAAATCGTTCGCGTAGTCATCGGGGCTGTGCCCATAGGGCATCAGCGCGCGAATGCGGCCATTGCGATCGATCAGATAGGTGAACGAGGAGTGCGCGTACGTGTAGTCGTCGCCCACGACTTTCCTTTCCGCAGAGATGCCGTAATCGCGGCGCACGGCGGAAAGTTGGCTCTCCGTGCCCGTCCCGCCAACAAACGTGGGGTCGAAACTGTGCAGATATTTCGCCAGCCGTGTTGGTACGTCCCTTTGCGGATCGACGGTGATGTACACGACCTGCACTTCCGCTGCGGCGGCTCCGAGTTTGCGGCGTGTCACGGCAAACGTGTTGAGAGTGACCGGACAGACTTCCGTGCAGGAGGTGAAGCCGAACGCCAGCAGCACGACCTTGCCGCGATACTGGCTGATCTGCAACGCGTGGCCGTTCGAGCCCTGCAAAGTGAAGTCAGGGGCCTGGCGGGGCGGGTCGAAGACTCCAGCTTTCAGGGTGGGGGCGTTGGCGCTCACTGTGGTTGTCGCAACCAACAGGAGGGCAAGCACCTTACAGATCCTGTTGGTGTTCACAACGGTATGACGACGGGCCGCGCATTGCGCGCGAATTGCTCATCGACGTATTTCTCGTAGGGAATCGGATGCTTGATGGTTCCCGCTTCCATCGACAGCTTCATCAGGTCCTCGAATTCGTTGCGGATCATTCGCAGATCGCCATACGTCACCCGATCGCTGGGATTCTGCATTACGAATCGGATGATCTTCGGGTCCTGGTTGAAGAACTTTTGACCGGACGCTATCTGCACCGCTTTTTCGCGGTTTTCGGGTTGCTGGTCGAGCCAGGTCCCGGCGCCCAGGACGTGGTTCACCAGGTCCTGCACCATCGCCGGGTTTTCGTGGATCAGCTCCTCGCGCACGGTTAGGACGCAGCAGATGTACTTGGGCCACTCGTCACGAGTCATCCGCAACGGCCTGGCATAGCCGGCGCTCTGAGCCGCTGCTCCGAAGGGCTCACCGGTGCAGTACGCGTCCACCGCGTTCGCGTATAGGGCCGCCGGCATGTCGGGCGGCGGCATTTCAACGATTTCCAGGTCCTCGACCCGCATGTCCTCCTGGGCCAGCATGCGGCGCAGGAACAGGAAGTCCACGGCGAAGCGGCTCGGGATGGCCACGCGCTTGCCGGTCAACTGCTTGAAGTGCTGGTAGGGCGAGTCGGTGCGGACCATGATGACCGCACCAGAGCGGTGTCCGAGAGAGACGATCTTGACCGGGATGCCCTTGTCGGCCAGGTCCATCACCAGCGGCGCGAGCATGTAGCCCGCCTGGATGCGCCCGGCCATGAGCGATTCCTTGATTTCCGGCCAGCCATTGTACTTGCTGTACTCGTATTGATAGCGCGGCGCCGTGCCGGATGCCGTCCCATTGAGGGTCGCCCGGCCGACACAGGCCACCGGCAGGGTCAGATTGCAGGTCACCGGTAGACCGCCGACCACCAGCGCATTCGGTTTACTGGATGCGCATCCCAACACGCCCAGCGGCAGAGTGGCCGCCAGACCCTGCAGGACCTGGCGGCGCGAGAGAATTGAAGAGCTCATGGGGCTAGATTGTCCCACCTTTGGCTTTGCATCTGAAGGCCGCGAGAATGAGCTCGGTATAACCGTTTGGCTGGGCCGCGCCTTCAAAAATCAACGCACTCGCCGCCGCGAACGCGGGGCCGTCGAAACCAGGAGCCATCGGCTGGTAAGCAGGGTCACCGCTGTTCTGACGGTCAACGACTCCGGCCATGCGCTCGAGGGCGCGTTTCACCTCATCCGTGGTGACGATGCCCTGCAGTAGCCAGTTGGCGATGTGTTGCGAGGAGATGCGCAGGGTCGCGCGGTCCTCCATCAATCCGACGTCATGGATGTCGGGGACCTTCGAGCAGCCGACACCTTGATCGATCCAGCGGACCACGTAGCCCAGGATGCCCTGCGCGTTGTTTTCCAACTCCTGACTGATCTCCTGCGCCGAGTACTGTCGCGTGGCGAGCGGTGGCGTCAGCAATTCAGGCAGCCCGTCCTTGGTAATGCATGCTGCGAGCTGCTCCTGGCGCGCGAAGACATCAACTTCGTGATAGTGCAAGGCATGGAGCGTAGCGGCGGTGGGAGAGGGTACCCACGCCGTGTTGGCTCCACTGTGTGGATGTGCGATCTTCTGCTCGATCATGGCCGCCATCTGGTCCGGCGCCGCCCACATGCCTTTGCCGATCTGCGCTCTGCGATGTAGTCCGCATTGCAACCCGATCCGCACATTGCGCAGCTCGTAGGACTCCAGCCAGGCAGAGGTGCGCATTTCCGCTTTACGGACCACCGGTCCTGCGTGCATGGCCGTGTGGATCTCATCGCCGGTGCGATCGAGGAATCCTGTGTTGATGAACACGAGGCGCTCGCGAGCGGCGTGAATGCAGGCCGCCAGGTTGACGCTCGTGCGGCGCTCCTCGTCCATGAGCCCGATTTTCACCGTGTTGGCATCGAGGCCCAGGACCTTTTCCACCTCCTCCATGAGTTGCACGGTAAAGGCAACTTCCTCCGCCCCATGCAGCTTGGGTTTGACGATGTAGATGGAGCCGGTGCGGCTGTTCTGCACCGGTCCCCGGCCGCGCAGGTCGTGCAGGGCGATGAGTGTGGTTACTGCGGCATCCAACATGCCTTCGGGGATCTGTTGGCCGCCGCTGTCGAGAACCGCATCGGTGTACATGTGGAGGCCCACATTGCGCACCAGCAGCAGCGAGCGTCCCGACAGAGTCAGTGCACCGCCCCGGGTGGCCTGATAAAGACGGTCGGAGTTGAGCTTGCGGGTCGTGAGCCGGCCGCCCTTGTCGAATTCGGCGGTGAGGGTCCCTTGCATGAGGCCGAGCCAGGTGCGGTAGGCGGTGGTTTTATCTTGGGCGTCGACTGTTGCGACCGAGTCCTCGAAGTCCACGATCGTGCTGATGGCGGACTCGAGGAGAATGTCCGCGATGCCGGCACGATCCGCGCTTCCCACCGCGTGCGCGCGATCGATTCGCAGCTCGATGTGCAGTCCGTGATTGCGCAGCAGAATGGCTTCCGGCGATTGCGCGGGACCTCGGTAGCCCACGCATTTCCCGGGGTCGGCAAGACCTGCGGTCCCGCCGCCATCCAGTGTGGCGAACAACTGGCCGTCCTTTATGAAGTAGCCGGCTGCGTGCTCGTGCCGGCTGCCCCCCGTCAGGGGCGCCGCCAGATCCAGGATTTGCTTTCCGCGGGCAATGATCTTCTGGCCCCGCACCGGATTGTATTTGCCGGCGCGGGTGGCTCCGTCCTCTTCCGCAATGGCATCGGTGCCGTACAGTGCGTCGTATACGCTGGCCCAGCGGGCATTCGCGGCGTTGAGCACATATCGTGGGTTGGTGACAGGCACCACGAGCTGCGGTCCCGGAGTTTCGCTCAGCTCGACATCGACCTTGCGGGTGTCGATCTTGAAGGGCTCGGGCTCCGCGGTCAGATAGCCGATTTCGCGCAGGAACACGGTCTCGGCGGCGACGTCCACAGGGCGGCCAGCCCGCTCCGCGCCAGCGTACCAGCGGTCGATCTTCAATTGCAGCGAGTCGCGCTTTTGCAGGAGCGCACGGTTGCGCGGCGTCAGCCGGCCGAGCAGGGAGGCGAATCCGCTCCAGAAATCCGCTGCTTGCACGCCCGTGTCCGGCAGTGCTTCGCGTTCAATAAAGTCCAGCAGGGGTTGCGCGACGCTCAGGCCGGCGCGGCTTTCATAGTCCATCGAGTCGTAGCCCATCGGGCGAATCGTCCTTCAGAAAAGTGTACGGTGAGCGCCCATTGTCGCAGTGATCCATTGCGGGTGCATGAGGAATGTCCGCGGGCGCGCTCCGTGCAAAATGTCGGACCCGGTGGCCCGCGTGCGTCCTCGAGCTACCACAACGGAGATTTGCTCATGAGTAAGGTCCTGATGCCCTTGGTTCTGCTGGCTGCCGTCGGTACTGCGCCCCTCTGCGCGCGTAGTGCGGAAGTTCCGGCGCCCATCGCCGGCGCGTTGCCCGCCGGCAGCTACACTCTGGACAAGGCGCATGCCAGTCTGATTTTTCGGGTGGACCATATGGGCTTCTCCCATTGGACGGCCCGCTTCACCGGCTTTGACGCCCACTTGCAGTTCGATCCCGCGAAGCCCGCGGCTGCCCAAGTGACGGTGACCATCGATCCCGCCTCCATCACGCCCGATAATCCTCCGCCGGGCTTCGTCACCGCCTTGCGCGGTGCGAAATGGCTCAATGCCGGGAAGTTTCCGCAGATCACATACCGCTCGACGCGTGTTGAATCAACAGGTCAGAAGGGATTGCGCATCTACGGTGACCTGACGCTGCACGGAATCACCAGGCCGGTAGTGCTGGATGCAACGTTCAACGGGGGTTACGCGGGGCACCCCATGGACCCGCACGCCAGGATCGGATTTTCCGCGCATGGCACACTGCAGCGCTCCGAGTTTGGAATTGCGTACGGCATTCCGGAACCGGGCTCCACCATGGGAGTGAGCGATGCTGTTGAATTTACGATCGAGAGCGAGTTCTCCGGTCCGCCGCTGACCAACAAGCCCTGATCCCCCGTGTGATTCGTCGCGGCCGCGACCGATGCGGCCGCGACGAATTCCCCTTCCCGCCGGAGGTTGGGTGACAATCACACCCTATGAGCGAATCGCGAATCGCCGGCGACTTCCTCAAGGGGCTGAGTGCCGCGCAGTACGCGCGCATCTCCAACTTGTTGGATGAGTCGATCGATATGCTCCCGGCCGATCGGGAGATCTGGCTCGCTGAGCTCGAGCAGATCGATCCGCAATGTGCCCCGGTCCTGCGCAACATGTTTGCCGCCCGCCCCGAGGGTGAAGCTGACAAATTCCTGCAGGACATTCCTTCGGTGTTGGGCCACCGGCGCCTGCAGGTGTTGATGAAGTTGGTGCGCAAGCTCGTCGCGCGGCTGCGCGCGTTGTCTGCAACAAGCCCTTGATAAGCCACGTCGGTCACGGGTTATGACGCCCGCGCTGTATCGTCGTTCGCGGCACTGCTCAGCTTGCAATTGCGTTGCGCGAAATCAACTAACTGCGCCGCTGCGGCCCAGACACAGGTATATGCGAGGTGGCTTGGCAGATACGACAGATGTGACATAGCATAGCCGCGGCGTGTCAAACACCCGGTCGCGGGCATTTTCGCAAGGCAACTTGCAGGGGGGAATGAGCATGACATCGCATTTGCCAGCGTCATTCGGGCGCAGTGCCCGGTCGATCCCACTCACTGTGTTGGCCGCAATTGCGGCTACGCTTGCGCCTTGTTGGGTAGACGCCGCCGCGCCGCAGACCGATGCGACGGAAGTCGGTAACGCTTCGGCTCCGGCTCCGGCTTCAGCTGAAGATAACGCTCTCGAGCAGGTCGTGGTGACTGCGAGCGCGACGGGCGTGCGCAAGCTCGACGCGAGCTATTCCATCACGGCCGTGAATCTCGACCAGATCAAACAGTCGAATCCGAAGAGCACCGCGGATCTGCTGAAGGTCTCCCCCGGTATCTGGCCCGAGTCAACGGGCGGACAGACCGGCGCCAACATCGAGGTCGCAGGTTTCCCAACGGGTGGCGATGCTCCCTACTTCACGGTGCAGATGATGGGCTCACCGCTCTACGGCGCGCCCACTCTGTCCTTCCTCGAGCAGAGCTCGATGATTCGGGTTGATGACACGATCGAGCGTGTGGAAATCGTGCAGGGCGGACCGGCGGTCGTGTTCGCTGACGGCCAGCCGGGTGCCACGGCCAACTTCATCCTGCGTCGTGGTACCGACAAACCGACAGGCAGTCTGGCGTACACCTACGGCTCCGAAAACCTGCACCGGGTCGATGCTTTTTATGGAGGCAAGCTGGCAGACGGGTGGTACGGCAGTGCCGGCGGTTTCTACCGCTACTCCGATGGCGTGCGTGATCCGGGTTTCCCGGCCGACAATGGTGGCCAGTACACAGCCACGCTCTCACATGACATGGACGTCGGCTCTTTCACAATCTACGCTCGCGTGTTGCGCGACAAGAACCAGTTCATCACACCGATCCCGTTGATTCAGCACGGCGCGGACCAGTTCAGTGCCTATCCCGGCTTCGACCCGCTGACCTCAACGTACAACGGACCTGCGATCCGCCATGTTTTCCTGCCCACCTACCCGGGAGGCCAGGGCGGGGACGCGGATCTGGCCAACGGTCGCGGCGCCGACCTCCATTTCATTGGCGCCAACGCGGATTTCGACCTCGGCGATGGCTGGTCGGTGTCCGACAAGTTCCTGTTCACCGGCGGCAACATGGACACCAATGCGCTGTTCTCGGGCAGTAATCCGGGAACGCTCGATGAAGTGTTGTACACCCGTTCCACGGATCTTGGCGGTTACCAGGTGCCCGCGGGAACGGCGACCGCGGTCTACGCCGATACCGGCGCCGCGGTTCCTGGCGATGCGAGTGTGATCCACCAGGGCTGGTGGTTCATCCACAAGCACCTGTTCTCGATCACCAATGAGCTGCGCATCAGCAAGAAAATCTTCGAAGGCAACACGCTCACGGCAGGTACGTACGTGGCGCACTACACCGACCACGATAAGTGGTCGTTGGGCAACCAGATGCTGATGACCAATACCCCGAACGCGCGACCCATTGCCGTCACATACACGACGGGCGGCCAGACGTTCTTTCGCACTGACAGCCAGGGTTTCATCGACTTCAACGGCAATTTCGACATCATGGAGGACGGAACCGCGACCAACGTCGCCGGTTATCTGTCGGATTCGTGGCGGCTCGGTCCGTGGCTGTTCGACGCCTCAGCGCGCGTCGAACATGTAGATGCCACCAATAAGGTATGCCACCTGGGCGCCGCTGCTGACCTGGACGGGAACCCACTCACTGTTTACAACAACGGCGTGCAGGTGTGCGACGGTACGTTCGATACCACGGACTACAACCCGACCCGCGTTCCATGGACAGTGGGCGCCAACTATGAATTCACGGATCACATGAGCGCGTATGCGCGCGTCAACCGGGGCTATCACTTCCTGGACTTCGACAACGGAATCCGTGGCAACACGACAGGCAAGACGCCGCCCGAACAGGGAATCACGAACCAGGAGATCGGATTCAAGTACCAGGCCGCGTGGATATTCGCGGATATCACCGCGTATCACAAGAAGTTCAATGGCCTCACCTACACTCCGTCCACAGCCCAAGGCGCGCCGATTGTCGGTGAACAGCTCCAGTATGGTTCGGACTCCAAGGGTGTCAACCTCCATGTGGCGGTCACTCCCATTACGCGTTTGAAGCTGGAACTGATCGCCAACTATCTCAGTGGCCACTACACCGACTATAACGCCTGTGTTCCGTACACCAACCAGGTCAACGGCAATACCGCCTGTGTCAAGTTCGAAGGCCAGCAGCTGCAGCGACAGCCGAAGTTCCGCTTTGCCCTGACGCCCAGCTACGGGATCCCCGTACCGTGGGGCGATGTGACAGCATGGGTCACATACACCCATGTCGGCCAACACACCCAGGATCAGACGGCGCTTCAGCTGCTCGGTAAATATGACCAACTCGACTTCGGTGTCGTCACCGAATACGGCGAGAACTGGGAGCTGCGTGTCCAGGGCACCAACGTGACGAATGAGCTGGGATTGACCGAGAGCAACTCACGTATCCAGGGCCCGGCATCCGGTGCCGGCGGCGTGATCCTTGCGCGTCCGCTGGAGGGGCGTGAGGTCAACGTGCAGGTCAAATACAAGTTTTGACCGTGGGCGTGAAGTTTAGGCGGCGGGCGGCGGCCGCTGTCGCGATGGTGTGGTGTTCGGTGGCAGCTGCCACCGACGCCAGCTTCCTGCTCACGGCCACCAGCCAGGACCTGCCTGCCTATTTTCCCACCTACCTGGCCAACGGCTACCTGTCGACCCTCACCGCGCCCCGCGGCACCGAAAGCAACTTGAGCTATCTGGTTGCCTTGATGGACTACGCCAAGGAAGACATCGCCCGGCCCGCCGCTATCCCCGGGTGGAGCGGAATCAACTACAGCACCGGCCCCTCCACGGCCGGCCAGTTCTGGCTCAACGAAGTGAAGGTCGGGCCCAAGGCTTTCAGCGACTACCGGCAGACGCTGAACATGTACGAGGGCACGCTGGCCACGAGCTATCGCTACACCGACGCGAGCGCCCGGAGTACCGACATCAAGGTGCTCACGTTCGTCAGCCAGGCTTCGCCTCATCTGGCGACGACCCAGATCTCCATTACGCCGGATTTCAGCGGCACCGTTCAGTTGGAGTTTCCCTTTTCGCTGTGGGCACCACACCAACCTCGTTTTCCCATCCGCACAATGACTGGTGAGGAAATGCTGGCCGCGGTGGCTGCTCACAATATGACGGTGTTGGAACCGGTGAACCATGCGACACCCGATCGTGCGCCCGTCTGGTATCACGGTGATACGCACGTGGGCAGTCGGGTTGGCGATACGAATGATCTGACTCTCTGGCTGGATGGCCGCGCCGAAGAGGGCCTGACAATGGCTGAGGCTGCGGCCATTGGCATGCCCGCCGGTCTGACCTCTTCCGAAGTCAGGTTGATTGATACGAAGTATCAACTGGGGCTGCGGGTCAGTGTCCCTGTCCACAAGGGGACTACCTACACTTTTACCAAGTACGTGGCTGTCTCCCGCCAGGGATGGGGCGGCACCGGTCCGGAAACGCTGGAGATTGCGAAAGCCGCGCGGCGCGAGGGCTTTGAGAAATTGTTCGATGCGCACCGCGCCGCCTGGAGTCAACTGTGGAAATCGGACATTGTGATCGATGGCAACGCCAAGGCGCAGCAGGCAGTCCACTCGGATTTGTACTACCTGTTGTCGAACTCCACGGTAGGTACCCAATGGCCCATGGGAGCCTGTGCGTTGACGCCCAACTACGCCGGACATGCGTTCTGGGACAGCGACTCGTGGGTATTCCCGTCCTTGTTGCTTCTGCATCCTGAGCGCGCCAAGCCAATCGTGATGTTTCGTCACCGGACGATGCAGCCGGCCCGCGAGCGTGCGCGCCAGTATGGGGTGCGCGGGACGATGTATCCGTGGGAGTCTGATCCTGAGACAGGGGTGGATCACACGCCGCATTTCGCTTACGGCGTCTACCGCGAGATTCACGTCAACGCGGATATCGCGATCGCGCAGTGGCAATACTTCCTTGCTACTGGGGATCGGGCTTGGCTCAAGGAATACGGTTGGCCCGTGATCAAGGAGATTGCCGAGTTCTGGGTTAGCCGTGTTGAATACAACACTGCAGAGCGCCGGTACGAGATCCACCACGTAACTTCGCCGGACGAGGCCTATGACGACGTGCCCAACGATTCCTTTACCAACGCTGCCGCTCGAAAAGCGCTTGATATAGCGACCGCAGCAGCGCGCGTGGTGGGCGCCAAGGCAGATTCCCAATGGGAACGGATTGCGCGGCAGATGTATATCCCGTTCTCGAAGGAAGCGCAGCGTCACCTGGACTTCGATGAGACAGTGCCGCACGACAAAGTCACGTGGATGGGGTCGTCACTGTCCTGGTTGGCCTATCCCAACCTCGATCTGCCCATGCCGGAGCAGGTCAGGCGCAACGATTTTGAATTTCAGCTCAATGAGCTGAAGGTGCACGGCGATGATCCGAATGAAATGATGATGGTCATGCTCGCGGTCCATGCGGCCGAGCTGGGTGAGGGCAATGTGGCCGGGCAGTGGATCGATCGCAACCTGGTCGGTTTCCTCAAGCCGCCGTTCAATGTCCGTAGCGAAACCGCCGAAAACAACGCCGGTTACATACTGGCGACGTCAGCCGGTTTCGTGCAGAGCTTCGTGTACGGGTTGACGGGTCTGCGTATCGATGACCGGGGTTTGAGTGAAGCGTATCGGCCCGTGCTTCCCGATACGTGGAAGTCATTGACGCTGCGGAATGTTGAATTTCGCGGGAAGCACTATGACATTGTCGTGGCCCGGGACGCTACGGGGCAGGTCAGATTGAAGCGGACTGCGCGCTAGTTCGAGCTGGCGTCGAAGATATGCAGGGCTGCGTACTGCAGCAGCATGATGGTCTTCCCGTCGCAGATCTCTCCCTGCGCTACTTTGCCCTGAGCCTCTTCCAGGGTCAGCTCCATGACCTCGATGTCCTCTTCTTCGACACCGCCGCCGACGCTTGCGCGCTGGGATGGAGTGTATTCGGCGACGAAAAAGTGGAGGATCTCGGTCACCGATCCCGGTGACATGTAGGCTTGCATCACCTTGCGGACGTTGTGAAGCTCGAAGCCGGTTTCTTCGCGCAGCTCCCGGGTAATGCACTGCTTGGGGTTCTCGTCGTCCAACAGCCCCGCGCAGGCTTCGATGAGCATCCCCGAAGAGTTGCCATTCACGAACGTGGGCAGGCGGAATTGCCTGGTGAGGATTACCGTTCGACGCGAGAGATCGTACGGCAGGATGGTCGCTCCATTGCCCCGGTCGTATGCCTCGCGACTCTGGGTCTCCCAGCTGCCATCACGTTTGCGCAGGCGGAAAGTGACCTTCCGCAAGACGTACCAGTTATCGGACAGCACCTCGGTTTTGACTATCTCGACCGTAGGATTGGCGACTGCAGGATGGGTTGTCATGAGGGAAAGAGTACCGTGTAAAAACGTGCAAGGTCAAGAAAAATCGTGCAGAGTGACACCCCTATGCTGACCCGCCAACGAAAGGAGTACCTGCTGGATCTCCTGAAAAACTCCGGCCAGATCGTTGCCAAAACGGTGAGCGAGGAGTTGGGGCTGTCCGAGGACACCATCAGGAGGGATCTGCGCGAGCTCGCGAGCGAGGGTCGCCTGCAGCGGGTGCACGGGGGTGCGTTGCCTGCCTCACCCGCGGTGGGAGACTTCGCGGCCCGGCAGCAACTGGCGCCGGATGGCAAGGTGGCGATCGGTCGCGCGGCCGCGAAGTTGGTCAAGCCCGGCCAGGTGGTGATCCTGGATGGCGGTACGACTACGCTGCAACTGGCGAAGCACCTGCCGCTCGAGTTGCAGGCGACAGTCGTCACTCATAGCCCGACGATTGCAGTTGCCTTGGTGGAGCATCCGTCGATTGAAGTCGTGCTCATTGGGGGGAGATTGTTCAAACACTCCGTCGTGGCCGTTGGCGCCGCGGCGATTGAAGCGATCGCACGCATTCGTGCCGACATATTCTTCATGGGCGTTACCGGCATCCACCCGCAAGCGGGCTTGAGCACGGGTGATCTCGAGGAAGCGCACGTCAAGCGCGCGTTGATTGGTAGCGCGGCGGAGACTTACGTGTTGGTCTCGGCTGAGAAGTTGAATGCGGCTTCACCTTATGTGATTGGCAGCACCGCGGACGTTGTGGGGATTGTGGTGGAGCCGGGGATATCCGCGGAGTCGCTGGCGCCGTTCGAGCGCGCGGGGCTGTCGGTTATCCGCGCGTAGACGGCGAGGGGCGCCCGGCACTTACTTGATAACAAGCGCCTTACCCTCAAACCCCTGCAGGCTCAAGTGCAGCCCGCCGTTGGCGTCGACGGCCAGGGCGGCTGACTTGGGGTCCAGCGCGTTGCTGGCTCGCGTCCCGGGTTGTAGCCCAGGGATGGTCACCGTCTCATCAACCGGTGCTGTACCGAAGTTGATTGCCGTGACCTCCAGGTCCGAGCTGTCGGGCAGCTTGTGAACCAGCACCAATAGTCCCTTGGCCTGCACCGCGGGTACGTCCATCAGTTGCCCCGCGTACAGATGCAGGTCGGTACGCACCTTCAGCATGTGCGCCAATTGCGAAGCGAAGGAATCGGGCGACTTGAGCTGCTTCGGTAGCGGACCATACAACGCCACGGCAACCGGCATGCCTGCAGCCGACCGCGTCGCCTTGGGATTCGAGCCGATCAGATCGTAGGCGCCGCGGTTGATCCAGCGGGTGTCGCCGTCTGCGAGCCGGTCTTTGACCACTGCACTTGGCAGGGTGAGTGCGCCGACAAGATCCCAACCTGAGAGCGCGAAAACGCCTGGCTGAAATGCGTTATAGAACGCGAGCAGCAGGTGCATGCGCTTGACTTTCTCGATATCTGCTGCTGTCAGCTTCGAGATGTTCTTGATACCGAGAGCGGCTGTTATGATGGTGGCCGTCGTACTGGCGACGCCGTCCCCGAATTTCAGGTTGTAGGGCGCTCGCTCCCCCATCAGGCGGCTATACATGTCTTCATGTACGAGCGTGCGAAGTTGCTTGCCGGTGATCTGGGCGCCGCGGAAGGTATACATGTCGGCTTCGTGGCTCCCTGTGAACTGGGCGAGTCCCATGGTGAGCTCGTCATGGTTCTGCAGAGCATGAATCAGTCCCGCCGAATCGATCTTGTACTGCCGCATGAGCTGGAAGATGAGCCGCAGGAACTCCGCATCGCCCGTCAGAAGCGCATGTTCATACGCAGGCCGCGTGACGAAGTCGTAGGAAAGATCAGCGCCTCCACTGGACATGTCGTGTACGTCAGCGAATGCAAGTGCCAGCTCCTGGAATGTGAATCCTCCGAGCTTGCGAACCATATCGCCAATGAGTTGATTCGAGGTGTTGGACAGAGGATGTCCCTCGGACCAGACGCGCCCCGTGCGCGGATCGCGTTCGATTCCCAACAGTCCATTGGCATCGAGTCGAATCATGCCGTCGCCAAGCACGCTCAACTCATGTATGGCATCTCCCACAATCAATCGTTGTGCGGCGAAGGAGGGATCCAGCCAGTTGAGGGTGGGTTGGCCTTGCTTGAAGTAATGGAGATAGACCCAGCGGCGGTTTACGCCGTCGACACCGCGAACAACATCCGTGGCGCTCCAATCTGAATCCTTGATACCGGGTTGGTAGAAGATCTTCGACGAGAGCATCCCGACGATATAGCCCTTGGCCTGCAACGCATCGACTATGGCGGGGCTGAGATTGACGGAATCGTGCCCTGCCGGAACCGGTGGTAGCAGCGACCAATCGGTGGGCTGGATCTGCACCATGTGGTACAGGCCGGGATAGTCCGCATACGCCCGCTCAGCGAGCCGGAAGTCCGTGCCCTTGCCCGTGTGCCCGGGGATGACGTCGCCAATCACAATGGCGCCGTGTGTTCGGGCAGTCTGAGTGAGGCTCTTGTATTGCTCCTCAGTCCCAAATGCAGGATCGATGTCGAAACTGATGCGATCGAAATTTCCGTCGACTGACGGTGTGTAGGTTGACCCGTCGATGCCGCCGGACCGCTTCATGGGTCCGGTGTGGATGCCCTGGATTCCGATTGACTGAAATGCGCTCCACAGACGTCCGTCTGCAAGTGTCGAGAGAACCGATGCACCTTCGGCCGAAGCAACGGTTGATGCAGGGTAAGCAGTAAACCAAACGGATGCGCGTGCGGAGGCCGCCCGGGGTTGCGGGGTGCCATAGGGACGTTGCCATTGAGCGGAGTTGCCGGAGTAGCGCCTGGCCAATGCTTGCGCTTGATGCAGCATGGAGCGCTCTTCCAGCCACGTTGCATAGCTTGAGTCTGTGGGGGGCGGGCCCGGTTGCCCAAATGCCGCGGCTACCCACAGCAGTGCAACGTATCCAATGACGAACCGTTTCATGCCGGAAACCCCTCGGCCACAAACCGTAGGAGTTTACACGACCGGCGTCAGCTCTCCGTAGTCGAGTCCCGGACAATCAACTCGAAGTCGAGTGTGCTGTGGGGCATGGGGGTCGGCCACCCGTTCCGGCGCGGGGAGCTTTCGATGATGAGGCCGGCGGCCAGTCGCGCCATTGCCATGACCGGCTGCCGCACCGTCGTGAGCAAGGGCCAGATCATGGTCGCAACGGGCGCGTCGTCAAAACCAACTACTGACAGTTGCTTGGGTAGGTCGAGACCCATTTTGTGGGCAACGGACAGGACGGCAGCAGCCATATCGTCATTGCTGGAGAAGATGGCTGTGGGTGGGTTGGCGATATTCAACAGACGCTGTGCGCAGGCCACGCCGTCAGTGAATATGAAGTTTCCCGTTTCCACCAAAGACACCTCGATCGGCACGTTCTGCTCCCGCATCTCGTCAACGAACCCGCGGTAGCGCTCTTCGGTGGCCCCATGGCCAGGCTTGCCCAGTATGAAGCCGATGCGTCGATGTCCGAGGCCGAGAAGGTGTGCTGTCAGCCGTCGCGCAGCCAGGTAGTCGTCGATACCGATCGAGGGGGCATCTTCTTTCCGTTCGCGAGGTGCGATTCGCACAATTGGAATCGATGCATCTCGCAGGGTATTGCCAATCAGAGGATCGTCGCTCAGGGGTGGCAGCAGGATCACCCCGTCCAGGCGCATCTGGCGCAGCAGCGCCGAGACTTGCCGCGAGAATTGCGGGCTGTCCCGGTCCCACGATTCCAGCATCAGGTGATAGCCCGATTCACGGCAGCGATCGGCCGCACCCGCGTGGAAATCCGTCAAATAAGCGCCCGGCTTATCGTAGAACAAGCCGATGAGATAGGACCGGTCGCCCGCCAACATCCGGGCATTCAAGTTGGGTTTGTAGTCGAGGAGCTCGATGGCGCGCAGTACGCGCTCGCGAGTCTTTTCGCTGACAGTGGGCTCGGCATTGACGACACGCGAGACGGTCTTCGCGGACACCTCGGCGAGTGCCGCTACGTCTTCGAGCGTTGCAGGTTGAGAAGGTTTGGCCATCGCCCAATAGATTACCGTATCCGTGGAGGGCAGGGCGATGGAGTTGACTCATGAATGAGCTGGATGTCATCGAAGCTCACTGCCAACTGCCCGGAGCTTTCCAGTGCAAAGGGCGCGCTGACCAGGGCGCCTCCGGTTCCGTTGAGGCAGCCCAGCGGCACCGTCACTGTCGTCCAGGTGCCGGGTTGCGCCGATTGAAAGGACTCCATCAGGTCGAGTCCTTCACCGGCCGCCAGACCACAGCGTTGAATGAGCGCCGCGGTCTGCGCAGAGGCCGGGCTCGGAGAGCCCGCGGCCGCTTCGCACCGCATGCTGAAGATCACCGCTCGCTGTGGCGGGTCCTCGATCCGCAGATGCAGCCGCAAAGCCGGGTTCGCCGTGGAGGTCGTTTGCAAGCTGACAGCCCGCCCGCCAATCCTGAATTCTCCCGGCCCGCCACCGGACCAGTTGATCCGCAGCGCTGGGGCTGTGAGTTTGGCGGTGACCGCGCCACTCGGAGTGGTTTGCGACTGCAGAGTGAGCCGTACTTCGGCAATCGGATCGGCTACGTAGATCGACCAGGGCGCCGTGACGTGTCCGGCATGAAACAGGGTGTCCTTCTCACGGTATTGCGCTGGAGTCCGGGGATCTTCCGGCAAGGGCGCCAGATTTTCTGAGCTCGCCAGCGACAGTCCGGAACCGCGCGCGAACAGGGCTCCGTGCACGGAGTTGTCGGAATCGAAACTGACCGGCATTGCCGTAGCCGGCCACGAGAAGCTCAGGCGTCCCGTGAAATCGTAGGTGCTCTGGCCTTGCAACGGTTTGAAGAGCAGGTCGGCCACCGCGGCTCCTTCGCTGCCAGGCAACCAGAGGGCAACGAACGCATCCGAAAGGTTGAGCTCGCGGTTGACCCACAGCGGTCGCCCCGACATGAACAGGCTGACGACCGGGATATTGGCGGCGTGCAGCTTGCGCAGCAGCTCGAGGTGGGTTGCATCCTGCGGTGTGAGCTCGAGCGTTTCGCGATCCCCCTGGAACTCGGCATACGGAGTTTCGCCGTACACCACAATCGCGGCCGCCGGCCTTTTGGTGTTGATATCATCGATGCGGGTCGTGACCTCTCCGCCCGCAGCGCTCACCAAGGCTCGCACGCCATCGAGAACCGTAGTGCCGCCCGGAAAGTCGGCGTTGGTGTTGTGATCACCTTGCCAGTCGATCGTCCAGCCACCACTTTGCATGCCGATGCTATCCGCACCTGGACCAACGACGAGAATGCGAGCGTGCGGGTCGAGAGGGAGCGTGTGCCGGTTGTTCTTGAGCAGGACCAGTGACTCGTGCACGGCTTGCCGGGCGACTTCGCGGTGGGCCGCGGAGCCGATCGTAGCGAGTTGACTGGGTGTGACTCGATCCTTGGGCGCGCGCTTCTTCAATAATCCTGCCAGGACCTTGACCCGCAGAATGCGTCGAACCGCATCATCCAGCCGCGCCTGTGGAATCTGTCCGGCGGCAACCTGCTTCAGGACGTTGGCATAGAGTTGCTTCCAACTTTCGGGCGCCATGTACATGTCGAGGCCCGCATTGATCACTTCCGGGCACGAAAACTTGGTGCAGCCCGGGATTTCCTCATGGGCATTCCAATCGCCCACCACGAATCCTGGAAAGTTCCAACGCCCTTTGAGTACGTCAGTCAACAGCGGACTGTTGGCGTGCATCTTCGTGCCGCGCCAGCCGTTGTAGGATGCCATGACAATCAGATCGCCGGCGGCGATTGCCGCAGGATAGCCTGCACCGTGCACTTCACGGAGCGTGCGCTCATCTGAAGGATTGTTGAATTGGTCTCGGCCGGCAAGCGTGCCGCCGTCACCGAGGAAATGCTTTGCCGACACCAGTGTGTGCAACGGTGTTAGAAAGTCCGGGGTGCCTACCTTGCCCTGGATGCCCGTCACCATGGCGCGAGCGTAGTCGGCCACGAGGGCCGGATCTTCGGAGTAGCTTTCGTATGAACGGCCCCAGCGAACATCGCGAACCACAGCGACCGTGGGGGCGAAGGTCCAATCAATACCCGTCGCCGCGACTTCTTCGGCGGTGACCCGGCCTATCTTTTCAATGAGGGCAGGGTCGTGCGTGGCCCCCAACCCAACGTTGTGGGGGAAAATGGTGGCGCCACGGACTTTCGCATGGCCATGCACCGCGTCGATCCCGAACAGGACCGGTATTGGCGGATGGGCCGCCGTCGCTTTCGTGGACGCACGGAAAAACGCATCGGTCAGGTTGAGCCATTGGGCGCCCGTCGCATGAGTGTCGTGCCCCGGCGCGGCATTTCCGCCAGCCAGGATGGAGCCGAGAGGGTAGTGGGCGAGATCGGCGGGTGTGACCGAGTCAATGTCGCCCTGGATGATTTGCCCGACTTTCTCCTCAACTGTCAGGGCCTTGAGGATTTGCTGGACGGTTTGTTCAACCTCGGCGTTGGCGGGGAACGCAGGCGGGACCGCCGGCCAATCCGAGGGTTGAGCTGCGGCGGGTATAGATATACATATGAGAAGGGCGCACCACGACGCCGCGGCGCCCCGCCCGCGAATGATCTTTTGCCAGTCCACCAGAGCCCCCAGATGTTAGCGCTGACATCAGCACTAAATCATAGTGAGGGGTCGATGGGAAGGATAAAATGATTGCGCTGTCATGACCGTGCGAGCGGCTGGCGGGCCGGTGCTGCCCCCATACGCCGTGCGCCGCACTCACGACCGCAACTCCAGCTCGTAAATCTGCCCGACGAGGTCGGCCCCATAGCTCCTGTGCGCCTCTTCCGAGACCAGCTTGAAGCCGCGTGCCAGGTAGATCTGTCGCGCCGCGGCCAGGGGATGATTGGTCCAGAGCCTCATGCGCTGATAACCCGCTCTGCGCGCGAATGAGATGCACTCATCTACTAGCTGACCACCGAGGTGGTGGCCCCGTGCAGCGGGATCCACCAGCAGAATCCGCAATTGCGCCGTAGTTGCATCGGCGGCGACGCAGAAGACACATCCGACGCGCCTCCCGTCCAGCTCAGCGATCCAGGCAGCTTCGCGCGCCGGGTCGTGCTTTCCCGCGAAGTCCGCCACGATCCGCGCGACCAGCGCCTCGAAGCTCGTGTCCCATCCGAACTCACTCGCATAGGTCTCTCCGTGAGCCATGACAACCCATCCCAGGTCGCCAGCGTTGCCCAGTGCGCGAATCCGACTGCGTGGCGGTGTATTCATTCATCTCCTTTTGCGCAGGCATTCGCCTGCTCACCCTCGATCCGGTGTGCCCCTCGCGGGTCACCCGTGCGGACATGTCCGCACCCTTGACTGAAACGATCGTTTCAGTGAATGTAGTGCAATGCCTTCTCAAAGTCGAGAGTCCTCGCCGCGGCAACTCGAGTTGCTGGAGCTTGCCTACGAGTACGTCCTGCAGCACGGACTGACGAGCTTCTCCTTGCGCCCGCTGGCGCAGGCGATTGGCTCGAGCCCGCGCGTGCTGCTGTTCCTGTTTGGTTCGAAGGAGGGTCTCGTCCACGCGCTCCTGGGCCGTGCGCGCTCGTCGCAGTTGGAAATCCTGAATCAAATGCCGCCGACGGGCTCCGCGAATGATTTCGCGAGCGTGGTCCGCGGCGTGTGGCGCTGGCTGCTTGCCAAGCAACACCGTTCAATGTTGGGACTATGGATGGAGACCTACGCGCGATCGCTGGTCGAGCCGGACGGTCCTTGTGCGCAATTCGCGCGCAAGACCGTCGAGGATTGGCTGGAGTTGCTGGAGACGCGGCAGCCGGCCGCCTGGCGGCGCTCGCGGGCCGGTATAGTTGAACGCTCGTTGGCTCTGGCTGTTCTTCGTGGCGCGCTGCTGGACCTTCTCGCCACGGGAGACGAGGATCGCACTACCGCCATTGTCGAGGCGTATCTGAATCGCGTTCCGGAACTATGACATACCCACTCTTGCCCGGCGTTCCACAGCGGCTTGACGAGCACGTGATCCGTATCGTTGCGCCCAACGGTGGCGTGATGACGGGCGCCGGAACCAATACGTATCTAGTGGGGACAGACGACGTCGTCGTGATCGATCCGGGGCCAGATGAGGAGTCCCACATCCAGGCGATCTTCAAGGCGGGCGCGGGACGAATCCGATGGATTCTCTGCACGCACACCCATACTGATCATTCGCCGGGAGTTCCGCGGCTGAAGCATCTGACGGGGGCGAAGGTGGGCTGCATGAGTGCGCCTCTCACCGATCATGACTTCAAGTTGGAGCCCGATGCGAAGCTGGTGCACGACGAGTTGATTCAGTGCGGGGGAGTTGGCATTCGAGCCGTCCATACCCCCGGACATGCGTCGAATCACCTGTGCTTTCTGTTGAATAACAATGGAATGCTGTTTACCGGTGATCACATCATGCAGGGGTCTACGGTGGTGATCTGGCCACCAGACGGCAACATGCGGGCCTACGTGGAGTCGCTCCGTCGCCTGCTGGCGATCGACATCAAGGTTCTGGCGCCTGGGCATGGGCACTTAATAGAAGACCCGCATGCAGAGGTGGATCGATTGATTCGTCACCGGCTGCGGCGTGAGGACAAGGTGCGGCAAGCACTGCTGCGGTCTGCCAACGGTGCAACGGTCCAGAGCCTGTTGCCCTTTGCGTACGATGATGTACCTAAAACATTGTATGAAATGGCCGCCCTGTCTCTTCAGGCCCATCTCGAAAAGCTCGTCGAGGACGGCGAGCTGTTGTGTGCCAACGGTCGCTACTCGCGGATTTGAGAGCCCTGGGCGGTGAGATTGCAACTCCCGCGGAGGCCCGCCATATTGTTGGGCTTAGGGGCAGTTGCCAGCCGGTTATGGCTCAGTGATAGGGGGTTGGATTGGCGGTCTTTGCGAAGTTGAGTGAAGCTGTTGCCGCGAATGTTCACGACGGCGACATAGTGGCCTTCGAGGGGTTCACGCACCTGATTCCCTATGCGGCGGGGCACGAGGTGATCAGGCAGCGCCGCCGCGATCTGACATTGATTCGCATGACGCCCGATATCCTGTACGACCAGATGATCGGAATGGGGGTAGCCCGGGCGCTCAAATTCTCCTGGGGCGGCAATCCCGGCGTAGGCTCGCTGCATCGCTTGCGTGACGCCGTGGAGAACGGCTGGCCCAACCCGTTGCAGCTCGAGGAGCACTCGCATGCCGCGATGGCCTGCGCGTACCAGGCGGGAGCCTCCAATCTCCCATTCGGGGTTCTGCGCGGCTACATCGGTACCGATTTGCCGAAGGTGAATCCCTCCATTCGCCAGATCGAATGTCCCTTCACGGGTGAGCGTCTCGCGGCCGTGCCGGCCATTCGCCCCGACGTGGCCATCATTCATGCGCAGCGGGCGGATCGCGCGGGTAATGTTTTTATTGAAGGCATCATTGGTATTCAACGCGAAGCCGTGTTGGCCGCAAAGCGGTCGATTGTGACTGTTGAGGAAGTTGTCGAGGATTTCGGGGCGCGTAGCCCGAATGCCGTCATTCTGCCGCGCTGGACCATATCCAGCATTGCGATTGCACCGCGTGGCGCGTTTCCTTCGTATGCGCACGGGTACTACAAACGCGATAACAACTTTCACAAGGCTTGGGATGCTCATTCGCGTGACCGCGAGCAGTTTGTCGCCTGGATGAAAAACAATGTCCTCTAGTCCGGCCACACAGGCGGCCAGCCCGGTCACCCCAACCGGTGGTCCGACCAGCCCGGCTAGCCCGGCCGAGTTGATGATCATTGCCGCTGCCCGCGCGTTGTCCAATGACGATGTGTGTTTCGTGGGTATCGGTGCGCCTTCCGCCGCCTGCAACCTGGCGCGGTTGACCCATGCACCGGACATCGTGTTGATCTACGAATCCGGCACGATTGGGGCCCGGCCCTCTGTGCTGCCTCTCTCCATTGGCGACGGCGAGCTGTGCGATACCGCTTTGACGACCGTCTCCGTTCCCGAGATGTTTGGTTACTGGCTGCAGGGCGGCCGCATCACGGTCGGTTTCCTGGGTGGTGCGCAGATCGATCGCTTCGCCAATCTCAACACCACGGTTATCGGGGATTACGCCAAGCCTTCAGTTCGCCTGCCAGGCGGCGGCGGCGCGCCTGAGATCAGCTCGCATTGCCAGCGGATCTTCATCACCATGGCCATGGGGCGACGCGCTTTCGTCGACAAGCTGCCGTTCATTACCTCATTCGGACACGGTGAGGGCGGGGACCATCGGACACGCCTGGGGCTGAAGACGTTGGGGCCTACTGAGGTCATCACTGACCTGTGCGTAATGAGGCCGGATCCGGTTACCAAAGAGCTGCTGGTCACTGCATTGCATCCTGGGGTCTCCCGTGAGGATGTTGTTGCCGCATGTGGCTGGAGTGTGAAGTTCGCGGCGGATCTCGTGCAGACTCCGGCGGCCACGCCGCAGGAGTTGCAGGTGTTGCGGGAGTTGCAGGAAAAAACGGATCGCGCGCACGGTGCTGTTTAGCGCGTGCGGCACCGTCTGGCGCTCATGGGCGCCGCCGAGTCCGCGCTGCTGCCTGTTGACTCTCCGTTGAAGAGTGACAGCGACGTTCTTCGTACTGTCATGCCACTTTCATACGATATTGGACAGCGATTGTGAAGCTTTCAACAAGCTTTCTATCGCAAAGCCAAATCCAATGAAAGGGGAACATCATGCTCAAAACGTTGCAGTTGCTCGGTTTCGGCTGCCTTGCTCTGGCTGCCGCGAGCGCGCGCGCGGACTCCGACTCCGGTGAAGAGGGGCGCGAGGCGCGGCACGTCCTGCTGATCAGTGTCGACGGTTTGCACGCGCTCGATCTGTCGAACTACGTCGCGACACACGGGGACTCGACCCTGGCCGCGCTCAGCCGTCACGGAGTGACCTACACCAACAACTCGAGCTCGACCCCCTCGGATTCATTTCCCGGTCTCGCAGCGCTGGTCACCGGAGGCTCGCCGGTGACTACCGGATTCTGGTACGACGACACTTACAACCGCGCGCTGTCACCCCCTGCCAAGACTGACGGCCTCGGCAATCCAGGCGGTAGCTGTCCCGGAACCGTTGGCAGCAACGTGGCAATGGATGAGGCCATTGATATTGACCTGACTCGGTTGGACGGTGGAGGCGGGCTCAATCCGGCCTTCCTGGTCCGGGATCCCAGGCGCGGTTGTCGCACGATTCTTCCGCATGAGTACTTGCGCGTGAACACGATATTCGAAGTCGTTCGCGCGCACGGTGGTCGCACCGCCTGGACTGACAAGCATCCTTCGTACGAGTGGACCAACGGCCCGAGCGGCCGCGGAGTCGATGATTTCTACGGACCGGAGATCAATTCAATCCCCGTTCCGCTTCCGGGTATACCCGGCTGCACGGCCGTGGCGTTTCCCGATACCGCTCCCGATGATGGCTGGACGACCAGCTTTGACAACATCAAGTGCTATGACTCGCTACATGTGCAGGCCGTATTGAACCAGATCGACGGCTTTGCGCACGATCGCTCGAAGCGGCCCGGTGTGCCTGCCTTGTTCGGGACGAATTTCCAGGCAGTGAGCGTGGGACAGAAGCTCGCGACCGACCCCGTGACGGGTCTGAAGGGCGGCTACACGGACGTGTTGGGAACGCCCGGTCAGGCGCTGGCCGAGGAGCTGGATTTCGTCGACCAATCGCTGGGCAAGATGGTCACGGCCCTGAAGAAGGCCGGCATCTACGACTCCACGCTGATTGTCATCAGCGCCAAGCACGGCCAATCACCGATTGATGTGACCCGTCGTCGGGGCATCGGCGGCGGACAGCCAGCCGCCACCATCGGCGCGGCGGATGCCTTCGATATTTCCGATGATGGCTCGTTGATCTGGCTGACGAGCCCGTCACTCACCAACGGCGTAGTGGCCAACCTGAGTATGCCGGCAAATCAACAGTCGCTGGGTATCCAGGAGATCTTCGCGGGAGCCTCCCTGCGCAACAAGTTCAATGACCCGGCCGTTGATCCGCGCACGCCCGACATCATCCTGAAAGTGAACACGGGAGTGATTTTCACGGGCGGCTCGAAGTTGTCCGAGCATGGTGGTTTCAACGAGGACGACGTCCACACGGCACTGCTGGTCGCGATGCCGGGAACGGACGCTGCCACTGTTTCCACGGCAACGACCAATCAGCAGGTGGCGCCGACCATCCTCAAGGCGTTGGGTTTGAATCCCGAAGAGCTGCACGCGGTGCAGATCGAGCACGTGCAGCCGTTACCGCAGCCTGCCCGCCGCTAGCCAATTCCCGCAGGTCCGGGGGTCAGAGCTCCGGATCCAGCGGCAACCAGGACAGTACGTGCACTTTGATCTTCTGCCACAGGCTGCGTGCGGGCTCGGATCGATATTCGACATCCGCGCCGTCCTTGCGGGTCTTCCAGAGCAGCCGGGGTTTGCCGTGGGGAGGGTCTTCGCGAAGGAGGACCTCGTAGGCGTTCTCTGGCAGCGTCAAGTTGTTGAAGCGCGAGGCCACCTCCGCGGCGAGGCTGCCACTTTCAATGATCAGGCCCATTTCGGTGTTGAGCCGCACCGATCGCTGGTCCATGTTCATGGAACCAACGAACAGCGCCGTGCGATCGAACACGAAAATCTTGGCATGCAAGGCGAATGTGCCGTAGCGAACCAGCTTCTTCGACTCGCCGCTGCCGCGAGTGCTGCCCAGGTCAGAGCGGACTTCATGGAGCTGAACTCCGCTTTTGAGCAACGTAGGGCGATGATGCATGTAGCCCGCATGAGCAGCGAGATCGGGGGCTGCCGTCAGAGAGTTCGTGAGGAGGCGCGTTCGGACGTGTCGTTCGCGCTGCTCGGTCAACAGTCGAATCTCGCCGGGCACGGGCACGAAGTAGGGCGTGATTATGAGCATTTCGGAATTCACGAGTGCGATTCGCCGGGCGACGGGTCCGTACATCAGACGACCGAACTGATCACCCTGTTTGACTTCGCGTTTGTTCGGAGTGTCATACAACAGGGTGGCGGATGCCCAAGTCAGCGCGGATGGATTGGAAAGGATTGCGTGCAATGGCTCGCCACTCGCAATCCGCTTCCGGAAGTCGGCCGCATAAACGCCGATGTTGGTGGGAGGAGGTAATGCGAGCTCGGTGCGATACTTCGCCAGCCTGCCCGGGTCGACGTGCGCCAGCCGGTTTGCCGGAACGACCTCGCCGCTGTTCCAATACGTCGCGAACTCGTCCGCCGATCGGCCGACCACCGGGCCGACGACCAGCAGGTCATCATCGCCGAACTGCGACTCCGGATCGATCTGGAAATACTGGTCGCCAATATTGCGGCCGCCGGTGATGGCCACGGTCCGATCGGCCACCAGCAGCTTGTTGTGCATGCGATAGTCGAGTCGCGACTTGTGGAACAGGAAGTCGACGGCGCGCAGAGCGCGATTGTGTCCGCGGTATTCGAACGGGTTGAAGACCCGTACTTCAATGTTGGGATGCGCTGCCAGCAACAGCAGCTTTTCATCGCCGGCGACGGTCTCGCCATCGTCGGTTATGATTCTGATGTGCACGCCGCGATCGGCGGCTCGCAGCAGGGCGTTCTGGATCAGCTTGCCGGTGTCGTCCGAGCGGAAGATGTAGTACTGCAGGTCCAGGCTGCTGTCCGCGTTGTCGATCAGCTCCACGCGTATCAACAGTCCGTCGACGCCGGCGGAAATCATTCGAAAACCGGACACCACGGGGTGCTGTCCGGTCTCGTGGCCAAAGGTGCGGCTCAGGCGCGTGTCGGCCGGCCGGTCGGGGGCGGCCACTCCGGCGGCGGTCGCTGCGGCGCCAGTTGTCGTGGCGCCAATGGCCGTGGCGGTAGTCGCCGCGGCGGCAGGTCCAGTGTCCGGTTTGGGTAGCGTTACGCAGCCGCAGAGCAAGGCGAAGCCAGTAAAGCAAAAAAGCCCGACGACCCTGCGCAATACAAGGTTCTTCCGCCTCATCCGAGCGCTCCGCAAGTCAACTGCCGTGGCGCTCCCTTGGCCCGGCGGGAGGCCAGTATACTTTGTAGCGGAAAGTTATGCCGCCGGGCGGGCGACGGCGCGCCGCCGGGGCACCAGGCTCAGCAATCCGAGCGCGAAAGCCGCGCCACCGAGGGTCGTGGCGGCACGCACGGAGACTCTCATCCCCAAGGCGCTGACCGGATCGAAAAACACCAGGTCAACCGGCTTTTCCTGCAGCAACCTGCTCGGGCAACTCACACGCAGAGTGTCCCGATCGCCGCGGCTTAGCTCGCAGTCCGGTGAGCTCCAGCCGGCGTGATACGCCTGATTCAGAGTGATCTGCAGTAGGGAGTCGCTGGGCCTGGTGGTCGGGGGATTCACCGCCGGCGCCGCGGGCGTCTGCGGCGTCCCCGGTGTGACCTGTGGCGCGGGCTTGGGCCCCTGTGATTCGATTCTGATGCGATTCCAGGTCACGAATCCGGCTTGCAGCGATGGTGGGGATGAATCGGCAGCGGCTCGGACGTCCTTTATTAGTTGTGTGCCAACGCCAACAGGCGCGCGCGTGAAATCGTCCATGTCATAACAATTGACGACGGCCCGGACCGGAGTAATGAATTCGCCTTGACGATGTGGATCGGCGTCCGTGGTGGGATTCATTGCCCTTTCAATCTGTTGCGGCTTGCCGGGGTAAAGCCCCTGCAATGGCACCGGCTCGTAGACGCGAGAAGGAAACCAGGCAGAGACCAACGACTCGCCCTGGAAAACCAGTTGAGTCAACAGCGCACCACCTAGAATCAGAGTGCGGCGTTGTGTGTGCGGAGCCGTTTGCATGTACCGCCACAACGATGCTGCGGCAAGCAGACTCAAGGGCAGGGCGAGAAATCCCCAGAATCGGCCCGTTACCCCTATCGAGCGAAAACCCGGCAGCGGACGCAACCAATCGAAAGGGCTGAGCCACACAGGTAGGTGCGCTGCGTGCAGACTGCCCATGCCGAGCCATATCGAAATCACACTCACTACCAACAGCGGGATTTTCAGGTCGCGCGGCAATTGTGAGCGAAGTGTGTGTCGATAGCGCCAAATCAAGAATGCGAGAAACGGTCCGATGAATACACTGAGCTCTATGCCGGTTCCATTGGCCGGCAGGACCTTGCCGCGCATGGGAATCAACATGAACCACGGTAGGGACCAAGGTCCCGTGAAGGTGTCCACGGTCCGGCGCGGAAAATCGGTTTGGGCCGTGAGCATCGGCCACAGATAACCGGCATCCAGGATGCTGGCCAGGCCACAGGCGCCCGCGAATGTGATCAGCGGCAGGCTGGAGCGGCGTGTCCAGGTCAGTGCCGCCGAGTAGATCCCGATCCAGAAAATCCAGTGAATAATGGCAACCGGCGAACCATCCACCGCAATGGCAAACAGGCATCCTAACAGCAGCCCGGCCAACAAGCGGCGTGCAATGGAAGGGAGCGGGTCCGCCTCGTCGGCAGGGTCCGAGGCTCGATGAATGATCCACAGCGCCAGCGGCAGGGCGAGGAAGGGAATGAAATCCAGGTGCCCGTGCGCAATCCTGCAAATGAAAAAGCCATTGCCAATGAATAACGAGGCAGCAAGCGCGCGTGCACGCGACTGTTCGAGCCACAGACCCGAGTACAGATAACAGCCCACCCAGCCAACGGCGAGATACACTAACGTGCCGACAACGATGCCTCCCAACGGACCTAACACATAACCCAGCAGCATCGTGAGGGAGGCAAACGGAACTTGCGGCTCACCGGCGATCGACAGTCCGGAGCACAACACCGGGCTCCACTGCTTGGCCAGTCCAAAGAGAGTGGAATTCCAGTACTGCAACTCATGAAAGACCAGGAACTGGTCATAGTCGGCCGCGCCCACCCGATGGGCGAACGCCGCCAGGACGGCGACGTAAATGACCGGGATTGACCAGGTAAAGGCTGCCGACCAGCGAAAAGTCGCAGCGCGCCGGTTGCGGCGCCCGATCGAATATTCCATCGCGAACGTCTAAGGAACCACGGGAAGACGGGACGCGAGGGGCGACGAATTGATCATCCAATCACAATTATCGTCAGGAAATCTTTGGTAATCCTTTCAAATTGTAAAGCCTAGCTTCCGCTTAAGCAATGGCCGGACACTTGGGAATCATTCCTGCTGGACTCTTCCTGGTCTTTGCCGCAGACCCAGGAGGTCTCGATGAGTGCCGTAGTTACTGCCGTATTTGGTGATCACCAAACCGCCGAGCGGGTCCGTACCCAGCTCGTGAAAGAGGGTTTCCCCACGGATCGCGTCGAGCTGACTTCGCGCGAGGAGCTCGGGCAGGCCAAGGTCGTACCCGCCCCTGGAATTGCCGAAAAACTGTCGCACTATTTCAGTCAGTTGTTTCCGGACGAGGGAGAGCAGCAAGGGGCAGTTCAAAGCCTGCAGCGCGCAGTGCTCGACGGACGGGCCGTGATAGCCGTTCAACCGCGTGGCGAAATCGAGACCGGGCGGGCGGTGGAAATCCTCAGCCAGGGTGGTCCTGTGGAATTCAAGGCCAATGACCTGGATAACCAAAGCCTGGAGCATGCTGCCTCGGAGCAGGAAGCGCCGGCGCTGAGCTGGATCGGCAAAATCCTCGTCGCGCCGGGAACCCACTGAAGGAGCTCACTGAATCAGTAGGGGCGCTCCCGGGTTTGTCCGTTACACCTGACGGTGAAGCTGGTAGGATGCCGGCCCCTTCCACCGCGCTGTCTGCGCGGGCGGTTTAGCCGGGGTGTAGCTCAGCCTGGTAGAGCGCTACGTTTGGGACGTAGATGTCGCAGGTTCAACTCCTGTCACCCCGACCACTTGTTCCTGCACCTTGCAGTAACGCTGCTGGCTGCATCCATATTCGGCCCACAGCGAACCGGTTTCTCCTCGCGAGAACATGATTTACGGTGCCGGCGCCGCTTTCAACGCAAAATACCCGAACTCCAATCGGACCAAAAGTGCAGTAACAGTGCAAATCAGTTGTCCGAAATGACTGAGAGGTGGCAGGGTTTCTATTGTTTGGAAACCGCCCGCGCCGCCGCGCCGCTTTGCAGATGATCTACAATGGAGCCCCGGTTATGAGGATCGAGCGGCGGGGTCAACTAAACCACAGGCTGACTGCCGATCGACGTAATTTCGGCATCAAACATCTGGTCGCTGTCGAGGCGTTGGCTCTATCGGTGCGAGGGCGTATGAGCGACGACATGAAGTCAAAGAAAAGACTCGTGCGTGGGCCGTATCGTGTCAGTTTGTCGGCACCGTGGGGCCCTCAACAGACTATTAACAGAACTAGCAGATGTGATTTTGATGCTACTACTGAGGTGGATGAGTTCATCAGGGAGCGAACTCGACTTCATGAGATATACCTTCGTGAAGCGGCCAAGACCAAGCGACTTGGGCTTCTATTGGGCTTTCTGCTAATCGTAATCGCGGCCGTCATTATCCAATTCGCGCCTGCCGGTCGAGAGCGCCTTTCCTATTGGATAGGTGGGGCGCTCGTTATATTTGCTGCGGGATCTTGTGGATTTGGGCGTGTCTGGGGCAGGGCATCGGCAATCTCTTTCGGCGCCGGTCAGGATCGACGTTCTGTTGACAGCCACGAGTGACGCCGCCACCCGCCGATCGTCGTCTTTATGGGCTACCAGTTTCGAAATGGGATCAATGAGCCAGCAACTTGCCCGCCCGTCCACAATTTCCGAACGCTCGCCACGTTTTCGTTCCGGTGCGGACCTGGCCCAATCACAATGAACCTTAAAGCCTCAAGCGGCGCCTCCCATTCGATATAGGGAACAATCATTGAACGGGACGTCCTGAACTTCGCTGCCGCTTTCCCTTCACCCGCGACCCGAACTTCTTCTTCAGCTTTGAATGCCGGATGTTTAGTGTACGCCGCGTTCTTGGGCAAATCTTCACAGAAGGCTTGCACGCTCATGCCGTAGAAAATCTCCGGCCGCTCGCGCAATCCTTTGTTGAAGTCATCTGTGTAGGCAGGATGACTTCTCGGTCTGTCATAGAATTCTTTGAGCTTGTCCTGCATAGCCTTGGGGTCCACGCCATACTGACAGTCTCGCATTTCGAATTCTTGCGACTCGACGCATTTCCTCAAGACGATTTCATCAAATCCCATCGCCAGACCAAACGGAGTCGGAGAGTAACCGCGCCATTGACTGAGATCGTCTTCTTTGCGCGAGAAACACGATACGTAGATCGCCGGCTTAGACAACGTCTTCACATATCTGCGCATGGTCATCACGATACTTTCCGTCGATACTATCGGCATCGAGGGATCCGGACTCCCGATGGCGATCGCGGCATCGAAGGCGAACTCGATCAGATACTCGTATTCCGTCGTGTCGTTTAGATATCGAATGTCCGTGGCCCAGAATTTCCCACCGAGTATGCCCTCGAACGCTCTAAAATCTGTGTAGTGCCACAACAAACCGTCGGGGATTGGCGGGTCTTGTGGAATCGCTGTGCCGCCTGCCATTGAAGTCCTCCGCAATTAACGCGCTAAATGCCTCATTTTAGTGGTAGTCGACCATCGAAAATGGGCTATCGCAAACCTTCGCGGCCCATTTGTGCGCGTCAGGTACTTGTGTTCCATCGTGCGTCGCAACAACAACTGACTATTGCCAACAATCGGAACGTCGAGAATTGACCACGGATGTGCCCGATGAGTCCGAGGGTCGCGGGTTCGTTCCGGGTTTACCCAACCGGATAGGGACCCTTCTCAAGCGCTTGCCCGTGGTAACCCTTCGATCCGACTTCGCAAGCCAGTCGACTGCGAAAGTCCGTAGCCGCTCGCAAGCAGTGGAGTACGTGCCCGAAATCGTATTTCGGTCGCCATTGCAGTTGGGACCGTGCGAGTTGGTTCAAATAGACCCGATCGATGCTCGGGAATACACCCCATCCTCGGACACGGAATAGCGCTTCGCTTTCGGGAAACAGCCGATGTACGACCGACGGGGCGTCGCGCCGCAGATCCAGCAGGTCGTCGCGTGTAAACGGTGTCGTAGCCGAGATGATGTAGCGACCGAACCCTAGCGTCGCGGCTTTGTCGAGCCCTAGCAGGTGTGCGCTCACCGCGTCTTCCAGGTCGACCCGGCGATAGAGCATTTCGTTGGCCTGTGCGTTGGCAATCGAGAATTGCTCTCTCACTTCCGGAGCATCGTCGTCTTCCGGGAAAAAACGCGAAGTGCGCAACACGATCACCGGTAGCCGCTGTTGGCGCGCAAACAGCTCACAGAGGCTCTCGGCTGCAAACTTGGTCGTGCCGTAGATGTTTTTTGGGATCGGTACGACTTCCTCGGTGATCCAGGCGGCCGCCTCACCGGGTTCTGGGGTCAGCGCCGCACCAAACACACTCGTTGTGCTCGTGAAGACGAATGCGCGGGCCTGTGCGGTCGTGGCCTCTTCGAGAAGATTCAGAGTGCCTGTGATATTGGTGTCGACAAAGTCCTGACGCGGATGTGTTGCAACGTGCGGCTTGTGCAGCGTCGCCGTGTGAATCACGGCAGTCACGCCGCTCATGCATTTGCGGACGAATGCCCGATCGACGATGGATCCAACCTGGTCGGTAAATTGCGATGGTTTCAAGTCAATGCCTGACACTGCGCGGCCTTCTGCACGCAGCGTTCGCATGAGGGCCTCACCGAGATGGCCGCTGCTGCCTGTCACCAGAATCATTTCGGCGCGCTCGCACCCGGCGGAGCGGGCGGCCAGATCTCGCGGAATTCACGATGTGGCTGGAGGGAATCATCCGCGCGGCCGGCGTCGAGCTGCGAAGCGCGAAAGCCCGAGTAGATTTCAATTACGCGGATGTCGCGTTCGGCAGCGGTGAAACGTACGCGCCATTCCTTGACAGACAGTTGCATCCAATCATCGATACGACGGATCCGCCTATAAGGGTGGGGCGCGGGGCCAAGGGCCAGCGTTGAGTGGATGCGTTCGCGGATGTTGAGGCCGGTGTGAGCTTCGATCCAACTCGCCTGTTCAATCGCGAGCGCTGCAAATTGCACAGAGTAATCACACACCGGATCGTCCGAATCTCCAAGCCAGCCATTTCCCGCATCCGGATGCGCGTCGGTGTAGGGAACGTAGGGCTTGAGGTCGAGCACCGGTGTGCCATCGAGCATGTCGGTATCCCGAATGTGCAGGATGAGCTCATCTACGCGGTCCAGGCGTACGACAGACATGCCGATCGGGTTGGGTCGATGCGGCGAGCGAGTCGCGAATACGCCTTTGCGACCGGTGGTGCTGCGGGGTGGCAGCACCTTGGGACGCCATCCCGGGTTCAGGTGAAACCAGAAGATCACCCAGATCAACTCCCAGTCGCGCAGATTCTCGAGCGCGTGCTCGAAATGCCGTCCCGGCAGGAGCTCAATTCGCGCGGTCGTTCCGGCCGCGGCCCGCGGTTGCCGCGCAGCTTGCACCTTGGTGGCCAAGGGGCTGCGGACATATCCGATGGGCTCGAGCACGAGCTGAGAGGGGGTGTCGGGGTGCTGCAGCATGGCCAATTGCGGACGCGGGAGCGCTTCGCCGCGTTGGGCCGCAGCATAAGCGCTGTGACCTCAAGTTTTCCATTTCCGTGCCGCTACCGAGTGCGGCGACGTATTGGACAAGTGCCCGATGGACCTCAACACCCTGCTCAACCTATTGAATCAAGGGACGTCGACGGGCGCGAGCCCGCTCGCCGGGTCCGGCACACCCATCAATCCGCTCTTTATTAGTACCCAGTCGCCACAGTCACCGCAATCGACGCCGCTCCCGCTTGCGCCTTCGCGACAGGTTCCACTGGGTGGCTCGGCGGACATCTACCACAACTCGGAAGTGCCGACCTCGCCCAGCCTGCTGGCGGCCAGTGGCGTCAGTGCTTATGTTCACCTCCTGGGTGCCCTGTCCGCCGCCGGGTCTCACGAGACATCGGCCAATCTGATGACTCGCAGCCTGATGGAGGCTTCGGCGGCATTGAAGTCCGCCTACCACCAGGCCACTGCGAAGCTCTCACCGCAACTGCAGGCCAAGGACTGGCGGTTCACCGTATCCAACGGCCGGCTGGTTTTCACGAAGGGCCAGAACGAGCTCTCGCCCCACGACGTCGTCGAGCTCAGGCAGGCATTCGCGCGCGCCAATGTTGAATTGCCGGCCAAGCAAGTCGCCGCCGCGATGACTTCGATGCAGTCGCAGCGCAACGCGGGGTCGGGTGCCGGTTCACTGGCGTGGGGTCGGTTCGAGGTTGACGAGACCAACTTTGGGCGCGTCGTCGATCTGCGCGCCTACGTGACTGCCACCGCGCCCGCGGGGGAATACAACCCGGATGCGGCTAACCAGGCGCCGAACGGCCAGGCGTCCAACGGCCTCAACGGTCAGGCGCTCAATGGCCAGTCAGCCAACGGCCAAACAGCCAACGGCGGCCAACTGTCCAACGGTCAACTGCCCAACGGGCAAATGGCCAATGGGCAAACCTCAACCCTGGGCAACAACCCGTTTGGTGCCCCGGCGACTGCCGCCGGCGCCAATGCTTTTGGCCCAACGGGCGCCGGGCCCGTCGGACAATCCGACCCGAATGCCCTGGTTCAAACTACCACCGGCTCAATGGCTGCCGGTCAGAGCGTCGCCGGCCAGTTGGGCGCGAGCCAGCCTGGGGCGAGTCAGACTGGAACTAGCCAGCTTGCATCCAACCCGACCGCGGCTCACCTGGCGGCCCCCAACTCCGCCAATCACTCCGATATTCCCCTGACCCTGGGAGGCATGTACCTGGGCGATCTGGTCACCTCGAAGCCGGACTTCTTCAAGTCGGATTCGGCGGCCAGACCCGAAGCGCTGCTGGCAATTGAAGCGCCGCGCCACGTGGAAGCCGGCGCAATTTTGCAGGGCCGATGCTCATGCGGTGAAGTGCGTTTCACCGTGGAAGATGAAGTCGAGTACGCCTTCTATTGCCATTGCACGCGGTGCCGGCTTCGCACCGGCTCGGTGTTTGCTGCCATCGCCGCGGTTGGCATCGACAAAGTGGAAGTCACTGCCGGAGACAAGAGCCTTTTGATCGAGGGCGAGTGTTCCGACGGCTACGGCGCACGCTGCAGCCAATGCCACACCTTCTTGTTTGCCGCCGTTCGTGGCAGGCAGTATCTGCACATCAGCCTGGGAGCACTCGCTGGCGCACCCAGTCGGGTGCCTGATCGTCACATCTACGTGGGGTCCAAGGCGCCGTGGTATCAAATCACCGATGGACTGCCGCAGTACGAGGAGCTCCCGGAAGTCGGCTGACAGGTTACCTGGCAGCGCGCAGAGCCTCAGCGTAAACAGCAGGCTGGAAGCCAACCAACAGGCGCTTGCCGAGCTCCAGTACGGGGCGCTTGATCATTGACGGCTGCGCCAGCATGAGCTCGATTGCGCGGCCCTGGTCCAAGCCCGTCTTTGCGGATTCCGGCAACTTGCGAAAGGTGGTGCCGTTGCGGTTGAGCAGCACTTCCCAACCCAACTCGTTGCACCAGCGCGTCAGGGCCGCCTTGTCGATTCCAACGGCCTTGTAGTCGTGGAACTCGTATTGCACGCCGTGGCCATCCAGCCAGGTGCGCGCCTTCTTCATGGTGTCGCAGCTTTTGATTCCGTAGATCGTGTTGGTCATAGGTCGGCTTTCCGTGTTTCAAACCACGCGGCGTCAATCGCGAACGACAGATCCGGACTGACCTGGAAATATTCCCGTGCTTCAGCGGCAAGCGCCGGGAACACAGCTTGCAGCGCTGCAACCCGCGCTGGCGGTGTCCCAATCCTCGCGACCCAACTTTTGAATTCCAGCGCCAGTTTCCAGCCATTGACCGTTGGATCAGCGAACCCCGCGGCTCTCTGCATGGAACGCCATTCCGATACCCGATAGTTACGCACGTGGGACGCATCGCGCAGCAACTCGACGACCTGCAGCGAGGTGTCGAGCAGGGGTGTTTCCGGGGCAGTCACATCGATCACAATCAAGCGCCCGCCGGGCGCCATGACGCGCGCGCACTCCGCTAGCGCTCGTGGCACATCGGCCCAGTGATGCGCAGAAAATCGTGTGACCACCAGGCCAAAAGTCCCGCTCTCAAAGGGCAATTCTTCGGCGGTCCCGGCACAGGTCTCGAGTCCTTCGTAGCCGCGCGTTCGGGCCTCTTTGGCGACCACGGCCAACATATCCGAGGACGGGTCGTATGCTGTAATTCGCTGAGCACCGCCGCGAGCGAGCGCAAAGCTCGCATGACCGGCGCCGCACCCCAGGTCGAGAGCACGCGTGGGCTTCTGCTCGGCTGCGATGGCCGCGAGGCGGTCCAAATCCGCACCCTGCGCGTGCACCGAACTGGTCAAATAGTTGGTTGCGCTGGCGCCAAATTGCCGCGCGCTCAGTTCCTGTTGGTCCACTGCACTCTCCGAAGGACGCTTTACTACGGCATCCTAATACAAAAGCCACCGCTGTCGATGCATCGCAGCAGGTTTGTTGGTTGCATTTCGCACTGCGTCAGCGGCACTCTCAGGCGCATGGGCACGGGCACGGTCGAATCGCAAAACTCTGAGTTTGCGCGCCTGCTGTGGGAGGACACTCCCGATGCCGTCTTTGGCGTATCCACGGACGGCAAAGTAGTCCTCTGGAATCAAACGGCGGAAGCCATTTTTGGCTACACACTGACCGAGGCGCTCGGCAGGCATGTAGCCGACCTGATTGTCCCTTCCGAGTATCGGGCAGAGGACGCGCGTGTCCAGGAGCAGGCTTCCGCACGAGGGGTGGCCGTCTTCGAGTCCGTACGGCGCCGAAAGGACGGATCGCTGGTCCATGTCAGTGTATCGAGCAAGGTGGTTCGCCGCCCCGGCGGCCTCGATCTCATTCTGTCGACCACCAAGGATGTCACTCATCTGAAGGTGTTGCGAGAATCCAAGCTGCTCGAGGCGCAATTCCGCAATCTGCTCGAGTCGACGCCCGATGCCATTGTCATGGTCAATGTGACCGGTCGCATCGTGCTGGTGAACTCCCAGGCGCAGAAGGTGTTCGCCTATTCCGGCGCACAACTGTTTGGCCAGCCGGTCGAAATACTTCTGCCGCAGCGCTACCGGGTCGGCCATAACGGCCACCGGGCCGGTTTCTTCTCGCAACCGCGCACGCGCACCATGGGTGCCGGACTGGAGCTCTACGGCCTGCGCAGCACGGGTGAGGAGTTTCCCGTCGAGATCAGCTTGAGTCCGCTCGTCACGGATGAAGGCACGATGATCATGAGTGCGGTGCGCGACATTTCCGACCGCAAGAAAGCGGAGCAGAAATTCCGCGGACTGCTGGAGTCGGCACCCGATGCCATGGTCATCGTGGGCCGGGATGGCAATATCGCACTGATCAACTCCCAGACCGAGCGACTGTTTGGTTATCAACGCGCGGAGTTGCTCGGCCGTCCCGTCGAGGTGCTGGTGCCCGAGCGCTACCGCGGCAAGCATCCGGGCCATCGCAATGGGTTTTTCTCGCAACCCCGGGCCCGCTCGATGGGGGCCGGCCTCGAGTTGCATGGTCTGCGCCGGGACGGCAGCGAGTTTCCGGTCGAGATCAGCCTGAGCCCGCTCGAGACGGAGGAAGGACTGTTTGTTTCCAGCGCCATCCGCGATGCCACCGAGCGCCGGCGCGGCGAGCAGGCCTTGCAGGCGGCCAACCGCCTGAAGAGCGAATTCCTGGCCAACATGTCGCACGAGTTGCGCACGCCGCTCAATGGCATCATCGGCTTCTCCGAGCTGTTGATTGATGAGAAGTCGGGGAACCTGAACGAGCTGCAGAAAGAGTACCTGACCGACATCCTGAGCAGCGGCCGGCATCTGTTGCAGTTGATCAACGAGCTGCTCGACCTGTCCAAGGTCGAGGCGGGTCGCATGGAGTTGCACCCGGAAAGCTTCAGGATCAGCAGCGCCATCGATGAGGTCTACGCGGGCGTGTCGCCGGTGGCGATCCGCAAAGGCGTCGTGCTGCGCCGTGATATCGCGCCGGAGTTGGATCTTGTGATGCTGGACCGTCAGAGACTCGTGCAGGTGCTCTACAACCTGTTGTCCAACGCCGTGAAATTCACGGACGAGGGCGGCGAGGTGCAGATCACGGCGTGCCTGCAAGGAACGACGCAGCTGTTGCTCGAGGTGCGCGATACCGGTATCGGCATTCGCAAGGAGGACGTCGGCAAGCTGTTCGTCGAGTTTCAACAATTGGATTCCGGTTCCGCGCGGCGCCACGAAGGGACGGGCCTGGGGCTTGCGCTCACCAGGAAGATCATTGAATTCCAGGGCGGCCGCATTTCGGTGGCCAGTGAACCCCGGCAAGGCAGTACCTTTACGGTCATATTGCCGCTGCCGCCCATTCATTCAGACCGGCATCAGTGTGGAAACTCATATGACCACTCGAATCCTGATTGTCGATGACAATCCCACCAACCTGAAGCTCGCGTCGCACGTACTCCAGGCCGCCGGACTCGAGGTGGAGCGCGCGCTGGACGCCGAGCAGGCGCAGGAGGCCATTCATCGTGAGCTGCCCGACCTGATTCTGATGGATCTTGCGCTGCCAGGCATGGATGGCCTGAGTCTCACGCGCCTGTTGAAGGCGGACGCCCGTTTTCGTGACATCCCGATTGTTGCGCTCACTGCCTCTGCCATGAAGGGCGATGATCGCAAGGCGTTGGAGGTCGGTTGCGCGGGGTATATCACCAAACCGATCAATACCCGGGAGTTTGCCGGGCAGGTGCGCGCCTTTCTGACGCAACGCCCCTAGGGTAGGTATCGGCCCGCTATACTCGGCACGATGAGGGTGCCGGTCGTCTCGTCGAGCGCAACGCGTGCAGTGGCCAGGGAACGGGCCCCGCCGCGCTTCATTGCGGTGTACGCCCTTGCCTATGCCAGCCTGTGGCTCGCGCTGCTCACGCCGGCGATCATTACGTTGGCTCTGCGAGTCCGGCAGCTCGCTCCCGGGGATGCCGCGCAGCCTATCTCGTGGGTTCTCATGACCGGAGCGCTGGTCGCACTGATCAGCAACCCGGTGTTTGGTGCGCTGAGTGATCGCACGCGATCGCGGTTCGGGAGACGGCGGCCCTGGCTGGTGGGAGGCATGGTCTGTGGATGCGCGGCATTGGCCCTGATCGGGCTCGCGCCTTCCATTCCCATGGTGCTGTTGGGGTGGTGCATCGCTCAACTCGCCTACAACGCGGCATTGTCCGCCATGGTGGCGGTCATTCCCGACCAGATTCCGGCCGCGCAACGCGGTACGGTGGTGGGCATCCTGGGGGTGTGCATGCCCGTCGGGCAGATCGCCGGCACCTACCTGGTCCAGAAGTTGTCATTCAACATGACACTGACGCTGGTCGTACCCGGTTTGATCGGGATTGTGGGCGTGTTGTTGCTCGTAATGGTGCTCCCCGATGAGCCCCACAAGCCGGCGCAAACCAGCGACGTACCGGGACCCCCCGATGCGCCGGCGAGCGCGCCCGCCGTACGCAATCACCGCGACTTCTCGTGGGCCTGGTTGAGCCGCGTGCTGTACACGACGGGCTCGTGTTTTCTGCAGGCCTACCAGCCCTTCTTCCTGCTCGATGCACTCAAGCTTCCCCAGGCCGACATCCCCCGGCTGATCTTCCGATCGACCCTGGTATCGGCGGCCATGGTGGTCATCTGGAGTTTGCTGGCGGGACGGCTCTCGGACCGGACCGGGCGCCGCAAGCCGATCGTCATGACCGGCTCGCTGATCCAGGGGTTGGGACTGTGGCTGATTGCGGTCTCACACTCCTACACCATGCTGTTGGTCGGAGTCGCACTGGTGGGCATGGGCCACGGTATCTACGAAGGCGTCGATCTCGCCCTGGTCACCGATGTCCTGCCCGATCGGGACCAACATGCCGCCAAGGACCTGGGCCTTCTCAACATAGCCAACACATTGCCGCAGGTGATCGCGCCCCTCGCGGCGCCTGCCATCCTCTCCATCAGCCGCGGTGACTACACGCTGTTGTTCGCGGTCGCCGGCGCCGTCGCGGTGCTCGGCTCGGTGGCGCTCAGTCCCTTGAAAAACGCCCGATAGTTCTCAAAAGTACCAACGTTGTCTTTTTGGTACACAGAATAAAGCGCCAATAAATCAGTCGCTTATACGCAAGGCGGTGCCGAACGTCTCCAGACTGTTTGACAACGTTGTCAACGGCGGTGCTATGCTCCGCGCCACAGTCAACCAACTGGTTCGGGAGGGGGAGATGGCGACTGTATACAAGTCTGTTGCATTGATCGTGGGCGCGAGCCTGGTTTCCATGAGCGCGCTGGCGGCCGAGGGGGCTGCTCCGAAGTCGCAGGAACCCGCAGAGCTGGCGGAGGTGGTTGTTTCGGTCGAGCGTGTGACGCAGACGTTGCAGAGCTACGCCGGAACTGCGGTGACCGCTACCCAGTCGGAGCTCGATTCGCTGGGCGCTACCAACCTGGTCGACATTCCGTCGGTCCTCCCAGGTGTGGAAATCTCGAATTACGAGGACAACACCAACATTTACGTGCGCGGCATCGGTAGTGATGCCAACACAGAGCTGGGAGATCCGGCCGTAGCGCCGCACCTCGATGATGTCTACGTGCCCAGGCCCCGTGGGCTGCAGGTGGCATTCTTCGACATCGACCGGGTGGAAGTGAACGTGGGTCCGCAAGGCACCGTGCGTGGCCGTAACGCTTTGGGCGGCACGGTCAACATCGTGTCCAAAAAGCCCGAGATGAATAAGTTCGACGGCTACGCGCAGTTCGCTGTCGGCAATTACGACGAGAAGGAATATCGCGGCGCGTTGAACCTGCCGGTCATCAACGACATCGCGGCAGCCCGTATCTCGGTTTACTCATCGACTCACGATCCGTTCGTGAAGAACGTAGGCCGGTTGACCACTCTGACGGGCTGGGAATCGCAGGACGACATTGGCGGACGAGCCCACTTTCTGTTGCAGCCGGTGGAGCAGTGGTCGGTCCTGTTGACTGGCGATTATCTGCGCTCGCGTGGCACCGGCTCGCGCGGCGTCGACTTCTTCAATGCCTCCAATGCAGGGATCAATTTCAACGATCCCAGCGATCCGCGCAAAGTGAACATGGTCGGCTTCGATCCCACCCAGGACACACGTCACTGGGGCCTGTCGCTGAACACCACTTACAAGACCGATTTTCTGAACATCCAGTACATCGGTGCGTATCGCGACCTGCACTACCAGTCGGATCACCCGACCGGCGGCCGCGACTACGCCTTTCCAGGCGAGGATGACATCAACATTGAGCGCGGCGGTTTCGTTCACCCCGGTGACCCGCTGGCCCAGCAGTATCTCCTGGAGCGCGTGTACGGGAACTACAGTGCTTTGATCTGGGACACGACGTCGAAAATGCACTCGCACGAGCTGCGTTTCACGTCCCCGGACACGGCCGAGCGGATCACCTGGGCGGCAGGCTTGTATTACTTCAAGGAACACCAGGATGTCTTCCTCGGCATCCCGCAGGACTACACCACGAGCTTGCCGTATCTCGAGTTCAACCAGGGAAGCACCAACGGCGAGTCGAAGTCGGGCTACGGTGACATCACCTTTGCAGTGACTGACAAGTGGAAAGTCACCGGCGGCGCCCGGTATTCAAACGAAAGCAAGGATCGGGACGGCTTCAACTTCATTGCCGGTCTCGACACCAACGGCGTCGCCATCCGCTCCGGTACGCCCGGCTTCAGCATGGCGGGTCTGGCGCGTGCCCTGAGGAATCCGGATGCCGATGGTGACGGAGTTGCGAATACGCTGGCTGATCTAGTCGCCCTGTACCGGGCGGGCATTGTTTCGTACGGCGTCAACGACACTACAGCCACATTCCTGTCGGGTGGTTGCGTGCAGGCCAGCGCGTTCGGCAGTACATGCGCGAACTATCCCGGCCTCAAGTTCGGGTTCGGTGGCGCAACCGCGCAGCACGGCGACAACTCAGATAAGTTCGTGGACTGGCGCGCACGTACACAGTACGAGCTCACCGATAAAAACATGGTGTACGGCCTCGTTGCACTCGGTCACAAGGCGCCGAGCTTCAATGACACGGTGGACGTGGATCCGCTGCATCCCGGCACTCACCTGGTCACTCCGCCCGTCGGGCCGGAGAAGAGCATGATGGTGGAAGTGGGCAGCAAGAACGTCTTCACTGTGGCGGATCATCAGCTCGTGTTGAACGGGTCGGTGTACTACGTCAAGTACACGGACCAGGTGTTCAGCTCGCAGGTAGGTGTTGCGTTTCTGGCCAACGATCCCACTGGACAGGCCAATTGCGTGGACAACAATCCCAACACGCCCTGCCCCACGATCACGCTGAACCAGAACGTCGGCAAGTCACGGAACATCGGGTTCCAGCTCGACAGTGCCTACAACCTGGGCCATGGTTTCGCAGTGGCTGGCACGCTGCTTTACCAAAACACGCGGTATCTGCGCGGGTCCATTGTGACGGACGGCCGTCGTGGCGGTCCTAACGGTGCGCCGCAGATTGACCTGACTGGCAACGAGTTGCCCCGTTCGCCGCCGATCACTTTGAACCTGCGGCTGAACCAGGCGTTCGCGGTACCGGGCGGCATGGCTGACTGGGTTGTCTCGGGCACCTACAAGAGTCGCCAGTTCCTGACGGCCTTCAACGGCGGCCCGGGCGAAAATGGCGCGCGTGACGTAACCGGCGTCGATGTAAATAACGTCGCCACGGCCTACGGCAAAGAGGAAATGCGCCTGTATGACAAGGTGGATGCCTATTTCCATATGGATCTGGGTCTTGGGTTTACACATGACGCCAGCAAGGTCCGCGTTGAGGCCTATATCAACAACGTGACCGATGAGGCTCATGCCACCCAGGCCGGAATTGATACCGGCACGCAGGAGTTCATCTTCAATCCGCCGCGCACCTATGGCGTGCGCATGCAGGTCAGTTTCTAAATGAGTCACTCTTCGAAGGCGGCGTTGCCGCGTTGGCTGGTTTGTGCGGCTGTCCTGTCTTCCTGCAGCGCCATGACCGTATTGGCGGCTGCCCGACCCGATTCACTTCGCGTGCAGGCGGCTTCGTCACCTGTTGCAGCGGGGGTCTCTCGGGCTGAGGCCGCCAATGCCGTGTCGAAGGATCCGCGCATGGAAGCGCGGATTGCCGCAGTCCTGCGCAAGCTCACGCTCGAGCAGAAAGTCGCGCAGATGATCCAGGCCGATATCCGGTCTGTGACTCCCGAGGATGTCAAAGCCTATCGCCTGGGTTCAATTCTGAACGGCGGTGGAGCTTTCCCGGCCAACGAGAAGCACTCGGCGGTGTCGGACTGGGTGGCTCTCGCGGACCGCTTCTACGATGCATCCATGGATACATCGGGCGGTGCGCCCGCGATACCGATCATGTGGGGTACGGATGCCGTGCACGGTCACAACAATGTGATCGGTGCGACTCTGTTCCCTCATAACGTCGGGCTCGGGGCGGCACATGATCCGGATCTGATTCAACGCGTCGGAGAGGCGACGGCGCGCGAAGTGGCCGCGACGGGAATCGATTGGACATTCGCGCCGACGGTTGCTGTCGTTCGCGATACGCGTTGGGGGCGTTCCTACGAGGGTTACTCCGAGCGACCGGACATAGT